>SMUX01206086.1_pt1 | contig 16964 bp, 14 predicted proteins | sample 2456431 | NCBI WGS metagenome assembly SMUX01 (sample SAMN11095930, study PRJNA526329) | marine sediment metagenome | biome: Marine sediment; feature: Surficial sediment; material: Deep marine sediment; isolation source: Hadal surficial sediment | place: Pacific Ocean | collected 2014-11 | depth... | reverse complement strand
GTGATGTAGGGATGGATCATGCTGGCGCCGTTTCCCAGCAGGCAGGCAAAGTGGTGTTCTTCCCTGGGCTCTCCGGTCTCCGCCACAAGGCTCGCCCTCATCCTCTTCCCTTGCTGGATTAAATGATGATGGACTGCGCCAACGGCAAGAAGCATTGGGATGGGGGCATAGGTTGGACTCAACCCCCGGTCACTGAGGATAAGGATGCTCTTACCTGCATCGATGGCGCTGGCCGCATCCTGACACAGTCTTTCCAGCGCAGCCTCAAGTCCCGCAGGGCCTTCGGCCACCGGAAACAGAGCCGGCAGAACGGCTGAACTAAAACCGGACCGGACTTCACCGCCGTCAGTCATGCTTTCCGGCAAACCTTTCAACCACTCCATTTCCTGCTGGCTAAGGATGGGACTGGAAAACTTGATCAGCTTCGCATGCTCCGGGGTCTCCTCCAACAGGCTTCGGCGCTGGCCCAAAGCAGTATTTAGGGACATCACCAATTCCTCTCGCAACGAATCGATGGGAGGATTGGTGACCTGGGCGAAGAGCTGCTTAAAGTAGGTATATAGAAGCCGTGGCTTATTCGACAGGACGGAAAGCGGTGTGTCATCGCCCATGGAACCAACGGACTCTTTGGCCTCGATCACCATGGCCGCAATAAAAATATCCAACTCCTCTTCCGAATAACCAAAGGCCTTTTGATAACGGACCAACTCCACCGAATCCATGGAGCTATCAAACTCTTCCCACTTGAGGCCAAGAGAATCTACGCGAAATAGGTTTTCCTTCAGCCATTGGCCGTAGGGTCTCTGCCGGGCTATTTCTTTTTTAAATTCACCGTTCCGCAACAGCTTGCCGCTAGCGGTATTCACCGCAATCATCTGCCCTGGACCAAGTCTTCCTTTCTCTACGACTTCAGAGTCCGGGATCTCCAAGACTCCCACCTCTGAAGCCATGATGAGGACGCCATCCCGGGTGATCTTATACCGGGCAGGTCTCAGGCCATTACGGTCGAGCACTGCACCGACAGTAATCCCGTCAGAAAAGGCTACTGCCGCTGGCCCGTCCCATGGCTCACTGATGCAGGCGAGATACTCGTAGAGACTGCGCAGTTCGGGATCCATGTGGGGCATCCGCTGATAGGCCTCAGGGATAAGCATCACCATAGAATGCAAGACGCTTCGCCCGGAAAGAGTGAGCAGCTCTAATGCGTTATCCAGGCTTGCGGAATCGCTTCCCCCCTCTGTAATGATGGGCTTCAGTTGCTCAAGCGCTTTGCCCCAGATCTCCGAACGCATCTCGGCCTCTCTGGCTCGCATCCAGTTGCGGTTTCCGTTGAGCGTATTGATCTCGCCGTTATGACCCAGCATCCGAAACGGCTGAGCAAGAGGCCAGGTGGGAAAAGTATTAGTGCTGTAACGCTGGTGAAACACACATAGAGACGTGTCGAAGTCAGGATTTTTGAGATCAAGATAAAAACGCTCCAGTTGGGGGGCCACGACCAGGGCCTTATAGACCAGGCTCTGATGGGAAAAAGAAGGGATGTACAGATCCTCAAGGCCTTTGCCCTTGGCTTCCGCCTCAATGACTTTACGCACAAGATATAGAGCCCGCTCGAATTTCTCGCTGTCCAGTCCTGTGGGCCTCCCAATGAGGACCTGCTCGACCTCTGGTCTCGTCTCCTTTGCCTTATCACCCAGTTCATCAGGATCAAGGGGAACTTTTCGCCACCCAAGTAAATTTAACCCCTGCCGCTGAATGGCCTGCTCGATGATCGCCCTCGCTGTTTTCTTTGCCTCCAAATCCTTACGAGGAAGAAAGATCATCCCTACCCCAAGATCGTCAGGACTATCGAGATGAGCGCCCAGCTTTTCGACCTCCCTGGCAAAAAGGCTTGCCGGGATCTGGGTGAGAACGCCCGCACCATCGCCGGTCTTTGCGTCCGCATCCACTGCGCCTCGGTGGGTTAGATTGATGACCGAGCGTAGTCCCTGAACGAGAATTTTATGGCTTCTATTCCCGCCAACATCGACGACAAAACCGGTTCCGCAACCGTCGTGTTCAAAGTTGGCCTGATAGAGAGTGTTTCCAGTAGCAGAAATCATAGTTGCTTATTTTCCCCTTGAACCTTCCGCCAATTTCTTTTTCTCCGTGCCCTCCATAAAGGTTTTATCCTCCCCTGGCGACTCCAAACCATCAGGCTGCTCAAACTCTAGGACCTGACTCTCCTTCGGAGTCGACAGGACAACCTTTGTCACCGTTCGTGTTACCCCCTCCATGGAACGGATCTCCCCCAGAAGTCTCTCTAGCGAATCCGTGTTTGCCGTTTTAACCTTGAGTATAAAGCTCTCTTCTCCTGTGACGTGATGGCACTCAAGCACGTCGTGCTGCCGAACCATATGGGAGGCAAAGGCAGTAATGAAGCGCTGGTGACCCACGGATACTCCAATGAACGCCACAACATCCTTGCCCAGTACCTTGGCATCCAGAAGGGCATGGTAACCCTTGATAATACCGCGTAATTCAAGCTTTTTTACCCTTTCCATTACTGCCGGCGGTGAGAGGTCCACTTCCTTGGCTATCTCTGCATGATGGCGCCGCCCGTGTTGCTGGAGAATCGAGAGAATTGTCATGTCTATTTCGTCCAACATATCTTAAGTTCGTTAGGGGCCATTAGCCAATGATTTAGGTTTATTATGTCATTTCGACGAAATTGTCAAGGAGTGTACAGTAATTAAACTTTTAACCTAATTTTCTAAGGTTTAACAAGATTAAACGTCGGCTTACCGGGTAGGAAGGGTGCTTTAGGTGTGATTTATCTGCGATTTCAACTAGATGCCTTTGATGCCGGCTTTTTCAAGCAATTCCAGGGCCACTTTTGCGGGCAGGTACTTTGGGTCGATGGCTAAGGATTTATCGAACTCTTGTTTAGCTTCCTCATACATCTTCTTTTTTAAGTATATCCGCCCAATATTAAAGTGGGGAAATTGATAGCAGCAGTACCTTTTGGCATGCATCGCCTTTTTAAGGTAAGGTACGGCCTCATCATCCCGATCTAGCTCCATAAGATAGACACCAATATCATTATAGGGATTACCAAAATCGGGATCAATCCGAATGGCCTCCTCAGCCTCTGTGATGGCGCGCTGGTAGTCACCCATGTGACTGTAGGTCCATCCCATGTAGGTATAGGCCTCCGCAGTGGGATGAATCTCTAATGACTTCTCGAAGTAACGGATTGCCTGCTCGTAGTAGCCCAGCAGGCTCACCCTATAGCCCCGGTTATAGAGCTCCTCTGCAATGCGGTTTTTCCCCCCCACATCCTCAGCATCTGGCTCAGTTCTGCCCGCTCCAGGGATGAGCAGCATTACCAGGATTAGACCGACAGGGACCGTTCTTCGGGTTAGCTTGCTGAAATGAGTTGCCGAGGCAGTATTCATTTCGGGCTCCCGCAACCTCGGGAAGGAAGCTATTTAAGCGGAACCGGGATAAGGGCACCCTCTTCCGCGTCGCGCAGCATATTTCTCATCCGCCGTAGATCCACCGATAATTCCAGCTTGCGCACTTGTTTGATAAGCTCCGTGAACAATACTACATCCTCAGTGTTTTGGTAGCGGTAAATTTGAAAATAAGGATTACCCCCTTTGAGCCCCACCTTGGCGTGCTTGTAAGTGATCTCTACCGGTGTATTAGGGGAGACCCGGGGGAAGAGAAAGGCTATATCCTCGGGGTAGAGTCTTATGCAGCCGTGAGTGACCTTTCGGCCTACGGCCCAAGGATTGTTTGTCCCATGGATTCCATAGGAGGTCTTGGAGAGTCGCATCCAGTGACTACCGAGGGGGTTCTCTGGCCCTGGTGGAATCACCTGACGTGGTTCTTCCATCTCCTCTTGAATCGACTTGGGGACATACCAAAATGGGTTTTCCCTCTTTTCCCCAATCCAATACTTCCCCGCAGGGGTATCCCAACCCTCCATCCCGATACCAAGAGGAAAGGTCATCACCTCGGAGTCGGATAAATAATAGTAAAGCCTCATTTCTGGGATATTCAGGACAAAACCCCGAGTTTTCTCTTGAGGCAGGATCCAGGTGGAAGGGATATTGATCTCCAGACCTACCGGCGGCAGCCAGGGATCAACACTCGGATTAGCCTGAATCAGTTCATGATAACCAAGGTGATGGAGACGAGCGATATCCAGAAGGGTTTCGCCTCTCTGAACCTTGTGCCGCACAGCCTCTCCGATGATGGTCTCAACCTGACCGGCATCTTCCGCCTCGCCAGGTGAGCCATACAGATAGACCTTCGTATTGGGTGGCCATATCTCTGGTTTCTCTTGCAAAGCTTCGGTACGAGAGGTGCCCAGCACCCAAAGGAGAAACAAGGCGAGTACCAACGCTACGGTGATTTTCATAGACGGGCTTACCTCCTATATAGTGCCTCTTCGCCCCAAGTCAAGCGGTTGATTTTTCCTCAGGCGGGTTATAGGATTCCAACCTTGACGATAGAAAGGTAACGGACCTATGGCTCTTGTGAATGCACTGGCTGCTAGCCATGCGCCCAACATCCTTATGGAGCCGGGTGCAGAGTGGGACGACTTTATAAAGCTCCACTACCGCATGGCACCGCATACGTCGGGGTCTGGACCCTCTCTGGAGGTGCAAAAAAAACTTCGCACGGATGCTGAAAAGGCCTTCGACGTGCTTCGCGGAGAGCTGAACGACTCCCGCCCGGATGTACTGATCGTCGTAGCCAATGACCAGTTTGTTAATTTCTTCTATAACAATATTCCAACCTTTTACGTGACCTTAGCCGACGAGGTGGAAGGACAATTCACTCGGCACCATTTCCATTACCGGAACCATAAAGAGCTGGGCCAAGCCATCCTCAAGACCGGCTTGGAAAAAGGAATCGACCTGTCCTTTGGGAGCTATGTGGAGTTACAACACACGCAGGTTGTCCCGCTCTACTTTGTTCTGCGGGAACCCACTATTCCAATTCTCGCCATCTATGTGAATACTTGGGTGAGCCCGCTTCCCACCCCTCGGCGATGTTACAGATTAGGAGAAGTCATCCGGGAGGTTGCTGAGCAGCGCGCGGAACGCGTGGCTATTCTGGCCACGGGTGGCCTATCGCACTTTCCCGGCTCCCCAAAGATCGGGGAGATCGACACGGAATTCGACCATAAGCTTATGCAAATCATGCGTGATGGTAGAGGCAGGACCCTAGCAGAACACTCTCCGGATTATTTCTTTCAGGCGGGGAACTCGGAGTTCCTTAACTGGATGGTAGTTTTAGGGGTGGTGGGTGATGCCAAGGCTTCGGCGACTTTTTACATGCCTGACCACGTGGCTACGGGTTGGGGATTCGCTAGCTGGAAGTTTTAAGGACGTAAATGGTCATTTGTCAATAGTCAATCGTGAGATTGGGGTTGAGCTATGAGACTAATAACCATTAACTAATGACTAATAACTGCGTCGGAGACGCTTATGAGTAGTTACCATCTAAATCGATTTTTATTTGACTTAAAAATGAACGAACCGACATTGAAGCAGGCACGGGCTGATCTCAGTGCGGCCATGAGTCCATACGACTTGAGTCCGGAAGAAAAAGACGCACTGAGTAACCTAGACCCCAAGCGGTTGAGCCAACTGGGGGCACACGGCATGCTTGCCCTTTGGATCATGCAATTGGACCCTGAGTTTCAAACGAATACTTATTGGACGCAGAAATGAGAGAGACACAAAGAGCAAGATGCAGCGCGCAAAGCGCTAACAGTAGGCAGTATGCAGTGGGCAGTTAGCAGTCAAGAAAAAGAGAAAGACAGGCAGCAGGAAGAAGCAGAGACAGTGTTAAGTGTAAAGTGTTGAGCGAAGAAGCAATCAGTTAAGCGCAAGGCGCAGAGCTCATAGCGTCCTAATGCTGCTTGCTGCCCGCTGTCTTCTACTTGCTATTCGCGCTATGCGCTTTGCGCTGTGCTCCTAAAGGTGTTGCTGCTTACTGCCAACTGCCTACTGCCTTTCTCTATAGCTTGGCTGATAGCTGAAAGCTTCGAGGAGGTTAAAGAAAAAGATGGATCTTGGACTGAAGGGGAAGGTGGCGCTAGTAGCTGCCTCGAGTCAGGGCATGGGGCGGGCAATCGCCCTGGGTTTTGCCCGTGAGGGAGTCAAGGTAAGCATCTGTGCCAGGGGTGAAGCGGGGATCCAGGAGGCGGCTGAGTCCATTCGCCGCGAAACCGGTACCGAGGTTCTGGCAATGGCCGCCGACATGACTCGCTCCGAGGATATTAAGAATTTTGTCGCTAAGACCGCAGAGAAGTTCGGCCGGATCGATATCGTGCTAACCAATGCGGGCGGACCACCGCCAGGCGAATTCATAAAACTCACGGATGCTGATTGGGAAAAGGCCTTTGAGCTCAGCTTTCTAAGTACGCTGCGGCTTACGCGCGAGACGGTGCCACATCTTCGCAAAGTCGGCGGGGGACGCATCATTAATCTCAGCTCCTATGCAGTAAAAGAACCCATTGCCGGTCTCGTCCTGTCAAACGCTATCCGGAATGCGGTCATCGGCCTAGCCAAGACACTCTCCCGCGAGTTGGCGAAAGATCATATCCTCATCAACAATGTTTGTCCGGGCAGGATCGATACGGAGCGTCACCGCAAGCTCAATGAAGATCGTGCCAAACGCTGGAACCGTCCACTGGAAGAGGTTAACAAAGAAATGAAAGGGGAAGTCCCTTTGGGTCGCTACGGAGACCCTGCAGAGGTGGCAGACCTGGTGCTCTTTCTCGCCTCCGAGCGAGCAAGTTATATTACCGGCACGACCACTCAGATCGACGGCGGGTTGGTTAGATCCACCTACTAGACAGCAAAGGTTAGGAGAGACATGGTACTTTACTTTATCCAATGGGATCTTCCGGACCAACAGGCTAATCTCACCATCTACGCCAACAAGGCAAAAAACGACTGGTTGCCTCTGACCCTGAGCCACGAAGGTGTTCGAGAGGTCCGCAACTATCGAAATCCGCTGGAAGTGACACCGCAGGTTGCCATCAGTATCGACTTCGAATCCATCGATAACTGGCGAAGCTATATTGATTCGCAGGACTATATTCGCATCATGCGTGAGCTACGGATTCTTGGTTGTCACAACTTCACCGCTCGTCTCTGGGCCCCCTCGAAATATTTCCCCGAAACGCTTACCCCCGAAGGCAAGTAGGGGATAGGCCACAGACTGTTATAAATCTATGATTGGCCTTAGAGTGCGCTTCGACTAGCCCTACGGGGAGCTCATTTGGGCCCTGCTGAGCAATTGATTGTAAAGCTTGGGCTCAGAGCCGCTCTGGGCTTGGCTTTCCGGCGCACAAAAAGCTCACCTGTTTAAAATCGTTAATCATCGTTGGGAGGTGAACAGACAGATGAATAAGATCGCCTAAAGGAAACGAGAAGAAGAGTAAGAGGCTATCTCAGTGCAGGGAGAAAAGACCGCCGCGGAGCGGTGTAGTTCATCGACACTTTAATTGTGTTTCTCACTCATATGGCTAGAAATCTTACGCCGAGTAAAAAGTACACCGGGTTGACACACGGGCTAATCAGACCTGAGTTATAGATCCTATCCCAGTATAGGGTCTTCTGAAAGAGGATTAGACAGAAGTTGAAGCCCCAGTCATACTTACCTTGCGAAGAGTTACCTTAAGGATAAACCGACTGGAGCGTGGTTCCAGCCAAGAATCCTACTAAGTTCTGCTCCTTTTGCGGTCAGTCTCTGAGGTTTGATGGCCACAACATTACTTAATATGAGAACACGCAAAGTAAAGAGATGTATTGGATTACAAAAAACTTAGCGGTGGGGGGTCTCAGTGCTGTTGCATTGACGGACCAATCGACTGCGGTTCTCAATCTGTGTGAGGATCAGTCCTATAGGCCTCCGTCCGCAGATTTTTCTCACAATGGTTTTCCAGATTCTCAGCCCTTTCCACTCCAGAAGGTGTGGGATTGCGTACTATGGATCGAGCAGGAGACATCCAATGGGCACAAGGTTCTAGTCCATTGTGCGGAGGGTAATTCCCGCTCCGTATCAGTCGTTATGGCCTACCTTCTTTACAAAGGTTATAGCCTGGACGAAGCTAAAAAAATGATTCTTACAAAGAAACCGTTTTGTACCCAGGGAGGAAGACCCACAACGGAACCCCAATATTTTCAGGAAGAATTCCTCACTCAATGGCAAAGGTACCTCCGTGAACAGCATGCTTCTTAAGTTTTAAACACTTCATAGCTCAGCTCACTACTGTCAAATTATAATGGAAAAGAGACCCGAGCTGTTGGTTTTTTCTTAATCATACTCTGCTACAGTATGGCTACCAAACCTTACGAGCATTGGAGGGTTTGAAAATGTTGATGTATCCATGGGTTCCATACTTTCCAGAAGTTGCTTGGGAAGTAATCTATGAATAATAGAAAATGGGATACCTGGCACTTCATACCAGGCATTCTTCGAGTTCCATTTGGACGTATACCCGTGCTCCCCCGTTTGTCATTTCGTTATAACGGTTTCAACTTCGCCTTCCTTTCGAACGACATTCACACTCACATCCGTTTCATGGCGCTCAAGTTTAAAATCCATGGTGCCCCCCGCAAAGGTGAGGTTTTTAATGGAAATGTCTAGAATCGATGGGGGGAGAATAGGGTAAGAAAATTTAATCTTTTTTTGCGGCGCGTCGAAAGAAAGTCCCATGCATGCTTGAAGAAGGAGAAACACCGAAGCAGTGGCCCAAGTCTGTGGGGAACACGCGACCGGATACAACGTTGGTCCCTCGCTCGGACGGCGCACAAATCCGCAGAAAAGCTCCGGCAAGCGGTGCAAATTCACGAAAATGCTCGCATCAAACAACCCCGTGAATATTTTTTCCAGTTCTTCTAGCATTCCATACCGCCTCAAGCCATAAGCGATCAAAGCACAATCGTGAGGCCAAACCGAACCATTGTGATATGACATGGGGTTATAACGCGATTCCGTGGCCGCTACAGTTCGGATCCCCCACCCCGTGAAAAAGTCGTCGGTCAATACTAATTTTGCTACCATTTTTGCCCGTTCAGGTGAGGCGATGCCTGATAAGAGACATTGCCCGGCGTTTGACGAGCGAACTTTGCAGGGGCGTTTCTTTCCATCTAGGGCGATGGCGTAGGTCCCTATATCGTCACACCAAAAAGCCTGTTCGAAGTGTTCCTGCAACTTCTTTGCCTGGCCGGAGAGTTTTATGGCAACCTTATGCTTGCCCAATCGGATTGCTATTCTGGCGGCGGCCAGTCGAGCCGCGTAGGCATAACCCTGAACCTCACAAAGGGCGATGGGGCCTTCCGCGAGAGATCCATCGGCGTGAAACACCGCATCATCAGAGTCCTTCCAGCCCTGATGCTGTAAGCCTTTCGGCGTGCTCCTCGCGTACTCCAGAAAACCATCCCCGTCTTTGTCTCCAAAGGTATCTAGCCACGTTAAAGCCTTCTCAATTGATGGCCAAAGTCGCTCGATGAAAGGCACATCATCGGTCCGCTCATAATAGGCTCCGGCCAGCATGACAAACAAAGGTGTCGCGTCAATACTTCCGTAATAGAGCCCGAAGGGAATTTCATTTGTGGCGGCCAGTTCTCCCTTACGGGTTTCGTGGAGGATCTTTCCAGGCTCAGCGTCCTGTTCGGGATTTAACGTGTCTGCTTGCGTGTATGCCAGAAAGGAGAGAACGCCTTTGGCAATCTCCGGATCCACCCATAGGCACTCCAACGCCGCCAGGATCCCATCCCGGCCAAAGGGAGTACAGAACCAGGGAATCCCCGCATAGGGGTAGAGACCTGTTTCCTTATCTGTGAGCATCATGTACAGATCCGCTGTTGAGCGATTGACCCAATCATTGAATTGTTCGTTCGTTGTGTAAATCGAGCAAGATCGAGACCGCATCTTTTTGAGTTTTTTTGTGGCCTCAACGATGGCCTCGGGATAGGATTCTGTAGAAAGTTTACTTGAACCGGATTGACACCGGGCCGTAATATAAAAAGTCAACGCCTGCTGAGGGTCCAAATCGGCTTCCCAAAAGGCCTCTGAGCCAGAAAGCGTTTCGGGTCTGGGAGAAAAATGCAGCAGAGTCTTGCGCATGACCCCATCCACCCCCCTGTAGTTGAGCGTAACCCGTGTGTCCTCCAGTGTCGGTTCTAAAATCTGACCCTTCCGCTTCCTGGGCACCCCCCGCACCTCAAAGATATCTGCGAAATCCGCTGCAAACCTCATACGGAGAATAACGTGCAATGGGCCTATCGAATGGTTCCGCACTCGAAACCGGTCATAGCACGTTCCATTGCGGAGAAATTTGGACCGGAATATGTGAAGGGCGTGCCGACGCAAGACTAGTTTTCCGTCTCGATGAATATCCGAGTTGGTAAAGTCGACGGCCAAAAGCTCGTTGCCTTCTTTGACCGTGGAACTCAAGAGCATAGGCCGGTTGGTCCCTAACCACAGCTCGAGTCGGCTAAGGAATCGGGTCCCCTCATGATAGAGACCTTGCTCTCCCATACCCAGTGGAAAAATATCTCCGTAGCGATCCAGAACTGCGAAAGTGTCGCCGTCTTTGAGTACCCAGGTCCTATCGTCAGCACGGGGGGAAGTTGCCAGGATATAGTATTCGCTGCCTAATTGGATGACGTCGCTCATAGAGTCCTCCAATTGTCTTTATTTTTGCCTTCCATCAGATCCCAGTACACCGACAGGTAGTTCTCGGCCATCCGCTTGACCGTAAAGCGTTGCTCGAAGATATCCCGGCATTGTCTCCGACTAAATTCATTTATTTTTTGGGCTGCCTTAACAGCTTCCTCCAGATTTTGCACCAGGTACCCGGTCTCTCCTTCTTGCAGAATTTCGCGCGTGGAACCCTGGCAATAGGCGATAACCGGAGTCCCGCAAGCCATTGCTTCGATCAAAACCAGACCAAACGGCTCCGGCCAATCGATCGGAAAAAGCAAGGCGTAGGCATTGCCCAGAAAATCGTCCTTTTCTGCTTCTCCAATCTCTCCCACATACTCCACAAGGGGATTCTTCAGCAGCGGCTTAACCACTACTTCAAAATATTCCCGATCCACAGCATCGACTTTCGCAGCGATCTTGAGCTCCATCCCGATCATTTCAGCAATCTTAATGGCACGGTCCACACGCTTTTCAGGGCAGATACGCCCCAGAAACGCCAGATATTTTCCCGGTTTCTCTCGGAAGCTATAAAGGCTTTCGGGCAGACCGTGGTAAACCGTTTTTCGCCAATTCAGCCACGGAAGCGGCTCCCTTTGCGAATTTGAGATCGAAACAAACGGCATATCCTGAAATTTCCTAAAAAGGGGGGCAACGTCCGAAATGTCGAGTCGGCCATGTAGCGTCGTGACACAGGGGATCCCGCATCGTTGAGCAAGCGGAAGATGGATATAATCGATGTGGAAGTGAACAATGTCAAAACGTGAAAGATCCCTGAAGACGTCCTCCAGCATAAAAACATGGTGGGCCAGTTGATCCACGCAATGCTTCTCAAATCGTAATGCCCTGGGGCAAGGGGCAATCAAGCGGGCCTTGGTGACCGAGTCTCCGCTCGCAAACAGAGTGACATCATGCCCCAAGCGCACAAGTTCTTCCGTCAGGTAGGAGACAATGCGCTCGGTCCCCCCATAGTACTTCGGAGGAACGCTCTCGTATAGCGGTGATACTTGCGCAATTCTTATGGGGCCTTTCGCAGACATTGGTACGGAACGTTAAGTACTCAATTTTACTAGATTCCGTTGACTAAGGGGCCCGCTCGGCTTCGGTTTATGACGGCTTCTTGGAGGCCAGCCGGCTTCAGTTGAGCATGTTAAGAAAGTCGGTGTTGCCGCCAGTATCCATGAGCTGGTGCAGTTGCCAATACCGACAATGGCATTCCTTCTTTTGTTCATTGACACACTTCTCTTACTTGACAGGTTTTCAAGGTTGGAAGACCTTAGTCCGGTGATGATTTAACCGGTTATCGTGAGCCCACCGGCGGCAGGAGGTTCCATGCCACGGTTACGACAAGAGATAGAAAATGGAAAAACGCGTGCGCTGTGAAGAATAGCCTTATTGGATCGCGTATGTCAACGACCATGGCATCTTGTTCTAACTCGCCAAAATATGTTTTAGTATGCACAGCATCCCTAGCTAGACCGCCTCTGCTCATACTTTCTGGCATTATGACTATCTCGGTCAAGGATCTCAGTTGCTGAAATTATACCGGCTCCTATCCACTCAAAGTCGAACCCGGTCCCGTTCTCTAAGCCGATGGTACCGCCGGCGCAGGAATCCCTCACGGATGTATCCAGGGTTTACCTTGTAGTAAGATCCATTCCTCGGCCTCACCGAATGGCCTCATCCCTATTTTGTGTCGTGCGGCGAAGTACTTCTGAAAGCAGGTTACGGCATCTTCCAAGACTGCTAACATTAGTCCCTGCTCCGCTTCCAGATGGGTCTTCCTGCAATCGGCTTCAAGATACTGACGGGGAAGGACAGCGTCTGACTGAAACAGAGAAGCTACCCTTTCATCTATTTCTTCTGTGCTGAGGCCTACCATGGTTCCTAAACCGGAACAAAGCTCCTCTATGGTTTGGGTGATCCGCTTGGGACCAAGAGAAACAATAAGCCAGCGCACCCTTACGGAAAATCGCGCAGCGGCCAACTTCAAATCCTTCATTCCTCCCCCCAAGGAACGAAACCCACCCTCTCTGCGGAGGATTTGCCATAAACTTAACCGCGCCCGCTCGGTGAGGAGAGTGCTCATCCGTGACTAAGTCACCGAGACAGCTTTCCTCTCCATTGCCTTTGGACATTTCAAGAAAAACCGGTTCTTTTACCACGTCGAGGGCCTACGACACCAATGCTGTCCCTAGGACGGGTACAGGGGCGCACAAAAAGCTCACCTGTGCAAAATAGGTAATCATCCTTAGGTTCAATAAAGTGTCCAGCAGGCGGATTTTCCATCGAAAGTTTGCTCCAACGGTATTCCTAATTCACTCTGCAAACTCTTGCGGTTAGGGATTCATCCATATTTCACTCCCCGTCATGAACCCTATCTTATTAGAGTTACACTACTTGATGAGCTGCGTACCACAATCGATGCAGAACCGGCTCCCATCATGTCGTTCCCTGACGTGCTTGTCTTCGCCACAGCGTTTTACGGTAATCTGCTCGTTGACCACATCGCCACAATTGGGGCAATACCGCACTGGCACATTGGACCGGCTGTGGTTACGGTTGGGACATCGATTCGGTTGCATTTTACTGTGTACCCCCTATGCTTAGTCAAGTAGAGTGTGGATTTCTTAGCCGTCTACTTATTTACGCTCTTTCCCTAACCCCCCTTGGATGATCCTGTCCACGTCGGTGATCCGAATCTCCAAGTTATACAGATAGCGGTACGCTATGGCCTGCTTCCATTTGGGCCATTTGCCCAGGATCCCAAGGATCTCATCCTCGGCTTGTTTGAGCTTTGCTAAATCCACAATATTATTTCCCTCTAGTCCAGATAGTGCCACCAGAATCGTTTACTTGCAAGTTGAACGCGACCACTGCGACGAAGACGTCGTACCACGTCAAGAACCTGAACAATTCCTACTTGTTAAGGCGGTGCGGCTGAGGATGTACGGTTTTGCCGATACTGTCGCCTGCATAGGAAACGATCCCCGGCACCGCTGCCGAAATCCCTGTTGTGCCAGCCAAGAAAATTCATTACCCTTGAAGCCATGAAAGTAGCAGATAGAAAATGCGTACAACAGTTGGGGTGAAGATGCTCATCGTTGCCGCTTTGATCTGCTTCTTGTTGGGATCTCCGCTCAGCTTGCGGTCGGAACTTTCCTCCAGAGATATCACTACCAGCATTGGCAAAGCTGAGGGGCCTGTTGCAGCGGCTTCAGGGCTGCAAGGCCTGTCTGACTTTGTTAGTCTGGCAAAACAACTCAGCCCTGCAGTAGTCAACGTTTCAACGACACGGGCAAACAGTAGAACCCGAGGATCTCCGAGTCCTTTTGGGCAAGAGGATCCGCACAGTGAATTCTGGGAGAGATTTTTCGGTGGCCCTCTCCCACGGGGTCCCTCGCGGCAGAGCACTCTCGGATCGGGTTTCATCCTTGACCGTGAGGGCTTGATTTTGACCAATAACCACGTGGTTGAGGATGCGCAGAAGATCGTTGTGAGGCTCTCCGATGAAAGGGAATTTGAGGCCAAGGTGGTGGGTAGAGATCCCAAGACGGACATTGCCGTGATCAAGATTCATGCCGAGGTAAATCTTCCGACCGCGCCGTTGGGCGATTCAGATCGGCTGGAGGTGGGCGAATGGGTGTTGGCGATCGGTAATCCTTTTGGCCTGGAACACACGGTGACCGCTGGGATCGTCAGTGCCAAGGGCAGACATATCGGGGCAGGTCCGTACGACGACTTCATCCAGACCGACGCCTCGATCAATCCGGGAAATTCAGGTGGGCCTTTGATTAATATGCGAGGGGAGGTCGTGGGGATCAACACCGCCCTTTTCAGCCGGGGTGGCAGCAATATCGGCATTGGCTTTGCGATCCCGATCAACCTGATCAAAGAGCTGCTGCCCCAGCTCAAGGAGCAGGGTAAGGTAACGAGGGGCTGGTTGGGTGTGGTGATTCAGCGGGTGACTCCGGCCATTGCCGAGCCCCTTGGTCTGGACAAGGCCACAGGCGCACTGGTTGCTGAGGTCTTGAAGGGCACACCGGCAGAACAGGGCGGAATGAGGGTGGGCGATGTCATCATTGAATTTGATGGGAGGGAGGTCAAGGAATCGAACGATCTTCCCATCATCGTTGCGCAGACACCGGTGGGCAGGGAAGTGTCGGTGAAGGTTCTAAGAGACGGTAGAGAAGTGGTCCTTTCGGTGACCATCGGCGAGCTGAAGGAAAAGCAGCTATTGGCTTCCCCCAAACGGGAACGAAAGCTTGGACTAACCGTACAAGAGGTCACACCCCAGATTGCGGAGAGCCTGGGACTGGAGGAGGGTACAGGAGGAGTAATCGTTACTGCTATTGAGCCGGGAGGACCGGGAAACGAGGCTGGGTTTCGGCCCAGGGATGTCATTTTAGAGATTGATCGACAACCCATAGGCGACCTCAAGGACTTCCGCAGTGCAACTGCCAAGATCAAAAAGGGAAAGAGCATCCTGTTCCTTATACAACGCGGGGAGACTACGTTATTTCTTGCCCTGAAGAGTCGGTAGCTCCTGAAATGACCGCCTAGTCATTGCGGTGTGCTCGGGAGACTTTAAAGACAAAGTTTTGCCGAGTAAAGACTGAGCCCTAATTACTATTATTGACAAAGCCTCCCTCTTAAGGGTATTTATCGGTCCGCGCGTATTCTTCCATGTGCTAGCTATCGGCGCCTAACCGAGACGGATCTGCCAACCGTCAGGCGGTTCATTCTAGTCCCTTTAGCTTATCAGCGGGCCAAGGTATTTCAGCGGAAAGACTTTGCAGACCCATCAAAAATAGGAAGTGAGGTGTGAAGATGAATAAAATAAAGATCGCTATTGTCGGAGTTGGGAACTGCGCCAGCTCCCTGATACAGGGCATCCACTACTACCGGGGAAAGACCTCGCAAGACGCCATCGGTCTGATGCATTGGGAAATCGGCGGGTACAAGCCCGGCGATATCGACGTTGTCGCGGCCTTCGATACCGACAAACGCAAAGTCGGTGCCGATGTGCATGAGGCCATTTTTTCGGCCCCCAACTGCACGGCCATTTTCTGTTCCAACCTTCCCAAATCACGCGTAACTGTACGGATGGGCAGGATTATGGACGGTTTCGCCGACCACATGAAGGACTACGAACACAGCCGTACCTTTGTTCTGGCTGATCAGCAGGAACCTGCGGAAAGGGAATTGATCGACGTGCTCAAAGAATCCGGAGCTGAAATCCTGTTGAATTATCTTCCCGTCGGCTCAGAAGAGGCCACCCGGTTCTACGCCGAATGTGCCCTGCAGGCGGGTGTTGCCTTCATCAACAACATACCCGTTTTCATCGCCAGCGATCCGGTCTGGGCCCGCCGATTCAAGGAGAAAAACATTCCTATCATTGGCGATGACATCAAGGCCCAGCTTGGCGCCACCATCACCCACCGGATATTGGTTGATTTGTTCAAGACACGCGGTGTCAAGTTGGAGCGGACATACCAGCTCAATACCGGCGGCAACACTGACTTTCTTAACATGCTCAACCGAAACCGTCTGGCATCCAAGAAGAAGTCGAAAACCGAAGCCGTGCAGTCGGTTACGGCGGAGCGGTTGTTAGACGAGAACATCCATGTCGGCCCCAGTGATTATGTGCCCTGGCAGAACGACAACAAGGTGTGCTTTATCCGCATGGAAGGCAAGCTGTTCGGCGATGTGCCCATGAACCTGGAGCTTAGGTTGTCAGTTGAGGATTCCCCCAACTCGGCCGGTGTGGTTATCGATGCCATTCGCTGCGCCAAACTTGCCTTGAATAGAAGTAAGGGGGGCCTGCTGATTGGCCCGGCCGCTTATTTTTGTAAACACCCTCCGGTACAGTTTACCGACGAGGAAGCTAGGAAGATGACGGAACATTTCATCACCGGCGGCTGAGGCGATGGGGATGACGTGCCTGATTATCGCCGCGGGCAAGGGCAGTCGGCTGCAGCAGAGGGGTAAGAGCAAACCCCTTATCCCCATCCTGGGCATCCCCATAATCGAACGTATCATCCGCACCGCATGGGAGGTCGGGGTGGATGAATTTTACGTCGTTACCGGCTATCAGGGTCACCAGGTCCGCAATTTCCTGATGCGGCTCGAGGAACGTCTTGCGATTCGGATCACTCCACTGGTGAATGAAGATTGGGAGAAAGAAAACGGTCTTTCGGTACTCAAGGGGCGGGAGGTTTTGCACGAATCGTTTTTGCTGCTCATGG
>SMUX01141150.1_pt1 | contig 16983 bp, 16 predicted proteins | sample 2456431 | NCBI WGS metagenome assembly SMUX01 (sample SAMN11095930, study PRJNA526329) | marine sediment metagenome | biome: Marine sediment; feature: Surficial sediment; material: Deep marine sediment; isolation source: Hadal surficial sediment | place: Pacific Ocean | collected 2014-11 | depth... | reverse complement strand
TTGCTTTCTGTTCTGTCAATATTGTTCTCCTTGATTCATCAGAAAATTAAGATGTAAAATTATAAAAGAAAGAGGGTGAAGATTCAAGTGTTCTTCGCGGTTTCGAAAGCAGAAACATCATCATTTTCTCATGGCTCATGACTCATTGAGTTCTTTTATTACTTCTTCGTTGAATTCAAGTTAGATGATTAGCCCTGCCGGTTGGAATTAGGATAAGTGGCATCGGTCCAAAATCGAATTATTTAGTGATAGCAGATGAAGCTTATTGAGACTCGGGCACAAAATGTGTCCGAGATTTTTGGGGAAATTCACATCTTCGAAGTCATATATCAAAATGACACGTATGGTGGGTTTACCCTTTAGTATTTGCGAAAATTCCGCAGAATGTCCACTTTGCGAGTAGGGATGAATGCCTTGCTCTGTAGGCAGGAATTTCACGATCTGGATTAGAAAACCAACTCGGAGGAAAAATGACTATACAAAAGCAAACCACAGACACATCCAATGCCTTAAGCCCATCTATTGGCGACCCGGTGCCTATGGCTCCGGAGCAGAAGTTTTTCTTCGACCTGCGTGGCTGGATTCTGTTGCCCTCTGTGCTGTCGGCAGGGGAAATAAAAGAGATGAAGACCGAAGTGTATGCTGGTGCTAAGCAGAGCTATGAAGGCGCACTCCAGAGGTTGCTAGATCACCCGGCCATCGTGGGAATTCTGGCCGAAATCCTATCTGAAGACTCTTTTGTGAGGGACGACTGCTACAGCTTTCGATGTGAAGGTTCCTTTACCACCGTCCGACCGCCTGGGTGGAGCAAATCAGAACGAAGCGACATGGGGATGCCACACGTCGTGCGTCCTCCGCAGCAGGCCAACGCCATGCGGTACCAGGTTGCAGGGAATAAAATATTCTCTGGGCTGACCCGAGTGGTGTGGGAGCTTGAGGAGGTGAAGGCCGGGCAAGGTGGTACTTCCTTTCTCAGCGGATCACACAAGTCTTATTTTAACTACGGTGGTCCAGATCCGTTTCGGCCGAATATCAGCGGCTCGCCGTGGGAGGCCAGCTTGCGAGCTGCAATGGACGAGTACAGTTGCCCAGCAGGCTCGGTGGTAATCTTCACTGAAAGTCTCGTCCACGCGGCTAACGACTGGACCAACACAGCGAACCCACGGTGCGCGGTCTTTAACTGTTACAACTCTATGTGGGCCCAGTGGCATCGGCTCAACCTCAGTCATGAGAAGATCCAAGCGATGCCGCCGAAGCGTCGATCGCTCTTCCGCGGAACCTGGGCGATTGGTGGAGGCCCATCTGGAAACCGAGAGTACTCGCTGGAAAACAGAACCGTGTAATAGTCACCCAAAGTGAAGCGTTTGGCTCATAGATGGTAATTGAAGCACGGGATTCTCTCCAGGGCATGAATCGTCCTTTTTACCTATGCTCTTGTTTCAATTTACATTGCGGCGAGTTCTATGGCGGTTTTCGTAGGCTTGTTCGCTTGACCAAATCTCTGTTCAGGTAGAAAACCGCCCGGTGGGGGAATTGAGGATTGATTTTGTTCCTTTGGGTTAAGTACCTTTAAGATAGTTTCCTGTAACTTTGTGTCTTCAAACGGCTTGAGGAGATAGCCTAATGGATTTGTTCGCATGGCGCGTTGCCGCGTCTTTTTATCACTATGTGCCGTAATGTATATAACCGGAATATTAAACCGATTCCCAATGATTTCAGCCGCTTGGATGCCGTCTATTTTCCCTTTGAGTTTAATGTCCATCAACACTAAATCCGGGTAAAGTCTTTCCGCCTTTTCAATCGCCGCCTCACCGGAAATAATAGGGTAGGGAATGACATTGTATCCAAGGCGTTTTAATCGACGACTTATATCCAGAGCAACAATCGTATTGTCTTCAACAACGAGGATGAGTTTCTTTACCATCTTTGATTCCGACTCCTTGTTTGAAATTTAGAAATAAAAAAGCCGAAGCGTTTGGAGTAATATCTAACGAACCTCAAACAAAGGCTTGGATAGATTTTCGACTCTCAACTTCGGCAACGCAGCCACCCTGCAATTAAGCGAGGGTCTGTCGCTTTGTGTCCCCGCCTTTCGGCGGGTTTACCTTTATCGATTCAGGGGTTTATCAATGATAAAAAATGAGATGTAGATAAACTCATCTCGTGGGGGTCGGTGAAAATATTTGGATCGAAAAATACTTCCCCGATTGGGTAAAACATCGATGGTTTTTTTCTTACATTTTTAAGATTCTGAGAACTGGATTTGGATTAGAGCTTTAGGAATGTAACCGATTGACACGCTTTCACCTCTTATGTGACGTTATGTCACATCGGAAAGCGCAATAAGACCAATAGAGTCAAGAATGGGGGCGAGGGTTCTTAATTGTTGGGTAGATAGCGCAAAATTCATACCAATCCAATTCGAGTGTGTCAAATTTTTGTGGTACGCTCTAAGGTGAAACGTGCACCAAAAAGACCGTGTCGAATTGTGCCTTTATTCTCGACAGAAATTTAGTATAATTTGAGTGATTGACCAATCTATGTCTTCAAAAAAGGACGTTGACAAACAGAATTCCAAGTGCTATACTGCTACTGTCACTTTTCAAAAATAAAAGGGGTTGGCTATGATGAAACAACTCGGTTTGAGATACCTCCTGACGCTTCTATTAATTCTCGTTGGGAAGTGGGGATATGCCTACACCGTAGATGAGCTTTTTCATAATTTCAGGAAAGCTTATGAAAATTCTCAAAACTTCAGTGCCAACTTTGAGGAAACGACTTTTCGTGCCACGAAACCATCTGAGAATGACCTAACTCTCGTGGACGTAATGAATTTAAGCCCCGATACGAAGAGTGTGGCTAAAGGGCGGTTGGTCTTTAGCAAGCCGGATTTGCTTCGGAAAGAATATGTCAGCCAAAAAGATCCGGATCGGACAGTACAATTGATTATTCTGGATGGTGAATACTCCTGGTCATACACGCCAATGCTGGAGCAGGTCAATAAGATGAAATGGAACTATTCGAGTCGCAAGGAGTTATTACCCGGAATCGGTGCGTCGTTGGAAAATGTAGAGAAAAATTACGATATGAAACTTATTCCAGATGAAGTTGTGAACAGGAAAGGCATCTATCACATTGAGTTGACCCCCAAACCTCATATGCTTCCTGAACCTGTAGATGGAGTTCCGCCTCCGCGTGAAATCCTTGGCGTGTGGATTAAGACAGACGAGTGGTTGCCTGTGCAGTTCGGTTATAAATCGGAAAGTCATGATGGAGCCAGCATAAGTGTAATTGTTTCAATGACACATATTCAGCGCGATCAAGAATTAAATCAGGATTTGTTTAATTTCGTTGTTCCTGATGGTGTTGAAGTGATTGACCTTTCACCGGACGAGTAATAGTGATATGAACTTCTATGTTCTCCTCCGCTTGGCAAATTGCTTAACGATTTCACGCATCCTGATGGTTCCGCTTTTCATGCTATCATTTCGTTACCATCGCCTCTTTCCACTTCCCGCGCTTATTTCCGCGCTTGCCGTTTTTGTCGTCGCATCAATTACAGACTACCTTGATGGGCGAATTGCTCGCAAACGTGGGATAACCAGTTTTGGCAAATTTATGGACCCGCTCGCAGATAAGCTGCTTGTGGGAGCCGCGCTAATTTGCTTTACCCGGTTTGAAAACGGATTAATTCCCGGTTGGATGGTCTTGACAATCATCGGACGCGAATTTGTCGTGACGGTTTTGCGCATTGCCTTTATGGCAACTCAAGGTGCCGTTGTGTCGGCAAGCAAATGGGGAAAATATAAAACCTCTTCGCAAATGAGTGTGATTGTAATCAGCTTAATTCTACTTGTTGTTTATGAGTACGCAACAGCGAGCGGTGAGAGTGTTGAGTGGCTCATTCACCCACTGGGTCCAATTTACTTTATGATGTACATTCCCCTCACGCTAACGGTTATTTCAGGTCTAGAATTCTTATACAAAAATCGAAAGGCATTTTATGACCTGATGCGTTCTATGGACTCCTATGACCCGGCTGACGATATTTAGATCGTGAATTTATTCTGTAGTGGCCTGATTTTGGGCTTGCTTTTCTAATGCTCGATAAATTGAGTGGCTACAGTGGTTTCTATGAAGAACACAACTCAACAAAATATCCGGTGTTTCGTCGCAATCGAGATACCCAAAACCATCCAGAATCATTTAATTTCGATTCAGGATGAACTCCGAAAAAAAATCAAACAAGCGTCGTGGGTCAAACCCGGCAATGTTCACCTGACATTAAAATTTTTGGGAGAGGTTAATCCAGGTCACATTGAGACAATAGGACAAACAATCCAACAGGTGGCTGTTAATCACTCCGCTTTTTCAATGCTGATTGGCGGCATGGGTGCATTCCCGAATTTGACTCGTCCAAGAGTTATCTGGGTTGGCGTAAAGGTTGGGGTAGCAGAAATTTCTGCACTTGCTCGCGACATTAATGTCGAATTGAGTCGGTGCGGATACCCATTTGATGAAAAAAAATTCAATCCTCATTTAACGCTTGCCCGTTTGAAAAGTCGAGTTAATCTGAGGCCTTTCGTTGATGTGTTTCGTCAATACGATGAGATTGATGGTGCCAAAATGACGGTGAATGAGATTGTACTCGTACAGAGTCAACTCTACCCGACTGGCGCTATCCATATCCTTTTAAAAATTTGTGCTCTCAATTAAGGAGATTGAACCATTATGACAGACGAAAATATGACAGACGAAAAAAACAAAGCGATTGATCTCGCAATCTCACAGATTGAAAGAGAACACGGAAAAGGCGCGATTATGCGCTTTACGGACACCGAAGTCGTGCCTGTAGAAGTGATTCCAACCGGCTCTCTTTCACTCGACATTGCACTCGGCGTTGGTGGTATTCCTCGGGGTCGTATTATTGAGATCTTTGGTCATGAAGCCACTGGTAAAACCACCCTTGCACTCCACATCGTTGCGGAAGCCCAGAAACTGGGTGGCGTTGCAGCATTCGTTGATGTTGAGCATGCACTGGATATGATGTACGCCAAGAACATTGGTGTAAACATGGAGAACTTGCTAATCTCTCAGCCAGACACAGGAGAACAAGCCTTAGATATTGTCGAAACGTTAATCCGCAGTGGGGCAATCGACGTTGTAGTCATTGACTCGGTGGTTGCTCTGACGCCTCAAGCCGAAATTGAGGGCAGTATGGGAGACGTTCACGTCGGGCTATTGCCGCGTCTCATGTCCAAAGCGCTGCGAAAACTTGCGGGTGTGACCAATAAATCAAGAAGTTGTGTCATTTTCACTAACCAGATCCGGCAGAAGATCGGTGTGATGTTTGGGAATCCTGAAACAACGCCCGGCGGGCTTGCGCTTAGATTTCACGCCTCCATCCGTCTTGAAATGCGCCGTGCTGAGACTATGAAAGATGGAAGCGAGATAACCGGGAATCGTATTCGAGTGAAGGTCGCTAAAAATAAGGTAGCACCTCCATTCCGGCAAGTCGAATTTGATATGCCATTCGGAGAAGGAATTTCTAAAGAGGGTGATCTCCTGGATGTCGCGGTCGATCAGGCAATTATCGATAAGAGCGGTTCGTGGTATTCGTATAATGGGGAACGGCTTGGACAAGGTAGAAATAATGCTAAGGCATACTTGGTTGACCACCCAGAAGCCACTGCTGAGATTGAAAATAAGGTTCGCGAAATTTGTGGGCTACGTCCTCAATCGACAACAGGAACAATTCCTGGAGACGAAGCGAACGAGGATGAGGATGAATCATAACTAGATGTGCTACCTATCCGAACTCTTGCGAGTTCGGATACGGGCTCCTACGACCCTTCGGGTGGGGGAAGAACTTCGCGCAAAACAGGTTTTCAACGAAACTGGAAAGGGAGGATGAGGTAGTTGCCGTCTATTGCCAAAGCCCGGAGACGAGTTCACCCTCCCACCTGAACGGTTACAGGACGAAGAAGATGGCGGAGAAAAAAATAACGGAAGCGACAGTCCTTACACTGTTTCGTGAGGATAAAATTTCCACTTCTAAAGGCGCACAGCTTTTGGGTATTCCTATCCAAGACTTTATGGATTTACTGAACGCGAATGGTATACCATTGTGGGACGGTACTCCAGAGGAACTCAAGGAAGATGTGAAGGCTTTGCGTGAACTGAGAAAGAAATATAAGAAGAAGGAACAAGCGATATGATAGTCATCGGTGATTCATCAATACTCATACCGTTGGCACGTATCAATCAACTTCACCTACTTGAGGAAATGTATGGTGGAGTCTTCATTCCTCAAGGCATATATGATGAGGTAGTCATACGAAGTGCAGGGAAAGTTGGTTCTGAGGAAGTAGAAAACGATGATTTTATTCACGTAGAGCAGGTACGTGATATGGACTCAGTAGATGAGTATGTTGACCCATTAACGCTAGAGGACGCAGAAGTTATTCTTTTGGCAAAGGAACAGAACGCAGATTTAATCCTTTCTAATGACAGGAATCTACGAAGACGTGCTTTGAGAGAAGGTTTCGTTGTAAGTACAATCTATGTGTTGTTGATTGAGGCAAAGCGAGAGGGTTTTCTTCCCGCAGTGAAAACTTGCCTTGATGAGATGAGAAACAAAGGTATATTGATTCGGAAAGGTATCTATCAAGAAACGTTACGACAGGCGGGAGAATTACCTAATGAGGAAGGGTAGGCTCACGTAGGAGGGTGAGAGAACTTCTCCGCCGAACTGTGAGGCGTCGCGGCAGATACTCCCATGACGCGATAGGAAATCCATTTTCGTGCATTTTCTCCACAGCCCCTGAACGGTTACTTACTCAAAAAGGGTGCCAGAGTTATGAAACTGAGTTGTTGTGCAGGACTTGCTTCTTTTGTTCCACCAACTGTCGATGCTAAGCAATTAGACACGACCTCAATATACAGATCGAAACTTGAAAAAGCCCCAGCCGTTCTCAAAACCCTCTCAGACGCTGGCTGTGATTTCTTTGAATTCGGTGTGGGGATGTTGTGTCCTGAATCACCCAAGGCTTTGTTTGAAGAGTTTAAAAGCATTATCGCGGCGTTCCCCCTCAAAGCGAAATGCTTCAATAGTTTTATCCCCGCGAACCTCAAAATTACCGGCCCAAATGTCGATAAAACAATCTTAAATGATTATGTCGCTCAAGCCGCTGAACGCACTTCCGAAATTGGTGGTGAAGTGATTGTGTTTGGTAGTGGTGGGGCGCGGGGGATACCGGAAGGATTCTCACATCATAAGGCTCACGATCAGATTCTTGAGTTTCTGAACATTGCCGCCCAGCATGCACGACAGCACAAAGTTACGATTGCAATTGAACCGCTGAATCGAATGGAGACCAACATTATCAATAGTGTTGAAGAAGCTGCTCAATACGCAGATGAAGTTGCGCTTCCTGAAATCAAGGTTCTTGTTGATTTCTACCATCTGATGGTTGAAAAAGAACCCTTTGATCACATTGTGGCGGCGGGAAATCGAATCGCTCATGTGCATGTCGCCGATACGGATCGGCTCTATCCAGGTAGTGGGCAATATGATTACCGAGGATTTGCGCAAAGCCTCGCCTCTGCCGGATATAAGGGGCGCATTTCTGTTGAATGCAACTTTCGAGACTTTGACAAGGAAGTCCCTCAATCCATTCATTTTTTGCGGAAGATATTCCCGTGATAGTATCGCTATTGTACTTATTAGATAAAGCCTTGTTATGACAGGATATTTTTCTTGACACGATTATAGTCCAATGCTATAATCTCAACCATCGGTTGTGTATTGGAATTCCCAGAACGAATCAGATTGCGTACACTTCTGTTAAAGATAGTAATCAGAATTCGCAGGAACTCAATTCACATCACGAGATGCCACCATAATTAGCCTAAATATAACATAGGATGACACTATGTCGATCAAAAAGAGAAAACCTATGGATCTTTTTGAAATTCAGAAGGGTTCAGATTTGACGCCAACTTCGTCGGAACAGAAACCCGACAACGCACGAGTTCATGAATTGCAGTTTCATATTGATACCTTAGAAAATGAAGTCGATGATCTGAGGAGACAACTCAGTGCTGCCCCTTCTGAGGATGTTGAAAATCGCATATATGACTTGACCCGCGACCTCATGAACCTTCACCGTAAGAATCGGAAATTGATCAGTACACTCCAAGATGCAAAAGAAAAATTGGAGGTTCTGAAGGAAAAGGTCGAACAGTTAAGTGCGCCACCAAACAACTATGGTGTCTTTCTCGAATTGAATGGTGATGGCACCATTGACATCGACCTCGGCGGCAAGAAATGGAAGGTCAATGCAGATCCAGATATCAATGTTGAGAAATTGCAGAAGGGTCAAGAGGTGATTGTCAATGGCGTGCTAAACGTCGTAGCGGTTAGAGAGTTTGATAAACACGGTGAAGTCGTTAAAATTAAAGAAAACCTTGACGAGCATCGTGTCATTGTTAACCTCCGTGCTGATGAGGAACGAGTCGTCGAGATTGCGGATCCACTGAAAGGGGAGACGCTTAAACTTGGGGATAATGTTTTACTGAATCATACAACGGGAATGGTTATGGAAAAACTCCCTAAAAGTGAAGTGGACGATCTCTTACTAGAAGCGGTGCCAGACATAAAGTATTCGGATGTTGGGGGATTGGCTGAACAAATCGAGGCAATTCGCGACGCAATTGAGATGCCATACCTTTACCCTGACGAATATAAAGAGTTTAGTCTAACGCCGCCCAAAGGTGTTCTACTCTATGGCCCTCCCGGTTGCGGCAAAACATTGATTGCTAAAGCCATCGCAAATAGCCTTGCGGCGCGTGTGCGAGAACAGATGGGCAAAGATGATGTGAAGGGCTATTTCATTAACATCAAAGGTCCTGAACTACTTAATAAGTATGTCGGAGAAACAGAGCGCAAAATTCGAGAGATTTTTCAAAAAGCCAAAGAAAAATCAAAAGAAGGTGTTCCGGTTGTCATTTTCTTCGATGAAATGGACTCACTGTTCCGATCCAGAGGGATGGGCATCTCATCGGATATGGAATCTACTTTAGTGCCGCAATTCCTTGCTGAAATCGATGGGGTTGAAGGACTTCGAGATGTGATTGTGATTGGCGCGAGTAATCGGCAAGATCTCTTAGATCCCGCTGTTTTGCGTCCGGGGCGTTTGGATATTAAGATCAAGATCGATCGTCCCACTGTTGAAGGCGCAAAGGATATCTTCACCAAATTCCTGACGCCAGACCTTCCGTTCTCCGATTCCCAACTCGAAAACTTTGATGGCGATCCGGAGAAGGTCGTTGAATATCTCATAGATCAAGGCGTCGAGGAAATGTACTCGACCCGAGATGACAATAAATTCATCGAAGTCACTTATACCCGTGGAGAGCGTGAAACCCTTTACTTCAAAGATTTTGTCAGCGGCGCGATGATTGAGAACATCGTTTCGCGGGCAAAGAAGCTCGCAATCAAACGATTCATCAGTTCAAAAGGAAAAGAAAAGGGAATCAGGCTCGAAGACCTTACGGACGCCATCCGTGAGGAATATAAAGAAAACGAAGATTTGCCTAACACGACCAACCCTGATGATTGGGCGAAAATCTCAGGGCGTAAAGGCGAAAAGGTTGTCAGTATCCGGGCGTTGATGGATGACTCTGAACGCAATAAGAAGAGAGAAGTAAGAGTCGTTAAGGGTGGTGCTTATCTGTAAAATTGTCAGTCTGTGATAAATTATGACAACACCGACGATTATCGGAACAGAGACTGAATATGGAATCTCAGTCAAAAACGCACGAGATCAGGATCCCGTTGCGGCTTCAACCCTGGTTGTAAATGTCTATAAAGACCGTGGCTTAAAGAAAATAACCTGGGATTATGACCAGGAAAGTCCGCTAATGGATGCCAGAGGCTTTATGTCTGAAGGCAATAGCGATCCCCCAGATCAGGAAAATAACAGCCTGATTAACGATATCCTAATCAACGGGGGGCGGTACTATGTAGACCATGCTCACCCGGAGTATTGTACGCCCGAATGCACCAACGTGCGCGATCTTGTGAAGTATGAGAAGGCAGGGGAACTTATCCTCGATTTGAGCCGCATGGCTGCTGAAGAACTTCTGCCAGACAACCAGGAAATCATAATTTATAAAAACAATACCGATTACAAGGGGCATAGTTATGGTAGCCATGAAAATTACCTGATGTCTCGGAACATTCCTTTTCAAGATATTGTCAATGGATTAACGCCCTTCTTCGTTACCCGTCAGATTATCACCGGCAGTGGCAAGGTCGGTGCGGAAAACGGCACTGATGAAGTGGATTTCCAAATCTCCCAACGTGCAGATTTTTTTGAAACGGAAGTTGGGTTGAGCACTATGGTAGCGCGTCCGATCATTAACACGCGCGACGAACCTCACGCTGACGAAAAGCTTTATCGGCGTTTGCACGTCATCGTTGGGGATTCCAATATGTCGGAGTATACCATTTACCTGAAAGTTGGAATTACATCCATCGTGCTCCAACTCATTGAAAAGGGCGTCGTCGGTGAACAGTTTAAGCTTTCAGATCCCGTTGCTGACATCAAGAAAGTGTCTCGTGACCTTTCTTGCAAGTGCCAGTTAGCTTTGGAGGATGGGAGGACATGGACGCCCATCGAGATGCAACGCGCCTATCTTGATCTGGCTGAAAAGCATCTTTCTGATATTGATCTGTCTCTGATTGGGAGAGATGTGATGGACAAGTGGGCATTTGTTCTCGATCGGCTCGAATCAGATGTGATGAGTCTGGATTGGCATTTGGATTGGGTCATTAAGAAAAGTCTCATAGATGCCTATATTCGGAGACACGGTTTCAGTTGGTCAGACCCCCGAATCCGGATGTTAGATTTGCAATATCATGACATTCGACCAAACAAAGGGCTCTATGCCCGTTTACTCAAGAATGGACGTATTGAACGTCTACTCAATCAAGAGGAAATAATTCACGCCATTACGAATCCACCTGTTGATACTCGTGCATATTTTCGTGGGATGTGCTTGCAAAAATATCCCGCCGAAATTCATAGCGCGAGTTGGAATTCGATGATTTTTTGCCTTGATGGTTCATCTTTAGATAAAATTCTAATGGATCGCCCACACTTTGGTACTCAAGAGATTGTTGGCGAACTCCTAAGAAATTGCACGGCTGCTGAACTTGTTGAAGCAGTTCTCGGATCCAATAATTCATAATTCGTAGCCCCTATACGGATTTACGAAATCACCCGACTAGAAGGGAGAGAATAATGCCATCCGAAAAACAGCAAGAACATAAAGATAAACGTCCTCAAGACACTGAGGAAATTCAACCCGATCCAGAACTCATGGAAGAGGGCGAGGAAATTAAAGAAGACCTTGACCGACTTCTTGATGAAATCGATGAGATTCTGGAGGAGGACTCCGAAGAATTCGTCGAGAACTATATTCAAAGAGGAGGGCAATAGCGTGGTTGGTATACACGATAATGCCACCTCTGATTTCCTGGAAACTCTCAAGCAGAAACGCCCCGGTTTGTTGTTGAAAACATTTCATGAACAGTTGTACGAGAGTGCTTCTCCACTCGATAATCGGGTGTGGGAAAGACCTCTTGCATCCGGGAGTGTCTCGGTAGCCCCGCAGGTGGGACACCTTCTCGAAGGCACAACTATCCTGGCTGCCGTTTACAAAGACGGCGTGATTATTGCCGGTGACCGCCAGGCGACAGAAGGTTTCCAAGTCGGTGAACGGCGTATTCAGAAAGTTTATGAGGTGGATACGTATTCAGCCATCGCCATCGCTGGTGTCGCGGGGCCATGTATTGAGATGGCAAAGCTATTTCAGGTTCAAGTTGAGTTTTATGAAAAGATCGAAGGGACCATGTTGAGCCTGGAGGGTAAAGCCAATTATCTCGCAAACATGGTGCGGCAGAATCTCGGCATGGCAATGCAAGGGCTAATCGTGATTCCGATCTTTGCTGGATACGATCTCAAGCGGAAACACGGAAGGATTTTCAAGTATGATCCGGCAGGAGGTCGTTATGAGGAAGGCGACTATTACGCGATTGGATCCGGCGGTAAGGACGCTCGATCGTCTCTGAAAAAACTTTACCGCCCAAGTATGTCTCGCGATGAGCTTTTGAATGCCGTTACCGAAGCACTTTGGGATGCCGCTGATGAAGATCTGGGTACGGGAGGTCCCGATTTCCTCCGGGAGATTTATCCAACGATCAAAGTGATTGATCAAACAGGCATTTCGAATGTGCCCGATTCAGAAATTAAAACACTTTACACAGAATTGTTTGAAAAACTCAAACAATAGCCAATCGATAATTCAAGGGAGGTGGAAATGTCTGCACCATATTACGTGTCACCAGAGCAGATCATGCAGGATAAGGAGGACTTTGCACGTAAAGGCATTGAAAAAGCGAGAGAAGTGATTGCTCTGGAATACCAAAATGGCATCGTGGTGGTTGCAAAAAATCCACTGACAACCGTCTTCAAAATCTCTGAGATCTATGATCGCATCGCGCTGGCAGCTACTGGTCTGTCCCCAGAATATGAAGCCTTAAGAGTTTATGGAATCCAACAAGCAGAAATCAAAGGGTTTGCCTATATTCGGGAGGACGTTATGGCAAAGTGGCTGACGATGCTTTATTCACAGCAAGTCGGCGCGGTTTTTCGGCAGTGGGATGCTAAACCCCTTGAGATCGAACTTCTCATCTGTGAAGTTCGAGAGGATTCCTCATCAGACAACCGGATCTACCACGTTTCATTTGATGGCACTTTCTGGGAAGAACAGCCCTATGCTGTCATCGGTGGGAAGACGGATTCAATTGTAGAAATTCTTGAGCAAGAATACAAGGAAGGTATGAACCTAGCGGATGCAATCCGGCTCGCTGTAAAGGCTTTTGAGAAGATCGAATCGGAAGTTGATGAAGAGGAACGATATGAAATTGCAGCCGACACTATTGAGGTCGCTTTACTTGACGAAACACGCGGAAGGCGTAAATTTCGGCGACTCCTTCATGAAGAGATTGACGAAATTCTAACACATGAAACGTAGAATTTACGGTCTGGAAAATGAATACGGTATTATTTGTACATCCGATCGCCGGGGCGGCAAAGCACCTTCGATCCAAAATGTTGTGATGTACCTCTTTCGGGAGATTATCTCGGGGCGGATGTATCCGGATGTATTCCTTGAGAATGGGGCGCGTTTTTACCAAGATATTGGTTGCCATCCTGAATATGCTACGCCCGAATGTGATAATGTGATTGATTTGGTAAGGCATGACAAAGCGGGTGAACGGATCATTAAACAGCTAGCTCTTCACGCAGAGCGAAAGATGAGGTCTGATGGCTTCCTGGGGCGAATCTCTGTTTTCAAAAATAACACGGATACCCCGGGCAATACCTACGGTTGTCATGAGAACTACCTGATGGATCGACGAGTGAGTTTTCGCCAGTTAGCATCACAACTTATTCCCTTCTTTGTCACACGCCAAGTCTTCACTGGTGCTGGTAAAGTTAAACCGACGAATCGGGGCGGATATTCAATCACACAACGGGCGCAACACATCCGCGAGGAAATTTCTATTGCCACGACGACCGCGCGGGGCATCATCAATACACGCGATGAACCCCATGCCGATCGGGAAAAATACAGGCGATTGCATGTGATTGTAGGCGACTCAAATATGTCCGAGTTCACTACTTTCCTGAAGGTGGGCACGACTTCCATTGTCTTGCAAATGATCGAGGCTGGTTTTATTAGGCAACGTCTGGCGTTGCGTGATTCAGTCCGAGCGATACAGCAGATCTCAGAGGACACCACATGCACACGAAAAATTGAATTGGAAAGCGGCAAACGCCTTTCAGCCGTTGAGTTGCAACGTGAATACCTTGAACGTGCTAAAGCTTACTTCGAGCAGGTAGAATCCGATCCGATAACCGATCAGATTATGGCGCGATGGGAATATGTGTTGACCTGCCTGGAAACGAATCCGATGCAACTAGATCGGGAAATCGATTGGGTGATTAAGAAAAAATTGATCGATACTTATGTTGCCAGCCGTCGTCTGAAGTGGGATTCCGCCAAAGTTCTGATGCTCGATTTGCAATATCATAATATCCGCCTTGATGTCGGATTGTACTACAAGCTTGAAAAAGCCGAGCGGGTTGAAAGAATCGTGACCGATGAACAGATTGACCATGCCATGCATCATCCGCCCGATACCACCCGTGCAAAGTTTCGTGGACGTTTTGTAAAATTGGCGAATGAACGGAAAATTCTTTGTGGAGTCAATTGGAGCTATATCCAGCTTTACGAACCCTACCAAAAGCTATTCCTCTCAACAGATCCCTTGCAAGCCGAGTACGAGGAAGCGAGCCGTATGATTTATTCGATTTAAATTCAGACCCCTTCTTTTTTGACGCGATTCCTCCTTCCCTCCCGTCGTGGAGGGATTTTCTTTGTTCAGCTTCCTGATGCTAATAACCAGTGGTGCTAGTTTGGAATCATGGGTCCAGTCATAGCAACGATTCATCTTTTCGCAAAATGAAAATGGACGTTAAGAAATCCTTGTTGTGACTACACCCTCGGCAACTAGCACCAAAGGTTAATATGGACCGTTCAGTTGGGTGCATTAAAAGATCCCGCTTTGCAACAAGAAATCGATGACGTCATCGATAACATCAACAAAGGTGGTCCTTTTCCTTATAAGAAAGACGGAGCCGTTTTTCGTAATAGAGAGGGGTTGTTACCTGCAGAATCGATGGGTTATTATCGCGAATATACAGTTCCCACACCGGGTGCGTCCGATCGTGGCCAAAGAAGATTGGTCATCGGACAAGGCGGGGAAATCTATTATACGTTTGATCATTACCAGAGTTTTGTAAGAATTGCATAAGAGTGAGGTCGCTATGAATACGCAAACAGACGGAAATATCGATTTCAACGATACGTCGGCTTACCCAGTTCACATCATTAACAGTCCGGGTGGAGAGATTCAAAAAATCCAGAGCAAAACTACTGAAATGGGCTACAAGCTATTCAAGCTAAACGGACGCCTGATTGATAGCAAAAAGGCACTTTTTGATCACATCGCTAAAGAAATGATGTTCCCGGATTATTTCGGTAATAACTGGGATGCTTTAGAAGAGTGTATGAGAGATTTAATAGAGGCGGTTCCTGCGAGCGGCTACATTGTACTCTTTGAAGATGCACACATTTTCTGCAACGCAGCTCCAGACGATTTCCTCACCTTCGTTGATATAGTGGCTGGAGTTGCTGACGAATGGATTGACGAGGAAATTCCTTTGCGTCTCTTCCTCGCAGGGGATGTTTCACTCCAAACATTCAACTATGGTCACCTCAAAGAAAGAATTTGCATCCATTCTAGCAATGATGCAGAGCAAGTTGAGACGCCAGTAAATATCGACGGCATAGAACCTTTTGCTGATTTCAACGATTGGTTTGCTTTGGTCATAGAAGAGGTAAAACCGACACTCGTGGTTGGGATAGCACGAGGAGCTATCCGCTTACTCCAACTTCAAAAGGCTCATCACATTCTTGCAGATATTCCGGCGGTTTCCGATCACGCATTGCCTTTTATTCCTGACTCACAAATCAGATCTAAGAGAATACTTTTGTTTGATGATTCAGTGATTTTTGGCTCGACTATGTCGACGATTAGAGATTACTTATCAGAGAGAGGCGCTATTGTCTTCTGCGCGTCATATGTTGTAGATCGCACCAGTTTCTATGGAGAAACAGAACGTGGATCTAATGCGCTTGCCAAACCTTCCAAGTATCATAATATCCCTCTCAGGAAAAAACATCTGTTATGGCCAAGTCAGATCCGAAAACATCATGATATCCTCATTCGATCTATTCTTCAAACGCCAAGTCACTACAATCTAGATTTTCCGACCTTCTGTTTTGAAATACCCGAGTACACAGCGGCCGACATCCCATATCTTACGAGATTGCTGCACAGAACCGATATTTTTCGAGGCATTTTCGATGTATCGACGGCGGCAGCCAGTCAGCATGGGGTATATCGTTATACTGCCCTCTTTGAACAACCTCCGGTACACCTATTTCCTACGAATGGCTTGTCCTATCGCCGGGATTCTAAAGCCCGTATAACCTTCATACCGCGGCTCAGCAAAATCCAACTGACGCCCATACCTCAATTGGCTATCGATGATAGTATGCTATATGAAGATGTAAAGTTTGCTGATGAGACTTTACAGTTGTTATGGGATAAGTTACATCCGCCTTGCCATAGGGAAGATCCGTTTTACCACCCAGCTCTTTTCCGGCTGTTGACCTCTTTTGTCGCTATCATAATGGGAGAAGTTCTCACGAAGCAGATTGCTTTAGCTTTGCAAGGGGAATTTCCACTGGAGGAAATAACATTAATCGAAGATGACATCAAATTTGTGACAGGAGAGGAGAATTTACAGATACTTAGAAAAATCTCGTCTGATTTTCGCAGTCTTGACGTCAGCGCGATTCCACCAATAGGGCCATCTGACGCGATTATTGTTCATGATGAACCTGTTGATTCAGATCTCCTTCGAGTAACTCTGGAGACGGTTAAAAAGTGCTTCAACGAACTCCGAACTTCGCTCAAGGAATTTTGCCCGGAATACGAAGTTACAGAGGGTGACTTTCCATTTTCACCTGACAGCAGTAAGCGCGTCCTTAGCGACGGCAGTGTCGAGAAAACACTCTCTGGTGTTTACATATTAACGATGGATATAATTGGATCTACAGATAGCCCACAAACCAATGAATGCAAGGATAGTGTTATTGACATTTTCAGACGGTTTAGGCAACACGCCAGCCTTTACTTTGAAGTAATTCACTTTGAGGAAATAGGCAACGATGCTTTCGTCGTGTGTTCTGAAGATCCAACGATATTATGGGATATAG
>SMUX01214014.1_pt1 | contig 17035 bp, 14 predicted proteins | sample 2456431 | NCBI WGS metagenome assembly SMUX01 (sample SAMN11095930, study PRJNA526329) | marine sediment metagenome | biome: Marine sediment; feature: Surficial sediment; material: Deep marine sediment; isolation source: Hadal surficial sediment | place: Pacific Ocean | collected 2014-11 | depth... | reverse complement strand
TAATGTGAATACGAGTACCAACTAGGGCACCATTCTAAACCGGATTGTAATGGACTGCAACGGACAAATACGAACGGTGAATGAACTAAAAGCCCCAATAGGCGGGGCTTTCGGTGGACACTATCGAACAGCATCAAACAGGCGGATGGCGGAGAGGGTGGGATTCGAACCCACGAGGCGGTTGCCCGCCCACACGCGTTCCAGGCGTGCGCCTTAAGCCGCTCGGCCACCTCTCCACGCACCGGACCCTTGGAGGTCCGCGCCCCGAGCGAACGGCGCCGCCGCCATCGCCCATCGCGGCGCCGGGAGGGTATCCGACAATCGTCCGGGATTCAATTTCGATGAACCAGGCGCGGCTTGCGCCGGTTTCCCCGCTGGCGTTAAGCTGTCCGGCGAATGCGGGCGCGACCGGGGATGGTGGGCCGCGCCGCAACGGCGGAAAGTGCAACATGTTTACCCGTATCATCGGCGCCCTCTTGATCCTTGCCGCCCTGGCGGCGGCGGGGGTCGAGCTGATGCAGTGGATTTCAAGCGGCACGTACAAATCGGTGACCCTCGGTGGGCTCTGGTACATGATCCACCGGGCCAGCCTCAACGCGTCCCAGGCCGGTATCCAGCGCTATGTCGCCCCCTGGCTTTGGGACCCCGGCATCATATGGATTCTGGTGCAGCCCGCATGGGCCATCACCGGCCTGCCCGGCGCGGTGCTCTTGTGGCTGGGACGGCTCAAGAAAAAACGCCGGCGGCGAAACCTATTCCGCCGCAACGGCTAGAACACACTCCGGCCGCGGCTCAGGATTTGAGCGGGCTCACCACCCAGGTCATTTCGATATTGACGCCCGCGTCTTCGAATAACTGGCTGATGGGGCAGCGGTCCACGGCCAGCGCCTTCAGGCGCGCGATGCGGTTTTCCGGTTCGTCGGTGTCCAACGAGACTTCCATGGTGGCGGCGCCGAACCGCATCACCGGATCGTTGCCGTCCATGCCCGGGATGCGTCCGGTGGTGGTCGAACAGATCACGTCGAGCCCCTCCATCTTGAAACGCATGGCATCGGCAACGCGGACGATCTGCACCGACTGACAGGCGGCAAGCGCGGCGGTGACGGTCTCCAGCGGCCGCGGCGCGGTGCCGCCGCCGCGGTTGTCCACCGCCTCGTCGGTATAGATGTCGAAGCCGCTTTCCGTCGCGATCTTGAAATTGACGTTATCGACCTGGGTCAGTTCCACCGTCCGGGTCTTGGGCGCGACCGCCTCTTTGGTCTTGATCTGCATGATGCCTCCCTCCGTTAGTGCTCTGAATAAATGCTTTCGCCCACCAGGGATCAGTCCTCGCCGGTCCTGAGCGCGGCGATGAAGGCGGATTGCGGGATTTCCACGTTGCCGATCTCCCGCATGCGTTTCTTGCCGGCCTTCTGCTTGTCCAAGAGCTTGCGCTTGCGGGTGATGTCGCCGCCGTAACATTTCGCGGTCACATCCTTGCGCAGGGCCGAGACGGTTTCCCGGGCGATAATCTTGCCGCCGATGGCGGCCTGGATCGCCACCTTGAAGAGCTGGCGCGGGATCAGCTTCTTCAGGCGCTGGCAGAGCGCCCGGCCGCGCGCCTCGGCCTGGCTCTCATGGACCACCATGGAAAGGGCATCGACCGGCTCGCCATTGACTAAGATGGCGAGTTTGACCAGCGCCCCTTGGCGATAGTCCTCGATCTGGTAGTCGAAGCTGGCATAGCCGCGGGAGATCGACTTGAGCCGGTCGTAGAAGTCGTAGACCACTTCGTTCAAGGGCAGTGCATAGACCACCATGGCGCGGTCGCCGGCATAGGTCAGGTCGAGCTGCACGCCGCGCCGATCCTGGCACAGCGCCAGCACCGAGCCCAGGTATTCGTCGGGCACCATGATGGTGGCGCGGATCCACGGCTCCTCCAGGCCGGTGATGCGCACCGGATCGGGCATGTCGGCGGGGTTGTGGAGCTCCATCTCCCCGCCGTCGCTGAGATGGACTCGGTAGATGACACTGGGCGCGGTCGTGATCAGGTCGAGGTTGAATTCGCGCTCGAGCCGCTGCTGGATAATCTCGAGATGCAACAGCCCCAAGAAGCCGCAGCGGTAGCCTAAACCCAGCGCCGCCGAGGTCTCCATGAGGTATTCGAAGCTGGAATCGTTGAGCGCCAGCTTGGCGATGGATTCACGCAGCTTCTCGAAATCGTCGGCATCGGCGGGAAACAACCCGCAGAAAACCACCGGTTGGCTCGGCCGGAAACCCGGCAGGGCGTGCGCGGTGGGAGCGCGATGCTCGGTGATGGTGTCGCCCACCCGGCAATCGCTTATGGTCTTGATGGAGGCGGCGATATAGCCGATGGAGCCCGGCCCCAGCTTCTCGACCTTGACCAGCTTGGGGGTGAACACGCCGACCTCGTCGATCTGACGGACCGCGCCGGTCCCCATCATCTGGATCTTCATGCCTTTGCTGATTTCCCCGTCAAGGACGCGCACCAGCACCACGACGCCGAGATAGGGGTCGTACCAGGAATCGACCAGCATCGCCTTCAAGGGCGCTTGCGCCTCGCCCTTGGGCGCCGGCAGGCGCTCGATCAGGGCTTCGAGAATGTCCCCGACCCCCTCCCCGGTCTTGGCGGATACCGCCAAGGCGGTATCTGCGTCCAAGCCGATGACGGCGGCGATTTCGTGCCGCACGCGGTCGGGCTCGGCCGCCGGCAGGTCGATCTTGTTGAGCACCGGCACGATCTCGTGATCGGCCTCGATCGCCAGATAGGCGTTGGCCAGGGTCTGCGCCTCGACCCCCTGGCTCGCGTCCACCACCAGGAGGGACCCCTCGCAGGCGGCCAGCGAACGGCTGACCTCGTAGCTGAAATCCACGTGGCCGGGCGTGTCCATGAGGTTGAACTCGTAGGTCTCGCCGTCCTTGGCCCGATAGGTCAGCCGCACGGTCTGGGCCTTGATGGTGATGCCGCGTTCGCGCTCGAGCTCCATGGAATCGAGCACCTGGTCGCGCCGTTCCCGCGCGCTCAACCCGCCGCATTGCTCGATCAACCGGTCGGCCAGGGTCGACTTTCCGTGATTGATATGGGCGATGATCGCGAAATTGCGGATATGGCTGAGGTCGGTCATCGGCGTCGGGTAACCTGCAAGGTTTAATCAGGCGCGCAAGATACGGCGAGGGGAAAACGCGCGCAACGGTGCGCTCAGGCCCTTAAAACCGCCCCCGTGGCCTTTTGGGCGGCGGCGACGATCTTGGCGGTCACCGCCTCGATCTCGGAATCGGTCAGGGTGGCGGTACTCGGCTGCAGGGTGACGGCAACCGCCAGCGACACCTTGCCGGCGCCGATGCCTTCGCCGGCATAGACGTCGAACACCTGGGCATCGGCGATCAAGCCCTTGTCGGCCCCCTTGACGGCGCGGATCAGGGCTTCCGCCTCGACGCCCGAATCCACCACGAAGGCGAAGTCGCGGGTCACCGCCTGGAACGGGGTCAGGGCGAGCACCGGGCGCGCCTTGCCGGGTTTGGCCCGGGGCGCCGGCAGGTTGGCCAGCATCACCTCGAAGCCGACCACCGGTCCGTCCACGTCCATGGCCGAGAGCACGCCGGGATGAATTTCCCCGAAGGTTGAGAGCACGGTCTTGGGGCCGAGCCGAAGCGTGCCCGCGCGGCCCGGGTGATACCAGGCGGGTGCCGCAGCGTTTGTCTTGAGCGCCGCCACCGGGGCGCCGCATTGGGCCAGCACGGCACTAGCATCGGCCTTGGCGTCGAAGGCATCGACCGGGCGCGCGTCGCCCCCCCAATGGCGGGGGGAGACGTTGCCCGCGCGGATGCCGGCGGCGACCAGCGCCTGGCCGCCCGGCGTCGCATCGGCGAAGACGGGGCCCACCTCGAACAGGCCGAGGTCGGCGAACCCGCGATCGGCGTTGCGCCCCGCGGCGGCGATCAGCGCCGGCAGGATCGACGGGCGGAGATCGGTAAGGGCGCTGGAAATGGGGTTTTCCAGACGCAGATCATCGCCGCCGCCGCCGAACGCCCGCGCCTGATCTTGGCCGATGAAGGAATAAGTCACGGTCTCGACCAGGCCGCGGGCGGCTAGGCTGCGCCGGGCAAAGCCGGCCCGCCGCTGGGCGGTGGTGGCCACCGCTTTGGGCAGGGAGGTCGGCCGTGACAGGGCAAGCGCCGGAATCTTTGCGTAACCCTCGACCCGCAAAATCTCTTCCACCAGATCGGCCGCACATGTGACGTCGTGGCGCCAGCTCGGCACCGTGACGCGCAAGGGGCCGGAGTCCGGCTGGGTTTTGAAACCCAGCGCATGGAGGATTTCTGTGGCCCGCGCCTCGGTCACCTCGAGGCCGCCGAGGCGCGCCACGTCGCTAACGGCGAAGGTCAGTGCGAGGCCGTGTTCCGGCGCCCCCCCGGCGACCACCGGGGCGCTCGCCTCGCCGCCGCAGATTTCCAGGATCAACTGGGTCGCCGCCTCGATGCCGGGTTCGGTGGAAGCCGGGTCGATGCCGCGCTCGAAGCGAAAGCGGGCGTCGGATTCGATGCCGAGCTTACGCCCGGTGGCCGCCGTGCGGATCGGATCGAACAGCGCCGCCTCGACCAGGACGTTGACCGTGCCCTCGGCGCAGCCCGTGGATTCGCCGCCCATGACGCCACCCAGCGACAGCACGCCATGGGCGTCGGCGATCACGCAGACGCCATCGCCCAGGGTATAGGTTTCGCCGTCCAGCGCCGCCAGGGTCTCGCCGGCGGCGGACAGCCGCACCGTCAGGTCGCCGGCGATGGCATCGGCGTCGAACACGTGCAGCGGGCGGCACCGGTCGAGGGTGAAATAATTGGAGATGTCGACCAGCGCCGAAATCGGGCGAAGCCCCGCCGCCAGAAGTTTTTCCTTGAGCCAAGCCGGGCTTTCGACGTTGCTCACGCCGCGGATATAGCGCCCGATGAAATGCCGGCAGGCATCCGAATTCTGTTGGCTGAAATCGAGGGATATGCCGATCGGACTATCGAAGGTACCCTTCACCGATGCCGGCATCAGCGGCTTTAGCACCCCCATGCCCGCCGCCGCCAGGTCCCGGGCGATGCCGTGAACGCCGAGGCAATCGCCGCGGTTGGGGGTGATGGCGATATCGATGACGGGATCGCCAAGACCCAGCGCGTCGGCGGCGGGGCTGCCCAATGGTGCGTCGGTCTCGAGCTCGATGATGCCCGAATGATCGTCGCCGAGCTCCAGCTCCAGTTCCGAACACATCATGCCCGACGACTCGACTCCCCTGATCTCGGCCTTCTTGAGATCGAGCCCGGTCCCCGGAATATGGGTGCCAACGGGGGCGAACACGCCGGTCAGGCCGGCGCGCGCGTTCGGTGCCCCGCACACCACTTGGACCTCTTCTGCGCCGTTGTCGACCAGGCAGACCGTGAGTTTGTCGGCGTCCGGATGGGGCGAAACCTGCTTGATTTCGGCCACCACGAATTTGGCAAGATCGGCGGCGCGGTCATGGATGCCCTCGACCTCGAGCCCCAACGCCGTCAGGGCGTCGGTCACTTCGCCGAGCGACGCCTTGGTCTCCAGATGCTCCTTGAGCCAACCGAAGGTGAATTTCATCGCGCCAGCCCCCCGACAAGGCTCGGCTGGTCGAGCGCCGCGAAGCCGTAATGGCTGAGCCAGCGGATGTCGGATTCGAAGAAGGTGCGGAGATCGGGGATGCCGTATTTCAACATGGCGACCCGCTCTATCCCCAAGCCGAAGGCGAAGCCCTGCCAAACGCCTGGGTCGAGCCCGCAATTGGCGAGCACGTTGGGATGGACCATGCCGGCGCCGAGGATCTCGAGCCAATCATCACCGGCGCCGATGCGAAGCTCGCCGCCCGCGCGCGCGCAGCCGATATCGACCTCGCAACTGGGCTCGGTGAAGGGGAAATAGCTGGGCCGGAAACGCAGCGGCAGATCGTCGACCTCGAAATAGGCGCGGCAGAAATCCTCGAGGCAGCCCTTGAGATGCCCCATATGGGTGGCCTTGTCGATCACCAGCCCCTCGATCTGATGGAACATCGGCGTATGGGTGATGTCGGAATCGCAGCGATAGGCCCGCCCCGGGGCAATGATGCGATAGGGCGGCGGGCTCGAGGACATGGTGCGGATCTGCACCGGCGAGGTATGGGTGCGCAAAAGCTTTGCCGTGCCCGCGTCGTCCGGCGGAAGATAGAAGGTGTCGTGCATCTGCCGGGCGGGGTGCTCGGGGGGGATGTTGAGCGCCGTGAAATTATGAAAGTCGTCTTCCACGTCGGGCCCTTCGGCCACTTGGAACCCCATTTCGCCGAAGATCGCCATCAACTCGTCCATTGTCTGGCTGATGGGATGGATAAAGCCGGTCGCCTCGGGCCGGACGGGCAGGGTGACGTCGATGCGCTCTTGGGCCAGGCGGGCTTCCAGCGCCGCGGCGGCGAGTGCACCCTTGCGGGTCTCGATGGCTTGGCTGACAGCGCGTTTGACCGCGTTGTTGGCCTGGCCCTGGGCCTTGCGCTCCTCGGGCGGCAGCGCCCCCAACCCCTTCATCAGTCGGGTGACCGCGCCGTTTTGGCCGAGCGCGCGGACGCGCACCTCTTCGAGGGCCGCGAGGTCCCGCGCGCCCGCCACCTCGGCCAGGAGGTCCGCCTTCAATTTTTCCGGTGTTTCGAGGTCGGCCATGGGGGGCGCGTGCTCCTGATCATCGGGGTTTAGAGCATTATCCGGCCAAATTGAACCATTTGACCGGGATGATTTTACCCCAAGGCTAGGCGCCTGTCGCCCGGCGATGCGGGGCATCGGCGAAGATGCGCAACGACGCCTTGGGGTCAAAGCACCCGGCCTCCGGTGGGGCTCATCGGCCCCCAGGGTGCGTTGCGACCCTCGCCCGATACACTGCATCGCGCTTCACGCCGCGCCTGCCCTGGAAACCGATGAGCACCCATCAAATTGATTCAATTTGGCCGGATAGTGCTCTGGCCTGTGTTATAACAAAAGGGGCTGTGAACACAGCCCCTTCCTAAATCCGCCGCCTAAGATCGGCCTTAGGGCGCGCGGGTCATGCAGCCTTGGCAAGGGCCGCGCGGGCGTGATCGACGATTTTGGCGAAGGCGGCGGGGTCCCTCGCGGCGATATCGGCGAGCACCTTTCGGTCGAGCTCGATGCCGGCCTGCTTGATGCCGTTCATCAGCTCCGAATAGGTGAGCCCGTTCAACCGCGCGCCGGCATTGATGCGGCGAATCCAGAGCGAACGGAATGCACGCTTGCGCACCTTACGGTCGCGATAGGCGTACTGCAGCCCCTTTTCCACCCGCTGGATGGCGGTGCGGTAGCAGTTCTTGGCGCGGCCCCGGTAGCCCGAGGCCATCTTGATCACTTTCTTGTGTCGGGCGCGGGCGGTGACGCCCCGTTTGACTCGCGCCATCGTTACTCTCCCCCTGTCCTAGAGATACGGCAGGTATTTCTTGACGATTTCGGAATCCGACTTGGACAGGATGAAGCCGCGCCGGGTCGAACGCTTCATCTTGGTCGAGCGCTTGCGCAAATTATGACGCTTAAAAGCATGGTTCGCCCGCACCTTGCCGCCGGCGGTGGCACGGAACCGCTTCTTGGCACCGCTTTTGGATTTCAACTTCGGCACGGTTTCGGGCCTTCTCGGATCGATCGTCTGAAAACGCACATTGAGGCCGGACCGATGGGCCCGGCGGAGCGCATGCTTATAGCGGGGAAGTCCCCCAATTGCAAGGGCCGCCCCGGCCTTGGAAGCTTCCAAGGCGGCCTGGCCCGGCCATTGCGGGCGAAGCTAGCGGGGGGCCACCACCATCACCATCTGGCGGCCTTCCATCTTGGGCAGCGCCTCGACCTTGGCCTTCTCCTCGAGCTCGCCGCGGACGCGCTCCAGCATCTGCATGCCGAGCTCCTGGTGCAGGAATTCACGGCCGCGGAAGCGGATGGTGACCTTGACCTTGTCGCCTTCGTCGAGGAACTTGTTGATGGCCCGCATTTTGACGTCGTAATCGTGACGTTCGATGCTGGGACGCATCTTGATTTCCTTGACGTCGACGGTCTTCTGCTTCTTGCGGGCCTCGGCCGCCTTCTTCTGGGCCTGGTACTTGAATTTACCGTAGTCCAGGATCTTGCAAACCGGCGGGTCGGAATTGGGCGAGATCTCCACCAGATCGAGGGCCACGGCATCGGCCTTGTCCAAGGCGTCCTCGACGCTCATGACGCCGAGCATCTCGCCGTCTTCGCCAACCACGCGGATGCTCTCGGCAACGATGTCTTGGTTCACACGGGGTCCACGTTTTTTCGGTGGCCCGCCTTGAAAGGGTCGTCGGGCTATGGATAAATCTCCATCATCTGCTCATCTTCCATCTGTTGATCATGGCGTCAATGCCCGCGCGCGCCGTCAAACGGCACTTCCCCATGGAAGCTGCCGGCACCGTTCATCTGTAGTCGAAAATCATTTATGGATGGTTACTCGCCGGCTTGATCGGAATGCGGCACACGCGCCTCGCCTACAAGTGTATCGCGCGCGTGATTGAGCGCAAGTACTTCTTGGTCCTTGGAGCCAAGCCGGCGCAGGGTGACGGTCCTGTGTTCCGCCTCGCGCTTGCCGATGGCGATGATCACCGGCACTTTCGCCACCGAATGCTCGCGCACCTTGTAGCCGATCTTTTGATTGGAAAGATCGAGCGCGCAACGCAGCCCGGCCTTGGTGAGCGTGTCGGCCACCTCTTGGGCGTAGGCGTCGCCGTCCGACGTGATGGTGGCGATCACCACCTGCAAGGGCGCCAGCCAGAGCGGGAAGGCGCCGGCATATTCCTCGATCAGGATGCCGATGAACCTCTCCAGCGAGCCCAGGATCGCCCGGTGCAGCATCACCGGCCGATGGCGGCTGCCGTCCTCGCCGACATAGGACGCATCGAGCCGCTCGGGAAGGACGAAATCCACCTGCAGGGTGCCGCATTGCCATTCCCGGCCGATGGCGTCGCGCAGCACGAAATCGAGCTTGGGCCCGTAGAACGCGCCCTCGCCCGGATCGAGAATGGTCTCAAGCCCGGTGGCCGCGACCGCGTCCTTGAGCGCGCCCTCGGCCTGGTCCCAGACCTCGTCCTCGCCGGCGCGCACCTCCGGCCGGTCGGAGAACTTCACGATCACGTCGGTGAAGCCGAAATCGGCGTAGATGCTGAGCAGCAGGCCGCAGAAATCCTTGGTTTCCGACGTGATCTGGTCCTCGGTGCAGAAAATATGCGCGTCGTCCTGAGTAAACGCCCTGACCCGCATCAGCCCGTGTAGCGCGCCCGAGGGCTCGTAACGGTGGCACGAGCCGAATTCGGCCATGCGCAGCGGCAGGTCGCGGTAGCTCTTGATGCCCTGGCGGAAGATCTGCACGTGGCAGGGGCAGTTCATGGGCTTGATGGCGAGGATCCGGTCGGCTTCGGCCTCCACCGCCCCGTCGGCCCTGGGTATCGCCATGAACATGGCGTCGCCGAACTTCTCCCAATGACCCGAGGCTTCCCACAGGGTACGGTCCACCAGCATCGGCGTGTTGACCTCCACATAACCGGCCGCATTCAATCTGGCCCGGATATATTCCTCCACGGTCCGATACAAACGCCAGCCCAAGGGATGCCAGAAAACCGACCCCAACGCCTCCTCCTGCATGTGGAACAGGCCCATCTCGCGGCCGATGCGGCGGTGGTCGCGGCGCTCGGCCTCTTCCAGGCGATGGAGGTAGGCGTCCAGCGCCTTGCGGTCGGGCCAGGCGGTGCCGTAGATGCGTTGCAGCATGGGGTTGGCCGAATCGCCGCGCCAATAGGCGCCGGCCAGCTTCATCAGCTTGAAGGCCTTGGGGAGGCGCCCGGTAGACGGCAGGTGCGGCCCCCGGCAGAGGTCGATGAAATCCCCTTGCCGGTAGAGCGTGACCTCCTCGTCGGCCGGCAGGTCCTCGATGATTTCCGCCTTGTAATGCTCACCCATATCCTTGAACAACTCGATCGCGGCGTCCCGGTCCCAGACCTCGCGGGTGATCTCCTCGTCGCGGGCGACGATGTCGTGCATGCGCGCCTCGATCTTTTCCAGATCAATCGGGGTGAACGGCTCGTCGCGGGCGAAATCGTAATAGAAGCCGTCCTTGATGGCCGGCCCGATGGTCACCTGGGCGTCGGGGTAAAGCTCCTTCACCGCCTCGGCCATGACGTGGGCCGCATCGTGGCGCAGCAGCTCGAGCGCATCGATGCTCTTGACGGTCAGGATTTCGACGGAGGCGTCGGCCTCGATGGCGCGCGAAAGGTCCCAGGCGGTGCCGTCCACCTTGACGGCGAGCGCCGCCTTGGCCAGCCCGGGGCCGATATCGCCGGCGATATCCGCGCCGCTCACGCCCCGGGGCAGGGTCCGGCAAGTTCCATCGGGAAGGGTAATGTTGATGTCGGCCATATCCGGTCCGCTCATTTTCCGCTCCCCCATGCCGGGCCCGTCGGGGCGGGCCTCGCGCTGGGCCGGCGTTTGCGCGCTGGGAGAGTACTTTGGTTAGTCCGGCTGTCAAGCACCGGGGCTGATGTGGCGTTCACCGTCAAGGCGCGATTAACGCAAAGCGCCGGAAAACCGGGACCGGGCGGACCTGGGAATGGAGGAAACGCGCCGAACAACTCCCCGGGACCGCGATTCAGCCAACCCGGCCGCCAATCGGTTCGGCAGCCCTCGCCCCTTTCACGACCAAGGCCAAGAAACCGCACAAAGCCTTTTGGAGCCCCACTCCGCAATTAATATTAACTATTAATTAATCATAATTTCATAATTATCCAACGGTCGATAAATCCAGGCGGTGACCCATGTCAGAGACCAACGAGCCTGCGCGCGAAACCCGCACGGAAAACCGGTGGGCGCCGCAGGGGCTGGTATTCAATCCCCTAGGCCGTGCGGCGGTGGCAATCCTGCTTGGCGCCGCGGTGTTTGCGTTTGACCTGTGGATGCCATTGGGCGTGGCGGGCGGCGTTCCCTATGTCGCCCTGATCCTGTTGGGTCTGATGTTCCAACATCGAAGGGATATTCCCGTCCTCGCTGCGGCCGCGACCGGCCTCACGGTGGCCGGTTATTTTCTCTCACCTGAGGGCGGCACCCTATGGATGGTGCTGACCAACAGGGCCCTCGCCCTGTTGGTCATTTGGACGACCGCCTATGTCGTTTACCAATTGAGCGGGAAGGAAGAGAAACTAAGGGACAGTGAGGAACGTTTCAGGGTTCTTTATGACAACGCGCCCGACGGCGGCACTATAACGTCCTACACCGATTTGACCGCCCTGCAGCATGCACATCGCGAGGCAGCACACAAATCGGCGTTGTTGGACACCGCCCTTGAAGTCATGGGGCAAGGCTTCGTGCTCTATGACTCCGACCAAACGGTGGTCGCCTACAATGAAAAGTTCATCGAGATAGCAGGGCTCCCGGCGGGGTGCCAACCCTTGGGAATGAGCCACGAAGACATCGTCAGGCTTCGCAACAGCGAGGGGGCGTTAGTCGGACACTTTACAGAGGAAATGATCCAAAGGCGGCTCAAAAATGCCCTTCACCCTCGCGGAGCCGCCAGGGAACGCGTATACGATGACGGTACCGCCATTATCCACCACCGCATCGCCTTGCCCGAAGGGGGGTACGTGGTAACCTACACCGATATCACCGAGCGGAAGCGGGCCGAAGAGAAGCTCCACCAAGCCCAGAAGATGGAGGTGATGGGGCAACTCACCGGCGGGGTGGCCCACGACTTCAACAACCTGTTGGCGGTGATCATGGGCAATACCGAACTTTTGCTCGATGAAATTGGGCACGACAACGAGAAAGCAGACGCCGTGCTCCGTGCCGCCACGCGTGGCGCCGAGCTGACCCAACGCCTGCTCTCCTTCTCCCGCCGCCAGCCACTGTTCCCCCGGCCGGTCGACCTCGGGGCCCTGGCGGATGGTTTGCTGGACTTGCTGAAGAGAACCTTGGGCGAGACCATCGAGGTCTCGACAGATATCGCGCCCGGCCTGTGGCTGGCCCAGGCCGATCCCGGGCAGGTGGAAAATGCCCTTATGAACCTGGCGCTCAATGCGCGCGACGCCATGCCGGGTGGCGGCAAACTAACCATCGCCTGTGCCAACGTGGCTCTCGACGATGACTTCTTGGCCGAAAACTTCGAGGTCGTGGCCGACGACTACGTGGTGCTGGCGGTCGGCGACACCGGGACGGGCATGGCCGAAGAGGTCTTGGCGCACGCCATCGAGCCCTTCTACACCACCAAGGAAGTGGGCAAGGGCAGCGGTCTTGGGCTGTCCATGGTGTATGGATTCGCCAAGCAATCGAGGGGGCATGTCGTCATCGACAGCGAGGAGGGCAAGGGCACCACGGTGAGCCTGTACCTGCCGCGGGCTTTGAGCGATACCGAGGCACGGGCGGACACGAGGGGCGAAGAGGTTTCCACGGGCCGGGGTGAAACCATTCTCGTGGTCGAGGATGATGCGGAGGTGCGCAACCTCGTGGAATCGATCGTCGACAGCCTGGGCTACCGCGTGATCACGGCATCGACGGCGGCGGCGGCGCAAACCGCGCTGGAAAGCCAAGAAATAGACCTGGTGTTTTCCGACGTCATTCTCCCCGGCGGCGTCAACGGCCCCGACTTCGCGCGCCATGCCCGCGACCGGTGCCCCAACCTCAAGGTGCTGTTCATGTCGGGCTACCCCGCCGACTCGGCCAACCAGGACGGCGCCTTGGGTCCAGACGCGGTGCTGCTCAACAAGCCCTTCCACAAGAAAGACATCGCCGCCGCGTTGTACGAGGCCCTGAATTAGGCTCCCTATCGGTGTCCGGCGGGCGGCTCAGCCCCCCGGCTGGGTGGGCCTGGGCCGGGCATCGAACCAGATTTCGTCGAACAGCCCGCTGGCCTCGGCCAAGGGCGCAAGGGATGGAATGGTGAGGAGGCTGATCCGCGCCGGGGCGTGATGGGCGCTGATCGCCGTCATGGCCCGCGTGCTCAGGATGAAAATGCCAGCGCCCCCGGCTCGATCACCGGGATCCGGTCCATCGGCTCACGCCGCCGCGCCTTCCCCCGTGTTCTCACCTGCCAGCACTTCTTGGTAGACCTTGAGCGTGGCGGCGCACATCCGTTGATTGGTGAAATGACCGCGAATCGCGCCCATGGCCTCCTCGGCCAGTCGATGGCGGGCGCCGCTGTTGAGCGAAATCGCCGCGCGCAGGGCCGCGGCCAGGGATTCCGCATCGCCGGGCTCGAACAGCCAACCGGTGCGCCCTTGGGCGACGATTTCCTTGGTGCCGCCATGGTCGGGCCCAACCACCGGCCGGCCCATGGCCAGCGCCTCGGCCAGGGTGCGGCCGAAAGCCTCGGGCCGGGTCGAGGCGGAAACCACCACGTCCGACAACATATAGGCGGCGGGAAGATCGCGGGTGAAATCGACGAAACGGACCAGCTCGAGCACCCGGCACTCCCGCGCGCGCTTCTCGATTGCCGCGAGGTAATCGCCGCTGGCGGTATCGGCGCCCACCATGACGCAGAGCACGTCCCGGCGGCCGAGACGCGCCAGCGCCTCGACCAAAAGCCGGTGGCCCTTCCGGCGCGAGAACCGCCCCGGCATGAGGATCACCTGGCGGTCATCGGGAAGATTCCAGTCATTGGCGATCCGGACCATGCGTTCCTGGGTGACGTTCCCCGGGGCGAACATGTCAAAATCGACGCCGCGGTAAATCATGCGCAGGCGCGCGGGGTCGAGCTCATAGGTATCGCGGATATGGGCGGCCATGAACCGGGAAATGGCGATCACCCTCTCCCCCCGGGCCATCACCGCGTTGTAGCGGCGCTTCAACAGGCTGGAAGCCGCATAGGTTCCGTGGATGGTGGTGATGAAACGGGCATCGGTGCGCTTGGCCGCGGCTTCGGCGCTCCAGGCCGGCGCCCGCGACCGCGCGTGGACGATATTCACCCCATAATTTCGGATCACCCGCGCGAGGCGCCCCACATTGGCCCGCATGACGAAGGGATTCTTTGACTGCAAGGGCAGGGTCACGTGGGCCACCTCGTGACGCGCGAGCACACGCACCATGGCGCCGCCCGCCGAGGCCACTAAAGAACCCCAGCCCGCTTCCTTCAAGGCGATGGCGATGTCGATGGTGCCCCGCTCGACGCCGCCGCCCTCCAGTTCGGGCAGCACTTGAAGAACCACCGGCAGACACCTTTCCGGCACCGTGACTTCGGTGCTGGGGTCCGCCCCGGCGGCGCCGGCGATTGGTTCGAACTGGGTCATGGGTTCGGCGGGTCCAAAGGGTGCGGCGGAGAGATGCAAAACTTAGGTGAGAGTTTACCACGGGCCGATGGGCCGTCCATGGCCGATGCACGATCGCCCGCCGCCGCGGCGCCAAGGAGCGCGGCGCATCGCCGGCGGAATTACGGTTCGTCGGGCAGATCGAGGAATTGCCGCGCGAAGGCCTGCCAATCGCCTTCGGGCGCGTCGCAGACGGCGCTCGCGTCGGCCGACAAGCGCATTGAAATGCCGCCGTGGCGCCAAAGCTCCCGCCAGCCCTGTTCGCTGCCGAAGGCCATCTCCAGAACCCGAATGCGCAGTTTCTTGAGGACCCATTTCGGCAGAATCAGGACGCCCGCGATCGCCAACACCAAGAGCAGGGTGAGCCCCGCCCCCACCCCCGACGTGAAGATCGTGTAAATCCCGAGAAAGGCGATGAGGGCGATCGGGCCCCAGTTCTCATAGGCGTTGTAGACCGGCGATCCGGGCCGGTTGAGGATGGCGATCTTGGTCCCGAAATGAATGCGGCCCAGAAGATAGGACCGGTAGATAAGCTCGTGGGGGGCCTCGTCGCCGGTCCGGGGACCAAGCTCCTCCAGGGGGCTCAGGGTCTCATTCTTCTTGGTACTCATGGGGGCTCTCTGCGTCGTTTCAAAAATCGAGATCGGCGTAGTTCTTGGGCGGCGGCAGGCCGGGAATATGGTCGGCCAGCAAGGCCCTAAAAGAGGGCCGCGACTTGATCCGGGCGTACCAGTCCTTGGCGGGCCCATGTTTATCCCAGGGCACGTCGCCGATATAGTCCAAAGTCGAAATATGGGCGGCGGCGGCGACATCGGCGAGGGAAAAGAAATCCCCGGCCAACCAGTTCCGGCGCTCGGTCAGCCAGGCGATGTAGTCGAGGTGGACCGGCAGGTTGGCATGACCCGCGCGAATCGCCTCGGAACTCGGTTCGCCCAGACCGAGAAACCGTTTTTGCACCTTTTCACCGGTGAGGTTGCGGGTGACTTCCCGGTAGAACTTCAAGTCGAACCAGGCCACCAGGCGGCGCACTTCGGCCCCGGTCTTGGCATCGCTGCCGATGAGGCCGGGCTCGGGGTAGACCTCTTCCAGGTATTCGGTGATGACGCCGGAATCGGCGATCACGGTGCCGTCATCCTCGACCAGGACCGGCACCTGGGCCGCCGGGTTGAGGGCCAGAAACTCCGGCCGGCGTTGCCATACCTTTTCCGACCGCAGGTCGAACGGCAGGTCCTTTTCTCCTAACACCACGCGTACCTTGCGCGAAAAAGGGGACAAAAGCAGGTGATAGAGAAGCCGCATAGCGGCCTAATCTAGAGCATTATCCGGCCAAATTGAACCATTCGGCCGGAAAGGGCCCTAGACCAATCGGGGCGATTGTGAAACCTAAGGAACGGTTCACGGGGCGAGTCCACCCGGCGCCCGGCGCGCCGCCCACCACAGCGGCAGACCCAGGGCCACCGCGCCCACCCCCACCAGGGCGCCGACCCCCGTGTAAGCAAGCGCGGCATACAACATAGTGGCCGATACGGCGCAAAACAGGAGCGGCGTGAACGGATAGAAAGGCACGCAGAAGGTGTCCTCACCGCCGCCCCTCAGGCGCCTCACGAATACCGCCGCCGCGGTCAAGGTAAGGAAGAACCAGAACACCGGCGCGGTAAAATCGACCATGGTGGCGAACCCCTGACGCGTCATCGTGCCCATCCCGACCAGACCCAAAGCTATCGCGGCCTGGATCAGGTGCGCCGCCACCGGCCCCTGGGCACGCCCGTCCCAGCGTCCCAGCACGGCGAGGAGGCGAACGTCGCGGCCCATGGCGTAAGCCGACCGCGCGCCGGTAAAGATGGTGGCGTTGAGGGTGGACAGCGCGGCGATCATAACTACCCCCGACAGCACGGCGGCGCCCGGGGGACCCAACAACGCCTCCATGTAATCCGCCCCGGGGGCGGTCGAGGCACCGAGCCCGCCCACGCCCAGGACCCTGAGGTAGGCGGCGTTGATGGTAAGGTACAAAAATCCGATCACCACGGTCGCGCCCACCGCCACCCGCACCATGTTGCGTTTGACATCGCGCAATTCGGCCGAAAGATAGGCCGCCTCGTTCCAGCCGCCATAGGTCAGCATGATGAAGATCATCGCCGAACCCATGGCCGCGGCGAGGCTTCCTGATGTGGTGCCCGTGCCCGCCACCGCGGCAACCGGGGCCGTCGGCTCGGGGGTGATCACGAAGCCAAGCACCGCCGTAACCGCGACCGCGGCCACCAGGCTCGCGGCGACGACGCGCTGGATCCGGGCCGAAAGGCGCGTGCCGGCGACATTGGCCCCGGCGACGACGATCACCGCCAGCGCGGCGTAGATCGACGCGCCATGGGGCCCTAAATCCAGGAGCCGTTGCGCGTAATCGCCGAACACGAATGCCACCAGGGCAATGGACCCGGTCTGAATCACCACCAGACGGCCCCAGGCGAACAGGAACCCCACCGCCGGCCCGAAGGCGCGGGCGAGGAAATGGTACTCGCCGCCGGCGTCGGGCCAGGCCGAGGCGAGCTCGGCATAACACAACGCGCCCACTGCCATGATCACGGCACCCGCCAGCCACAGGCTTAGGATCACGAGCGGATCATCGAACCGCGCCGCCACCAGGGCGGGAGCCTTGAAGATTCCGATGCCGATCACCACGCCGACGATGAGCGCCAGCCCGTCCATGGGGCTAAGAAGCGCTT
>SMUX01097457.1_pt1 | contig 17095 bp, 13 predicted proteins | sample 2456431 | NCBI WGS metagenome assembly SMUX01 (sample SAMN11095930, study PRJNA526329) | marine sediment metagenome | biome: Marine sediment; feature: Surficial sediment; material: Deep marine sediment; isolation source: Hadal surficial sediment | place: Pacific Ocean | collected 2014-11 | depth... | reverse complement strand
TCAAGGAGGCCATCGAAATCACCGAGAAGGGCGCACCCTATCACCTCGGGATCGTCGCCAACGAAGGCTATGACTTCTCGCGCTACCAGGAGCACAGGTCCTAAACGCAAAACGTCTTATTCAACCACTTGGTTGAATAAGACGTTTTGCGGCTGAACCCCGCGCGCGGGGTCAACCCACGGCGGACCCCCTCTCACGTGCCGAGAGCATTTCCGGGCCCGTGACCGGGCGCCGGCCAAACGGTTCAATTTGGCGGAAGAATGATCTAGACTGCCCGTCCCAAGTGATCTCTTAGACAAGGATGGAACGCCATGGTGGAGCTGATGCCCACGGACAGGGACAAGAAATTCCTGCTCGACCCCTTCAGTGACTGGGTCGAGGATGAGGGACTCCCCAGAATCACTGGGCTCGGCGTGGACCTCAAGACGGTCGAGACCAAGCCTTGGGCGCGCATGGACGCCAAGGGCGCGTCGGTGGAGCTCCAAGGACGGGGCGATTTCATCTCGATCTTCGTGATCGACCTGGAACCCGGGGCAAAGACCGCCCCCCAGCAGCATCTGTTCGAAGAGGTGATCTACGTCATTTCCGGCCATGGTTCGACCATGGTGGAAGACGCGAGTGGCAGAAAGCATACCTTCGAATGGGGCCCCAAGAGCCTGTTCGCCCTGCCTCTCAACGCCAAATACCAGCATTTCAACGGTTCCGGCTCGGAAGCCGCGCGGATGTCCTCCACCAACAGCCTGTGCATCATGCTGAACCTGTTCCACAACGATGAATTCATCTTCGACAATCCCACCCGCTTCCCGGAACGGGAAGGCGCGGCCAATTACTTCTCCGGTGAGGGCGAATTCATTCCCGTCAAGCCCGGCCGCAACATGTGGGAAACCAATTTCGTGCCCGACCTTTCGGCCTTCGAGCTCAAGGCCTGGGCCGCGCGCGGGGCGGGATCGTCCAACATGAAATTCATCCTCGCCGACGGCACCATGCATGCCCATTCCTCGGAAATGCCGGTGGGGACCTACAAGAAGGGCCATCGGCACGGCGCCGATTTCCACGTCTATTCCGTCCACGGCACCGGCTATTCGCTGCTGTGGTACGACATGGACGAGAAGATCGAACGCATCGACTGGGAACACGGCGTCGTCTTCGCGCCGCCCGACGGAATGTTGCACCAGCATTTCAACACCAGCTCGACGCCGGCGCGCTACCTGGCCGTCGCCCTTGGCTCCATGCGGTACCCGTTCGTCGATTCCAAGCGCAAGCTGTTCGGCGGCGGCGTCGACACCAGCGTGGAAGAGGGCGGCAACCAGATCGAATACGAGAACCAGGACCCCCGGATCCACGAGATCTACCTGTCCGAGCTGGCCAAGAACCAAGTCAAATCGAGGATGGGCGAGATCATCGACGAAGCGCCCTATCGGGCCGAGGCGTCGGCCTAGGGAAGGCGCGGGGTTTTTCGGGCGGTGTGCCGCTGGACCGGCGCCGCCGCCCATCGGAACCCTCCTCCCTCGCCCCTGTCGATCGAGTCAAGGAGAACCTACGATGTCCGAAAACACGGACGCTTATTACCTGCACGATTCCTATCTGACCTGGTGCGCCGCCCAGGGCGTGCCCTTGGTCAAGGATTTCGGCATCGACCTGATGGCCATGGAGCTAGCGCCTTGGGAGTTTTACGGCATGAACGGCGGCATCTGCGAACTGGTGGGCGGCGACGATTTCATTTCCACCTTCTGCTTCGAGATCCCGCCGGGCGGCAAGTCACGGCAGATGAGCCACGTCTACGAAGAAGTGATGTTCGTGCTGTCCGGCCACGGGTCGACCAGCGTCGAGCTGCCCGACGGCACCAAGCACACCTTCGAATGGGGCCCCAATTCGTTGTTCCAGGTGCCGCTGAACGTCCCCTACCAGCACTTCAACGGGTCCGGACAGGAGCCGGCGCGGCTCGCCAGCAACAACAATTTCCGCTTCCTGATCAACCTGTTCAGGAACGAGAAATTCATCTTCGACAACCCCATACCCTTCGAGGACCGGCTCGGCGCGGCGGGGTACTTCACCGGCGACGGCGAGTTGAAGCCGATCAAGCCGGGCCGCCATCAGTGGGAAACCAATTTCGTACCCGATATCGCCAATTTCGAGCTCAAGGCCTGGGACGCGCGCGGTCCGGGAAGTTCCAGCCTGCGCTGGATCCTGGCCGACGGCACCATCGGCTGCCATACCTCGGAAATTCCCGTGGGGAGCTATAAGAAAGGTCACCGCCACACCAAGGGCACCAATGTCTTCTGCGTCTCGGGTCAGGGTTACAGCCTGTTCTGGTACGATGAGGACGATTTCAAGCGCGTCGACTGGCATCACGGGGTGCTCTATACACCGCCCGAAGACATGTTCCATCAGCACTTCAACACGGCGACCCAGCCGTCCCGTTATCTCGCCGTCCAGTTTGGTTCGACGCGCTATCCCCTGTTCGAGGTCAAACGGCAGATCTGGGATCAGGGCGTCGACACTTCTTTAAAGGATGGCGGCAACCAGCTCGAATACGAAGACCAACCCGCGGCCGTTCACGAAATCTGGCTGCGCGAGCTCGACAAGAACCAAATCCAATCGAAAATGGGCGAAATCTTCGACGAAGACGCGATCCGCGCGAAAATGTGACGGCTTAGCCCGAAGAAACGGCACGCTCCCATGGACATACCAGAGGCCGAGGACGGTCCCCGACTACGCGATACGGAACGCAAGTTCCTGCTCGACCCCTACCTCGATTGGGCCGAAGCCGAGGGCGTCCCTATCCATGAGGATTTCGCCATCGATATGCTGTCGGTGGAGACCGCACCCTGGGACCGTTTCGGATTGAACGGCGCCATCTGCCACCTCAAGGGCCGCGACGATTTTCTTACCTCCTTCGTCTACGAATTGCCGCCGGGCGGCGCTTCGGCGCCGACGTCCCATATCTACGAAGAGGTGATCTACGTGCTCGAAGGGCACGGTTCGACCACGGTGGAAACCGCGGCCGGAACCCACAGTTTCGAATGGGGTCCGAAAAGCCTGTTTTCGGTTCCCCTCAACGCGCGTTATCGCCACTTCAATGGTTCGGGACAGGAGCCCGCGCGCCTGGGCGCAACCAACAATCTGACGCATCTGATCAATCTGTTTCGCAACGAATCCTTTATCTGGGACAATCCCGCCGGCTTCCCCGACCGCCTTGGCGGCGCCGATTATTTCGCCGGGGAAGGCGAATATTTCGAAGTCCTCCAGGGGCGCCACCAATGGGAGACCAACTTCGTTTCCGACCTTTCGGGATTCGAGCTGAAGGCGATGCCGACCCGGGGCGCCGGCGGCACCAATCTGCGCTTCGTCCTGGCCGAAGGATCGATCGGCTGCCATTGCTCGGAAATGCCGCCCGGCACCTACAAGAAGGCGCACCGCCACATGAACGGCGTGGTCATTTTCGCCGTCACCGGGCGCGGTTATTCGTTGCTCTGGTACGAAGGAGATGAGGAATTCCAACGCGCCGAGTGGCAACATGGCGTGGTCTATTCGCCGCCCGACCAGATGTTCCATCAGCATTTCAACCTGTCTCTCGAGCCGTCGCGCTACCTCGCCCTGCAGATGGGGAGCGTGCGCTATCCCATGACACAGGGCAAAAAGGACATTTGGGCGCCGGACGGCATGTTCGCGAAGAACGTCGAGGACGGTGGCATGCAGATCGAATACGAGGATCAGGACCCGCGCATCCACGGAATTTGGCTCGATGGACTGAAATCCGCCGGTGTCACGCCCAGAATGGACGCCTTCATCGGCGGCTGACGCCGGACATCGGTTGCCCGGCCCCCTACTGGACGGAAACCATGCCGTCCGGTATTTTGCGGGCCTACCAATGGGACCGCGGCCGATGTGCCGCGGCCGCCAGACCGGGGAGAGAACGAAAAATGCGCGATGACGCGCCCGAGATCATGGAGACCGATCACGAGAAGAAGTTCCTTCTCGACCCCTACCTGGATTGGGTGGCCGCCGAAGGCCCTCCGGTCTATGAGGGTTTCGGACTCGATCTCCTGGCCTTGGAAACCGGCCCATGGCCCCGTTTCGACGCCAAGGGGGCCTTTTGCCACGTCAAGGGCCGCGGCGATTTCTGTACCTGCTATCTGTTGGAACTCGACCCCGGCAAACCGACCGCACCGCCTTTCTGGATGTTCCATCAGCACTTCAACACCGCGCCGGAACCCGCCCGCTACCTCGCCATCGGCATGGGCAGCCGGCGCTACCCGTTCTCCACCATGCGCCGCGAAGGCGCCGCCGGCAAGTCCGATGCCGACATCAAGAAAGGCGGCCGGCAGATCGAATATAGCGACCAGAACCCCCGCCTCCATCAACAATGGCTGGATGCCATCGCCAAGACCGGCGTGCCCTCCGACATGGGCGAATTCATCGACGAAACACCTTTCAGGAATTAACCGGGTCAGGAAATAACCGGGCTGCATCCGACGCGGTCCAGGCCGAGAACAAGGAGAACCAATCCCCATGCACGAACTCGGATTCGATCACGGGCACATGTCGCCCGAAGAACAACAGGCCATCGCCGACGCCATCTGGTCGGCGGACAACGTCGAACTGGTTACCGTCGGCGTCGATATCGGCTCATCGACGTCGCATTTGATGTTCGCGCGGGTTCACATGCAGCGGCTGACCACGGCGCTGAGCTCTCGCTTCGTGGTCGTCAACCGCGAGATTCTTTGGCGCTCCCCCATCCTGATCACGCCCTATCTCGACGACGACAATATCGATGTCGGGCAGTTGGAGAGCTTCATCGAGGGCGCCTACAAGGAAGCCGGGCTGACTCGCGAAGAAATCGATTCCGGCGCCGTGATCCTGACCGGCGAGGCGCTGAAAAGGAAAAATGCCGAGGCCATCGCCCACCTGTTCGCCGAGGAATCGGGCAAGTTCGTCTGTGCCTCGGCCGGCCACCACATGGAAAGCGCCATGGCCGCCCATGGGTCCGGCGCCATCGCCCTTTCGCGCAAGGATCATTCCAACGTGCTCAATATCGACATGGGCGGCGGCACCACCAAACTCGCCCTGTGCCACGGCGGCCGGGTGCTGGCGACGGCGGCCCTCGAAGTGGGCAGCCGGTTGATCGCCTTCGACGACGACGGCAAGATCGAGCGCATCGAGGGGCCGGCCTTGGTCCATGCCGAAGAGGCGGGCGTCGATCTCGTCATGGGCAAGAAACTTAAGCCCGAAGAGATCAAGAAGCTGGTCGATACCATGGTGGACGCGCTGGTCCCCGCGGCGATGCAACAAGACCCGGAAGGCCTGACCAAGGATCTCATGGTCACCGATTCCCTGCCCAAGACCCCGGTGCCCGACCTGGTCACCTTCTCTGGCGGCGTGTCGGAATTCATTTACGGGCGGGAGCCCGCCGACCACAACGACGTCGGCCGGCAACTCGCCGACGCCATGACCAATGCGCTCAAGGAAAAACGCATTCCCTACAAGGTGATGGATCCGGGCCAGGGCATCCGCGCCACCGTCATCGGCGCCTCGCAGTTTTCCGTCCAGGTCTCGGGCAACACGATTCACGTCTCCAACGCCGATGCCCTGCCGGTCCGCAATATCCCCGTGCTGCGCCCCAATGTGAAGCTCGACGGCGATATCGACGCGACCAAGGTGACCGAGGAAATCCAGAAGGCCATGACCCGGTTTGATTACGTGGACGGGGAGCAGGTCAGCGCACTTGCCTTCAACTGGGAGGGCGACCCCTTGCATGCGCGCCTCAAGGCGCTGGCCGACGGAATCTGCGCCGGCCTGCCCAAGACCATCAAGGGCAGCCATCCCCTTGTGCTGATGATCGACGGCGACATCGGCAAGACCATAGGCAACATCCTGACCCGCGAATGCGGCGTCGAGGCGGATATCGTCTCCGTCGACGGGGTCAACCTCAAGGAATTCGATTACGTCGATATCGGCGAGGTGATCCAGCCCACCAACGTCGTCCCCTTGGTCATCAAGTCGCTTCTGTTCTCGACCCCGGGCGGGACCGAAACCGCTTGAAATCGGGCCCCGATTGACGGGCTTTCCCGGCCGGGAGTGGTTTGCAATCCGCCCGCATGCGAGATATGTGAAAGGTTCGCCTATATGACCAGCACGGTAACGGTCGGCGATTTCCGCCAGGAGATGAAGGTTCTGGGGCTGATCAGTACGGGGCACCTGCTCAGCCACTTTTTCTTCCTGACCCTTCCGCCGTTGTTCGTGTTCATCAGGGCGGACCTCGGACTGAGCTACACCGAGCTCGGCCTGATGATGACCCTGCTCTACGGCGTCACGGCGGTGGCCCAGATCCCCGCCGGCTTCCTGGTGGACCGGGTCGGCGCGCGGGTGGTGCTGACCGCCGGGCTGTTCCTGATGTCCGCGTGCTTCGCCCTGGTGGGCCTGTCGCCGGAAATGGGCCGGGCTTTAGCCGGGCTTGGCCTGCCCTTCGATGCCACATTCGGGCTGATGCTGTTCTGGCTGGCGTTGGCGGGGATCGGCAACTCGGTGTTTCACCCGGCCGATTACGCGATTCTGAATTCCTCCATCAACCCGGCGCGCATGGGCCGCGCCTTTTCGATCCACACCTTCTTCGGCCATCTCGGTTTCGCCCTGGCGCCGGCCACGATGCTGTTCCTCGCCGCGCTGACCGACTGGAAACTGGCCCTGGTCATCGCCGGATTGATCGGCATCGCCACCATGTTCGCCATGGTCAGCCAGTGGAACAGCCTCCACGACGACGCGCTTCTCCCCAACAAGGAGAAATCGGACACCCCCACAATAGACGTGGAGACGGACGTGGAGACGGACATGCCCGGCCAAACCAAGGCCAGCCCAACCAAGGAAGGCCTGGCGCTGCTGTTTTCGGCGCCCATGCTGCTGTTCTTCCTGTTCTTCGCGGCCCTGGGGATGACCGCGTCGGGCGTCCAGGCGTTCTTAGTGGTGGCCCTGGTGGGGCTTGACGTCGCGCCGCTCGAAATCGCCGGCTATGCGCTGACCGCCTACCTGTTCGCCAGTGCCGCCGGCATCCTGCTGGGCGGCGGGATCGCCGACCGCACCCAACGCCATGACCTTACCGCCGTGATCGCCTTCGTCATCACCGGCGCCATCATGTTGTCCATGACCCTGTTCAATCCGGGGGCCATTTTGTTGTGCGCGGTGATGGTCATCGCCGGCTTGTGCCAGGGGATCATCCGTCCGGCGCGCGATATGATGCTTCGCGCCGCTTCGCCCAAGGGATCGACCGGCAAGGTGTTCGGCTTCGTATCGGCGGGAATCGCCGCCGGCGCCACCGGCGCGCCCGCTTTGTTCGGAATCATCATGGACGCGAATAAACCCGCCTGGGTGTTCTACCTGTTGGCGTTCTTCATGGTTATCGCCATATTCTCCATCGTCATACCGAAACCCAAGCACCGCTAGTTCGGCCCACGGCCCTGGGAGATTTAGATGTCCAAGCTTGAACTCAGCCTCGCCATTTCCGACTACGACCACACGCGGGAAGTCGGCACCGACCGCGTTCCGGTGGAAGGAATCGAGGTGAACATGCTCGATTACGAGATCGAGGAAATCTTCTACCGCTTTACCCTGCACCGCGATTTCGACGTCTCGGAAATGTCGATGGCCAAATTCGTCGCCCAGGTGGCGGGCGACCGGCCGGATATCGAAGGGCTGCCGATCTTCCCCTCGCGGGTATTCCGCCTGTCCAACATATACATCAACACCGATTCCGGCATCGAGAAGCCCGAAGACCTCCGCGGCAAGCGTATCGGCACCCCGGAATGGGCCCAGACCGCGTCGGTCTACACCCGGGGCTGGCTGACCGACCACGTCGGAATTCCCCTCCAGGAGATCGACTGGCGCCAGGCCGGCGTCAATCAACCGGGCCGCGCCGAAAAGGTCACCCTGAACCTGCCGGACGGCGTCAGCCTCACGCCCGAGCCCACCCGGGCGCTCGGCGAGATGCTGAGCTCGGGCGATCTCGACGCCGCCTTCTCCGCCCATGCCCCCGACGTCTATCTCGAAAATAACCCCAAGGTGCGGCGCCTGTTCGAGGATTATCAATCGGCGGAACAAGCGTACTACCGTGAAACCAAGGTTTTCCCCATCATGCATGTCATCGCCGTGCGCAAGGAAATCCTGGACAAGAACCCCTGGGTCGCGGCAAACCTGTTGACCGCCTTCATGACCGCGCGGGACCGGTCGGTCGAAAGACTCCTGGAAATCACCGCGTCGCGGGTTCCCCTGGCCTGGTCCACCCATCTCGCCCAGGCCCAACAAGAACTTCTGGGCGCGGACTATTTCCCCTATGGCATCGAACCCAACCGGGTGACCCTGGAGGCTTTTCTCAGGTGGTCCTTCGAACAGGGCATTACCCAGCGTCATCTGGCCCCGGAAGACCTATTCCCGGAATCCCTGCAGGGCGCGTTCAAGATTTAGGTGGAGGTGGACACCGCTTTGAGTTTGGCCGGAAAGTGCTCTAAAACAGTTATAATAAATCACCAAGGGCGGAAACACAGTGGCTGATGCCGCGGCAATAGGCTTGAAACAGGACGTTAGGGTCGTCGGAATTCTCTCCGGCGGCCATTTCATGAGTCATTACTACACCATGATGCTGCCGCCCCTGTTTCCCCTGCTGCACGATGACTTGGGCGTTTCCTACGCGTTGCTGGGCCTGTTGCTGAGCCTCAAGAGCCTGGCCTCGGGCACCACCCAATTGCCGGCCGGCATTCTGGTCGACCGATACGGGGCGCGTAAGATCCTGATTTTCGGCTTCTCCATGATCTTGGTGTCCTACCTCTTCGTGGCGATGAGCGCCTCCTTCTGGATGATCGCACTGGCCTTCATGCTGGCCGGCATCGGCAACGCCGTGTTCCACCCCGCCGACTATTCGATCATGAACCAGACGGTGCGTGCGTCGCGCATGGGGCGGTCGTTCAGCGCCCACACTTTCGCCGGCCATCTCGGTTCGGCCCTGGCGCCGGTGGTGACCCTATTTTTGATCGCGGCCCTGGGCTGGGACTGGCGCGAGGCGGTTCTCGCCTCGCTCGCAGCCGGCCTCTTCATCATCTTCGGACTGTTGAGCCAATGGAGCCACATCCATGAGGGCACCGCCAAGAACAGCAAGGTTGGGACCGCCGAGGCGGCGTCGGCGGCGGGAGGAGTCGAGCTGACGACCTGGCAGTCGATCATGCAAATTGTCGCCTCCAAGCCGATGCTTTTCCTGTTCCTGTTCTTCTCGATGCAATCCTTGGGCAGTGGTGGTTTCAAGAACTTCGCGGTGGCCGGTCTGGTGACCCTGCACGGCACCTCGCTATCGGCGGCGGGCGGCGCACTGACCGGCTTCCTGTTCGCCTCGGCCTTCGGCGTGCTGGTGGGCGGCGTGCTGGCGGACTATGACAAGCGCCACGCGCGCACCGCCTCGGTGGCGCTTTTCGTCACGGCGGTGATCTCTCTGCTGGTGGGCGCCGTGGACATGCACTACGCGCTTCTCGTCTTCTTCTTCACCCTGGCGGGCCTGTTCCAGGGCGTCATCCGCCCCGCCCGCGACATGATGATCCGCGCCGCCAGCCCCAAGGGTTCCGTCGGCAAGGCCTTCGGCTTCGTCTTCTCCGGCCAAGCCATCGGCGGCACCATTTCACCCGTGGTGTTCGGGGCGATGATCGATCTCGGGGCGCCGGAATGGGTCTTTTATGCCTCGGCGTTGTTCCTGGTGCTCTGCATCCTGGCCGTGCTTGGTTCGGCCCGTGAAGCGCGCAAGGCGGCCAGCGCCGCCGGCCAGGCCGTGCGGGGTTAAAGGCGTGACGGCTGCGACCGCGGATTTACCGAGCGATTTCAAGGTATTGGGCCTGATCTGCGGCGGCCATTTCCTGAGTCACTTCTACATGCTGGCCCTGCCGGCGCTGATGATCTTTTGGCACAAGGATCTCGGCATCAGCTACACCCTGCTCGGCATCGTGCTCAGCGCCCGCTACGTCACCACCGGCGTGGCCCAGATCTTGTGCGGTTTCTACGTCGACCGCTATGGCGCCATGCCCATCCTGTTGTCGGGACTGCTGTTGATGATCACCGCCATGGGGTTGCTGGCGTTCGCCACCGACTTTTGGATGATCCTCGTGCTGGTCATTCTGGCGGGCATTGGCGACGGTGTCTTCCATCCGGCCGACTACGCCATCCTCAATGGCTCGATCAGCGGAGGGCGCATGGGCCGCGCCTTTTCGGTCCACACGTTTTCGGGTTATCTCGGTTTTGCCGCGGCCCCCGCCTTCATCACCTTCGTCGCCACCTATTGGAACTGGCAGACCGCGGTCCTCACCAGCGTCGCCGCGGGTTACGTGGTGTGGCTGTTGATCATCATTTACCGGGCCTCTCTCAAGGACGACGCGGTCGCCGCCCTGCCCAAGCAGAAGGAACAAGCGCCAGGCGATACCTTGGGCGATCACGCGAAGCTTCTGTTCTCCCGGCCGGTGCTTCTGCTGTTCTCCTTTTTCGCCATGGCGTCCCTGGCCAGCAGCGGAATACTGAGCTTCTCCATCCCCGCCCTCAACGCATTGCATGGAACCTCGGAGGTCGAGGCCGGATTCGCGGTGAGCGCCTATATGCTGGTCAGTTCCTTCGCGGTTCTCGCCGGCGGCTGGATTTCCGACCACATCCACCGCCAGGACACGTTCGCGGCGCTGTCTTACGCGACTTCCATCGTCGCCATTCTGGCCATCGCCGTGTTGCCGCTGCACTACCTGGTGCTGGTGCTGGTGCTGGGCTTCGCCGGTTTCTGCCACGGCGTCATCCGCCCCGCCCGCGACCTGATGGTGCGCGCGGTCGTGCCCAAGGGCTCGACGGGCAAGGTGTTCGGCTTCGTGTTCACCGGTCAGAACGCCGGGGGCAGCCTGGCGCCGATCATTTTGGGCCCCGCCATGGACAACCTGGCGCCCCAGTGGATCTTTTTCATCACCATTGGCTTCATGGTGCTGTGTATCGCGACCATCCTCGCGCCGCGCGGGCCCATGACGAAGCCCGCCGCCGCAGAGTAAGCCGGCCCGCAAACGCGCCGCTTTCTCATGACCCTCGGCCCGTGCTATGGTTTCGGCAAAATATCACGAGCGCGCCAAGCGCCTCCTCACACCACTGGGAGAGTTATTATGTTATTCAAGTATATGCGCGGGATTACCGCCCTCGCCTTCGGCGTCGCCGGGATGCTTGTCGCCCTCGCACCTGCCTCGGTCAGTGCCGACTCGGTCGCCGATTTTTACAAGAATAAGCGGGTCACGATCATCCAGGGCTCGGCACCGGGCGGCGGCTACGATATGTACGCGCGCACCCTGGCGCGCCATTTGCCCAATCACATTCCGGGCAACCCCCGCTTCCTGGTTCAGAACAAGCCGGGCGCCGGCGGCATCGTCTCGGCCAATTACGTATACAACGTGGCGCCCCAGGACGGCACCGTCATCGGCGGCCTCAATCGCGCCTCGCCCATGGCCCAGATCATGGGCCAAACGGGGCCGCTTTTCGACCCCATGAAGTTCCAGTGGCTCGGCAGCGTGACCAACGAGGCGGGCGTCCTGGCGGTGACGAAATCCTCCGGGGTGCTCAAGCTCGAGGACGTCTTCACCAAAAGGGCGGTCATGGGCTCCAGCGGGCCGTCGGACACCCAGTTCTTCCCGGCCATGATGAACAATATTCTCGGCGCCAAGTTCCAGCTGGTGGTCGGCTACCCCTCGACCACCATAATCCACTTGGCCATGAAGCGGGGTGAGGTCGATGGCGTCAGCCAGTCCTGGTCGTCGTTCAAGATCGGCAACATCAAAGAGCTCGAGGCGGGCAAGATAGCGGTGCTGGCCCAGCTCTCGCTGAAGGCGCATCCCGAGCTCACCAAGATGGGCGTGCCGCTTATCTTCGACGTCATCGACAGGAAGCACGTGCTGCCCGAATTCACGGTCAAGGAAGCCAACAGCCTGTTCCGTCTGATGCTGACGTCCAAGGCCATGGGGCGGCCCTATGCGCTCGGTCCCAAGGTTCCAAAGGACCGGGTCAAGGCGCTGCGCAAGGCCTTCATGGCGACCGTCACCGACCCCGCCTTCATCAAGGATGCTCGTACCCAGGGCCGTGACGTGAGCCCGATTACCGGTGAAGAGATTCAGCAGATGATCGCTACCCTGGTGAACACGCCCAAGGCCACCATCAAGAGGCTCGAGAGCCTGATGCAATACAAGGGCAAGGTCAAGATGGTCAAGATCGCGCTGGCCAAGCACACCGGCAAGGTGACCGCCACCAAGCGCGGCGGCCGGCGTATCTTCATCAGCTACAAGGGCAAGAAGGTGAAGGCCAAGGTGTCGGGCTCGCGCACCAAGGTCACCATCAACGGCAAGAAGGCCAAGCGCAAGGCCATCAAGGTCGGCATGACCTGCACGTTTACCTATCCCGGCGCCGGCCAGGAGGCCAAGCGGGTCGATTGCAAGGGCTGATCGATTAGCACCCTCGACTCATGAAGCGGGCCCCTTCGGGGGCCCGCTTTTAGTTTTAGAGGAAGGCCGTGCTATAGTTTCGGCAAAATATCCCGAGCGCGGTAAAGCGCCTCCTCACACCACTGGGAGAGTTATCATGTCACTTAGGTATACGAGCGGGATTACCGCCCTCGCCTTCACCATCGCCGGGCTGCTTGTCGCCCTCGCGCCTGCCCCCGTCAGTGCCGACGCGGTCGCCGATTTCTACAAGAAGAAACGGATCACGATCATCCAAAGCTCCGCTCCCGGCGGCGGCTATGATATGTACGCGCGCACCCTGGCGCGGTTTTTGCCCAAGCACATCCCGGGCAATCCCCGCATCATCGTCCAGAACAAGCCGGGCGCCGCCGGCATCGTCGCAGCCAATTACATTTACAACGTGGCGCCCCAGGACGGGACCATCATCGCCGGCCTCCAGCGCGCCACGCCCATGGCCCAGATCATGGGCGAGAAAGGGCCGCGGTTCGATCCCCAGAAGTTCCAATGGCTCGGCAGCGTGACCAACGAGGTTGGCATCCTGGTGGTGCTGAAATCCGCCGGGCTGCGCAAGCTCGAGGACGTCTTCACCAAAAAGGCGATCTTGGGCACCACCGGGCCGTCGGACACCCAGTTCTATCCGGCCATGATGAACAACATTCTCGGCGCCAAGTTCCAGCTGGTGGGCGGCTACCCCTCCGCCACCTTGATCCACCTGGCCCTGAAGCGGAAAGAGGTCGATGGCATCAGCCAGTCCTGGTCGTCGTTCAAGATCGGCAACCGCAAGGAGCTCAAGGCGGGCAAGTTTGTGGTGCTGGCCCAACTCTCGCTCAAGCCGCATCCCGAGCTCATCAAGATGGGCGTACCGCTTATCTTCGACGTCATCGACAAAAAGCACGTGCTTTCCAAGTTCACGGTCAAGGAGGCCGACGGCCTGTTCCGTCTCATGCTGACGTCCAAGGCCATGGGCCGGCCCTATGCGCTCGGTCCCGGGGTGCCCAAGGACCGGGTCAAGGCCCTGCGTACGGCCTTCATGGCGACCGTCGCGGACCCCGCCTTCCTCGAACATGCCCATTCCCAGGGCCGTGACGTGAGCCCGATTACCGGTGAAGAGGTCCAGCAGATGGTCGCCAAGCTGGCGCGCACGCCCAAGGCCACCATCAAAATGGTCGCCGAGGTGATCCAATACAAGGGCAAGGTCAAGACGGTGAAGATCGCCCTGGCCAAGCACACCGGCAAGGTGACCGCCACCAAGCGCGGCGGCCGGCGCATCTTCATCGACTACAAGGGCAAGGTTGTGAAGGCCAAGGTGTCGGGCTCGCGCACCAAGGTCACCATCAACGGCAAGAAGGCCAAGCGCAAGAAAATCAAGGTCGGCATGACCTGCACGTTTACCTATCCAGGTGCCGGCCAGGAGGCGAAAAGGGTCGATTGCAAGGGCTGATCGATCAGCACCCTTGACTCATGAAGCGGGCCCCTTCGGGGGCCCGCTTTTAGTTTTAGAGGAAGGCCGTGCCAACCAGGTTAGACACTTTTCAATATCTCAGCCTCTAGCTTGGCTTCGTCCGGCGCCCGCTGATAGCCGTGCTCCTGCACGTCCGGGTTTACGAGCTCGGTGTCCTCGTCCGCGGTTTCCAGGAAGTCCCAGCTCTTCATCCACTCATATGTGCGCTGCAACTCTTCGTCGGGAATCGGCGCCGGATCGACCAGAAACAGGCGGGCAGGGTTGAGGTCAGAGACCTTAAGCTTGGCCATCCCCTCGGGGTCGAGCTCTTTGTAGTAGTCGATGAAGTAGTGCATGTAGGCGCCCTTGTCCGCGTTGATCAGGCGGACCGCCGCGCGCACCCCGCGATTGAAGGCAGAGTAGGTCTCGGCATCGACGCGATCGGACGCGACCTCGGTGCCGTGATGGAAGGCCGCGATCACGGTGCGGCAACCGGTTTTCTCGGCGAGCGTGATGTAGGGCTCGGTCAAAGTGGTGGCGTCGACGGTGCCATCCATGAGCATCTTGTAACGGTAGTTGGAGCCGTTGGGCACGCGGCCCAGCTTGATCATGTCGCGCGGGACAAAGCCTTCCAGCATCTGAAGCGTGAGATAGTGGGTGCCGGAAAACATCGGAACGCCGATCTGGCGGTTGGCGAACTGCTGTGCGGTCTGCACCGGCGAATCGCCACGCACCACCAGCGCCGCGTAGGTCACGATGGAACGTCGCCCGATTTGGCGGCTCTCGACCGAGGTACCCTCCACGCGCGAATAGTTGCCCCACTCGCAGGCGTTATAGAGGTCGGCCTTGCCCTGCTCGAGCATTTTGCCGTGGCTGGCGAAGCGCGGCGCGTCCTTGTGGTCGGTGATGTGGAGCTGCGCGCTTTTGTCGACGCCCTTTTCCCGGTCGGCCCATTCGATGGTGATCCCTTCCTTCTCGAACAGGCCCTCGTCGTCAGCGACCAGTTCCGCCAATCCCTGGAATGGCGCAGTCGTCTCCAAAACCAGCTTCTTGTTCATGAGTTATCTCCTAATTAATTGATGGTTTGCACGGCGCGTGCCGCAATTCCTCCAAGCCACGTGTCAAACCGCAACGTGTCAAGCCATGGACGAAATTTAAACTATTCTAGTCCCCAATGGGCGAAATTACCATCCTAAAGTCAAGAATGGAAGAAATTACCACCTAGCCTTGCAAGGAAATTTTACATGTTTCGCCAATTCCTAAGTCGTGGACAGGCTCCCCACGGTAAACGCCAAATACCGGGAGATCATGGCCTCTTATAAATTCTCTTTCCATAGTTGTACACTCCAGCTCCGTCACCAAGACCAAAGCGCAAGGCCATCAAGGTCGGCATGACCCGTACCTTCACCACTGCCAGTGCCGGCAGCACGGCCAAGAAGATCGACTGCAAAGGCTAAGCGTGGGCGACATCTGTTGACTTTGAGACCCCCCCGGCATCCGGGGGCCGCTTGGATCGAAGGCAAATCAAGGGACCGCTAGCCGCGGAAGCAATCCACCGTCAGGCGCCAAACCGGGGCAGGTATCTTGGCAGGCGTCTTGGGCAGGGGCTTTTTCGGCGCCGCGGGCGCCACCGGTTCGCCTTCGGATTCCAGGTTGGCCCAGCAGGTGGCGCGGTCCTTACGCAGCGCAAAAGACCGGGTGACGTCGCCATCTCGCTTATAGCGCTCGAGCAGCTCCTCGGCTTTGAACCCATGGCGCTTGAGCACCCGGGTTACAGCGCGGGCGATATCGTCGATCCCCGGGGGGGCCTTGGCACCCTTGTCCTTGCGCGCCACGCCCCGAGCGGAAATTCGGCATTGCTCGCCCTTGATCCCAAGGTCGCCGTCCCGGAACCACTGGACTTCGGTTCTGTAGGGCCCGGGGAGGGGACCGGCGGCGGCGAGATCATCGGCGAGCGCCCGGCAATCCTTTTCCGGATACGGAATCGCCTGGCCCAACGCCGGGCGCGGCACCATTGCCGCGCTCAGTCCAACCGCCAGGGCGAGGGCACCGAATAACTTCGAGGGCCGGCAATCCATGATCCAAGCATAGCAAAAACGCTGCCGGCTCGGAAACAGTGCGAATCGAGACTCCCCCGGCGCCGGAAAATGCTCTAAGCTTTAACCAGCGACGGTTCCCCCATCGGGGACCTAAGAGGGAACAGGGTAGGCCCGCCGGCGCGGCGCCGAAGCCCTGGCTGCCCCCGCAACTGTGCGCGGCGAGCGCGCGCCCATTTCGTGCCACTGGGAAACTGGGAAGGCCGGGCGCAAGCGACGACCCGCCAGCCAGGAGACCTGCCGTCGCGAGCGTCACCCTTCCGCTGTCCGGGGTTGGTCGGTGGGACGGAAACCCGTTGCGGTGACGCGGGATCGTGTCGTCGCTGGGGAGTCCGTCGTGGAGGGTCCACGCATACTCATTTCCAGACGTTTCCACGCCTCCCGCCGACAGATGCGGGGGACGGGGTCGCGTGCGCCACGGTTTTGCGAAACCGGGCGCGGGCGCATCTCATACCGCGCCCTTTCTCTACTTCTTATATCAAATGAGAAAGGGACTTTAAATGTCTGATATTAAACAATACTTCTACGGTTCTTCCGCCACGCCCGAGGGTGGCCTCGCCACCCGTATGGGCGTGGCCTTGCTGGCTTTGGGGCTTAGCTTGCCTGCCGCCCCCCCGGCCTTGGGGGCCGATCACACGCCGCTTCATCCCGAGGTGCCACTTCATCCCGAGTTGGTGATCTCGGCCAGCCGGGTCCCCTTGCCGGCCCGCGAGGCCGGCTCCGCCGTCACGGTCATCACCGAGGAACAGTTGGACGAGCGCCAGGTGCGCATCGTGTCCGACGTGCTGCGCGACATTCCCGGCGTCGCCGTCAGCCGGTCGGGCACCATGGGCACCCTGACCCAGGTTCGCATTCGCGGCGCCGAGGGCAACCAGACCCTGGTGCTGATCGACGGCATCGAGGTCAATAATCCCGCTGGCGGATCGGAGTTTCAGTTCCAGAACCTCCTCAATGCCGGGATCTCCCGGATCGAGGTCCTGCGCGGGCCGCAAAGCGCCCTTTGGGGGTCCGACGCCATCGGCGGCGTCATCAATATCACCACCTTGCGGCCCGAGGCGGGCTGG
>SMUX01277150.1_pt1 | contig 17104 bp, 15 predicted proteins | sample 2456431 | NCBI WGS metagenome assembly SMUX01 (sample SAMN11095930, study PRJNA526329) | marine sediment metagenome | biome: Marine sediment; feature: Surficial sediment; material: Deep marine sediment; isolation source: Hadal surficial sediment | place: Pacific Ocean | collected 2014-11 | depth... | reverse complement strand
CTCCGCACAACGAGCAAAGCGTGCCGCCGCTGCCGGGCAACAGGCTGTGGAACAGGAGTTATGGAGCATCCTGTTCGGACCGGAAAGCAAGGACGGCCTCGCCAAGGTTCTGGCCAACGTATATCGCACGGCCGACCACGTGCGCGAGCGACTTTCCCGTGACGCCTGGCGGCTGTTTGAACGACTGTCGGAAGTACCCCAGTTGCGTTGGCGAGTTCATTCAATCGCAGATGCCGCAAGGCTGTTGGACGATCTCATCGAGAAGCTTTCTGCGATCAACGGTCAGATCCACGAAAACATGACTCGCGGCCACGGTTGGCGGTTGTTGGATCTCGGTCGCCGTCTCGAACGAAGCCGTTTTGTCTTGCAGGTGATTGGTGATCTGTGCACCCACGAGCCCCAACAATTAGGTGCATTGAATCTCTTGTTAGACGCTTGCGACAGTAGCATCACCCATCGCGCCCGCTATCGTGCTAATCCTACATTGAACACCGTTCTCGATCTGTTGTTGGTAGACAACTCCAATCCTCGAGCAGTGATTCACCAAATCGAGGTCATGCAGGAGCATATGAGCGTCATGCCGATGGAGCAAACAGACAAAGGATTGAGCGAGTCCGGGCGCATACTGCTTACCGCCCATACCGACCTTGCGTTAGCAGAAATTGACAAACTGGTAAACGTCATCAGTAAACGAGGCCTTCGCACGCACCTGGCAAGACTGCTCAAACGCACCGAGCAAGCGGTGGGCCTGTTATCCCAGGTAATCACGCGGACGTACTTTGATCATACGTCTCGGCATAGTTAAGTTAGTTGGTTCAGAATACATGCGCTATCAGGTTTCCCACACCACCCGCTTCCGTTATGAGCAACCCGTGGCGACTTCCTATCAGTTACTGCACCTGACGCCAAGGTCGTTCGACAAACAACAGGTGCTCAGTTCCAAGCTCAGCATCGAACCTATACCGGTCTCATTACAGCAACGTACGGATTATTTTGGCAACGCCGTGACCGATATCGTTATCCAGGAGCGGCATGAGGAACTCATCATCACGAATCAGGCGCAAGTGGATGTGAACGCTGACCAGGAGATCCTGTTGGACTTGAGCCCCCCCTGGGAGTCCATTGCAGAGTCGATGCACATTCCTCTCGATAACGATACGCGAGACGCGTCTAAATTCTGCTTTCCGTCGCCTCGTATCAGTTTAGACGCGGTGCCCGACTTTGCACGAGTCAGCTTTACTCAGGGAAAACCCCTGTTGCGAGCTGCCATGGAAATCACTAAGAGAATCTTCGAGGAATTCGAATATCAGGGCGGAGTCACCGATGTCTACACACCCGTACCGCACATTCTCGGAGCGCGCGCTGGTGTATGCCAGGACTTCGCTCACCTTGCAATTGCCTGCCTGCGGTCATGGGGTCTGCCTGCTCGTTATGTGAGTGGTTACCTGCTCACCCAACCAGCAGACGGACAACCACGGCTGACCGGTGCTGATGCTTCCCATGCTTGGTTTTCCGTATGGTGTCCAGAATTTGGCTGGGTAGATTTTGATCCCACGAACAATCTGCGTCCGCAAAACGAGCACATCACAATCGGTTGGGGGAGAGATTACAGCGATGTCAGTCCAACCCGGGGATTCATCCGTGGGGGCGGTGCACAGGAACTACATGTTGCCGTGGACGTTCGTCCCACCTGAAGGGAACATAGCCTGCTCCCTATAACGGTGCAAAGTCGCTAGCATGGTGCCTCCAGTACTATCCGACGGCTCCAACATGAGCGAACGCCCTTTTAAGCTTCCCGCAGACTTGGCCGCACCGAAACCCGCCTCTAATCACACCCGTGCGGCAAACGACGCGGTTCGCGAAGCGCTGCCTTTTGCCGACAAACGCAGTTTTGAAAACGCTGCGCGCGGATTCATTGCCAGTATCGATCCCCTGACGATCACCCGTGCGGACGGACGCGTGACTTTTGATCTCACCGGTGTCGATTTTCTCGATGAAGAAGATGCACCGGATACAGTGAACCCCAGCTTATGGCGCCAGGCACGACTGAATGCCCTTCATCATGGTCTGTTTGAGGTCGTGGACGGAATCTACCAGATTCGGTCTTTTGACATTGCCAACATGACCCTGATTCGGGGCGAGGTTGGCTGGATTCTCATCGATCCGCTTACTTCGACCGAATCCTCCCGCGCAGCGCTAGATCTCGCCAACGCTCACTTAGGCGAGAGACCGATAACGGCAATCATCATCACCCACAGCCACGCAGACCATTTCGCAGGGATACTTGGGGTGGTCGATCCGGCTGACGTCGAGTCCGGAGCCATCCCGCTGATCGCTCCCGAGCACTTCGTAGATGAGGCACTCAACGAAAATGTGCTCGCGGGTAATGTGATGAACCGTCGCGCCACGTATATGTATGGGAATTTGCTACCACCGTCCCCTACCGCCTTTGTGACGACCGGTCTCGGTGCCGCCCTTTCCATGGGTAGCACAGGTTTCGTCGTGCCTAACGACACCATAAAGGAAACCGGCGAAACGCGTATGCTCGATGGTGTTGAAATCGAATTCCAGATGACACCCGGCACTGAAGCACCTGCCGAAATGGTTTTCTACTTACCCCAGTTCAAAGCGTTGTGCATGTCGGAAATCACTTCACACCATCTACACAATGTGTACACCCCACGTGGTGCGCAAGTACGCGACGCACTTGCCTGGAGCGCACAGATCAATGAAGCCATCGATCGATATGGCGATTGTCTGGAGGTGCAGTTCGCTTGCCACCATTGGCCAATCTGGGGCCGAGAAGAAGCGTGCGAGTACATGAGAAAACAACGCGACATGTATAAATATATTCACGATCAAACTCTCCGGCTGGCCAACCACGGCTATACCAAGGAGGAAATTGCCGAGCAGGTCCGCCTACCGGACAGCTTAGGGCTCGAGTTTGCCAACCGCGGCTACTACGGTACCGTGCATCACAACGTCCGTGCCGTATACGTTAAATACCTTGGATATTTCGACGGCAACCCGTCAAACCTATACAAGCTACCTCCGGTAGAGGTCGGTAGGCGTTATGTCGACTTTATGGGCGGTACCGATGCCGTAATCGAGAAAAGTCGCCAGTCGTATGTAGAGGGCGACTACCGCTGGGTGGCAGAAGTGCTCAATCATCTGGTGATGGCACAACCGGATAACGCTGCAGCACGTGCTTTGTTGGCAAACACCCTGGAGCAACTCGGTTATCAATCCGAATCGGCACCCTGGCGGAATTTTTATCTAAGCGGCGCCATGGAACTGCGCGCCGACACTCCCGGGACAGCCAGCTTCGTGGCCAATGAAGGCATGGCACGCGGTATGCCGATTGAGAATTTGTTCCAGGCCATGGCAGTTCGGTTAAACGGCCCTAAAGCGGACGGGAAAAAACTGCACTTCAATCTGCACTTCCCCGATCTGGCAACATCCTATCTCATGGTTATCGAAAACGCGGTGCTGCACGCCTTCGAAAATCGCGAAACAGACGTACCCAGCGCAGAACTGACGCTGACGAGCATCGACTTCAAACGGATGATGTTAGGCCTCACCACGGCAGTGGATCTCATCGCTGACGGCAACCTAGCGTTAGACGGCAACCTGGCCGCATTGGCAGAACTAGGAAATCTCTTCGATCAGTTTCCACGGCGCTTTCCCATCGTTACGCCACGCCCAACGTTCTAACTGTATTACGGAACAAGAGACACCAAAATACCGGATTTCTAATTCAGGACAGTCACTATACAGATCTGGATTTCTAGATCTAATTCAGCGGATTTCTAATTCAGGACGACCTAGTTCAGGACACCCACTATTTGTTGTGGACGTCCCGGACTTCTTGTTCTTCATGGATGTCCCGGTCTTCTTATATGCCTCTGCCAGGCAACCACCAACACGACCAAGAGTGCTCCTGCGATCATCTGTTCGCCGTTTGCGATTCCGACGTAAATCCACGGCTCGATTCCAGGCATCGCGATTAGTAATCCCGCCAATACCAGACCACCACGCCGCAATATCGACCGAACAACTCCCAGCCACGGCAAGTAACCTTGAATACCGAGTGCAATGAGCCAGATGCCGAGCAACGCTTCCAGAACAGATTGCAGCACCGCCAGTGGTGCACCTTTCAGTATCAATGTTGGATCCAACACGAAGATGAACGGAATAAAATAAATCACACTGCCAAGCTTCATCGCAGCAAACCCCGTACGCATGGGATTACTACCGGCGATGGAAGCGGCCGCGTATGCGCCAAGTGCAACGGGTGGAGTGATGAACGACAACATCGCCCAATAGAGAATGAACAGGTGCACGCTCATGGGATCCAAATTCGCCTGGATGAGAGCGGGCGCCAACACGATGGCCAGAAAAATATAGGCGGCTGTTACCGTCATGCCGATGCCGAGCACGAAGCTCGTTATTGCTCCCATGATCAGCAATAACCACAACGAGTCTCCTGCAAGGTACAGGAGATCGTTCACAAGCGTTCCTGATAGGCCTGTTACGGAGAGTGCGCCAACAATCAGGCCGACACCTGCTAGAACACAAACCAGTTCAACCAGCAACTTCCCGGTAGCTGCAAAAAATTCCGCCAGATCGACTCCACGCCAACGGTGCGTCGGCGATAGCTGGTTGAGAACCAATAACAGTCCCGTGGCGATATAAGGTGCAACCGCCTCCCGTTGTAGTACCAACAACAAAAATATGAGCGTTGCAAACGCGCCGAGGTAAAACCAGCCGCCTTTAAGTGTCTCCGTCACACTGGGTAATTCCTCACGAGGTATACCCTTGAGCCCGGTTGTTGCAGCATGGGCATCAACCTGAAGAAACAAGCCAAAAAAGTACAATAACGCCGGGATAGCCGCTGCCAGGGCTACCTGGTAGTACGGCACCTCGAGAAACGTTGCCATGATAAAAGCCGTAGAACCCATAATCGGTGGCAACAACACACCGCCCGTGGACGCACAGGCCTCTACTCCGGCAGCCGTTTCTGGAGTCATCCCCGTCTGCTTCATTGCTGGGATCGTGAGCTGACCGGTTGTGAGCACGTTCGTAATAACGCTGCCACTCATGCTGCCCATCAGGCCGCTGCTGAGTATCGCAACTTTGGCAGGTCCACCACGAACGTGACCCAACAGCGCGAAAGCCAGATCCAGAAAAAACTTACCACCGCCGGTGTATTGCAACGCGATGCCGAACAGGATGAATCCGATCACAAGGTCCGCAAACGCACGGAAAGGCAAACCGAAGATGCTCTCGATACTGAGTGCGTGGTAAACGGCTGTTTCCTGCGGAGTGGATTCAAGACCGGCGAACGGCCCAGGCAACTGCCCCGCAAACACCGGCATGATCGAGAAAACCAGCACAATCGAAAATATCGCCCAACCCGAGGAGCGGCGAACGGCCTCGAGAAGCAACGCCCAAAGCGCGAACGCCAACCACGTAGCGAGCTCTGGAGCACCAAACTCCCACCCTTCATCCACCATGGGTTCTGCCTGAAAGAAAAAGTAGCCGCAGATCGAGATCGTTAATATCGCAAGCGAGGAATCGAGATAACGCACACGCGGAAAGATAAGAAATGCCAAAGGCAACAGCGAGCCTAGGAGTGCAAAATAATAATGAGTTTCAATGCGAATCCAACTACCCAGCAATTGCGAGCTGGTAAAAATCCGCAAAGCATCCATAGCAAGAAACAGGCTCACGACGGCACCTGCCATAACGAGATAACGGACGGGTTTGCTCAATCGGCTATCGCCAAACGGGATCGAACCCTGCGGCTTCTAACGCCACAACGCGAGAACTACGCCACGCAAGCCGGAACGCGTCGTCGTCCGAAAACTCGTTTTGTTTGTGCCGCGACCAGGCAGCACCCAACACACGTTGGCGTTCGAGCAGGCGCTGATTGTTCGACTCGTTCTCCTCGGTCCACACACCGATCTCGCGCAGATACCGTACAGCGCCTACGTGATAGGGCACAACGTAGCTCAACAGCTGACGATCCATTGCCCAACCGATGGCGCCGGGATCGGCATTTTTGAACGCGTCGTAATGTTTGTGAATGACCTGAATCATGGAATACACCAGCGTCTCGTCGGTCGTGTCCAGGCCGATCAGCAGCGGATACGGGTACGTCATGCCCACATTCGGTGCATCGACGGTAATACCTGCCCCCCGCGTAGCCACGTGAGGTGTGAAATAAGGCGCTACCTTCAGCAACCGGCGGGTACAGTCCTTGTCTTCAGGAGTAATTTCCAACCACCTGATGCCTCGGGGTGAGGCTTCGAGTTTGCGCGCCGGTCCCGAAACAGTATTGGCAAACGCCGCGTCCACATGCCCGTTGACGATCCCATTCCACATCGAGTTGTAGCCAGGAAAGTCCACCCGCTCAACATCATCCCAACCGAGATCCCCGCAGGCGAGAAACGCTTCTATCGCAACGTTCAACGCCGGAGCCCCGCGTACATAGGGAACTCGCCGGCCTTTTAATTCACTGGGGTGGGTGATGCCAGTGTCGGCGGCCACCGCCAGGGATTGGTTGCTTTCACCGTTTGATGAAATGACCAGCCGCAATCGTATTGGCCCCCATTTCTCGTTCTCGAATTGGAATACCCCTTCTTGTGCGAAATAGGTTGCCATGCCGTTTGCGGAGAGCTGAACACGCCCTTTCACTAGAAGTAACAGCCGGGATATATCGTTTTTTCCCGGGATGACGCGCAAGGTAACGTCGTACTCGTCCTTCAGGACTTTACCGATCGCAACGGCTTGGTTGTATCCGGTCGTGCCAAGGTTGTAAGCGCTCCAAGCGAGCGTTTTCGGTAGCTGCACCTCCCCGGTCTGCGCGTCAAAAGCTACGCCACTCAGCAACACAAGCGAAATAATCAGGCGCACATGAAATCCTCAAACAACGACGGGCCATTCTATGCCAGCCTCTCCCCTTGAAACCAGGCGGTCGGTCGACGACGATGGCGCTTTGCGCAAGCGTTAGCGAAGGGGATTTTCATGACGGTAGCAAAAACCACGACAGGACCCGTCCAGGGTCGCGAAAAAGAAGGGGTGTTACTTTTTGCCGGTATTCCTTATGCGGCACCTCCCGTCGATGGGTTACGTTTTCGGGCAGCCGTACCCCATCCGGCATGGACGGACGTGCGACCTGCGCTGAAGTTTGGTGCGGCGGCCCCCCAGGTAGCAACAGGCGGGTTAACGGATGCTGCGCCCGCGCGCTGGGACGAAGACTGCCTGACACTCAACATCTCCACCCCGGCAGTCGACAACGGTAACCGACCCCTGCTGGTCTGGATCCATGGCGGTGGTTACCGCACAGGCCAGGGTGGCATACCCTGGTACAACGGCGCCCGGTTTGCTGCGAACGGAGACATTGTCGTCGTCAGCATCAACTACCGTCTGGGCGCGCTCGGTTTCACCGATTTATCCCGATTTGGTGAGGAATACTCAACCTCCGGGGTAAACGGTATTCTGGATCAGATCACCGCACTCACCTGGGTGCGGGACAACATCGGCCAATTTGGGGGCGACCCGGCCAAGGTTACTATCGCCGGTGAATCCGCAGGTGGTTTTGCCGTTTCCACGCTACTCGGCTGCCCCCGTGCGCAAGGTCTCTTCCGCGCAGTCATTGCGCAAAGCGGCGCGGCCCATCACACCCTCCCGAATGCTGCCGGTGAAAAGGTGGCAGACCTGTTTCTTGAAGCACTCGGTGTGGACGACGCTATCGGCGTTGACGCCGTGGACGTTGACACCATTCTCAAAGCCCAACAAACGGTTTCCGACAAACTCGAAGGCCCCGCTGGCGCCCTGACCAAACTCGGCGTGGCAGTTTCGGCGTTTTATCCCGTAGTTGGGAACGTTGTTCTTCCCGAAAGTCCGTTCACCACCATCCAGTCGGGGGCAAGTGCGGATATCCCGGTCCTTATCGGAAGTAACCGGCACGAAACCACACTTTGGGGCTATGGCGACGTAGATGACGCGAAACTCGACCGTATGGTTGCGAATTTCGGCGCCGAGAAACCCCTCGCCGCCTATCGGTCACAACGGGCGGCAGCGACCCCACAAGAACTCATGATCGCCTTGACGACCGATCACATGTTCCGCATTCCAGCGATACGGCTGGTTGAGGCCAGAGAGCCACACGGTGGGCAAAGCTGGATGTACTGGTTCTGCTGGGAATCGCGTTCGTTCGGAGGCAACCTGAAAGCAACCCACGCACTCGAAATCCCGTTTGCCTTCGACAACCTGGATCGAGCGGGTGTCGATGTGTTTGTGGGTGAAGGTCCAACCCCACAGGCGGTAGCCGACGATATGCACGACGCCTGGACAAACTTCATTCGCGACGGCAATCCAGGCTGGGCGCCTTACACCAGTATGTCGCGCGCCACAATGCGATTTGCAGAGCCATCCGCCGTCGTGATCGATCCCGACGGCGAAGAGCGCGCTGCCTGGGAGGGCATTCGCTGACTACGGTTTAACTCTGCCATGCGCTCGTTCTCCCGGACCTTTTCGAGGTAGCCCGGGGTGCCTGTCGAAGAAATCACGAACTAATCGTCAAAGTTCATTCAAGTTGCCCATGTGGGAATCTCATCTTGGCGCGGATGGTCAAGACAGGCAAACGTGATACCCTCGCGCGTTCATCTGGTGTTTCCGATCCGCTGATCGGAATAACGGGAAGTCGGTGCGTCGACTCGATGAGTTGATCAATCCGACGCTGCCCCCGCAACGGTGATCGAGTTAATGCCCAATCTTGCGAGCCAACCAATGGCTCGCAGCCACTGCGAATATTCGTGGGAAGGCGATTGGGCCCTGGGATGCGCTCCCAGCTCGTCAGCCCGGAGACCGGCCAGTGAAAACGACGGTGCGGTGGGCGCTTGCGCGGTGCAAACGTGTCGGCAAACGATTCCCACCTCCCAACGGTCCGTTTATTCGCTTCGCGGGGTTGCGTAGCCTGGGAGACAAACATGATTCATTGCTCGTATTTTCCACAACCTCACACTTGCCAACCGACTTGCAACCGTGTGGGTGGCATCATGCTCGCGCTTTGTTCTTGCCTGGTATCGCCAGCGGTCTGGGCAGAGGCGGTTTCCGATCAGGAAGAATCTGGAGAAACCAAACTGGAAACAATGATCGTCACAGCACACCGGATCCCGGTTACGCAGCCAGATGTTGCGAGTTCGATCTCAACGATAGAGCGCGATCTGATCGATCAACGTCAGTCGATATTCGCCACCGACATACTACGCGACCTGCCTGGCGTTGCCGTTAGTCGCATCAGTGGCTTTGGTTCACAGACGCAGGTTCGGATCCGAGGTGCGGAGGCCAACCATGTGCTGGTCATGATTGACGGCATTCAAGCGAATGATCCTGCCGGCAGTGACGAGTTCGATTTCTCCTCGCTGACAACCTTCGACGTGGAGCGGATAGAATTCGTGCGCGGACCGCAAAGCGCGCTGTGGGGCAGTGACGCAGTTGCTGGAGTGATCAACGTCACCACACGTAGCGGCAGCGAACCACTGGAAGCAGGAGGTTTTCTGGAAGCCGGGTCTCTAGCTACGATTCATGGCGGCGGCCGGTTTTCGGCAAATAGTGATCGGTCCGGTATTGATCTATCAGCCTCATACTTTGACACCGACGGCAACAGCGCAGCTTCCGCTGGCGGCGAAGACGATGGCTATGAGAACACCACGCTCGGACTCAAGTACCACTGGAAACCGAGCGACACCACCTGGCTTGGATTTTCCGCGCGCCACACCGACTCCACCACCGAAATCGACGACATTGATTTTATCACTGGACTTCCCGCCGACGCAGACCGCGAGAGTGACGACAGTTTGCTGTTGTTGAGTTTAAACGGCGGCCTGACAACGATGGGCGACCGACTCGAACACCGCTTGCGGCTGACTTTCCTCGATTCAGATCGCATACAGCTTAGCGCCGGCAGGAAAGAAAGTTCCACCGCAGCCGAGAAGGTCGGCATCTACTACCAGTCAACGCTGCGCCTCGGTAACTCGGCCTCTGCAGACCAGCACCATCTTACATTTGCAGTCGATCATGAGGAAGAGAAGTTCCAGCAGCGTGGAGCTGCTTCAATATTTGGAGATCCGAACCAGGATCAAGAGATGGACAACACCGGCTATGTCCTGGAATACCTCACGCGACTCCTTGGATTCAACCTGTCTGCCAGTGTGCGTTACGACGACAACAGCGACTTCGACAACATCACCACCTACCGCCTGACATCGGTCTATACCCTCCCCTCGACCGAAACGCGCCTGCACGCAAGTTATGGCACCGGCCAGAAATCTCCGACTTTTATCGAGCGTTACGGCTTTTTCTCCAAGCAATTCATCGGCAACCCGGATCTTGCCCCCGAAGAGTCCAAAGGCTTCGACATCGGCATCGATCAAACCCTGTTCAATTCCCGGATACAGATGGATGTCACCTACTTCAATGAGCAACTCGAAGACGAAATCGATGGATTCGTCTTCGACCTGAGTACTTTCACCTTTACCGCAGACAACCTTGCGGGTACGAGTCGAAGGAAGGGCGTGGAAATCGAGATACTTGGCAGGCTGACCGAGCAGCTGGACGCTACCGCCAGTTATACCTACACCGATTCACAACAACCCAACCCCGCAGGTGGGAAGACTCGAGAGGTGCGCCGGCCACGACACATGGCTGCACTGAACCTCAACTACAAGTTCGTAAACGAGCGGGCCAACGTCAATCTCAATCTTTCCTACACCGGAAAACAGACAGATCAGTTCTTTCCGCCGCCCACTTTCGCACCACAGACGATCGAATTGGATAATTACACTCTGGTAGACTTGACGGGAAGTTTCGAGCTCAGCAGCCGCGTCACTCTGTACGCTCGCGTCGAGAACCTGTTCGACGAAGACTACACCAACGTCATTGGTTTTCAGACGCCCGGTCTCGGAGTTTACGCGGGAATTCGAGCCAGCTTCGGACGCTGAGTACTCACCACTTGATCAGCCTGTGACGGCGACGCCCAATGTGGAACGTCGCCAGGCTTTCAGCCTCGGTCGGAGCACGTTGGCGAATCTAGCCCTTGCGCCAACGTACTCGGTTAACCGGGTTTGCGCAGTTTGACAAGGAACCGATCGGTCTTGCCCCGCAGATCTGCTGCAAAAACCATCTGGGTTCGATCATCCGCAGCATTACTCAACAGGTCGCTGTCGCCCACAACCTCAAAACCCGCTGCGGTAATGGCCTCGAGCGCCTTGCTCTTCTCCATACGATGCAGGGCCGCGTTATCAGCACCGGCGTTACCGTGGTGGTCGATGATACCCAGCACACCGCCAGGCTTGAGCAGTTGCATAACGGCGGTTAAGAAATCTGCGGCAACAGCAGGATCGTTGTTGTAAATGTCGTGAAAGTTCAGCGCCGTGATGGCAGCGTCGAGGCTACCCGCATCCAGGCCAATATCTGTCATCTCATGATCCCAACGCACGACGTTTGGCAGTCGATCGTTGGCAAGTCGTGCGGCCATCGCTTTATCGTTTGCACCGTCGCGAAACCGCAAGACCATTGCTGGATTCTGGGCATAAACACGGCCACTCTCGCCCACCGCATGCGCCAGAACTTCGGTGTAATACCCCCCCGCGGCGATAAGGTCCATCACCGTCATACCTTCGGAAATGCCTAGAAAAGCCACAACCTGAGCCGGTTTGCGACCGGCATCCCGCGCTTTATCGGCATCTGCTCGATCACCGCCACCGAGCGTGGCACTTAGCGCGGCAACGTCGACAGCCATCGTCGTAGTAGCGCTCATCGCCAGCATCAACGCAAACAACGCCCTGATATAAATCCGTTTGTACATCGTTCGTCCCCCTTTACTTTGGTGACTAGAGTAACCTCGTGTGTTCTCCACGTCACGATGCTACCAAGCGATGATCGGGAGGAAGCCTGGACGCTGATTTACTGGGGGACAACGCATGTCCGGTAATGTCTATCCAATAGCTAATCGATGACAACTGACACAACTCAACCATCGCAGGGAATTACCGGTATTGTCCTTTGCGGTGGCGAAGGTCGCCGCGTTGCCGGCGCAGACAAGCCACTGCTCGATTATCGCGGACGCCCTCTTATCGAGTGGGTGCTTGACGCGATAAAACCCCAGGTTGATTGTTTGCTGATCAGCACCAACCGTAACGTCGAAAGTTACGCCATCTATGGGCGGGTGATTAATGATGAGTTACCGGCCTACGCCGGTCCCCTCGCCGGCATTGTTACGTGCCTGAAGAGTTGCCGTACCGAGCTTGCGTTCGTTTGTCCCGGTGATGTGCCTCAACTGGCAGCCGATACAGTTCATAGAATGCATCAGACTTTTACCGAGTCCAACGCAACGGTAGCCGTCGCTTATGACGGCGCGCGGCGCCAGAACCTCCACCTCGTCCTGTCACGAAGCTCGATAGAGTCGTTAGTGAATTACCTGGTTCAAGGTCACAGAAGCGTTCACGGCTGGCTCGACGGACTTGCAGTAGTGGAAGTCGATTTCAGCGATCAACCAGAGAGTTTCCGCAATCTAAACGACGCGGATGACTTCCAATAACAACGCTGCTACTGCATCTGTGACTGGATGTAATTCTCGACGCCAGTTTTTCCGATGAGGTCGATTTGCGTCTCAATCCAGTCAACGTGGTCTTCTTCCGACGAAAGAATTTCCCGGAACAGATGCCGGCTAACAAAGTCACCCACTTTTTCACTGTGGGCGATCGCTTCACGCAGCACCGGCATGGCTTCCATTTCCAGCTTCAGGTCGCACTCGAGCATTTCCTGAACCTGCTCGCCCACGTATAACTTGCCAAGGTCCTGCATCCCGGGTAGCCCCTCGAGAAAGAGAATGCGCTCCATCAACGCTTCGGCATGTTTCATCTCATCGATGGATTCCCCTCGTTCATACTCCGCGAGCCGCTTCATCCCCCAGTCTTCGAACATCTTGGCGTGCAGGAAATACTGGTTGATGGCCGTGAGTTCGTTCTTGAGAACCTGGTTGAGGAACCCGATGACGTCAGTGTCGCGAGGTAACATGGCGGTGTTCCATACCAAAAGGGTCAGCAAGCATGCCTCAACCCATCACAAGAATCAACGCTAACTAATTGATTTATAATGAAAATCACTCGTATCTAACAATGAGCCTGATTCGTAAACGCGGGTAAATTCTATTTGCATTTGATAATTATTATCATTTAGACTACCTTCTTAGATAAGGAGCCCTCTATGTACGTCTGTATTTGTCATGCGGTTACCGATCATCAGATCGTTGATGCGGTCGACGGCGGCGTGCAGGATATAGGGCAACTGGGCGAAGCCTGCGGGGCCGGCACCAATTGCGGACGCTGTCGCGAGACGGCTCAGGAACTCATCGATCAACGCCTGGCAGAGACGATCTCCTACGCGGCCTGATCTTTTTATTCCAGTACTCTTCCAGTCCAACGGGCGCCCGGCCGCAGGCGCGCTTAAATTGGATTCCTCTCGATCAGCTGGCGCGCGATAATCAAGCGCATCATTTCATTTGTGCCCTCTCCAATCACGAGCAGGGGCGCATCCCGATAGTATCGTTCCACAGGATTATCCGGTGAGTATCCGTAAGCACCATGAATCCGCAGCGCTTCCATGGAGTTTTCGACGGCGGCTTCGGTTGCGAAGAGTTTTGCCATACCAGCCTCCATATCGCAACGATCGGCCTCATCATAAGCAATGGCGGCTTTTTCCGTCAGCAGTCGGGCAGCCTCGACTCTCGTCGCCATGTCTGCGAGCTTGATCTGTATGGCCTGATGTTGACTGATGGGCACGCCAAACGTCTTGCGTTCCTGAGCGTATCGCAACGACGCATCCAGCGAAGCTCGAGCAACCCCGACGCCACGAGCCGCCACGTTGATGCGGCCGAGAGCCAAACCTGAAAGTATCTGTTGCAACCCGCGCCCTTCATGTTCGCCGACCAGGTTTTCCACCGGAACCCGCACGCCGTCAAACTGCACCTCCCCCGTGTCTACCCCACGATAGCCGAGCTTCTTCAACTTAGTCGCCCGATAACCGGCGTGTTTCTCAACAAGAATCAGGCTCATGCCTTTGTGAGCCGGCGTCGTGTTGGGATCGGTTTTAACGAGCACCGCCAGTACATTGCCTTCTACCGAGTTTGTGATCCACTGCTTGGTGCCGTCGATTACGTACTCATCACCGTCACGAACCGCGCGGGTGCGAACCGCCTGCAAGTCGGTTCCACAATCAGGTTCTGTCAACGCGATGCCACCACGTAACTCGCCGGTGGCCATTCGCGGCAGAACGGATTCTTTCATCGAAACCGTGCCGAATTGTTCCACCGCAGCGCTCATGATGAGATGCGAATTGAAGATTCCGGAAACCGACATCCACACCGCTGACACCCGCTCGACGATCTTGGCATAGGTGCTCGCAGGCAAGCCGAGTCCTCCATAGGCCTCGCCGATGGTGGCACCGAACAACCCCAGCGCCTTCATCTTCTCCACAATTTCATGGGGATAAACATCTCCCTGCTCGAGGGTCTGCGCCACGGGGGCAACGTCCGCTGCGAGAAATTTATCTACCGTATCGAGGATGATCTGTTCTTGTTCAGACATATTTTGCTTTGCTCAACTAGTAGTCGATCGCGTCATCAACCGCGTGGCCGCGTTTCGGGATGAGTATCGCCCGTTCGAAACTGATTACCACCGTGCCATCCTGCTTCTTGCCAATCGACCGGATGTTGACGATACCTTGAGTCGGTCGCGATTTGGATTCTCGAATTGATAGCACTTCGGATTCTGCGTAGAGCGTATCGCCGATGAACACGGGGGCCGTGAGCTTTACATTGTTCCAGCCGAGATTAGCGACCGTTTTCTGGCTCACATCCGAGACCGACATTCCGGTCACCAACGACAACGTTAAGCAGGAATTCACCAGCACCTGCCCGAACTCGCTTTTTGCGCCATACTCTTTGTCGAAATGTAACGGGTGCTGATTCATGGTCAACAGTGTGAACCAGGTATTGTCGCTCTCTGTGATCGTCCTTCCTGGCCGATGTTCATAAACATCCCCAACTGAGAAGTCCTCTAAGTACCTCCCATACGACTCTCGATACCTCCCCTTCCCAACCGGCTTGGCTTCGGCAACCATCTCTTCCCCTCCTTCGAACAGATCTTTGAACTTGATCTAGTGTCCTGTCTCACATACCTTCTTGCAAGGTTATGACGAGACCGATCCGATGAATAACTCCGCACCCGGTTTTCAGAAACATCCGAATTATGAAGTGAATATCGAAGCCAGCCCGGCGCACATCCGGGTCTTGGTGGGAGATACGGTACTTGCCGATACCCAAAATGCCGTGGCGGTCACAGAGACCAAACACCGGCCGGTATTGTACCTGCCTCGTGAAGACGTAAATGAAAGCCTCCTCGCCGCTTCGGAAACCTCGACACATTGCCCGTTTAAGGGTGATGCCAGCTATTGGAGCGTCACCACGGACGACGGCACGCTGAACGATGTTATGTGGAGTTACCTGACACCCTTCGACGAATGCCTGGCCCTGCAAGGTTACGTTTCCTTCTACACCGATCGCGTGCAACTCGAAATCGACGGCGAACTTCAAGCAAAAGTGGCCCCCGGCTGGACACAGTAACCGCAACCCGGTTCACCCCGAGAACGGAGCGCATCGGTTCCATCGATGTACTGCGAGGAATTGCGCTCCTCGGCATTCTGCTGCTGAACATCATCATGTTCGGGCAACCCTACGCAGCCTATTTCAATCCCGTGGTCGATGGCGCTACCGAGGGTGCCAACCTGTTAAGTTACGAACTGAACTGGGTGTTCGTCGAGGGCGCGATGCGCGCCATTTTCTCAATGCTCTTCGGAGCAGGTGTCATACTCTTTACCAGCAAATCAACCACAGCGGAGGGGGATGGTTTCGTCCGACGCCTGTACTTTCGTCGCACCTTTCTGCTGATTGCCTTTGGCCTCGTCGATATGTTCGCGCTGTTGTGGTTGGGTGACATCCTGTACGCCTATGGTCTTGCCGGTCTCGTTCTGTATTTCTTCCGCAACCTATCGGCGCGCTCACTAGCTGCTATCGGCGCGACCCTGGTACTCATCATGGTGGTCGCACAGACCGCCAATACATTAGCTTTAGCGGAGCAACGAGCGGCCGTCGATCGAGTGGAATTGGCCGAATCCGGAAACACAAAACCCACGTCTCGTGATCGGCAAGCAGCCGATCGTTATTTTACGATGCAAGCGGGGCACCTGCCGTCCGCGGCGACTAATGCGCGCGAAATCGAAGCTCGCCAAAGTGGCTACGTCGTAAACGTTGTCATTTTTGCTCCGGATGCCTGGCAGTTGTCCACGGTGGATGTGTTCACCAGCGCGTTGTGGGACGTGTTGGCGATGATGTTTCTCGGCATGGCGTTTTTCAAATGGCACATCCTGACGGGCCAGAGGGGCGTTCGGTTCTACGGCTGGTTTGCCGCATGGGGATTGGCGATCGGTTTGCCTATCAACGTGATGGAAGTCTATTTCGCCGTGACCGGAAATTTCACAGTCGACTGGACTAATCCTTATTTCACTCCAACCTACCAGCTTGGTCGAGCAGCGACCGCTTGCGGATATATCGGCCTCGTCATGCTCTGGTGTCAGTCGGACGGTCTACGCCGTTTGCAAAATGCACTCGCAGCCGTGGGCAAAATGGCGCTGACGAATTACCTCTCCCACAGCGTCATTTGCCTGTTCATCTTTACGGGTACAGGGCTCGCGCTATTCGGCCAGTTCGAACGGGCCGAACTCTATCTTATTGTGCTGGCTATCTGGGCCTTCCAGCTTGTGACAAGTCCACTGTGGCTCAACCGTTTCCGCTTCGGGCCATTGGAATTCATCTGGCGCTGGCTGACCTACGGTGCGCGCCCCCCGCAGACTTTGCTCGGCAATCCGAGGATCGAACCTTCCTGAGACTTTAACGGCCGACGTAAACCGGCGTGCGTTTTTCGAGGAACGCGCGTATCCCTTCCTGAGAATCTTCTGTTTTGCGAAGTTCACGAATCTG
>SMUX01037905.1_pt1 | contig 17108 bp, 13 predicted proteins | sample 2456431 | NCBI WGS metagenome assembly SMUX01 (sample SAMN11095930, study PRJNA526329) | marine sediment metagenome | biome: Marine sediment; feature: Surficial sediment; material: Deep marine sediment; isolation source: Hadal surficial sediment | place: Pacific Ocean | collected 2014-11 | depth... | reverse complement strand
CGCGCCGCGGCCACGCACCCGGCCGCCCATACGCCGACCACGTCCCACGCACGCGCACGGCGGCGCCGGCCGGCGCTCGGTGGCCGGTCGCACGCAGACGCACCTCCAGCTCCGAGAGCCGGCAGCTTCTCCCCTGCCAGCGGAGAACGGGATCCAGAAGGGTGGCGCGGACCGTCCTGCGCCGTGATCCGCCGAGAGGGGCCGCCAGCCAGCCCTGGATCTCTACGGGATCGCCGTTCGAAATCTCCGCCACGCACGCCGCTCTGGCACGGGAGCCCGCCTCGAGGCCGGGCGCCAGTCCTCCGCAGAATGCAGCAGCCAGCAGGAGAGGCACGTTCGGTTTCGCCGGCCGAACGCTCGCGGGACGCCGGCTCCGGGCGAGAACGGCCGGGACGAAGAGAGCGGCGGCGGCGAGAAGGGCCACCCATTTCGCCGTAGGGGGCATGGTGGCGCGCAGGCCAGCGGCGACGCCCACGCACATGAGGACCGCAGCGAGGGTCAGCGGCCCCGGCCGAGCGAGGAGCGGCCTGGCGGTTACTCCCTGTCCTCGAGCGCGTGCCGATAGCGCTGCAGCAGTTCGCGGGCACGAAGGTCGGCGCGGAGGCCCACGAGCAAAACCGAGATCATCCCCATCAGGACCGCCGCGAACACCACGACGGGCAGAGAGACCGAGCGCAGGGTCACGATCCCCAAATGCAACATGACCCGCTCGGACGCGTTGGCCGCCGCGAACCCTAAGGACAGCCCGGCCACGGCCAGGAACGAGAGGGCCCGAACCCAGACTTTCACACCAGCTCTCCGGAAAAAGTGGCGCCGGTCGTGGCGGTCAGTCGTACATCCCTGTAGCACCCGATCAGCTCGTCTCCAGCCTTGAAGGCCACGACCTTGTTCGTGGCGGTCCTCCCGAGCAGGTCGCCCGGAGAGCGGGCTTCCCGCTCCACGAGCACCTCGTGCACCGATCCGAGCTCCCCCCGGTTCAACTGGAGCTGCAGGCTCCGGTGCACGTCGATGACCCGTACCAGACGGGCACTCGCCACATCCGCAGGCACGAACTCCTCTGGCGGGAAGCGCGTCGCCGGCGTCCCATCGCGCGGCGAGAACCTGTAAAGATAGGCATCGTCGAACCGGACCTCTCTCAGCAACGAAAGCGTCTCCTCGAACTCCCCATCCGTCTCGCCCGGAAAAGCCACGATGATATCCGTGCTGAGCGCGATCCCGGGCACGATCCTCCGGGCCAGCTCGACCCTCTCGAGAAACCTCTCCCGGGTGTAGCGCCGCGCCATGCGCCTGAGGACCCGGTCGGATCCCGATTGTGCCGGCAGGTGGAGCTGCGGGCACACCGCCGGCTCGCCAGCCATCACCTCCAGCAACCGCACGCTCACGTCGTTCGGGTGTGGTGACGTGAAGCGCACCCGCCGGACGCCCGGCGAGCGCGCCACGGCCTCCAGCAGCCTCGGGAAGTCCCACTCTCCCCACTCGTATGAGTTGACCGTCTGCCCGAGCAGGGTGACCTCGCTGTACCCCTCCCGCACGGCTGCTCCGACCTCGGCCAGCACCTCGTCCGGCGCTCTGTTCTTCTCAGGACCGCGGACGTAGGGAACGATGCAGAACGTGCATCGGTGATCGCAGCCACGCTGCACCGTGACCCAAGCCGACACGCCCTCCCCCCGAAGCGATGGGAGGCCGGCATAATCCTCCCGCACATCGAGCTCGAGGAGTGCCTGTCCGCGCTCGAGGCTGCCATCACGGATGTGGTCCACCAGCTCCGCGATCTGCCGGTACCCGTCGGGACCCACGACCAGATCGACGCCCCGCCCCTGCCGGAGCAGCTCACCGCCGATCCGCTGCGCCATGCAGCCGGTGACTCCCAGGACCAGATCCGGCCGCCCCCTTCGGTACCGCTGAAGCTGCCCGATGCGGCCGCGGACCCTCTCTTCGGCACGCTCGCGGATCGCGCACGTGTTGACCAGAATCACATCGGCTCGGCCCGGATCCTCGACGCGCACGTAGCCGCGCTCGGCGAGCACGCCGGCCATGAGCTCCGTGTCGCCGATGTTCATCTGGCAGCCGTACGTCTCGATGTACACCCGGCCGCCAACCGGCCGTAGCATCGGCAGGTCGCTCAACGCGCTCTCATCACTGGCTGATCGAGAACGTGAACGAGCCGGCGAGGAAGCTCTCCTCGACGTCCGTAGTCTCGAGGTCGCCGCGGCTCCCGATCTCGAAGCCCAGGTCGAAGCGGGCCCGGCCGGAGAACAGTGCGCCAAAGCCGAACGTGATCGCCTGCTCGCGGGGCTGAGCACGCCCGGGAAGCCTGAACGGAAGATCTCTGGTCCTGCCTCCGACGCGCAGCGCGAGCGGCATCGCGCCCAGAAAAGTGGAGTACTCGAGACCTCCCCCCAGCCAGGTCACGTCGACGGCCTCCGCTCCGACGAACGGAGAAGCCGTATCCGACCAACCGGAAAAACCGGCGCCGGCCGTCAGCATGAGGCGCTGGCTGAGCCGTCCGCTCGCGCCCAGCTCGAAACCGTTCGGCAGCTCGAACGTCCGCTCGAAGAGATCCTCGCTCTCCTTGGCCCTCAGATCGGTCGCCCAGAAGAACGAGCCGCTGACCAGGATGCGGTCCGCAAAGGTCGCGTTCGCGCCGGCCTGGAACGCCCAGCCCCCGTAGTCCGTCCGGCTTCCTTCCAGCACGGGCGCGGGCAGCGATCCCGTGCTGTCCACGTCCACGGTGAACCTGCGTCGGAGCGTCTGCCGCAGGCTGCCCGTCAGGCGCTGCACGCCGAAACCGACGGAGAAGGGGCCCAGACGCCTCGCGGCCGAGATGTCGATCTGACTCAGGCCGCCATCCCTCGTGCGAAGCTCCTCGAACTCGAAGCGGCCGAACGATGTGGAGAGAGTATCCGTGAGAATCACCTTCAGATCCTGATCCAACAACCCGCCGAAGCCGACCCGTAAGGCCCAATCCTCCAGCGGAATGACCGCATCGATAACCGGAAACCAGCTCCTGCCGGTGTTCTGCGAGCCGCCATCGTGCTTGAGGTCGATGTCCTCGGCCGCCACCGAGACACTCACCACCGGCGAATCGTGGAGCGTCAGGTCCGCTGGATTCGCCAACGATGATGTACCGTCAAGCAGGCCCGTCGCGACCCCTCCAAGGCCCAGCGACCGGGCGTCGAGCGACCGGATCGGGTATCCGAGACCGATCGCCGTGAAGGGTACCTGCGCCTCTGCCGACGGCGCACCCAGCAGCAGCCCGCCGAGGCCGAGGGCACACGCAAGCCCGAGGGCCGAACGCGAGCCCGTCACGGCACGTCGAACCCGGGCCTCGGAGTGACGAGAAGGAGCAGCTCTGGCTGCAACGCCAGAGGCGACTCGACGGACCCGAACTCCCAAAAGCCGAACGCCTGGCCGTCGGCCGGCGCTGGACGCACCGCTATGCGGATCACCCGGAGGGTATCCAACCGCACGAAGCGTCCCATCACGTCTGTCAGATTGATGCGCAGCGGGACACCCTCCTTCAGCTCGTCCGGCGTCACCGTGACGAACCGCGCCAGGTTTGCGTTCGGATCGAGGAGTGGCGAGCCGACGGGCACCTTGGGGCCGACCTCGAACGGGTCGGCATCCACCTCCACGCCTCCGATGACCACATCGCGCGCCAGCTCGAACGGGGGCGCCGGCGCCGCCAGCGGCCGGAAAACGAGCTCCGCGTGGTTGATCGTGGCTCCGTCCAGAGGCACGCCGCCGACCTCTTCCGGCACCTCGAACTCGAGGTAGATCCGGGCAGAGGGCAACCCGGCGAGACGGAGGCCCAGGCCCACCTCCGGCTGCGGCGGATCGTAGATGAAGGTTACGGCTCGCGACAGCGAGGTCGCCGTTATCGTGTCGGTCTGACCGACCGCGGTGATTTCGGCCCGGATGCTGACCTCACGCACGGCAAGGTCGGCGCCGTCGCCGGTAACCACCAGAGCGAACCCCGGCTCCCCATCCGAGGCGCGCCACGCCTGGAGCAGAGGATCCACCGGCACGATGAACTCCACGAAAGCCGTGTCCCGCGGCTCGCCGAACTCCGTCGACGCGAGCAGCTCCAGCAGATCTCCGCCGAGCGTCGTCCACGGGTCGCCGTCTCGGGCCAGCGTCCACGTCGCCTGGAGGGAATCGTACGAGCGCGCAAGCGAGTAGAGCTCGAGGAGATAAGGAAGCGCGAAGGTGCTCCGGGTGGTGTCGAAGACCACCCGGAGGATCGCTGACTCGAACGTCTCGATCTCCGCACTGCCCCCCCCCGCCGTCAAGACGGAGTCGGCGATGTCGAAGCGGCCCAGGATCCGGGAGCCAAGATCCACCCGGTCGGCGAGCGCCTTGAGCCCGGAGGTGGCAGGCAACGCGTAGCCGAGGAAGGTGGTGTCGCGCCACCCGGGAAGCTCGGATGCCAGGGCCGACACCTCGACGGTCGGAATCGTGGCACCGGGACCGTCCGGCCCGGTGACGACAATCGCCTCCTCGGTGCACGCCCCGGCCGCCGCCAGGAGTAGGGCGCCAAGCCCGACGGCCGAAGTGCGAGTCTCTGGCCGCCGCCTCGGCGGCCTCACGCTTCGCCCTCGGCCGGCCGATCCTGGAGCGTGAAGTGCTCGGGAAGCAAACCTCGAAGACGCCACTCGGATCGAGAACCGCCCTCGGTCACGCTCACGACCTCCAGATCCAGGCCGAACTCGGAGAGCGCCTGTGTGCACATCCCGCACGGCGGCGTCGGCCTGTGCGCGCCTGTCACGATCGCGATGCGGGTGAACCGTCGGGCGCCCGCGGCCACCGCGGAACCGAGCGCCACGCGCTCGGCACAAAGCGTGACGGGGAACGAGGCGTTTTCCACGTTGCAGCCCTCGAATACCCGACCATCCTCCGTCTCCAGAGCGGCCCCGACGCGAAAGCCCGAGTAGGGCGCGTAAGCCCGTTCCCTCGCGTGGCGGGCCGCGTTCACCAGCTCCTCGACCGCCCGGCGCGAGCTCATCTCGCCCAGGGGCTCAGCCATTCTCGATGGCAACGCGAGGCAGCCTCGGACTCAACCCGGTCAGGATCTCGTACTCGATCGTCCGGCACTCGGACGCCAGTTCCTGCAACGTGATCTCCTCGTCTCCATCACATCCCAGCACGGTGGCGACGTCGCCCACCCCGACAACCTGAAACCCGGTCACGTCCACGACAGTGACGTCCATGCACACGGCGCCCCGAATCGCGGCCCGTCGACCCCGGAGCAGCACCGAGCCTCGGTTCGACAGCTCCAGGCGAAGCCCATCGGCGTAGCCGATGGCCAGCGTGGCCAGCCGCGACCGCGCGCTCGCCCGATAGGTAGCGCCGTAACTGACCGTCTGACCCGCCGGAACGTCCCGGACGTCGATCACACGCGCGCGCACCGACACGACGCGCTCGGGCACCAGGTTCGAGCCGACACCGCCGCCGTACAGGGCGATTCCCGGCCGAATCATGTCCGGGGCGAACTCCTTGTACCGCAGCGCGGCCGCGCTGTTCGCGGCGTGGGACAACCCGGGGTCCATCCCGGCTTCCCGCAATCCTTGGAGGGCTGTTTGGAACTCCCGCCACTGCTGCCGCGTCGCCGCTTCGTCCGAGTCGGCCGAATGGAAGTGCGTGAACGTGCTCGCGAGCGAGAGCGGGTGCGCGGCCAGGACTCGACCGAGCTCGCCCGACCAGGAGCGAACGTCGCCTGCCGGCAGTCCGAGCCGCCCCATGCCGGTGTCCAGCTCCAGATGCACCGGAAGGGCGCGCGCCGTCCGGGAGGCGGCGACCCCGAACACTTCCAGCGCCGCCAGGCTCGTGATCGCCGGCTCGAGCCCGTGCTCCAGGAGGTCCGCCGCATCGTGAGACGGCAGAGGGGAGAAGACCACGATTCGGCCCGCATACCCCGCCGAGCGGAGCGCGGCCCCCTCGTCGGCCGTGGCGACGCCCAGCCCCCACACATCCAGGGGCGAAACGGCGCGGGCGACCCGCCAGGCTCCGAGACCGTACCCATCGGCCTTGACCATGGGCAGGAGGCGGCACCCGGGCCTCAGGCCGGCCAGGCGTTCGGCATTCCGGCGGATCGCACCCAGGTCCACCTCCACCCAGGCCCGGCGCCGGTGGTTTGACTCCGCTTTCAAAACGCGCCTAGTATACCCCGGCCATGCCGAGCGAGCAACGTAAGTCGCGTGACGGAACCGGCTTCTCGGAAGCAGGTGATCCTCTGCGCCGGGCCTCCCGCGTCCAGCAGCACGCCGCCACCCTGAACTTCGATTGGCCAGACGTCTACGGCGCGATCGCCAAGCTGAGGGAGGAGATCGCGGAGCTGGACGGCGTTCTCGCCGCCTCCGCTTCAGCAGGCGAGCGAGGGACCGCCGACGAGGAGGTGCGGGATGAGATCGGCGACCTGCTGTTCGCGGCCGTGAACGTGGCGCGGTTGGCAGGCGTTCCAGCCGACGATGCGCTCGCGGACGCTACGACGAAGTTCGAACGAAGGTTCGGCGAGTTGCTCGGCCTGGCCGGGCGGCTGGGCATGGATCCCCGGGCAGCCTCTCTCGAGGAGCTGGAGGCTCTGTGGCAGCGGGTGAAGGCCGACGAGGGGTGAAGGCCGACGAGGGGTGAAGCCGGTCGGCAGCTCGCGCCTAACGCTCCACGGTCGGCGCCGACTCCGGCCGGCGCGCTCCCACCCCACCTCCCGGGCGAAGAAGCGGCTCCACCTCCGCTGCGAAGCCCCCTCGCAGCAGCGCCAGCGTCTTCTCTGCCGACACCCCGCCGCCGAAATACGGGCCCTGAGCAAACCCACACCCGAGGTGAAAGAGGGACGCCAATCGCTCGCGCGAATCCACCCCGGCAGCGTGGACCTCGGCGTCGAGGATCCTCGCCAGCTCGACGACCATCCGGGCCACCAGCCACTTTCGTGGCGCGACCGAGGCACCGGTCAGGAAGGCCCGCTCGATTCTGAGGGCGGCGGGCATCAGCTGGTGCAGGTGCGGAAGAGACGAGCTCGTCCCGAACGCGTCGATCACCACTCCCACCTCCAGCGCCCCAAGGCCGGCCAGTACCTGAGCGGCTTGCGCGGGTGACCGCATGAGCACGCTCTCTTCGACCACGAAGCGGAGCCCTCGGCCCTCCAATCCCGTGGCGGTCAGGGCATCCCATGTTGCCGAGACGAGCTCCGGACCGAAGAACTGCTCCGAGGTCAGCAGCGGCGCAGCGTAGGGGAGCTTACCCGAGGCCAGACTCTGCCACTCCAGCGCCTGACGACACACCTGCTCCAGCGTCCAGGACAGGAGTACGGAAGCCGCCCGACCGGAACCCGACTCGGGAAGGAACTCCTCCGGCGCCAACACCCCGCGCTCGGGATGCTTCCATCGGACGTGAGACTCGAAGCCTGCTACCCGTCCGGAGGCCAGCGAGACGACCGGACGGTATTCGAGGAGCAGCTCACCATCCTCGACGGCCCGTTCGATCTCCCGATCGTCCACCCGTCCGGAGCGAAGGCGCGTTTGGCCGGCCAGGTCGAAGACGCGGGGACGCTCGTCTCCGAACGCACGGGAGGCTCTGAGCGCGGCAAGCGCGTCCTGAAGAATCGACTCGCCGTGCTCGTACGAAGCGGCACTCAGCGCCAGGCCGATATGTGCCGATACGGACACCTCATCGGTTTCCGCCCGATACGGGCCGCAGATGGCGCTCTGAAGCCGCTCCGCGGCCTTCCTGGCGTCATCCAGCCCCTCCGTGTCCTCCAGGATGATCGTGAACTCGTGCTCCCCGGTCCGGGCGATCGTGTCGGCAGGGCGCACGGCCGCAACCATCCGACGACAGAGAGCGAGCAGAAGCTCCTCGGAGGCCCGGAGACCCAGCTCATCCCGCAGATCCTTCATGCCTTCCAGGCCCACGCAGGCCACCGCGAACTGCAGCTCCGGATTGCGTTGGCACCGCCGGAACGCCTGCTGCAACCGGTCGAGAAGCAATCGGCGTCGCGGGAAGCCCGTCAGAGCGTCGTACATGCCGTCGCCGGCCGGCGCGCCGCTCACCCTCAGCTGAGCCGCCATCCGGTTCAGCTCCACCGCCTGCGCCCGAGCTTGCCGGGCCGCGGCCTGCACGGCTCGCCGAGCCTTCTCGCTCTCGGCGATCACCTCTAGCTGCTTCGCCGTGAACTCAACGGCCTCTGCGAGCCCGGGAGGCATGGGTCCGGGCTCTGCGGCAAAGAAGGCAAGCACCGCAGCGATCTCTTCACCCGCGAAGATCGGGATGGCGTACGCCGCCCGCAGTCCAGCCTCCATCGCCGCTTCGGCTTCGGGCAACTCCGCGTCCGCCGCGAGGTCTTCGACGGATACCATCGATCCGCCGGCCAGCACGCGCTCCACGAGCCCGGCGCCTGGCTGCAGGATCGCCCTCGCCGGGTCGTCGTCCGCGAGGTGCCAGACCTCGACCCGGTTGTCGCCTAACGGGTCGACAAGGCCGTACCCCACGGGCCAGCCGGCAAACGAACACACGCGGTCGAGGACCCGCACCATCGCCTCGGCGAGACCCGCACCGGACACCGCGCCGGCTATTTCCTGGTACAGGCCGAGGACCTCCCCAACGCCGGCATCGGCCGTTTCGGTTGTGGCCGTCTTGTGCTTTCTGCTCATTCGCCCGATCGCCCCACATCTTCGCTTTTCGCCGCGATCCGTGCGTGTTGCTGCACGAAGAGCTTGGCGCACTTCAGCCTTACGGCGGCGGGGCCTCCCGGCTCCGGCCGCACGAGGCTGCGACTTCGCGGCAACCCGTGCTCATGCCTTTCTCGCGCGCTCGCGACCCACGCCGTCGCGAGACGCCGCGTTCAGAGGGTTGTGCAAGCAGAGTTCCAGCTGCCACGCGGCGGGCCGGGAAGCGCCAGGCGGCCGGCCGTGGCCCATGGCGAATGACGAGGGGAGGGAACGCTTCCGGTTAACCTCCTCCGCCCCCTCTAAGTGTACACCTGCTCAGTTAGACGGATGAGCGAGAGAGGGTCTTCGGGCGTGGCTGGAGCACCGAGCGGAGCGAAAGCCGCTCGAGTGGGACCAGCGGCGGATCGGCTAGGGAGCGAGACGGGTCATGAGGCGGGGGAAGGCGATCGCTTCGCGCAGGTGACCCAGATCGCAGATCCACGCCACCGTGCGCTCGAGCCCGAGGCCGAATCCGCTGTGCGGGTACGTGCCATAGCGACGAAGATCCAGGTACCAGTAGTACGCGTCCTCCGGCAGCTTCTCCTCTCGGATCCGGCCGAGCAGGCGGTCGAGGTCGTCCTCGCGCTGGCTTCCCCCGATGATCTCACCGTAGCCCTCGGGCGCGATCAGATCGTTGCACTTCACCGTGCGGGGGTCCTCGGGGTTCTCCTTCATGTAGAAGGCTTTCGCCTCCTTGGGATAGTCGTAGATGAACAAGGGCTTCGACCGCCCTCCCGCCACGAGCGTTTCGTCATCGGCCCCCAAATCGGCGCCCCACTCGATGTCGCTTCCCTGCTCGTTCAGATAGGCGATCGCATCCGTGTAGCTCATTCTGTCGAACGGCGGTCGGACCGCCTCCAGCTTGCCGAGGTCCCGTTCCAGTCGCTCGAGCTCGTCACGCCGGCGCTCCAGGACGCGGCCGACGATGTACGAGACGAACTCCTCCTGAAGCTCCATGTTGCCCTCGCTGTCCATCCAGGCCACCTCGGGCTCCACCATCCAGAACTCCGCGAGGTGCCGGCGCGTCTTCGACTTCTCCGCCCTGAAGGTCGGTCCGAAGCAGTACACCTTCCCGAGCGCGGCCGCCGCCGCCTCCAGATAGAGTTGACCCGTCTGGGCCAGATAGGCCGGCCCGAGATCGAAGTACTCGGTCTCGAAGAGGGTGCCGGCCGACTCGCCAATCGCACCGGTGAGGATCGGCGTGTCGACCAGCGTGAAGCCCCGCTCGTAGAAGAAATCCCGGATCGCCATGATGATCTCGTCCCGCACCCGCATGATCGCCACCTGGCGGTGACTCCTCAGCCACAGGTGCCGGTTCTGGAGCAGGAAATCGACTCCGTGCTCCTTCGGCTGGATCGGGTATTCGGGAGAAGCCCCGACGAGCTCGGCCCGACGACCGGAGAGCTCGTAGCCGCCCGGCGCTCGCCGGTCCTCCTGGACGACACCTTCCACGACCGCGCTGGCCTCGTACGTCAGGGCCTCGGCGACCTCCCAGCTCCGATCATCCAGGTCATCTCGTGCGAAGACGACCTGTGCCTCTCCGGTCCCGTCCCTCAGGATCACGAAGAGGATCTTCCCGCTCGACCGGTGGTTTCGCACCCATCCCCGCAACCGAACGGTGTCGCCGACGTGATCGCCGAGCTCGGAAACCGTGACGAAATCTGGCATGGGCTCCTGTGGTTCGGGTCGCTCCACCTTGCGCGGGGGCCGGGCGGCGGTCAACCCCGGGCGGCGGTCAACGCCGCGAGTCAACGCCGCGGGTCAACCGACCTCGTAGAGCGCTTCGCTTCTACCGTAGCGCTCCACCAGGTCACGGGCGAACTGGCGGTGTTCCGGGCGCTCGAGCTTCGGATCCGAGGCGACCAACTTCCGGGCTTTCCGCCAGGCATGCTCGAGCAGATCGGAATCGCGCTCCAGCTCTGCGAAGCGAAACTCCGGGACGCCATGCTGACGTTCGCCGAACAGGTTCCCCTGACCCCGCAGCCGCAAGTCGGCGCGTGCGAGCTCGAAGCCGTCCGTGGTGCGCGCGAAAGCCTCCAGGCGCTCCGGCGGCTCCTTCCCCGAGTAGAAGGCGGCGCAGTAGCCCTGGTACGTCCCTCTGCCAACCCGGCCGCGCAGCTGATGAAGCTGCGCCAGCCCGAACCGCTCCGCATCCTCGATGTACATGACCGTCGCGTTCGGCACGTCGATCCCCACCTCGATCACGGTCGTGCTGACGAGCAGCTGGATCTCTCCCGCCAGGTACCTGCGCATCACGTCCTCCCTCTCCGCCCCGGAGAGACGACCGTGCAGGAGACCGACCTCGAAGCCGGCGAAGCGCTCGGAGAGTCGCTCGTGCATCTCCGTAGCCGCGCGCAGATCGAGGACCTCCGACTCGTCGATCAGCGGATACACGATGTAGCCCTGACGCCCCTCCCGGAGCTGACTCTCCAGGAACTGAAAGGCCGCCTCCCGGCTCTCGGGACCGCGAACGCCGGTGGTGACAGGCGTCCGGCCCGGGGGCATCTCATCCAACACCGAGAGATCGAGATCGCCGTAGAGCGTGAGCGCGAGCGATCGGGGGATCGGCGTGGCCGACATCACCAACGTATCGGTCCGCTCGCCGGCCTCCCGAAGCAGTCGTCGCTGCTCCACTCCGAACCGGTGCTGCTCGTCGATCACCACGACGCCCGGCGCCGCGAATCGGACGTCGGCCTGGATAAGCGCGTGCGTGCCCACGATCGCCCGGGCCTCGCCGCTCGCGAGCCGCTCGAGCGCTCGCTGCCGCTCGCGAACCGAGAGCGAGCCCGTGAGGATCTCCGGCTCCACACCGACCGCCTCCATCAAGCCGGTCAGCGTCCGGAAGTGCTGCTCGGCCAGCAGTTCGGTGGGCGCCATGAGCACGGCCTGACGGTCGTTCTCGATCGCCTTCAGCATCGCGGCGGCCGCGATGACCGTCTTCCCGCTCGCGACATCCCCCTGGAGCAGTCGGTACATGCGAACGTCACGCTCCATGTCCGCCTCGATCTCCCTCCAGGCGCGCTCCTGGGCACGCGTGAGCCGGAACGGGAGCCCACGCAGGAAAGGCTCCGAGAGCCTCCGCTCGCCCGAGTGGGAGATCCCGACGGCGTCGGTTTTCTGCCGATGTCGCGCCCGGGCGTGGAGGAGCTGCAGATAGAAGAGCTCCTCGTAGGCCAGGCGCCGCCGGGCCGGCTCTACGTCCTCCAGCGCAGCGGGATCGTGCAGGGTCTCCAGCGCCTTCCGCAGCGGCGGAATGCCGAGCTCCGACCGCCAGCCCGGATCGAAGGGCTCCCTGGACTCGACCTCCCGCAGCAGCGTAGGGAGATTCACGCGGATGATCGCCCGAATCTGCCGGTGGGAGAGCCCCTCTGTGGCGGGATAGATCGGGAAGACGCGCCCGGCCGCGGGCTCGCTATCGGCAGGCTCCCCCGCCTCATCCCCCTCCTCGAGAAGGGTGTGCTCACGGGGCTGCATCTGTCGTCCGTGGTAGAAGCGCACCGGCCCCGTCACGAGAAGGAGCTGACCCTTGCGCACGGTGCGCTCCAGCCACGGTCGGCCGGGCCAGGCACACTCGATCTGTCCCGTGGCGTCTCGCAGCACCGCGTGGAACACACGCAATCCCCTGCGGGCACGGATCACGCCCGTCGAGACCACCCGGCCGATGATCGTGGCCTCGTCGCCCGGCTCGAGGGACGAGATGCGGGCCACGGTCGTGGCATCCTCATACCTGCGCGGAACGTGGTACAGAAGGTCGAGGGCCGTTAGAACGCCCAGACGCGCGAACCGCTCGGCCCGCCGCGGCCCGACGGTCTTCAGGAACTGGACCGGACGGTAGATCGAAGGCCCCTTCAGCCGAAGATCTTCGCCAGATAGTGATCGGCTCCGAACAACTCCAGATCCTCCGGACGCTCGCCGGTCCCCAGATACCGGACCGGTAGGGAGAGCTCCCTCGCTACCGAGACGATCGTTCCGGCCCGCGCCGAGCTGTCGAACTTCGCGACTATCAAGCCGGTCAGGGCCACGGCCGCGCCGAAGGCGGCCGCCTGGCTCAGCACGTTCTGGCCGGACGTCGCGTCGACGACGAGAATACGTTCGTGCGGCGCTCCCGGCTGGAGCCTGCCGAGCACGCGGTCGATCTTCCCGAGCTCCTCCATCAGGTTACGCTGCGTGTGGAGCCGCCCGGCCGTGTCGACCAGGAGCCTGTCGTAGCCCCGGCTCAGAGCGGCCTCCAGGGCATCGTACGCGACCGCGGCCGGATCGCCGCCCTCGCGGCCTCCCACATAGCCCGCGCCCACGCGCTCCGCCCAGATACGGAGCTGCTTCTGTGCGCCGGCGCGGAACGTGTCCGTGGCGGCAAGCAGCACCGTCTCGCCCCGCTGTATGAAGCGCCAGGCAAGCTTGCCCGCGGTCGTGGTCTTCCCCGTCCCGTTCACCCCGAGCACGAGCGTGACGCCGGGCCCCCCCGCCGGGCGTTCCAGCTCCGCCGGCTCCGGGCCGCCCTCGACCAGCATCTCGCGCACTCGGCCGGACAGCAGGGTGCGCAGATCTCCTTCAGTGCGGACCTTCCCTCGCTCCGCCGCCCGCTCCAACTCGGCGACGAGCTCCATGGTGGCCGGCACCCCGAAGTCGCTCTCCAGCAGCGTGCGCTCCAGACGCTCGATCGAGGCCTCGTCGATGCCGTTCTGGAGGGTGCGCGCATCCGTCAGGGCGAGGTCCACCACCTTCTGCCAGAAGGAGCGCTTCGGCCGCTCGCTCCTCAGATCGATCCTTCCGCCATCCGGGCGAGGGCCGGCAGCTCGATCTCGCTGAGCAGGGCGAGAAGCCGGTCACGTTCCTCGATGAAAGCCGGCTTCAGCTCCTCCGGCACCGGCTCGGCAGGTGGAAGGTTCAGGCGCGCAGGGTTTCGATGCCGGCCGTGCTGCAGGAACTCGTAGTGCAGGTGCGAGGCCGTTGCGAGGCCCGTCGACCCGACGCGGCCGATCACGTCGCCCTGGGCGACGCGCTGACCCGGCCTGACCGACACCCGGCTGAGGTGTGCGTAGCGCGTCGAGATTCGGTTGGCGTGGCGGATCTCGACCATCCGCCCGTAGCTGCCCCACCAGCCTGCCCGCCGGACGACGCCGTCGCCGGTGGCCCGCACGGAGGTGCCGGGGGGCGCCCCGTAGTCCGTGCCGAGATGGGCCCGGTAGCGCTTCAGGACCGGATGAAAGCGACGTCCGCTGAACCCGCTCGTGACACGGCGAAAGTCGAGCGGCGCGAGGAGGAAGGCCCTCCGCACCGAGCCTCCGTCCTGATCGAAGTAGCCGGCCCGACCCTCTGGAGGCTGGAAGCGGATCGCCGTGAGCACCCTGTCACGATTCCGGAACTCGGCGGCCAGCACGCGAACGGAGCGCACCGAGCCGTTGGGTCTCACCAGTCGCTCGACCAGCGTCCGATACGCGTCACCCGAGCGGATATCCCGATAGAAGTCGATTCGCCACGCGAACACCTCCGAGAGCGCCCACACGACCTGGTTCACCTCCGCCGAGGCCATCCCCGTGGTGTCCCCCGCCACCCCTGCGTCATACAGGTTCCTCTCGATCAGGGCCGTGAGCCGAACCGTGTCTCGCACGACCGGCACCGAGTCCAGGCTCGCCAGCCACTCGCCCCGGGACGAGTCCAGCACGAGCCGCGCATCAGGATCGGGCTGAAGAAGAATGCGGATGGGCAACCCATCCATCAGCGGATGGCCGTCGCGCGTGGGTCCTTCCACCAGGTTGGCTTCGAACTGTACGATCGTGCCCGGACGCAGGGAGCGGGGGTTCTTGTAGCGGCGGAGAAGGTTGACCACCTCCACGGCGTCCGGTCCGCTGAGGCCGTACGCGTCGAACAGCTGACCGAGCGTCTGCCCGACCCTCAGCGTGTCCGTGAGCGTGACAGTCGGAGGACCGGACGGGACGAAGACCGTACGGAGCTGCGTCGGGTCGGGTTCGGCCTCCCTCCCGGCCCACCACAGCCACAGGCCGACGGTGACGAGCACGGCGGCCGAGGCAGCAACGGTTCTTCGTATCAAAGACTCGATCCTATCCCACGCGGAGTGCTTCAGTCCATCTGCCGGCGGATGAACGTCGGGATCTCGAGGTCATCGAGACCCCGGTTCGCCAGGGTGAGCGCCTCGCCCCCGAGATCCGATCCGAAATCGGACGTGCCCTGTACACCGAGATCGGGCGTGGTTTCCGGCGCGAACTCCGCGTACGCCGGCTCCGGGACGAGTCGTGGCATGGCGGAGTGCAACGGGACCACATCGTCGGTAGGCTCGAGAAACATGTCTTCCTCCACCTCCCCGTAGCCCGTCGCGATGACCGTGACCCGGACGCAGCCCTCCAGAGCCGGATCAAGCACGGCCCCGAAGATGAGCTCGACCTCCTCGCCGGCCGCTTCCTGGACGATCGAGTTGATCGTGGTCACCTCGTCGATCGCCAGGTCCGAACCACCGGTGATGTTCACCAGCACGCCCGTGGCGCCGTTGATGGATACATCCTCGAGCAGGGGCGAGCAAATCGCCTGCTGCGCCGCCTCGATCGCGCGCTCCTCACCGCTGGCTTCGCCGGTACCCATCAGCGCCGCTCCCCGGTTGGACATCACGGTTCGGACGTCCGCGAAGTCCACGTTGATCTCTCCCGTCACGCTGATCAGGTCCGAGATCCCCTGCGTCGCGTGCAGCAGGACTTCGTCCGCCTTCTTCAGCGCGTCGCGGAAGCTGGTGCCCTCACCCACCACCGAGAGCAGACGCTCGTTCGGCACGACGATCATGGTGTCCACGCACGCCCTCAGCTCGCGCAGACCGATCTCGGCGTGCCTCATGCGCCTCCTTCCCTCGAAACGGAACGGCTTGGACACGATCGCGATGCACAGGGCACCCTGCTCCCGGGCGATCTGGCCAACCACCGGGGCCGCGCCCGTTCCGGTACCGCCACCCATTCCCGCGGTGATGAACACCAGATCCGCCTGTTCCAGAGCCTGCCGCACCTCCTCCAGATTCTCGGCGATCGCCTGCCGGCCGATCTCGGGCCGGGCCCCGGCCCCAAGCCCTTGTGTCAGATCCTTGCCGATCTGGATCTTGAGATGCGACTTGGACCGGCGCAGTGCCTGCGCGTCCGTGTTGATCGACACGAACTCCACGCTCTCGAGGTTCTCCTCGATCATGCGGTTGACGGCGTTTCCGCCGGCGCCGCCGACGCCGACTACCTTCATCCGCGCGTTCCGTGAGATGCTGTCATCGAATTCGAATATCATGTGCGCCTCCGCGTTGGATGGTCCTCGCTTCCGCCGCTTCTCACCTCGTATGCCTCCATGAAATCCTCAAAAGAAGTCCTTGAGCCAGGCGCTAGCCCGCTTGAGAGCACACTCGATCGGTGCCCACCCGTTCCTGCGCGCCCGCAGACCGCCGTAGGCGGCGAGGCCCACCGGCGTGGCGAACTTCGGGCGGCGCACCGCGTCGGCCAGCCCGCTCATTCCGATCCCCGGTTCTCCGAGGCGGACCGGGAGGTTGAACACGCCCTGCGCCAGCTCGAGCGTTCCGGGAAGGGCCACGCCGCTGCCCGTGAGCACGATGCCGGTGGCGAGCCGCTCGAGGAGTCCGGCTTCATCCAGGTCGTCGTAGACGAGGCCGAAGACCTCATCCATCCGCTGCTCGATGATGTGAGCGAGCAGCTCGGCCGAGACGCGTCGCTTCGCGCGCGGCATGGGGCCGGAGACCTCGATCTTCTCATCCGGCGCAGCGAGCCTCGTCAAGGCCACCCCGTGCCGCTCCTTGATGAGCTCCGCCTCTTCGGGCGGCACACCCAGCCCTTTGACGATGTCGTTGGAAACGCTGCAAGCGCCGAGCGGCACCGTGAAGAGCCGGAGGATCTTGTCCCGCTCGAACACCGCGATCTCCGTGGCGGCGCCGCCCACCTCGACGAGAGCGACTCCTCCCTCGCGCTCCTTCTCGCTCAGCACGGCCGACGCGGTCGCGATCGGACGGAGGACGATCTCCTCGATGCAATAGCCGGCCTTGTCGACGGCCTTGCGGAGGTCCCGACATGCAGACGTGGCGGCCGTGACGATGCAGATCTCCGTCTCCAGCCGGGTGCCGGACATCCCGAGCGGATCCTGGATTCCAGCCCTGTGATCGACCGCGTAGCCCTGCGGGATGGCGTGCAGCAGAACACGCTCCGCCGGCATCGGCACGGCTCGGCCCACCTCGTGGACGCGTCGGACATCCGATGCCACGACTTCATGGCCGGCGATCTTCACGATCCCGGTGGAGTAGGTGAGATCGACGTGGCGGCCGGAGAGCCCGACGAACACCCTGCTGACCTCTCGACCGGCCATCATCTCGGCCTCTCGCAGGCACGTGTGAATGGCCTCGCGGGTCGCGTCCAGATT
>SMUX01229946.1_pt1 | contig 17178 bp, 14 predicted proteins | sample 2456431 | NCBI WGS metagenome assembly SMUX01 (sample SAMN11095930, study PRJNA526329) | marine sediment metagenome | biome: Marine sediment; feature: Surficial sediment; material: Deep marine sediment; isolation source: Hadal surficial sediment | place: Pacific Ocean | collected 2014-11 | depth... | reverse complement strand
TGGGCAGCGTGCCCCCGTCGCAGGCGGCCCGAAGCCGATCCAGGGCCGGCACAAGCGCCTCCAGCGCCGCCGACAAGGCGGCTTCGCTGACCCCGGCCCCGCCGATCCGATCGGCGCGGCACATTTCAATGTCCTGGCGGTAAGGCATCGGGCCCCGGCAGTGGTTGGCTGGGCCCAAGATTAGAGCATTATCCGGCCTAATTGAACCATTTGACCGGGATGAATTTGCGTCGTGGCTAGGCGCGCTTCGCACGGCGATGCGGAGCACCGGCGAAGATGGGCAACGACGCCACGACGTAAAAACACCCGGCCTCTGGTGGGGCTCATCGGCCCCCAGGGGGCGTTGCGGCCCTCGCCCGATGCGCCACATCGCGCTTCGGACCGCGCCTGCCCTGAAAACCGATGAGCACCCATCAAATTGATTCAATTAGGTCGGATAGTGCTCCGGAGCATACTCCGGCCAAATCGAACCCATTTGACGGCATCGGAGCTCAGGGCCGGGACACAACCCCCTTGGGGCGGCCGACCACCGATATGGTGAGATCGCCGGGTTTGAAGAGCCGGGCCGCGACCCGGCGGGTCTGGTCCAGGGTCACCGCGTTGATCAGGCGGTTACGGCGGTCCAGGTAGTCGATCCCCAGGTCCTGCAACTGGATGCTGACCAGCAGGCGGGCGATGCGGCGGGTCGAATTGAGCCGCGTGAAAAACGACCCGGTCAGATAGCTCTTGGTATCGCTGAGCTCTTCGGCGGTGATGCCGTCCTTGGCGATCTTCGCCCAAAGCTGGCGGATGAGGGCGAGGGATTCCGCGATCCGGGCGTTGGCGGTGGCCACCCGGCCGGTGATGATCCCGGCGTGTTCCATGGTCACCAAGCGGGAATAGACGGAATAGGCGAGCCCGCGCTTCTCGCGGATTTCGGTCGCCAGCCTGGAGGTGAGCCCGCCGCCGCCGAGCACGTAATTGACGATCAGCGCGGCGTAGTAGTCGGGATGCTTGCGCTTGATCCCGCCATGGCCGAAAACGGCCACGCTCTGGGGGAAGTCGCGTTGGGTGACGATGATCTTCCCGGCCCCGCCGATCTTCGCTTCCGGCAGGGAGGCGGGCGCGGCGCGGGCGGGAAGATCGCCGAAGGCGCGATCCATCATTTGCCCGAAGGCGGCCTCATCGATATCGCCCACCGCGGCCACCACCAGCACGTCGCGGGCGAACCGCTTGGCGACGAATTGCTTGAGATCCGACACGCCGATCGCCTTTAAGCTGGCTTCGGTTCCGTCCAGCTCACGGCCATAGGGGTGATCCTTGAACACCGCGACCTTCCAGGCATGCCGGGCGGTGTATCCGGGGCGCTCCACCCGGCGGCGCACGCTGGACAGGTACTGGTCACGAATGCGGGCGACCGGCTCGGGGTCGAAGCGCGGCGCGCTCAAGGCCATGCGCAAAAGGTCGGTGGCCAGGGGGCGGTATTCCACCAATGCCCTGATGGAGCCCGAAAAGTAATCGGCGCCGGCGCCGAAGCGCATGGCGATGGAGTTGTTTTCGAGCCGGGCCTGGAAGGCCTGGGCCCCCAAGTCGCCCGCCCCCTCGTCGAGGAGGCTCGAGACGAATTCGGCGAGCCCCTCCTTGCCGACGGGATCCAGCGCCGCGGCGCCGCGAAACGCGAAATTCATGGTGAACAGCGGCACGGTCGCGTCCTGGATCAGCCAACCTTTGATCCCTTTGGGACTGGTCACCTCCTTGATGCGCAGGGCGTCCGCGGGCAGGGCCCAAAGCAAAACCAAGGCGAGCGCCAGGGCGCCAAGCAGGAGGTTCCCCGCGCGCCGGGACGTAGCGGTCATTTACCCCTCCCCGGGCGGGGACCGCCGCCGGTATTGGCCCGCTTTTTCGCCGCCGCCCCGCCATTCTTGGACTCGGCCGCGGGCAACAAGAGCCCGGTGACCGAACGCTCGATTCGGAAAACGTCCCGCGCCGCTTCGAGAATCTGGGCCGGTGTCACCTTCTCGATGTATTCGGGCCAGTTTTCCACATCGGCGATGCTCTGTCCCGAGGTGAGCGCCGTGCCGATGGCGCTGGCGCCCCTACGCAGCGAATCCCGGGCGAAGATGGCCCCCGCCAGCAGGCGTTTTTTCGCCGCCTTGACCTCCGCCTCGGTGACCCCATGGGCAAGAAGCCTGGCGATCTCGGCCTCGACAGCCGCCTCCAGGGTCGCCACCTCGACGCCTTGCTTGGGCCGGGCATAAATGCCGAACGCCGTCGGACCGAGCATGTCGGCGTCGTAGGCGGTGCCGACCGAAAGCGCGAGCTTCTTTTCGATCACCAGGGCGCGATAAAGGCGGGAGGTGGCGCCGGTGCCGAGGATCACGTCGAGCATTTCCAGCGCGTCGGCGCGCCGCCCCCGCCCCTGGCCGCGCGATGGCGCCAAATAGTCCCGGCTCCAGCGCGGCTCCCGCACGCGCGAGGATCGAAGGATCACGCGCCGGGCCACGCGCTGGGGCGGTTCCGCAATGTTGGCGCGGCGGGTGATCTTGGGACCACTCGGGATGGGCCCGTAATATTTTTCCGCCAGGGGCCGGACTTGGTCGACGGTGATATCGCCGGTGACCACTAAGATGGCGTTGTTGGGGCCGTAATATTTCCGGTAGAAGGCCATGGTATCGGCGAGGGTCAGCTTTTCCAGTTCGTGCTTCCAGCCGATGATGGGATTGCGATAGGGATAAATCAGGAAAAGGGCGGCCGTCATCTGCTCGTTCAGTTGGGCCGCCGGCCGATTGTCGGTACGTGAGCGGCGCTCTTCGACCACCACCTTGAGCTCCGGCGCCGCTTCCTTGGGGTCGACCACCAGATTGGCCATGCGATCGGCCTCCATCCGCATCACCAGTTCGAGCCGGTCCGAAGCCACCGTCTGGTAATAGCCGGTGGCGTCGGCGCTGGTGAACGCGTTGTCGCGGCCGCCGTTGCGGGCGACGATCTTCGAAAATTCGTTGGGTTTGGTGGTACGGGTCCCCTTGAACATCAGATGTTCCAGGTAATGGGCGACCCCCGATTTGCCCGGCGGATCGTCGGCCGAACCTACCCGGTAGAACAGCATCTGGCGCACCACCGGCATGCGGTGGTTTTCGATCACCACCACGGTGAGCCCGTTCGCCAGGGTAAAGGTCTTGGGATTGAACACGGCGGCGCGCGCCAGGGGGGGCAACGCGGCCGCGGCGCCAAACCCCGCCAGCGCGCCGATCATTAGAAACCGCCGCCACCGGCGCGGTTTTTCCCTATGAGAGTGAATCACCTTCGCAAACGCCGATGCTAGTCCCTTGTCCACCCGATCTTCTCGGGGCGCGAGTCCCGCAAATTCAATCGCCTTTATATAAAGGCTGTATACGGCAAAATCTGGGCAAACGGCAAGATACGCCGGCAGAGCACTTTCCGGCCAAATGGTTCCACCTGGCCGGAAAGTGCTCTAGAACCAATCAGCAAAAATGTTCTGGGAGAACAGCCCTTTCTTCTTGCGTTCGATGGTCGGGACATTGCCGGCATCCCCCCGCCGTCCGAGCGCAGCGTTCTCTTGAATCCGGCGCGCTTCGGACTTGGGATCGACGACCTTGCCCGGCTTGACCTGGTCTTTCCAAAACATGATGGCATCGACGAAACTCTTATTGTCTTCCACGATCTGCGCGCTTTCCCGGTCCACTTTCAGGCGAATGCCGGAATCCACCGAACCGCCCCCGAGCTTGGCGATGAGCGCCGCCTCCTCCCGGCTCACGCCCTTGATTTGGGGCCGGACGCGGCGCGCACCCCGCCGGCTCTTATCGGAATCAAGCACGATCTGGCGCGCCCGGTCGCGGCCGCGGCCGTCTTGGGGCCGGGCGGCGCCGGGCCTGGGTGCCCTCAGGCCGTATTCGCGGGGCATGGAGAGCGGTTTGCGTACCCTGATCTGAAATTCATCGGGAGATGATTTCTCGGCGCCGATCGCCTGGCGCAACTCCGTACACCCGCCAAGCGCCATGGCGCCGGCCACAATCGCCATCGGGACCGCCGCACCAAGCACGAAACTCTTCAATTTAAGACCCGTCATCTTCCCCGCCATCGGAGTCACCGAATGCCTAACATACTGTTTAGAGCATTTTCCGGCGAAATTGAACCATTTGACAGGAATTTGCTCTCATCATTCCTTGACGGCGATAAAAGCGTCCGCCACCAACACGGCGACCCCAAGGACAATCGCCGAATCGGCCAAGTTGAAGGCTGGCCAATGCCATTGGCCCATATGAAAGTCGAGAAAATCGGCCACCGCGCCATAGTGAAGACGGTCGATGACGTTGCCGAGCGCGCCGCCGATGACGGCTCCAAGGGCGGCCGCGACCCACCAGCGTGAGGCCCGCCACATCCACGCCGCAAGCACGACGACGATGAGCACCGATACGCCGGTCAACACCCAGACCATGGCCCCCGGCGAATCGCCGAACAGGCCGAAGGTGACGCCGCGGTTCCAGACCATCACGATATTGAAAAACGAGGTCACCTCGATCTGCCGCTCGGGCACCATCACCGCGGTCACGATCCACCATTTGCTGGCCTGGTCCAAACCCGCGACCGACAACGCCATCAACGCCCCTTTTCTCCAGAGGCCCGGTTTCGGCGAAGGCGCCGGAACCGTCATGGCGCTCTCCGGTGCACTATCCGGCCATGGCGCGAAGGGCATCGGCGCAACGATGGCAGACGTCATCGGGTTGAGCCTGCCCGACCTCGTCCAGCACCTTCCAGCAGCGGGCGCATTTGCCGCCCCCGGCCGGTGCCGGCGTGACCCCGATGCCGGGATGCTCCGGCAAGGCAAAGGCGCCGTCGGGGGCTGAGCCCGGCACCAGCTCCGCGCCCGAGGTGATGAACAGTTCCGCCGCGTCGATCCCCTCGAATGCGGCCAACATTTCCACCGGCCCATGGACCACGGGCCGGGCCTGGAGCGACGATCCGATCCGCTTTTCGGCCCGTTCCACCTCCAGCGCGCCGGTCACCACGCGGCGGATATCGCGGATGGTTCCCCAGCGCCGGGCCAGGGCGGCATCCTCCCAGGCGTCCGGGATCTCCGGGAAGGTCCGTAAATGCACGCTGTCGTCGTCGGACGGGAAACGCGAAAGCCAGGCTTCCTCGGCGGTGAAGCACAGCACCGGCGCCAGCCAGGCGGTCAGGCAATGGAAAATCCGGTCGAGCACGGTCCGCGCGGCGCGGCGCTTGGGCGCGCTTGGAGGATCGCAATAAAGGCTGTCCTTGCGGACGTCGAAATAGAAGGCCGACAGGTCGAGCGCGCAAAATTTATGGAGCTCGGTATAGAAGCGGTGAAAATCGTAATCAATCGACGCCGCGGCCAAGGCCCGGTCGAGCTCGAACAGGCGATGAAGGACCCAGCGTTCGAGCTCCGGCATGTCCGCCGACGCCACCCGCTCGGTTTGCTCGAAACCCTGGAGGCTGCCGAGCAGGTAACGCAGCGTGTTGCGCAGCCGGCGGTAGGTGTCGACGCTATGGCCGATGATATCGGGGCCGATGCGCAGGTCCTCGGAATAATCCGAGCTCACCACCCAGAGCCTGAGGATATCGGCGCCGAACTTATCCACCACTTCCTGGGGGGCGGTGGTGTTGCCCAGCGACTTCGACATCTTGCGGCCCTGTTCATCATTGACGAAGCCATGGGTCAGCACCGCCTTGTACGGCGCGCGTTTCCGCGTGCCGCAACTTTCAAGCAGCGACGAGCGGAACCAGCCGCGGTGCTGGTCGGTTCCTTCCAGGTAAAGATCGGCGGGCGCCCGAAGATCGTCCCGGGCCTCGAGGACGAAAGCATGGGTGGCGCCAGAATCGAACCAGACGTCGAGGATATCGGTTATTTGCTCGTAATCGGCGGCATCGAATTCAGGCGCCAGGAAGCGGGCGGGATCGGCGGTGAACCAGACGTCGCAGCCCTCTTGGCGGATTGCCGCGACGATGCGCTCCATGACGGCGGCATCGCGCAGGGGCTCGCCGGTTTCCTTGTGGACGAAGACCGTGATCGGCACCCCCCAGGCGCGCTGGCGGGACACGCACCAGTCGGGCCCGCTCTCCACCATGGCCCGGATGCGGTTGCGGCTCTGGTCGGGAATCCAGCGGGTCGTGTCGATGGCCCCAAGGGCGTGTTCGCGCAAGCTTCCCGTCTCCATGGAGATGAACCATTGCGGCGTCGCCCGAAAGATCAGCGGCGCCTTGGAGCGCCAGGAATGGGGATAGGAATGGGTGAGCTTGCCCCGGGCTAAAAGGTTGCCCGCCCCCTCGATGGCCTCGGCCACCGGGGCGTCCGCCTTGAAAACATGGGTGCCTGCGAATAACGGCACCCGGTCGTAAAAAAGCCCGTCGGGTCCGACCGTTTCCGGCGTCTCCAGGCCCAAGCGCTGGCCGATCACGAAGTCGTCGGCGCCATGGCCGGGCGCGATATGGACGAAACCGGTGCCCTGTTCGGTGGTGACGTGATGGCCTTCCACCAGGGGCACGTCGAAGTCATAGCCCTGTCCGCGCAGGGGATGGGCGAGCACGGCGCCCGTAAGCGCGCCGCCCTTGAGCCGGGCGCGTACCTCGTGACCGGTGATGGCCGCGGCCTCCAGCGTCTCGGCCAGCAGCGCCTCGGCCACGACCAGGACCTCGCCGGGCTTGGCGCCGGATCCCTCCGCGGCGCTCCTCACCTCGATCACCAGGTAGTCGATGTCGGCGCCGAAGGCGACGGCGCGGTTGCCGGGCAGGGTCCAGGGCGTGGTGGTCCAGATGACTATGGCGGCGCCGGTGAGCGCGTCGGCGGGTGCGGAGAGGCCAGGCAGCGCGGGCGCGGAGAGGATGGGAAAGCGCACCCAAACGGTGGTCGAAGTATGGTCCTCGTATTCCACCTCGGCCTCGGCCAGCACCGTGCGTTCCACCGGCGACCACATGAGCGGCTTCACGCCCTTGTACAAGCCGCCGCCCAACAGGTACTTGCCGAGTTCGGCGACGATCGTCGCCTCGGCCTCGTGGGCCATGGTGGTGTAAGGGTTATCCCAATCCCCGAACACCCCGAGCCGCTTGAACTCTTCGCGTTGGACCTCGATCCAGTGGGCCGCGAAAGCGCGGCATTCCTCGCGGAAATCGATCACCGGAATTTGGTCCTTGTCCTTGCCCCGGGCGCGGTATTTTTCCTCGACCATCCATTCGATGGGCAGCCCGTGACAATCCCAGCCGGGCACGTAATTGGCGTCGAACCCCTGCATCTGCCGGGTGCGGTTGATGACGTCCTTGAGGATCTTGTTCAAGGCATGTCCTATATGGATGTTGCCGTTGGCATAGGGCGGGCCGTCGTGAAGGATGTAGGGCTCCCGTCCCGCCGATTGGGCGCGCAGCCGCTTCCATAGGCCGATGCGCTCCCAGCGCGCGAGCAGATCCGGTTCGCGGGCGGGCAACCCCGCCTTCATGGGAAAATCGGTGCGGGGCAGGAATACCGTCGATTTGTAATCGCCGCTCATGGCCTTGACTTTATTGCACCTCTTCACGCGGGCCGCATGGAACGGTATCGGGAGGTCGCCGTCAACCTCGCTCCGCGGTCAGGACGCCGCTTTGAGGCGGGCGCGGGCATCGAGGACGTCGTGCTCCATCTGTTCGACGAGGGCGGCCACGCTTTGGAACGCGGCCTCGGGTCTGAGATAGGCGACGAAGGAGACCCGGAGCGTGCGGCCGTAAAGGTCGCCGGAAAAATCCATCAGGAAAACCTCGAGCCGGGGGTCTTCGCCTTCGAACTGGGGGCGGACACCGAAATTGGCGGCGCCGTCGAACCACCGGGTTTGCCTGCCGGCGTCGATGCCGGCGCGGACCGCGTAAACGCCGGGACAGGGCAAGAGGGTGCCGTCCATCCGCACGTTGGCGGTGGGAAAGCCAAGCTCCTGGCCGCGCCCATCGCCGCGAACGACCCGACCGTCCACCTCCCACGGGCGCCCGAGAAGCCTGGCCGCGGCCTCGGGCTTGGCGTCCTTGAGGAAGGCGCGAATGGTATTGGACGATATCGCCGTGCCGTCCCCGTCGCGCACCTGGACCGCGGGGCTGACCGCGAAACCGCAATCGCCCGCCATGTCCTTAAGCAGCGCCACATCGCCCTTGCGCCCCCGGCCGAAGGCGAAATCCTCCCCCACCACCACGTGAGCCGCGCCAAGATCGCGGGTCAGGATCCGGGCCACGAAATCCTCCGCCTCCATGGACGCCAGAGCGCGGTTGAAATGCAGCACCACCAGGCCGTCGACCCCGAGCGTCTCCATCAGATGGGTCTTGGAGCGCAGCGAGGTCAGCCGGAAGGGCGCACCGTCGGGCTGGAAATAGGAACGCGGATGGGGCTCGAAGGTCAGCACCACCATGGGCGCTTTGAGCTCCCGGGCGATGTCTTTCGCCTGATTGATGACCGCCTGGTGGCCGCGATGGACGCCGTCGAAATTGCCGATGGCGATGACCCCCCCCGAAAGCTCGGGGGGCACGGTTTCGGTGTGCCGGATAAGCCGCATGGTGTTGTGATCGAAGGGCCGGGAACGCGGGGGTTGGAACCGGGGCCGGGCCCTAGCTCGCCTCCATGGCCATGACGCCGCCGTCGACGAACAGGTTTTCCCCCCAGACGAATTTGGAATCGTCGCTCACCAGGAACAGGACGGCCGCGGCCATGTCCTCGGGCGCGCCGGGACGGCCGGCCAGGTTCTTGACCGGCCGGGTCGAGTCGAACTCTTCCTTGCCCACCGGCGAGCCGATCTTGTTGGGCGAGATGGAATTGACGCGGATACCATGGCTTGCCAACTGCACCGCCATGGAACGGGTCAGGTTGATGACGCCGCCCTTGGCCGCGGTATAGGCGAGCGCCCGGGGCCGGCCCCGCCAGCCCGAGGTCGAGGCGATATTGACGATGTTGCCGCCACTCCCCTGGGCGACCATCTGTTGGGCGCAATACTTGCCCATCAGGAACGGCGCGCCCAGCGTCACCGCCATCACCCGGTCCCATTCCTCCTTGGTGATCTCGAGGATGTGCTTGTTGTCGGAGATGGCGACGTTGTTGACCAGGATGTCGATTCGCCCCAATGCCGCCACGGTGTCGGCGATCAGCCTCTTGACCGCGTCCTCGTCGGCGACATCGGCGACAAGGCCGACAGCCTCGCCGCCGGCAGCCACAATGGCGTCGGCCACCGCCCGGGCACGGGCGCCGTCCAGATCGACCACCGCGATCTTGGCGCCTTCTTCCGCGAGCCGGTTGGCGATGGCCTCGCCGATATTGCGCCCGGCGCCGGTGACGATGGCGACCTTGTCCTCGAGCTTCATTCAGGTTTCTCCTTGATCCGGTGAGGCGGCCCATTCAACCAGCGCCGCCCCGCGCGGTCAATGCGCCGCAGCCTTGGGGAAAGTCAACCTTCCACATGGCGAGCCCGGCCCCGACCGTGGCTTGCCACGCGCCCATCGTGACAGGGTCCGGCGCGCGGGGTATCCTTGGCCGATCGGACGACAAGGCCCGCGCCCACTAACCGGCGCGCCATAAGGGAGATTAAGAACATGGCCCAGGAAAAGGAACTCACCCTCGCCATCGAGCGTTACGACCGCCATTTCCCGTTCTTCGACGGCACCGTCAAGGCGCCGGACGGCTACCGCCTCAAGGTGCTCCAGGTGGGGCAATCGAGCGCGCTGCGTGACGGCGTCGACCGACACGGCCGCATGCTCCACGACGAGGAGTTCGACGTCGCCGAGTTTTCCATGTCCACCTACCTGATGGCCAAGGGCCGCGACATGCCCATCGCCGGCATTCCCATCTTCCCGCGCCGCCTGTTCAGCCAGAGCCAGATGTGGGTGCATCCGGATTCGGAGCTATGGGAGCCCAAGGACCTGATCGGCAAGAAGGTGGCCCTGTCGTCGTTCCAGACGACGCTTTCGCTGCTCGCCAAGGGCGACATGAAGTTCCACTACGACGTGCCCTGGGAGGACATCCACTGGCTCGTGACCACCGAAGAGAAGGTCGAGTTCAACGTCAAGGAGGGCGTCAAGATCGAGCACATCGGCGACCGCGCGAATTTGGGCCGGATGCTGGAAGACCGCGAGATCGACGCCTTCTTCCTGCCCCACCCGCCCCATTCGGTGGTGTCGGGCGAAACCGCGGCCCGGCGGCTGTTCGCCGACTGCAAGACCGAGGAGCTGGACTACTTCGAGAAGGTCGGCGATTTCCCCATCATGCACGTGGTCGCCATCCGCCAGAGCCTGCTGGATTCCGACCCGTCGCTGGCCCACGGCGTCTTCGACATGTTCAACCAGGCCAAGGCCCTGGCCCAGACCTTTTACCAGGATCCCAACTGGTCGCGCCTGGCCTGGGGGCGGCACTATATCGAGGAGGAACGCAACCTGTTCGTGCGCGATCCCTGGGAGAACGGCTTCGCCCGCAACAAGGCCAATTTGGAGCGCTTCATCAAGTACTCGCACGACCAGGGCCTGATCGATGAAATCTATCCGCCGTCGCATTTGTTCGCCAAGGAAACCCTGGATACTTGAGGGCGGACGGCAAACGGGGGCCGCGGTTAGGGGGCGAGGTCGCGCACCCGGTCCCAGTCGATCCACTGGTCGAGCGCGACATCGGGCAGGGCGACCATGCCGTCTTCGACCGTCAACGGCACTGAGACGTATTCGCCGGCGAACTGCAGGAAGAAGCTTTCCTCCGACGGCAACCCGTCGGCGTGCGGGGTGAGGGAGCCTGCCAGCCCAAGCGCCGCCACCGCGCCCAGCGAAGACGCGGCGCCCATGCCGATATGGATGGCGGCCCCGGTCTCGCCCGCCCGGCGGATGATCTCGGCCGAGTCGGCGATCCCGGTCTTCGGCACCTTCACCGAAATGGCGTCCGCGCCCCGGGCCAGGAATGCCTTTGCCTCGTCCAACGACCGGCAGGTGTTGTCCACCAGGAGCGGCAGCGGTGATGCCGCCCGCGCTTTGGCGAAACTGTCATCGGCGTGCAGCTCGGTCGGATCCTCGGCGACCTTGACGCCGAACTCGGCCAGCATTTCGGTAAACGGCCCCACCTCGTCGGCCGCGTAGTTCCGGTTGGCATCGGCGGAGAAGGTGACCTCGGGCCCCACCGCCGCGCGGATCCCGGCCAGCACCTCGCGGTCGGTGGCGAATCCCTGGCCGACCTTGATCTTGAGCGAGGTGAAACCGAAGCGCCCCACCATGTCCTCGGCCTCGGCGATCATCGCCTTGGGCTCGGCCCGGGTCACGGTCCAGGCCACCGGCACCCGCGCGACGCCGCCGAGGATTTCATGAAGCGGCACGCCGGCGGCCTGGGCGCGCAGGTCCCACACGGCACACTCGATCATGGACTTGGCCAGCGCGTGTTCGCGCACACTGCGCAGGAACCGCGTAACCTTGGCCTCGTCGGCGAGATCCTGTCCCAACAGGCGCGGCATGAAGATCTCTTCGGTCACCACTTGGAGGCTTTTCAGGGTCGCCGCGGTCCAGTTAAGCCGCACCGGCGCTTCGCCGACGCCGATCAGCCCGCCCGCCGATTCCAAGCTCAGGATCATCACGTCGAGGCCGCTCTCTTGATGACCGGCCCAGCGCACCGGGCGGCGGTAGGGAAGATGGACGGCGTGAAGCTTGTATCCGGTCAGGGCCAGGGTCATGACTCAGGACCACCTTTCATAAAAGGATGTCCTAACGCCCCATGGCGTAGGTTTGTCCGAAGCGCGAACTGGCCGCGCCCTTGAGGATGGGCCCTTCCTTGGCCACCGCCATCATCCGCCCCATGGACCACGGCGGCTGGAGCACCACGCGATGGCCGCGCGCCTTGAGTTCCTCGACGGTGGCCTCGGCAATGCCGCCTTCCAGCGCCAGGACGCCCGGCTCGGAATCCCTGGGCCAGAAGGAGCTCGGGAAATGGAAGCTCTGGAACTGAGGCAGGTCGATGGCCTCTTGCAGGTTGAGCCCATAGTGGAGGTGGCGCAGCAACATGATCAAGGGCCATTGGTCCTGGCTGTCGCCGCCGGGCGTGCCGAAGGCGAGCCACGGCCGGCCCGCCTTGAGCGCCATGGAAGGCGACAGCGTCGTCCGGGGCCGCTTGCCGGGCGCCAGGCCGCTCGGATGGTCCTCGGCGAGCCAGAACATCTGGGCCCGGGTACCGAGCGGGAAGCCCAGGCCGGGCACCGCCGGCGAGCTCTGCAGCCAGCCTCCCGACGGGGTCGCCGCCACCATGTTGCCGAAGCGGTCGGCGCAATCGATATGCACCGTGTCCGAACGCATCTGGCTCTCCATGGCCGCGCCCGGCTCGCCGGCCCCGGCCACGCCGCTGTCGGGTTTGCCCACCAGGATCTCGGCGGCGCCGTAGCCCGGTACATGGCCCGGCCGGAGATCGAGCGACGCGTCACCGGTCACCAGCCGCCTGCGCTTATCGTTGTAATCGTCGGACAACAGCACATGCATGGGCACCGGCGCGAAATCGGGATCGCCGTAGAACTTTTCGCGGTCGGCGAAGGCCAGCTTGGCGCATTCGGTCACCGTATGGATGAAGTCGGGGCCGAGCGGATCCATGGCGCCAAGGTCGAACCCCTTCAACAGCGCCAACTGCTGGGCCATCACCGGGCCCTGGCTCCAGGGGCCGCATTTGGCGATGGTGATGCCGCCATAATCAAAAGTGAGCGGCGGCTCGAAGACCGCCTCCCAGGCGGCCATGTCGGCGCCGGTCAAAAGCCCGCCATGGCGTTCACCCGAAGAATCGAGGACCCGGGCGGTGCGGCAGAAATCGTCGATGGCCTCGGCGACGAAGCCCTCGCGCCAGACCAACCGCGCGCGCTCGATCTGGCGTTCGCGGTCGCCGCCCGCCGCCTCGGCTTCCGTGATGACGCGGATATAGGTCTCGGCCAACGCCTTGATGGGGTACAGGCTTTTCGGTTTGGGCGCCTTGCCGCCCGGAAGATAGACCTCGGCCGAGCTCCGCCAATCGTCGAGGAAGATATCGGCGACGGCGGCGATCGCCTCGGCGACGTCGGGCAGGATGGGATGGCCGTGGCGCGCATAGCCGATGGCCGGGTTCAGCACCTCGCGCAAGGAAAGCGAACCGTGGTCCCTGAGCAAAAGCATCCAGGAATCGAAAGCTGCCGGCACGGTCGCCGCCATCAACCCGGTGCCGGGCATCATTTCGAACCCGGCGTCGCGGTAGGCGGAGATGGTGGCCGCCGCCGGCGCCGGCCCCTGGCCGGCCAACACCCTGACCGGCGCCTGGCCGCGGTAGGACAAGATCATCGGCACCTCGCCGGCCGGGCCGCACATATGGGGCTGGACCACCTGCAGGACGAAGCCCGCGGTCACCGCCGCGTCGAAGGCGTTGCCGCCCTTCTCCAGCGCCCCCATGGCCGCGGCACTGGCCAGCCAATGGCTGGTCGCCACCATGCAATGGGTGCCCATCAGCTCGGGCCGGGTGGTCGGCATGCCGCGGTAGGCGCGGCCCGGATCGGCTGTCTCGGTCATGTTCCCTCCTCCATTGGCGTGCTGCTCCCCTAAATTGCCCGCGCCGGCAGGTCGTCGGTGGTGCCCTTGAAGGCCATGAAACCACCGTCGATCAGCAGATCGCTGCCGGTGCAAAACGAGCTGTCGTCGGACGCGAGATAGAGCGCGCCGGCGGCGACCTCGTCGACGGTGCCGGTGCGCCGCGCCAGGTAATAGCGCCCGCGCACCTTGCGGGCGTTCTCTATGGTCCCGTAGCGGCGCAGCGAGCGCGGCGTGTCGATGGCCCCCGGCGATATCGAATTCACCCGGATGTTGTCGTCGGCATGGTCGATGGCCATCACCTTGGTGAGTTGCAGGAGGGCGCCCTTGGACGCGCAATACCCGGCCCTGAGCGGCACGCCGATATGCCCGTACTGGGAGGCGATGTTGATGATCGCCCCGCCGCCAGCCTCCGCCATGGGCGGGATGGCGTATTTGCACATCAGGAAACATCCGGTGAGGATGACCGTGATCTCGCGCGTCCAGTCTTCCAGCGGCTTATCCACCACGGTGCCGTCGGGCGAGGCCCCGGCGGCCACGTTGACCAGCACGTGGGGGCCGCCGAGCTGCTCAACGGTCAATCGCACGCAGCGTTCCGCGCTGGCCGGATCGGCGACGTCCAGGGGGCAGGCCACCGCCTTGGCGCCGGCGGCCTCGAGATCGGCGACGGTCCGCTCGGCACCATGGAGGTCGATGTCGGCGACGCAGAGAGAGGCGCCGGCGGCCGCGAAACGCCGGGCGATGGCGCCGCCGATGGCGCCCCCCGCCCCGGTCACCAGGGCGGATTTTCCCTCGAGCTTGCCGTTTGCCATGGGTCGTGCCTCCCGGGTATGGTTCTTGGTCTTTATGGGGCCAAGTCTGGTCTAAAATTCTACCCCCCACAAGGTTGTAGGGCCCACAAGGTTGCACGGGAGGAAACCTGCCCATGAAGGTGGTCTATAATTCGAGGATCGAACCGGCCGATATATCCCGCCTATCGGACCGGTTCCCCGAACTCGACTTCGTGCTCACCTACGGGCCCGACGGCGTCGCCCGGGAACTGGGCGACGCGGAGATCCTGTTCATCTCCAACCGCGTCTATGTGGAGGACATGGTGGCGGCGGTCAACGCCAATGCTAGCAACCTCAAGCTCATCCATTTCACCACCTCGGGCATCGACAAGGCGCTTAAGTCGGGCGGTTTTCCCGCCCACGTGACGGTCGCCAATGTCGCCGGCTTGCGCGGGCCGACCCTGGCCGAGCACGCCTTCGCGCTTTTACTGTGCCTGGTCCACCGCTTCCGGGCCATCGAGGCGGCGCGCCAAAGCCACAGCTGGCGGCGCGACGAGATCAGCCCGACCATCGCCGCGCTCAAGGGCCAGACCCTGGCGATCATCGGCATGGGGGCGACCGGCCAAAGCATGGCCAGGAAGGCGAAGGCGTTCGACATGCGGGTGATCGGCGTCAGCCGCGCTTACGTCCCCGACGGCCTGGTCGAGGAGGTCTTCCCCCGGGAGCGCGTCACGGAAGCCCTGGCCCAGGCCGATGCGGTGCTGATGAGCATGCCGTCGACCGCCGAGACGCGCGGCTTTCTCCATGCCGGGATGTTCGCGGCCATGAAGCCGGGGGCCTTCGTCATCAACGTCGCCCGGGGCGACCTGATCGACGAGGACGACCTCATCGCGGCATGCCAATCGGGGACCATCGGCGGCGCCGGGCTCGATGTCACCGCCGAGGAGCCGACTCCCGCCGACAGCGCGCTGTGGGACGTCGAGAATATCGTGCTTTCCCCCCATGTGGGCGGCGGCGGCGGCGGGCCGGAGGACACCGCGCTCGACGAATTGCTGATCGAGAACTTACGCCTCTATCTCGCCGGCAAACCGCTCAAGCGCCTGGTCGATTGGCGGAACATGGCGGTCTAACCGCCGCCGGGCGCGGACGCATCGGCGAGATCAGTTGCCAACCTGTGGATTGCCATGGCCCTGGAGCGTTCCGTCGGGTGTTCTGACCACGTGATTGAGGGGCGCGCCGGAAAGAAAGCGGCGCGTGTTGTCGCGGACAAGTTCGCTCAACCGATGCCACAATTCCCTTCCCCCCTGGCCGCCGACATGGGGCGTCATCACCACGTTGGGAAGATCCCAAAACGGGCTGGCCGCGGGCAACGGTTCCTCGGCGAAGGCGTCGAGCCCGGCGCCGGCGATGCGCCCCTGGGCCAGGGCCTCGATCAGGGCGGCCTGGTCCACCACCTTGCCGCGGGAAACGTTCACCAGGACCGCGGTTTCTTTCATGGCTGCGATCAAATCGGCGGAGAGAAAGCCCTCGGTGTCGTCATCGAGTGGCATCGCCACCATCACCACGTCGGCGGTGGGAAGTACCTCGCCGACATTCTCGCGGGGCACCACGCGGTCGATCTCGGGCACCGCGGGGGCGGGCGCGCGGGTGACGCAGATCACCTCCATGTTGAACGCCTTGGCCTTACGCGCGATGTCCTGGCCGAGGCGGCCCTGGCCCAGGATCACCATGGTAGCCCCCTCGGGCGCCATCATGTGGGATCGCAGGTCGTCGCGCCCCCAAAGGTGTTCCGCGCGGAGCGGCTCGAACCGGTGAAGCCCGCGCATGACGCCCAGCATCAGGGCCATGGCGTGGCCGGCCAGCACCCGCTGGCTGACATCGCCGGTATTGGTGATCCAGACGCCCTCGGGCAGCCCCGCCGCGAGGGCGATGTCGATGCCGACGGTGGTGAACTGGATCCACTTGAGCGCCCGGCCGTCCTCGCGCACCGCCTGGGCGAATTCGGGCGTGAAGGCGGAATTGAAGACATGAAGGATTTCCGCGCCCTCGAGTGCATCACCCAGGGACTCGAGGCTGTCGGCCTTGGCCGCCTCGACCTCGGGGAACTCGCTGAGGAAGGCTTCGTCCACCACATCAGAGGCGGCGCGCACGAACTGGGCGATGCGAACCGTCATGGCGGCCCTCCCCGGCCTCGGCGCGCCGGCGCGCCCGGTCCTATCCAAGTCATAGGCCCACTTTAGGGTGCCGTCCGGCCGAATTGAATAAATTTGATGGGGCTCAATTTGAAATGAAGTTCAAATAAATAATGTTAAAAAGTAAATATATAGAAATTTATCTAGTTATACATTGTTAACTTTTCCCACCAATACCTGTAAATGTATCGAAAATGCATGTTTTTACACAGATTTAGATGGGAGAAGTTTAAATGAAAAGATTCACGACGGCACTTGCCAGTCTTGCATTAGTTTTCGCGCTCGGCACCGGTGGCGCCGCTGCATTTCAAGAGGCTTCAGACAGCCCTTCCACCCATACCCTCGATAGCGACCTGTCCACTATCGATTGGAACTCCGCGTTCTGTGAAGTCGTTGCCGGCAACATGGTTGTCGTCAACCTTTCAAACCCAAGCGGCGGCGATGCGGCTGGTCTCATGATAACGGGGATCCACACCCGCAACAGCAACGGCACACCGAGCAAGGGGAAAAATGGCGGACGGCCAACTCCCGTGGTAGCGGTGGGCGGCGCTCTTCCGGGCCTCTCCGTGATTCTCACGCTGGTAACATTCGATGGGGCAAAATCTGCTCATGTTTCCATCGACCTGGACAACGGCGACAGCCTCGGCGTGAACCTACATTCCAACCCTTGTGACCCAGCCATATAATCCCCTCCACCGTTGAGG
>SMUX01301242.1_pt1 | contig 17182 bp, 9 predicted proteins | sample 2456431 | NCBI WGS metagenome assembly SMUX01 (sample SAMN11095930, study PRJNA526329) | marine sediment metagenome | biome: Marine sediment; feature: Surficial sediment; material: Deep marine sediment; isolation source: Hadal surficial sediment | place: Pacific Ocean | collected 2014-11 | depth 0-1... | reverse complement strand
GAATGGGAACTGCGATCCTATCCCCATATCGGTGGCGTTAAGAATGACCATGGGCCGAACCATACGCATGTCTGCAAACGTATGCCCATCGAATATTTCCTGGTCAAAGTATTCCGCCGCGAGATCGCCGCGGCTGAATGTGCCGGACCAGAGGCGCGGCCATCGAAGGGGATTTAACAATCGCCGCTTGAGCGCGCGCTCCATGTTCTGATTTAAGACGTCGTTCCTAAACCGATCTAGGAAAGCATCCTTACCGTATAGGCCATAGTAGGCAGTGACGATGCTGGCGGCGGACGAGCTACTGATGATATCGACTTCATCCAGGAGTGTCCGGCCCCCGTCATCGATGTGAAGGGTGTTGAGATAACTTAGAACACCATAATCAAGCGCCATTGCCCGGGTGCCACCGCCAGACAGACTGACAACGACGAACAGCTCGTCCGTGTTCTTTTCACCCAACGCCAGATTGGCAAATCGATAGCCCTTGCTTTCATTGACCTGATCGATAGATGGATTGATCGGGTAGCTTGCACAACCAGCGATCAATATCAGAATCACTAACAACCACAGTCTACCCCCCAATCTCATTATTCGGCCTCCTGACGTGAACTCGTAACCGTCGACAACCTAGTATTCATACTTAGTTGGCCTCCACCGTCTCAGCATTCGCGCGACTACCGCGTACCTTCAGCCTTTTCAAAAATCCGCTCAGCAAGCCGCGCCGTTTCTTTGGTGCCTCGCCGGGGGAGTCGTCACCAGCGATTGCAGCTACGCAGGGGTTCGTTTCGCCGGTGCCTGCTTCAGCCGTCACCAACAGGAAGGCGGGGTTGAAGAAAGGAAGCAACGCTTTACCGAATGTTTTGGCTTTACCTGCAACTTTGGTTTTAGGCTTGGAGAGCGTTCCTGTAACTCGCACTGGCGGACCTAAACTCAAGAAACTCGCTTTCTTGCGTGCGGGTTTTAGCAGCAGATCCAATTCTTCGGTGCCGAGGTTTATGGTGCCACTGCCACCTACGGTGATCTTAGGCATATCGATCAGGATGGCTTCGCTCCGCGCCACGCCATTGGTCACATCCAAAGGCCATACCATGCAATTCAATTTAGTCGCCTTCTTGGTCTTCAGTGCTGCCGTGGTCACCGTCATAATGCCGGTTAGTAGGTCAACACCCCATAAGTCCAAGCCCTCGTGGCCAATGCTGCCCGGCCCACTGATAAGCACGGCCGAACCGTTGGCGTCCGCCAACACGCTGCGCAGTGTGTTGCCACGGCCAGTGACATCGATATCTACGTCGAGCACGCTCTTGATAGCATCTGTGACCTCCAAGGCCTTAAGCAAGGCGCCATAGTCGATATGCTCGCCTGTCAATTGGAACCTAATCACCGGTATATCCTTTGTCGCATCCACATCGAGTTCACCGGATAGCTGGCCACCCGATAGCGTCCCCTTGAAGGGCGATATGAGCAGATGGCCGTCATCAAGTTTCGCTTTTACTACAACGTCGCCAAGGTCTGTCGTTTGTGCAAATAGATCGGTGAGGTTCAGATTCAATTCGGCATCCATCGCTCGAAGCGCTTTGGTTGGGATCGTGACATCCGGGATTAGCCGGGCATCGTCTCGCTTTGCCGGCGCCTGGTCCCTAGGTGCCTTTAGCTGTTTAGTTAAATTTTCGAGATCAACCCCGTCCGCGCGCAAACTAGCGATAAGCTTCGGTCGTGGCCCGGACGTAACTATCTCGAGATTGCCGGTAACGTGGTTACGGTCGACTTTGATCTCGAGTTCGCTAAGACTGTAGGTGTCATCGGCGTTGACGAATCGACCGCTAACAGCATAGGGGCCAAGCGCAGGTAACTCGACCTTTAACAGCGGATCTAATCCGCTCAGCTTATTCCCATTCAAACTGAACTCAAGGTCGAAATCCTTGCCGTCTAGCGGCCAGGTCAGTGTGCCCTTTGCGTCTAAAGACGCATCGGGCGCGTTTACAGATAGCGTAACGGGCCAGACCTTGGGGTCTGCCGCTAGATTGGCAAGGCTAGCGGTCATCAACCTCGAACTGACAGGTAAGTCACGGATCGTGCCCTCGATCACAACCTCCAATGCCTGCCCGTGGTCCGCCTTGGCCTCGGCGCTAGATATCTTGATCGGAATGACTTCCCCATCTTCCTTGGCGAGATAGTCGATGTCCGCTGATTGCAATGTGACTTGGAAGGTAGATTGTTCCAATAGTGTCTCGACCGTCTTGCCCTTGCCTGCAAAGCTAATATTAGCGTTCGTTACAACACCATGCAGGCGGCCAATGTCGGAAAACATTTTCAGCGCTTTTGCCACATCCAAGCGATCAATCGAGGCATCAAGTGTCACACTAGGGGTGTCGCCGCGCGCATCAAGCTGGAGGCGACCTTTTATCTGAAGACCTGGCAGAGATACTTGGATCGGCGCAAACGTGGCCCGCCCGTTATCAAGCTTGGCGTTGATTGCAAGATCACGAATCATCGTCGGGCCACCAATGACACGCTCGATCTCAATATTAAGGTCGGCATCAAAGGCCCGTAGGGTATTCCATGGGATTGCCAAGTTAAGCGGACCGGAAGAGGGATCGTCAGCGCGGGTCTGTCCATCGGTATTGATAAGGCTTGCGATGTCGGTGGTGGTGGACGTGAGCGTAGCCGTCACATGCGGGCGCGGCCCGGTCGTTACGAGATCGAGCGCACCGGTGATATCGGTCTCGTTGATCTCGCCTTTGAGACCCGTGATGGTATAGCGACCATCGCCATCGACAATATGACCGGACAACTCATACGCGCCGAGCGCAGGTAACGCTACTCCAAACAGTGGCTCCAGTGCGTCGAAGCGCTCACCCTTGATCTTTACTTGTAGGTCGAAACCCTTAACCTTTATTGGGTCGGCAATTGTTCCGTTTGCATTCAAGGTCGCACCAACACCGCGCGCGGTAAACGTGATCGGCCAGGGCTTGGTGGGTTGAGTCAACTCAGTAAGTGAGCCGCCATTAAGAGAAATTGCAAAAGGCGTATCGCTGTAAGCACCCTCGATGTCTAGATTAATCGGTTCACCTCGGGGCAACATAAGTTTACCCTTTGTGACCGTAACGCGCATCGACGCGCCAGCACCGCCGATACGGCCGCTAAGATCGCTGATGCTATAGCCTGTCTCCTGGCCGAGAACACGACCGGAGAGCTCGTAAGACCCAAGCGCGGGCACAGTAACGCCCACCAAAGACTTCAGTTTTCTGAGCTGCTTACCATGGAGCTTTATTGCCAGGTCGAATCCTTCGGTGATCGTCTTGCCGATCTCGCCGTCGATGAGTAATGTCGCACCGGCGGCGCGTGCTTCGACCTTAACCGGCCAGGGTCGGCTGGGTCTATTCAGTTCGGTCAGCGTGCCACCCATGAGCGAGACCACAAAAGGCGTATCTCCGTAGACACCCTCGATGTCTAGCTTAATCGGTTCACCTTGCAGTACTGTGACTTTCCCCTTCGCAATGGCAAGGCGTGTGGGCACGTTAGCGCTTCCAAGGTGGCCCTTGAGAGCCGTCACACTCAAACCTTTCTCAAGGATGACGGCATGCGCGGATAAATCATACGGTCCCAGCGCTGGCAGCTTAGTGTCCAGCAGAGCGGATAGGTCCCCGAACTCCCGACCATTGATTCTTACCGCGGCATCGAATCCCTGCTCGTCAGTTGGCGTTGCTAACTTACCGTCAACCGTGAGTCTCGCCCCGGCTGCATCGGCTTCGACTTTCACCGGCCAGGGTCGACGACGGCCCGATAATTCGTTGAGCGAACCACCGATCAATGAAACGTTAAAGGGGGTATTGCCATACTTACCTTCGATATTCAGCTCAACCGGCTTGCTGTGTGGCGCGAAAGCTGTTCCGTTGGTAATAATCAGCGAGGTCGAAGTGCCCGCTTCGCCTAGGTGGCCGGTAAAATTCGTGATGCTGTAACGGTTGTCTGCTTCGGTTACGCGGCCGGACAATGCATAAGGCCCAAGTGCTGGGAACGCGACGTCAAATAATGGCGCGAGCTCGCCAAGTTGTGTGCCTTCGACCGTGACACGAAGGTCGAATCCCTCGCCCTCAAGCGGCCGGCTAACAGTGCCTTCGGCATTAATAGTTGTCTCGGCGACCCGCGCCATGACCTCGACCGGCCACGGCTTGGCCGCTATGAACTCGGCGGGCGTGCCGCCTAGAAGCGAGAGCGTGAAGGGAACATTGCGATATTTGCCGGTACCTTGGATCTGGATACGTTGCCCCTCGGTCAGCACAACCTCGGCTTCAACGACCGTAAAACGGTGCACACGATCGGGGCCGACACGATACCCGATCACGGACTGTCGCGCTGTCATTAACTTTATGTAGAGGAGCTGACGGGTTTGCTCGGGCTTCTTTTGTTTGAACGTCCAGTTGTTAATGCCATCTGGGCTGCCTTCGAGCAATATATCCACGCCATCGAGCGCTAGACTCAGGATCTTTAAATCACCTGCGATGAGCGGCAACAATGCCACTTGAAATTCGAGACGTTCGGCACGTGCGAAATCCGGTCGCGATGCCCACGCCGGATTGGCAATGTGTACGTCCTCGATTACAATCCTGGGCCAAAGCGAGGGTGTCAACGATATGTCGCCTTCAAACCGTACCGACCGCCCGAGGAGCGCGCTCACCCCGGATTGCAACGGGCCACGATAGACGCTGACATCGACTAACAGCAGGATTACTAACAGCACGGCGATCAAGGCCGCCAACGTAATGGCAGACCAACCGATGATCATGCGTACGCGCCGTTTTGCTTTTGGGTTCGCCTTCAAAATGTATGACTAGTGACAGCTTTCGCCGAGATGATGATAAAGCGCGGCGATTACAAACGTTTACTTATAGAGGTACTCGCTACATTGTGACATATTTCCTCGCCCCCGCCGATGGTGTATGTAAGTCCACGGGGGCGGGCCGACCCCGCATTGGAAACTAGTTGAACGGTAGGGACTCAGGTAATATCAGACAATGTGGGAGGTTTCCTTGACCTCAGTGAAACTACCTAACGCCCAAAAACAACAAAAACATTGAGAGTGTGAGAACAAACGAGGGACCATACCGTGTCTGACGATAAACCGATCCGATCCGAAGGAGGCTCCGAGCGGGCGGAGTCGGACCATGACGAGATTACGGGATTTCTACTTCGGCGCCCTTTCCTAAGCGAGGTGGATCGTGCAATAGCGCAAGCATCCACGCAAGCACTTGGGAAGCTGTGGCTCGGTGTCGTTAGCCTGCCAAAGCTTCGACACGTCAATGCCGCGCTCGGCTTCGATGCCGGTGACAACCTGCTTCGGGAGGTTGCTGCCATTATGCAAAAGGAACTCCCAGAGGCCTTTGCAATGGGGCGTCTCGAAGGTGGTGATTTGGCGCTCGCCTCCTTCGGTCCGGTGAAACGCCTGAGTCGCCGGTCCGCTCCGGAAGCGGAAGCTAAGTTTCTTGGCAACACCGTGCAAACCTTGGGCAGTCACATCTTCATGAGCGTGCGCGCGGGAATCTGTCAGTACCGCGCACCCGACGATGCGGCGGAGTGTCTTCGCAAGACGCAGCTCGCTCTCGTAAGAGCAAGAGATGAGGCTGGGGGCGACCTCCGCTACTACACCGACGATATGGGGCAGTTGGCGGAAACGCGTGCACGACTGGTGCGAGAGCTCTTGCCGGCCATCGAAAGCGATGTCCTCACCCTTCAATACCAACCGCAGATCGATCTCAAAACCGGTGCCCTAATCGGTGTCGAGGCGCTGGTTCGCTGGCCGCAGCCAGATGGGAGTTTCATTTCACCAGCCGAATTTATCCCTATCGCTGAGCGCTCCGAGTTGATTGTGCCACTTGGGGACTGGGTACTGCGAAAAGCCTGCGAGCAAGCCGCATACTGGCGCGGATCCGGATTGCCACCTTTCCACGTCGCTGTGAATGTATCGCCCGTTCAGTTCTATAAGACCGACCTCGTTACCACTGTGCGCTCACTGCTGGCAGAAACGAACCTTGAACCCAATTGGTTGGAGTTAGAGCTTACCGAAGGGGCGGTAATGGGCGACGGGGACGAATCACTACTTGTTTTACGGCAACTACGCGAACTGGGAATTGAGTTGGCCATTGATGACTTCGGTACGGGTTATTCGTCCCTAAGTTACTTGAAGCGTTTTCCCGTTCAACGACTAAAGATCGACCAGTCCTTTGTGCGAAACTCACACGAGAACGCGGATGATCGGGCTATTGCTCGTACTATTATCGCAATCGGGAAAAACTTGGACATGAAAGTGCTCGCAGAGGGTGCAGAGACTTCAGATCATATCCAGTTCCTCGCCTCGGAAGGTTGTGACGAGGCCCAAGGGTATTACTACGCGCGCCCCCTAGATGCAGAAGTGGTGGCAGATTTCGTCCGAAGTCGCCCTCCTGCTGGCGCTAGTCACTGAGTACTGTTTCGGGGTCGAAGATACTGCATACCAAATTTCAGTCCCCATACGACTTTCCATTCCCGTCCTCGAAGGTCGCCTTGCTTAAAAGTAGCACGCCCCTTAGTACAGTAGCGTGCGGATCAAACCATAACCTCTTGCCAGTGCGCATCCTCAACGACATAAACAGTAGGCCACAATGAACGCAATGATTCGCCGCTATTATCTTTTTATGTTAAGTCCGACTGTGCTGGCGCTAATCGTCGTGCTGCTCGCTGTCGCCGCCGCGCCGGACCTTAGGCTTCAACATGTTCCATACGCAATTCTGAGCCTCGGCCTTATTATGGTCCCATTGATTCTGATCGGTTCGTATTTCCTTCTCTCGCCCATCACACACCACTTCGACGGCCGGGGACATTTCGGCCAGGCACAACGCAGGGTTCGGAGGTTGCCATTGTTATCAGCCGGTTGGACGTTCATTCTTGCGCTGATTTGGGGGCAGCCGATGTTCTATTTCGAATCCGTATTTTGTGACGGCTGCGGGGGCGATTCGTTGCCCGTGCCGATGCTTCACCCTCTGTTGCTGAACGCCGTCTATGCCGGCTATCTGGGAACGTATATCTATTTCCTGATCAACGACTACACCTTATCCCTCAGGCAGGAACTGTTTCGACAATCTGGTATCGTGATAGAGCCGCATGGTGGCCGGCTTCTCTACAAACTAGCCCTGGCGTTTGTCGCAACCGCCATGATACCGGCATCGCTGGTGTTTTTGGATACCTTCCTTCTGGGTGACCTACGCGAGCTTCAGGGCCTGACTACGACACAGGCACTTCAGATAGATATCATGGGGGCGGTTGTGCTCGTTGGTATCATCACCGTCTTCATTGTGCGCAGCTTGACGCGCCCAGTAGGAAATCTACTTACCAGCATGCAGCAAGTGCATCAAGGTAATCTGGAATCCAAGGTGCCCGTTCTGTCCGACGATGAAATCGGTACACTCACGCTGCGATTCGATGAGATGGTGGAAGGCTTGAAGGACCGCAATTTTATCCGGCAAACCTTTAGTCGATTCGTACCCGAAAGTGTCGTCGACACCGTGCTCAAAGATCGAGGTGTAGTTCACCCTCAATCGCGCGAAGCGACGATCTTGTTTACCGACATTGCAGGCTTCTCGACAATCTGCGAGCAGTTGCAACCCGAGCAAATCATTACCATGCTCAACGAATACTTCACAGCAATGGCGGAACCCATCCATCAGTACGGCGGGGTCATCACCCAGTTTCAGGGTGACGCCATGTTGGTGAGCTTCAATCTACCGGTGGAAGATCCGGATCATGCCGCCAACGCCGTGCGGGCCGCGCGGGCGTTACAACAAATAGATGCAAACCACCGCTTTCTCTCCGGCATTACTCTAAACACGCGTGTCGGTATTAGCACGGGACACGTCGTCGGCGGAACCGTCGGCGATGCCGATCGTCTCGGTTACACGGTACATGGCGATGAGGTCAATCTTGCCGCCAGGCTGGAACAACTGAATAAGGAATATGGAACACGCGTGCTGGTTGCTGAGCGTACCGTCGAATTAGCCGGTAACGACTTCGAATTTCGCCGGATCGGCGAGGTAACTGTGCGTGGCCGCCAGACACCTGTGACAGTTTATGAACTGCCGGTTGAATCCGCATCATAAGGGGATCACTGCACCAACGGTATGTTTCTTGCCATCTCCAGTTTGACCATGGCATCTAATTTGTTGTCCACCTGAAAGAATCGCACCACCTTCTTGGGAGGCAACACTTTCTTGAAGCGCGGAACGTATTTCTTTTTCACCTTAAGTCTCGCCTTTTCAATCGACAAAAACTCGTCCAACAAAGCCAAGGCTTTGTCATCCGACAGATTTCCGCTGTTATAACTGTCTGCATAGCTGGTAATCAGCTTTATCCGTCTATCATTCACTTTACCGATAGCTGCTTGGTAGTCGTTATAAACCGGCCAGAATCTATTGCTGTCCTCTCTGTTAAGCTGCATGTTTCTCTCGACAATGACTTCCCTCCCCAACTGCGCTATTGCACGGGCTAATTCGATGTCCTCTTTGAACTGTTCGTAACTGTCTTGAGCGAAAACCACTGCTCCCGGCGTTGCACCGATAAAAAGTAGGCTGATTACGACGATCTTTGCAAATATCTTCACGTATTGCTCCTTATCTTAGCGTCAAATTCGTTGGGTTGAACTCCCGTTGCTGACCGAGCACTTGGCGCCAGAGTTGGGTTTGTTTGTGAGAGAAAAGAAGCCGCACAAGACGGCAGGGATTCCTGGCATTCTTATCATTTTCATCTCTATTCCACGACTTTTACGAAATGCAGCGCATCATAGCGTACCGCGACACGCGGCGCATCCAATCCCGGGCGAAAGTCACTCCTCCTGCGGTACCAACGCCGGTCAAGTGCGGTCCAAAATTTGGTCCTCGGCTAGAATTGAAACCAAACGCCGGCACCCCAGTACGAGATATCCTGCACAAAGAACTGACCGAATGGTGAGACGCCGTCGTAATACACCAGTCGCGCGCTCATGGCGCGCCCGTGTGCGCCTCTATTGGGGCCGAACTGATAGCCAACCATCGCGCTTGTGCCCGGTTCCCAGTCCCGTTCCTCCAGCCACTTGATATCGATGCCGCCTAACCAGCCCCTCGCATGGCGATAATCGATACCGGCTTGGTATAGCCCCCGTTCAAGGTCGCTCGGATCGACATGCACAGCATAGGCGCCCCCAGCATAGGGTCGCCAACCTTTCCACTCGAAGGCGACCAGCATATCGATCGCCTCGAAGCTGAGGTTGATGCGCTGTGGCGGATTTGGGCCGAGCAGCAGCTCATCGCCGAGATGAGAGCTCTGGTGAAAGAACCGCGCGCGCAAGGAAAACGGTCTGCGCCGAAAGCTAAACGGCACCCCGACCTGGTAATCCGTATTAATAAGATCATTAGACGGGCCGTCCAGATTGAATTGGGAAAACGCGGCCGCAAATACACTCACCTGCCAGCCGTCACCCTCACGCTGGCTCGGGCGGCGATAAAGCCCGAAGGTCTCGCCGATTCCTACGAGCCAGGCCGAAACGCGGTCGGCACCCTCGAACGGCTCCAAATCGGCTACGATCATGAAGTTCTGCGGTTCTTTCGGATCGGCGACGAGTCTGGCAAATACGTCGTCCTTTGGGTACCAGATGCCTTCGCCCGCCCACGCAGGTGTGGTTAATGCGAAACAGATCAGCGCGATGCCCCACGACCATTGCGCGACTGGCCGCATACCCGGTTTCATTGTTCACTCCTTTAGCGTCGTAGTTAGTATGCGCGTGCAGCAGTCATTCTTCACGTAACGCTAGCGCCAGCGACGTGCGCGCCATCTTGAATGCCGGGTAAAGCGCTGCCAACAGCGCGGCTACCATGGCCAGCAACAACCCGAAAACTAATACGCTCGGGTCAATCGAAACTTGTAGGGTCCAACCGAACGAGCGCCGATTGATTACCAGAATCAGCGCCAGTGCCGTGCCGATGCCCAATGGTAGGGCAAACAATCCCGAACAAAATCCCATTAAGCCCGTTTCAGTCATCACTAATTGCCAGACTTGGCGCGGCGTGAGGCCGTTTGCGCGCAATATTGCAAATTCGCGCGCTCGCTCGAGCTGCAAGGCGGTCAGTGCGCTGAGCACGCCCACAAAGGCGACAATTGTGGCCAATAGCCGCAAGATATTTGTAATCGCGAAGGTCCGATCGAAGACTTGGATCGAGGCCTCGCGCAGTGCTTGGTTTGAGCGAATAAAAAGGTCATGCTCCCCCGCCACATCGCGCAACCGTTCCATTAACGCGCTGATGTCTGCCGCCGGCTGCGCGTATATCCTGATAAAGGTAATCTTGCGGTCGTTCCAATATCGATTGTAGGTATTGCGGCTTATGCTCACCCTTCCCTCGTCGGAACCATAGTCATAATAGATGCCGGCGATGGTAAATGGGCGCTCGCCCTGGTTCGTACGAAGCGAAATAGTGTCCCCCAAACCTACGTCGTGGCGATAGGCATACGGTTCAGAGACCAATACCGCGTCTTCGTTTTCGAATGCTTGCCACACTTGCTCGACATCCCCGTGCTTCAACTGGTACAACCGAAACTGTTCCCGATCTACCTCCGAGACCAGAAGCTGTTGAACACCCCTGGGGCCGTCTAACCGGACACGCCGACCGGTGCTTATGGCCGCCACTTGTGGCAGCGTTGACACGCGCGCGATGAAACCCTCCTCCAATGTCGCCGCGCTCGGCCCTGTCTGTGCGACCGGCGCCGCAACGTAGATATCAGCACGCAAGCTCGCGGTCAGCCAATCGAGGAATGATTGACGAAAACTGTCGATCATAATGCCAACCCCCACCGTGGCTGAGATCGCAACGGCAAGCGCGGCGATGGCGACGCTGGTGCGGCTTAAGGCAGCCACCACACTGCGCGTTGCCAGGCGCCCCAATAAACCGAATAGCGTGCCCATAACAGGTTTGAGCCCTCTCATAAGCCACACGGTTGCGGCGGGAACGACGAGCACGAAACCCGCGACCAATACAAACAGGGCGCTGAAACCAAGCACTAAGCTGCGGCTCGGAATAGCCAGCAGGCCGATACCTAATACGACGACGGCAAGGCCAACCAAGGCAACTCGGGGTGCGCGTCGAGTCGCGCGACTTTCAACCGCCGAGCGCTGTAATACGGTGCTCACCGGTGCGCCCGTGGCCTCCCAAGCGGGGGCCAATGCCGCTAATAGGGTGGCGCCCATACCGACAGCCACTCCCTTAAGCAACGACAGCGGCGTAATCGTCAACTGACTCACCGATACGACGAAGTACAGGTCATTAATGGTTCGCACCACCCGTTCTACCAGCCCACTGCCCAAAGCAATGCCAAGCGCAATGCCGCACACAGTTCCGATACCGCCAATCAACATCGCTTCCATAATGACTTGACTAAAGATCTGTCGACGAGTCACTCCCAAGGCACGTAACGTGCCGATAAGCTCGCGGCGTTGGACGACGGAAAACGTCATGATGTTGTAGATCAGGAACATACCAACCAGCAATGCAAGAAGGCTCAACGCAGTTAGATTGACCCTGAATCCACGTGTCATTTGGTCCAGCGCATGGGAGCGACTTTCCGAACGGATAATCGTCGCGTCCTTCGGCAAGATGCGATGAATTCGCTGTGTGAGCTCGGTGTCGTCGTCGGGAATAATGAGATCTATCCGGCTTAGTCGCCCCTGCATACCCAACAGCTCTTGTGCCGTGGCAATGTCGGTAACGATCACTAAGGCAAGGCCCTGCTGAGTAACACTATCCGTAGGCTCTATCAGTCCAACGATGGATAGCGAATGGCGAGTGGTTCCAATACGCAGCCTGAGCGTGTCACCCGCGTTGATGCCCAATCGATTCGCAGTACTACGGGTTATGAGGCCGGTTGCCGGCTCCGACAACAGTTGTGTCAGCCCCGGTGTATTCCTACCACTACTGACATGGGGTCGAAATCTTGCTTCCGCGAACGGATCGATGCCAAGGAGAGTGAACGTGTGTCCGACAAACTCTGGTACTCGGGCATGACCTTCTACCACCGGCGCAGAGGTGCGCACCCGTGCTTCGATGCGTAGTCGCCGATAAGTCACCTCTGACAAGCCACGCGGCCCACCTACAATTTGATGCGTCGCTCGGCCAGAAAGTGTTTCTACCGAAAGCGTGAACGCACGGCGCGCACTCTCGTTGGCAAGGTCGATGGCGACGACAACTGCGACACCGAGCGCAACCCCCAACACCGACAAGACCACTACCCATGGATGTCGTGATAGATAACGCAGGCTGGCACGCCGAAGTATCATCGCGGGTTCATATCTGGCTTAGACGATGAGCAAAGGCGGCCACTGTCAAACCTGAGTACGCGGTCGGCTAGATTTACCGCTTCTCGACTGTGCGTCGCCATTATTAACGTAGTACCGGTTGCCCTATGCATACGTGCAAGTAACTCCAAGACCTGTTGCCCAGTATCCGCATCCAAGTTGCCGGTAGGTTCGTCGGCAAGTACTAGCAACGGCTTGTGAACCAATGCACGCGCGATGGCGATCCGCTGCTGCTCACCCCCCGACAGTCGATCCGGAAAACTGGCAACCCGATCTGCTAGGCCCACTTCTTCTAATAGTTCCTGAGCAAATATACGCGCGGCAGCGTCTAGCCTGCCATTGAGCTCCAGCGGCAATAACAGGTTCTCTTCAACCGTGAGGGTGGGAATAAGGTTAAAAAACTGAAATACGAAGCCGATGTGCTCGCGCCGAAACACGGTACGCGCCGTTTCAGACAGACTACTCAAAGATGCCCCGTCGATATGCACTTCGCCTGAGCTGGGTAGATCGATACCACTTATTATATTGAGTAGCGTAGATTTCCCCGATCCACTGCGACCGAGGAGCACAAGAAATTCACCCCGTTTGATCGTTAGCTCTAGGTCGTGTAAGACAATACGTTCCTGTCCGCCTTCATAGTAACTCTTAGTAATTGCAGACAACTGCACCAGTGGTTCAAGCGTATCCACGGTTCGCTCACTACCTCAATCATTCATCCGCTGTGCCCGTATGATAACGTGGACATGACCTCTAGTCGCAGCCGGGGATGCCCTGGTCGCGTTTAGGGCGTCGGCGTCTACGCCTTGGTGGCTTTTAGTCGGCCAGGACAATGCACCGGTGATGCGCAAAATAGGTGGTGCGCGCAGATCTTGATACGCCTTGTACATGCGAGTACGCTAATCAGGCGAAGCACTTCTTGGGGGGCTTTCGCCGAGGAAGGGCTAATAGGGTCAAAAAGAGGTCGGGTTTATGCGTAAGAAGTCGAATCAGAAACCCTGCAGTGCCATCGACACCCTTTATGGTGCGCAAACCACAGTGAAAGGAAACACCACTTTTCGTGGCGGGCTGAGAGTCGACGGAGAGGTAAAGGGTAACATCACGGCGGACAGCGAAGACGATAGCACCCTCGTCCTGGGCGAACATGCCGAGGTGGTTGGCAACGTAAAAGTTGCACACCTGACGGTTGCGGGCAAACTTAGAGGCAACGTGTATTGCTCCCAGCGTATCGAGCTTTTGTCCACGGCCAACGTCAGCGGCGAGTTACATTACAAACAGATCGATATCGCCCAGGGAGCAAGCGTAACCGCAATCCTGGTACACGAAGGCGACACACAGGCTGACCAAGGCGCCGTTACCAAACTAAAAACACTCTGAAATAAGGCAAGGGCTTCAGGATCAATCCAACCTAAGAACGCATACGTTCACCGATGGAGTCATAAAGCGGTTCGGCAACGATCTTTGCCGGCTTCATTTCACCAAGCAGTTCGATCTCAAACGCCTCGCCATCTTTGGCCAACGCTGTGGCTACATAACCCAGCGCAACACTCTTTTGGACATGATGCGCGAAGCCGCCGGAGGTCACATAGCCGACACACTCACCATTGTGAAAGATCGCTTCATCGTGTGTCACATCGATATCGTCTGTTCCCATTACCATTGTGACAAGTTTCTTTTCCGGCCCCTTGTCCCGCTGGGTAAGCACGGCTTGCTTGCCGATAAAGTCTGCTTCTTTGTCAAAAGCAACAAAGGCATCGAGGCCCGACTCAACTGCCGTGAAGTCGGGGCGGAAGTCTAGGGTCCAAACACCCCAGCCCTTCTCCAAGCGCAACGACAACAACGTGCGTGCGCCGTACAGTTTCAGCTCAAGATCCCTACCTGCATCCTCGATTTGTTCGCATAGCTTTACCTGATACTGAGGTGCACAGTAAATCTCAAAACCAAGCTCTCCCGAAAAAGAAATGCGCGCCAAGATAACCGGCACACCACCGACGGCAGTGCGGCGGATGTCGCGAAACCTCAACCCCTGCGCCGACACGTCGTCACGAGTAATACGCGATAGTAACTCGCGCGAGCGCGGGCCAGAGATCGCTATGCCGTGGAGTTCATCGGAGCGGTTGCGGTAGCTAACGCCGTTGTCGGGCATATGCATGTCGAACCAACGTCGGTGCATTTCTTGTGCCGCCCCCGATCCAAAGACGTAAAACGTGTCTTCATCGAGACGCGCTACCGTCAGATCCCCATAGAGCTTACCCTTCGGCGTCAACATAGGCGTCAAATTCAGACGACCAACCTTAGGTAATCGTCCTGCCAGCATGCGGTCGAGAAAGGCCCCCGCGCCTGGCCCCTTGAACTCGTGATTGGCGAAGTTGGCAATTTCGACGGCGCCGACTCCCGTGCGCACGGCCCGCACTTCATCCGCGACGTACTCAAACGCATTGGAACGGCGGAACGTTGGCGTTTCGTGCGCATTTTCCGGTTTGTCGGCAAACCAAAGCACATGCTCCAGGCCGAAACCGGTGCCCATGACGGCACCACGGGCAACAAGTCGATCATAGAGCGCGGTTGTCTTCTGACGACGACCGGCCGGCAATTCTTCGTTGGGATAGGTCAGGATAAACCGACGTGTGTAGTTTTCCGCCGATTTGATGGTGCCATACTCATGCGTGGCGAATTCACCGAAGCGGGCGATGTCCATGGCCCACACGTCGATCGACGGCTCACCCTCTATCATCCATTCCGCTAAGCACAAACCGACACCGCCAGCTTGGCAAAATCCCGCCATAACACCAACTGCCGCCCAATAGTTCTTCATGCCGGGGACAGGTCCAATCATAGGATTACCATCTGGACCAAACGTGAAAGGACCATTGACAACGTTCTTGATACCGGCACGACCTAAAGCGGGGATGCGCTCGGAGGCAAGTTTCAAGCGATCGGCAATGCGATCGAGATCCGGGGGCAGCAACTCATGACCAAAATCCAACGGCGTGCCTTCTACCTTCCAGGGTGTTGCCGATGGCTCGTAAGTGCCGAGAAGCAATCCCTGCTGCTCTTGCCGAAAATAGAGATTGCTCTCGTAGTCGATCCCGCATGGCAATTCTTTGCCGTGGGCCTCGATTTCCGGAATCGTCTCTGTAATAAGGTAATGATGTTCCATAGGTTGCACGGGTAAATCGATACCGGCAAGATGACCGACCTCGCGCGCCCACAGGCCCGCAGCATTAACGATCATTTCCGCGTTAATGGTCCCGTTGGGTGTCACCAGATCCCAACTGCCGTCGGCTCGCGGGTTAGTCTCGATCACCGGCGTGTTGCGATGATACTGTGCACCATATTGGCGTGCCGACTTGGCGTAGGCGTGAGTCACGCTCGAGGGATCGATGTAACCGTCGATGGGATCCCAAAGGGCGCCGAGATATTTTGAAGGATCGATAAGCGGATGCATCTCGGCAACTTCCTGGAGCGAGATGAACTCTTGGTCCAATCCCATATAGCGCGCTTTCGAACGTTCTTGTTTCAAGTAATCCAATCGCTCGGGGGAGGAAGCCAAATAAAATCCGCCCGTGGGATGATGGCCCACGGACTGTCCCGAGAGTTCCTCCAATTCCTTATATAGGTTGATGGTGTAGCCTTGCAGACGCGAGATATTCGGATCAGAGCTTATCGTATGGATTTGTCCGGCCGCATGCCACGATGAACCCGATGCCAATTCAGAGCGCTCGAGAAGCACGACGTCTTTCCAGCCGTGTTTCGCCAGATGAAACAGGATTGAACAACCGACGACACCACCGCCAATGATCACTACCTTTGCATGTGTCTGCATAACCTCCCCCTACCCCCTCCTACGAGCGGAGGGGAAATAGCAAGACAAACCCCCCTCGCCGGTTTATTGCACTCTTCCTTGATCTCCGTTCCCCTCCCCACTTGTTGGGGTGGGACAGGGAGGGGTCATCGCGTTCAATCACTCAACGCAGTGGAATCTTTCTCTGGCCGTGCGTCCGTCAAGCCGACCTCACTGAGTCACCTCTCCGAGGCTTTATTATAGGTATATGTAAGTATAAACGCGCGCGCGTAAAGCTCGACTTGGGCTGGTAACTAGGTGCGTCCGTCAAGCGATCGAACCATCGAGGGGGTCAAGGTGATCGCTAGCACTACAAGAGAAATGATCGCAGCGCCTGTGAACATAGCGGCAGGTGCACCGAACGCGGCAGCAATGCTGCCACCCAAGATGGCGCCTAGTTGAATAAGGCTGAAGTTAATCCCGTGAATTCCCATCACCCGTCCGCGAAGCCTATCGGGCACGTTAAGCTGCAGTACCGTCATTGATGCGACAAGGTAGGCCGACACGAAAAGATGAATGAAAAAGATACAGACAAGCGCCACATGGAAGACAGCCGGCAGAGCCGAGGCCAAACTTACAATGACCCCAAACAGGCAAAGCCCGATCGCAGCGAGTGTTACGAACGCGAGCATCACGCGAGCAAAGCGGCGCGCCCCAAAGAAAATACCGACGAGGAGCGTGCCCGTGACCGAGCCTACGCCGGAAGCAGAGATTAGTGCACCGTAGCCCTGTTCGGCAACCCCGAGGAGATCTGCGTAAACCGGCATGAGCTGTAAGTAGGAGACGCCGAAGAAAGACAGCAGCCAGGTCAAGAGTATGAGCACGGCGAAAAGACGCGTGCGCAAAACGAAACCAATGCCTTCGATGAGTTGTGCACCAGATGTCCCGTGCGGTCCGGTGGTGTGGCCGATGTTCAGGCTGGCAAGAACGAAGCACATGCCGATGAAGCCCGCTGTGGCGATCAGAAACACGGTGGCCGTGCCACCAATCGTGAT
>SMUX01031053.1_pt1 | contig 17300 bp, 15 predicted proteins | sample 2456431 | NCBI WGS metagenome assembly SMUX01 (sample SAMN11095930, study PRJNA526329) | marine sediment metagenome | biome: Marine sediment; feature: Surficial sediment; material: Deep marine sediment; isolation source: Hadal surficial sediment | place: Pacific Ocean | collected 2014-11 | depth... | reverse complement strand
GCGTTCACAGGTCAACGATTTATCGTTAGATAAGCCGTAATCGCGGTTTACAGGGTTATCGGCCTCTCAACCAGGCTGACCAGAAAGCGATAGAGCGTAAACGGAACGCATCGCGGCATAACGGCTTTACTCCCAAGTTACAAGACACGGGTAACAGAGATTTTGAAGGATGATTTCAGTCCGGAATAAGTGCCCGGCTGTTTTTCAAAACGGGATAATATTTCAAATCAGCCATGAAACTATCTATAAGTGTGCAATTCTCCCTTGTTTTGACAAGGATTTTTTTGTTTTTATCCCAACAATTGTGAAAATTTATTTCACTTTTTAAACTAACCTGCAATCCTCCAATAAAGGCGTATCCCAAAAAGGGCGTGAATTTTCACTTGAATCTTACACAGGAATTCGCTACGATTTCAAGTGTCCAAAATCCGAACATTCTTTAAATAGACTGTCGCACTTGAAACTTGAATTCACACAATTAAATTGTCAGCAATAACTTATTTATGCTGGTAAAAGAAACCGGAGAAAACGAAGGTCACTTTGTAATTAAGTAGATGCGGGTTGATTCCCGATGTCAGGATACATTTATGAGAATTCCATATATTGAAGCGCTGAAAAACATCGCATTGGTGTTTACCAGCCCATTGATAGCTTTTTGTCTCGCAGAGATTCTAGTACGTTTGTTTATTGCTGTGCCTATTGTAGGACCGTTTTTTAGTGTTTCTGATCCTTTACTGGGGAAAAGGCTAAAAAAAAGTTTTTCAGGCACAATTAGAACTCCTGAGTTTACAACAAGGATTTCCACCAATTCCTATGGCTTTAGAGGCTCGGAACCGATATCATTTCCGCATCGCGCAATTATATTTCTAGGTGATTCATTTACAATGGGTTATGGAGTACACGACGGGGAGGAATACCCGGCCCTGGTTGGTGCTGCGTTGGTGAATCACAATGGTCAGCAGGCGATACCGGTAGTAAATGCCGGAATAGCAAACAACGGAAACGGGCGTTGGCTCAAATTTCTTCGAGGTGAGGCTGGACGATTCAACCCGAGTTTAGTGGTATTTCAACTCTTCAAAAATGACTTCGAAGAAAACTTGGCGGAGAAGTTCTTCGAACTGTCAAGCGATGGTCAACTCATAGAACTTCCCATGCCGCCCATAGACATTGTGAGAAGGATTCAAAACATGATCGATCTTATTCCAGGTTTATCGAATTCTCGCTTGATTGCCTTGGCGAATAACCTCAGACGGCGATACGATAGAGATGGAATAAATAGATGGAACAATGAGGCTGAAATCAACAGTGAGAGAGACCAGCTTACATACCGCATATTAGAAGAAGCGATGATCGTATGCAAATCTGAAGACTGGCCAATACTGGCACTAATTATTGGCATCGATGGACAGAGGTTGGAAAAACTACGACGCCTATTTGAACAACGTGATATTCCAGCTATTATTATCCCTGATAAAAAAAAACGCCCAGATCTCTACTACGAAAACGATGGTCACTGGAATGCGAAGGGTCAGCTACTGGCATCTGAGTTGACCATGCAAGAACTGCAAAGGAGTCCAAATTTAACAGGTCTCCGCTTGTCGGCTAAAAAGTAACCCGATTTACAGCGCCTTTCGTGAGCGACCCATCGTGAAACCGCCTGGTCAGGGCTTGAAACTTTTAATTATAACTTCAACAATCCGTTTGGCTGCTTTGCCATCCCACAAATCTGGGCGTTTACCTTTTTTAAAAGAGCCCCTCAGAATTTTTCTACTTGCCGCAACCAATCGTTTCGCATTGATGCCAATCACTTCATTTGTCCCTTGTGAAACTGTCACCGGACGCTCGGTATTTTCCCGAAGGGTCAAACATGGAATACCCAAAATGGTGGTCTCCTCTTGAACACCGCCGGAATCCGTCAAAACAAATTTTGATTCGGACATTAATTTAACAAAGTCCAAATACCCCAGCGGCGCTTGAACAAGAAAGTTGGGCATTTTCTTTAAGTGCTTATTAAGACCAAATTCATTGAGCCGCTTCCTACTTCTGGGATGAATTGGAAATACCAAAACAACTTCTTTTTGAATCTCCTCAAGCGCATTGAGAATTTGCAGAAAATTTGCTTTGGTGTCAACATTACTCGGGCGGTGCAGGGTCAGAAGTGCAAACTCTTGAGATTGTAAATTCAGATCGCTGAGTATTTTCGAATTCCGCGCGCGCTTGAGGTTTCCCAAAAGTGAATCAATCATCACATTGCCGACAAAGTGAACCTTCTCCCGGCTTATGCCTTCTTTTAACAGATTCCCTTCGGCACTTTTCTCAGTGATAAAAAGAAAGTCTGCAATTTGATCTGTTAAAAGCCGGTTAATCTCCTCAGGCATGGTGCGGTCGAAGCTGCGCAAACCCGCCTCAACGTGAGCAAATTTGACGCCCTGCTTCACAGCCACCAGCCCGCAAGCAATCGTTGAATTCACATCGCCGACGACAAGCACTAAATCAGGTTTTTCGGCTAACAAAACTTCCTCAAATTCTATCATGATTTTGCCGGTCTGTTCCCCGTGATTACCCGAACCGACACCAAGATAAATGTCGGGCTTTGGAATCCGCAAATCCTCAAAAAAATATTTTGACATCTCATCGTCATAGTGCTGACCGGTATGCAATAACTTAAGTTCAAACTCAGGGCGCTTGTTCATCTCGGAAATAATTGGAGCTATTTTCATAAAATTCGGCCGGGCCCCAACAACATTCATGACCTTAATTTTCATTGTGTATTTCCTGGTTAAGAAGCGAACTTAAAAAGCGCCTTTTAATCGCAATGCAAAACGTTTGATTTCTTTTAAAGAAACAAGTTTAAACAGAAGCATTAAAACCGGTAAAAGGATCAGTACGACGGCGTCTTTCGCAAAATTTAGTTGAAGCTTGTTCAAGTCAATGATACCTATCCAGGAAAAAACCATACCCAGGAAAACCACCGGGATCATTTTCTTCCAAAGCCAATTGATATGCAAATACTTCTGTGACAGCCTGAACATAAAAAACATTAGAATAAAATAAGAAAGTGCAGTGGCAATCGCGGCACCTAAGATTCCGAAGGTTGGTATCAGCACAATATTCAAAACAATATTTATGACAGCTGCCAAGGCACCATATTGTGTCATTTGAAGGGTTTTGTTGTGAATTAATGCGCCCGCTTTGAAGATGTTTTGTAGTCCAAACAGCAGGTACGCAAAAGCAACCCACGGCACAATAATAATTCCGTAGTGGTATTCCTCTATCGTTGTTATTTTAAGCATATATTTGGACGCGACAACAATTGCCAACATAAGCAGGCTGCCAATTTGCACATAATAAAGCGCAATTTTTTGATAGGTTACTTTTTGTTCGGGTGCATTTTCAAGGCGGAATAATACCGGAAGCCAGGATTGCACCAAAGGCATAACAAAAACCATATTCAGGATCATGCCAAACTTATATGAAATCCCATAGATGCCGCTTGCTTCAACGGAAATAATTTCCTTGATAAAAAATCTATCGGACGTGGAGAGAACCAGTAAACTGATACCATTAAACATCAGTGGAAAACCGAAACGTAACGAACGAACAACATATTTGTGAACGTAATGCAGTCCGAACTGTTTGACAAAATAAAAAAGTACAAAAATTAATACCAGGCTGCCCGTGATGACTTTAGCGTAAATGACACCGCGCAGTCCTAAGTCCAAACCAATCACAAAATACAACGAGATTAGAATCAAAAGACTAAAGTCGATAAAAACAAAGGTGATGAAACGAAAAGCTTGTTCATAAATACGAAATAAAGTAAATAGGACGGTTCTGCTAAGGCCCATAAACATAACAATCACATGAACTCTAACCAGGCCGGTTAAATTGCTTGCTGAAAGATAGACCTCAGAAATGAATGAAGCGCAGAAAAACAAAATGGTGCAGAAAACTGCATTAACTGCAAAGATAAACAATATATTACTTGAAATGAACTCCTTCTCCCGCCCTGCCTTTTTCTCGGGATTGAAAAAGCGCCACAGGGCACCAAAAATTCCCAGTGGGGCAATTGCAATATAGAGCACTTCCAGCAACTCCAAAAGAACAATAATACCGACTTCGAAAACACTGAGGTAATGCGTATAAAGAGGAATGAAAAAAAAGGTGACACTTTTTACCGCTACAGTACCGATACCGTAGATGAAAGTATTCTTGCTGACATTTTTAAGTTCCGCTTCCACATTTTGGTCGTTGGCTTCGATCATACAATTCTAAAGCTGATCTGAAAATAATTTCAGATTGTGTGTAGCTATCATTGTTAAGATTTGTTTTTAAAAAAACTGAACTCTTTGACGAACTGCTCGATACCGGGATCACCGTCCTCCTGATAGATGACCGGGATGAGACTTACAATCCTCACAAAACACTAAGCGATTGGTGGTTGTCCCGCACTTAAACATGAATCGGATTTAAATTCCTTCATATACTTACGCGGCTAGAGTTTTTTTAAATACCCTTTTAAGAAAAATTATTCATTAATTCAAGCAATTTCACGCAAAGTCCTATTTTTATGGCGATAAACGGCCATCCTAGTTGAGATCAATAAATAATTTCCTGTATTAAGAGCTGTTTGACAGAAAACAGATTCTGATTACTTTAAGTCACGGGAATTAAAGTATGACACCAGGCAAATCCATTTATCTTTTTCCTCAACAATTTTTTCCGGAAGTCCAAGGTAGCGGGCATTATCTGCTCAAAAATGATAGTAACCAAGACATTATTTAAGCAGGATATCTTATTTTCATGATTTTCGAGATACGATTTTCTTGAAAATGAAGGTTCGTGCACCATCTGACTCATCTTGACTTTTTCCGACGGATATGATATACTATGAAAGTTTGGGCAACAATGGAGTCCAATGCAAGAGCTGAAATGTGATCACTGTTTGAAATGTGCGGAACCAACTGAGCATGGATATGTTTTCTGTGAAAAATGCACACCGCGTTACGGTCAAACAACCCGGATTTTCAGCGATGAACTTCAGAAAGAATTAGCTCTGTATGTTGGCACATTTCCGACCGGCAGCGTCATTAAGGATCGTTTTCGGGGACGGTTACGTAAAATGGTGGCTGGGAACGGATGCGTTAACGATGTGGTTCAAAGCTCCTGGCAAACGGTTGACTCTGGTGATACTGCACCGTATCAAGATGTTATTGCTCGAGCCTTTACTTACCAGCACTGGTTTACCGGACCACGCCTCATAGCGAGTTTACAACGCGGGAGATTTTTAACGCAAAAAAACGCGCATAAAGGTGTTAACGTTTTTTCTATCATCCGAAAAACTCGGGCGAATTTGAAAGATGGGTGCACGGCATCGAAATAATCGAACAGCTCCAGGCATGCGTGGAGTGGATTAAGTTGGGTGTGTAAAATTACCAACCGAATCTGTTGATTTGTCAGGTAAAAAATATTGAAAACCAGGGCCAACAAAAAGGGAATGAAATAACTGCTCGCGCAAAGGAAACATTGCCAGAATTTGAACTGAATCATAAATATGTGCTGTTGGTATGCTGGGACTCCTGACGCTATTTTTTCATGAAATATTATTTCAAGGGAAGACTTTTTTACCGCAGATGCAATTGAACTTTTGCCGCTTTCGGCCTTTCCTGGAAATTGAATCGTAGCGTCTGACAGTAATTCCGTGTCGATCTGATGGCCAATTCAGATCCAATAATCCGGTATGGTCATCAGCAGCTATCAGTTGGCCTAATGATTCTCTTCTCCGATATCCAGATCAGGTTTAATTGTTTTAAACTTTTTAATTGTCGCTCTGAATCGAATTTTATCACCTTCAAGTTTATTTCTGTGTTTTGCAGAAACAGTTGTCGGATTCTTCATATATAAATGCTCCCACTCCAAAAAAAAATCGGTCATAGAATCATATCTGCCTTCCATGATCATCCATCATTACAAACAAAAATAGAAACCATCGCTGGAGACAACAATACTGCGTGTGCCACATTAGTGTTGGTTATTATGAGATTCTTGTTTATTTTTCATGGGCTAGAGATTGAAAAATATTACCGAGCGATAAAAAACTGCTTGTCTTACTTGAAACCACGACCTCGGGTAGTCGCCTTTTGAATTGGGTGCGACCGTTTGCTTATTATTCCTGGTTGCCTATTTAAGTGTGTTGTCTCGGAGGTATAAAAAAGAATGCGGATAAGTCAATTGAACAATATGCAGAAAGTTAGGTCATTTGATATTTGGAAAAAGTATTTTATCATTTTTTTGCACCAAAGGCGTCAAACTATTTTTTGAGATTATTCCATGACGAGATTCGAAATTATATGTGTCCATAGATTCATAGTTTGTACCGCCGGAGATTCTTATTGAAATATTCAAGTAATGAATGTTTCAATGATACAAAAAATGCTAAGAACGAACCGGGAAGGGAGAACAACCGTCAAAATATGAATCTGTTAAAACAGGTCAGTCGGAAAATAATTTTTCCATACTTGATGAATTTGCGGGTCGATAAATTCTTTAGAAAATTAACCAATAATTCCATTTTAAATATTATGTATCATGGAGTGGTTAACAAGAACAGCAACTATTTTTCTCCGAGACATATAACAGCTGAACAATTTGAAGAACATTTGAAATATTTTTCTGACGAATTTGATGTAATAGGAATATCCCGGGCATTTGAGTATGCTGAAAGCAATCACAAACCTGAAAGAAATACAATAACCATTTCATTTGATGACGGATACAGAAACAATTTATACGTTGCGCTTCCTCTACTTAAAAAATACAACATTCAGACCACGTTTTTTATCTCAAGCATGTGTACGCAGGAGATGGACCTCAGGATTTGGGCAGATATTGTTGCGTGTTTAGATTATTTTCATAAAGATGACATCATTGAACTAGATAGCAAAAGGTTCAAGAATCTAGTTGAGATTGAATCAAAGATATCATTGACTGATTTCTTGAAAACGTCTGATGCATCCAGCAGAGATAATTATTTGGACTATTTAATTCTCAAATATAATATTAAAAAAAAATTAGATAGCATCCCCAGTGAAGTTTGGAAGTTACTAACCGGCGAGGAATTAAAAGAATTATCGAGTTCAGATATCGTTGAAATAGGTTCGCATGGTCATTTGCATTACAATTTGGCTGAAGTCGGTGCCGCTGTGGCAAAAAAAGAACTGGAATATTCAAAGGAGCTGCTTCAAAACATCGTTGGTAAAGAAATAAACAGTGTTGCTTATCCTGACGGAAGTTATAATAATGAAACTAAAAATATTGCTGAGAATTTAGGCTACAAATATCAACTGGCGGTTAATTATCATTGTCCTGATGATACCACTGATCCACGAATTCTGAATCGACACTCTATATCATCGACAACAACTTTTGAGTCCAACATGTTGCTAATGAATTTGGCCTTCAAGAACAAGGGATTTTGATAGTAATTATTTTTCTTCAGCCTGAAACATTTGTAACCACTTAGACAAAAAGGGAGTTATGAACTATTTAAATGAAACGAAATCTCTATATTAAAACGGAGAGGAATAAAAAGGAAGTGACGCTTTTAACGGCTATGTTGCCTATGCTATAGATCAGTGTGTTCTTGCAGACAGTCTTAAATTCGGTTTCGACACACCTAGTAGCCACTTTCTCTAAATCTCATAAGTCAATTCTAAGCAGTAACCCTTTTTACAAAGCCTATCTTATATCAATCTGATAGTAAGTGTCTGTCGATCAAACCTTAGATGAAATTCTTTTTTAAAAACTTCCACTCTGAACCTTTTTCATTATATCTAATTCTTGCTCTGTTATGAACTTCGCATCACAGATAGATTCTATGCGACTTCTTGCATTTCGAGACATCTCATAATATTTTTCTCTATCTGACAACAAACGAGCGATAGCCTCTTGCAACGCATTGGGATCATTTTTGGGGACAAGGTAACCATCCACGCCATCTTGAACAAACTCAGGGATGCCGCCTACTTTACTTGCTACCACAGGGAGGCCGCATGCCATAGCCTCGCACATGGCTAAACCCTGGGTTTCACGACGACTCGGGGCAACAAAGAAGCCATATTGATGGTATAGTTCTGGCAGTCGATCATGGTTTATATGATCAAAGTGAATGGTGGTATTTGATTCTAACTTCCTTGCAAGCTTTTTAAACTTGTTGAAAAATCGCCCTTTTCCATAAATAGCCAGACTTCCCTTGTCAAATTTTGCAAAAGCCTTAATGGCCACATCAAGACCGTAAACCATTCTCTCCATACTGCGAACGGATATTCCATTCCTGATATTTTGCGGGACTTGATATGAAAAAAGTTGGGTATCAACTGGATTAGGAATGACAACTGCATTGTCGATGCTACTAAAGGAATGTCTTTTAGCTGCATGCAAGAGCCAATTGGAAACAAACACACAATGCTCAATCTCTTGTAAAAAAGTCCTCATTAAACAAATTTGATAGAGTTCCCTTGGAAAGAGTACGAGTCTTTTTTTTATCCAATCAAGAGAATTCTTAGAGGACATTAGATCTAAAGTCCACAGAATTTCATGACCATGAATCCAGGCAACCTTGGCATAATCTAACTTTCTAATGAATGGAATATTCTTAAAAGTTGGATAATGTACTGCAATCACATCTGGCTCAAATTCTCTTATTTTGACCAAAAAACTGATGCTTGATGTTTTGTGAACAGTGATTCCTTCGAAATTGTAAGTCAGATCATAGTCATGCAAAATAAAAACTTTAACTTTGTTCTGTTTTTTCTTATACAATTTTGCCCGTGCATGGACAAATGAAAACGAACTGTAGGATTCCGAGGGATAGTCCGGACTGATAATCGCAATTTTCATGACTCTAGAAAGGCCTTCAATAGTCCCATTTTGATTCGATGAAGAACGGCCAAGATCACCCATTGCGTTCTAGAGAGAACAGCATAGCGGTTAGGTGCAGTGCTTTATTAGGCGTTTCTTCTAGTAAACAATCGGCTTGGCAGCTTCTTAAAATGTTTTGGCAAGAAGCAGAATAGATTGTCATGCTTAGGTAGATTTGTTATATCCTTTATTTCCAATAATCTAGAGGGTTTTTCCTTCCCTCTTGCAAGACGGAACAGTCTGTAAGAATTAATATCGTGTAAAAAAGTGTAAATGTCTTTCGTATCTCCTCCGTGCGTTGGATGCATGGTGCTACATTCGATAATGCAAATAGGCGCCTCAAAACCCGATAAAGTATTGGCTGCTCCTTTCAGGACTTCGAGTTCCCAACCTTCAACATCGATTTTGATACAATTTATACTATTTATTCCGTGTTCCTCTAAGTAATCATCCAAGCGATTAATAGGTATTTTGTGACAAGATTCTGTATAATTAGGCTTGATTAAAGATGAAGAGCCTCTATTTACTATGTTGTCAAAAATATCAACTACTCCATTTGTTGAACCAATAGCCGTATTTACCACTTCAACATTTCGAAAGTTATTGAGTGCAATATTCTCGACCAAAATATTATACGTGTTTGATAGAGGTTCAAATGACACCACCCTACCATTTTCACCCAAGATTTTGCCTGCGTGTAGGCTCATTAACCCAATATTGGCTCCGATATCTATGAATGTATCACCGTCTCTCAATATGTCATTCATGAGTTTCAAAGTCCCTGCTTCATACGTACCATAGTTAAAAAGAGCTCTCTCTAATCCTTTATCCAGAACAGGGTCAACTAACATCTTGAATCCATGTACAGTTTTGACTATACAAAGTCCTTTAGGATTTGGTTTTGGAACAATTTTGGCAAGAAGATTTGTTGTTTTAAAGGTGCCTCGGATAGGTAAATATCTGATATGACCTAATAAAACACGGACTATTTTTAAACCAAGGTGATTAGAATAGTCATTGTATTTCTTCTGCAATTAAGAGCTCCTTTCTATATTTAATAATGCCAAAGCACACCAAGGGAATCAGATACCACCACGCTGTATATTTCAACATTGGTAAAGTCATTAAGGCAATTTTCCTGTCCAATTAGGCAAAACTCAAATCATCTGATAACAAACTTTTAAATGTTTTTCCCTTGTTTCCATAAACGGTAACCGTCTGCCCGCAATAAGGTGTGTGGCAAGCCTCACAAAACAGAAAACGATTGCTGGGTCGCACTATAAACATGAATCGGACTTGAATTCTTTCATATCTTACGTGGTTACTTTTCTTCAAATATACCTTTTAAGAAAAATTAATCATTAATTCAAGCATTTTCAAGCAAAGCCCATCTTTTAGGAACCGCGATAAACAGCTAAACTATTTGTGATCGATAAATAATTTTCTATTTTAAAGGGTAATTTTCAAACATAACTTAAGCAGATTTGAATTGCTTTAGAAGTCGGGTAGGTATAGATACAGACGACGCTTATATAAAACATGCAAAGCTTTTTTCTAAGAAAAAGGGAATCATAGATGTCAAATTCAACGTCTTGTAAATAAATAATTGACGCCTTCGAATCAGATAGTCTTGATCTTATTTTTTTAAATGATGTCATAGAGCAATTAGAAGACCGGTTTTAATTGAGGCATTTAAGGATTGTAAAAGAGTAGTTAAACCCAATGGTGAAATTTTCCTGGAGTTTTCTCCCTGGACTAGTTGGGACGCGGAACATTTATATGATTATATTTATATTCGCTGCTGCCAATTATTCTTTTCGGACGAAACTCTTATCAAAGTGCTGAAGAGAATGGGACTGAAACCAAGATTTGTCAGGATTATCAGCTACACGGCATTTCCGAGAGTTAAAATCGCATCACGATTGCCGAATTTTGGGATATATCGGTAACCTCAACTTGAAGGTAGATATATCTGATCGTCGCCCTTCGAGTCTGGCAAGATACCTGAACGCGCTCTTCTAAACCAAAGGTTTGGTCGCGATGGTAGTCTTTTACTTCGCGCGAATACTCATTCATTTGTGAAACTCGGGTCATAGTCGAATGATCTCATTCGTTCGCCACAGATCTTATTAATTCGGGCAAAGTTGTCTCCAAAAAAAATCTGCCAATATGCATCCTTGTTTCTCCCTTTCGGCTGGTACTCAACATCAAGGTATTCTGAAATGTCATTCTTTATTTCCAATCCAAGAGATCCGGCAATTCGCTGAATTTCACCAATCTTGTTCTCTAAAAAATCTTCGTACTTGCAGATTTTAAAAATCTGGCACTGTTTTAGATACAGATCCGCACAAAAATTCCAGCGTGCAGCCAGTATTTCGATATAGTTTTCACCGCTGAGATTAAGCCATTTTCCATCAAGAACCGGGCGCCAGCCGGGAGGTACCTTTGCCCATTGCCCATCCGTTAGTTTATTTTGGTTGCCGGAAATATTCAGCCTGTCCAGAATACTTCGAATATTAGCCCTTGGATCCCGTTGGATAAACACAAATTCAGCCTCAGGAAAATAATTCCCTAATTTATCAAATAAAAAAGTGAGATCGGTGGACTTAATAAGCTCCCGTGAGAAATCTAACTTGTTGCGCTTAACAAATGATTCAAATGAAACATCACCCCTTTTAACTTTTTGAATAATAGGACGACGAAACTCTTTTCTCAGATCCAGAGCGACACTGAGACCTGTCATCTTTGCCAGCAGGGCCGCAATGGCTGTCGTGCCTGACTTTTGATTGCCCAATATAAAAACCGGTCTAGTATTGATCTTGGCCTTCAAATTTTCGAACAGGCGAGTAAATCCAAGGAGGTGATACCTGGTTTTTCTTAAATAACTGCTTAAGAGTTTCTCACTGAAATTGATTTTGTTATCCATATATGAGATGCTATTCGTTTCTGGTTGTCACTTCGAAAAAAAGCAACGTTATTTACAAATTGAGGCTGAAAGTAAAGTATTAAATTTTGATTGTAACCCCTCTCTGGATTCCAAGCAACTAAGTATTTGAGTCACGATAAGTAACTGCCATGAAGTAAAGTTTCTATTTGTGTTCATTTAGAGAAGGCGTTTCAAAAAGCTGGGGCTATTTTTCAACCATCTCATCAAAAATTTCAGCCAACTTCCTGGTGTGTTCCCTGCGTTCACACTTTTTTTGAAAAGCCTTGTTATTCATAGTCAAGTTTTGACTATTTCCTTTAGCAGTTATTAACTTAGAAAGGGTTTCTCTTAATGAAGAAACATCCTTTAGGTCAAAAACATAGCCTAGATCATTTGATCGAATCAACTCTGCCGTTTCACCTTCAGGAGCCAACGCCAGAATTGGCAGACCTGTACCAATATATTCGTAAACCTTCCCGGGAATAATGAGATGACTCACCCGGGCGTTGTCTATAATCAGCAATAAAAGATCCGCACTCAGAAGATATTCAAGACTTTCTTTATGGGGAAGATAACCCACGATTTCAAAGCTGTCTTTTACAGGGGAAACCTGAATATCACTAATAACACTTTCCCCTACCCTGCCAACTATGCGGATCCGTACTTTGTTGGTAATCTCAGGATCCTCCACCTGGAGTAACTCCAGGGCGCGCAGGAGAGATTCCGGGTTGCGAGGACCATACAGAGAGCCGGAGTAGGTGATGGTTAAGACTCCATCTTTTTTCTTGGGCTGAATCGAATCAAAATCCGCGGCATCAAAACCGTTCGGTAAAAGGTGCCAGACCTGGCTTCGAAACTCAGGGTGCCTGCTTAGTAAATCTTCTTTAATACCGCGCGTGACGGTTAAAATTCGATCAGCGTGACGAAGGACCGAGGCCTCCATTTGCATTTCAATTGCCAGCGACAACTTGGGACGCCACTGCGGCGTTGAAACCCAGCCGATCCAGGAATCGCGGAAATCAACCACCCACGGCAATTTACTGGTGCGGTGCAGCATCTTGCCAATTAGGTGGGTTGTGTAAGGCGGTGCCGAAGAATAAATAATTCGCACATTCTCTTTCTTTAGAATTCTTTTGCCTTTCAAATAAGCAAAAAAGAGCCAGCCGATACGGGCGTCCGGGATAAAAAAAGTCGCTCGGATCCACTCAGACAAGCGTTCGCTCAATTTTTGTTTGCTTTTCTGACCCAGCGAAAGCGTGGCAATATCCGTCGACTCCTCTGCTTTGCGGCTGGTGAATTTTCGGTACAAACGATACGGTTCAAAAATGCGCGAGCGGTACACTTTAATTCCCTCAGGAATTTCAGAAAGTAACGACTCATCATACGCGGGATAGTCCGCATTTTTTGCGGTTAGTACGACTGGTTCCCAGCCAAACTCCCGCAAATACTTGACGAATTTCAAAGTTCGTTGAACCCCGGCTCCCCCCGAAGGAGGGAAATAGTAAGTTATGACGAGAACCTTTTTACAGATTTTAGACATAAGAAAATTACTACCTAACAAAATGATCGAATTAATATCCCGCAAAACGAAATGAATGTCAACTGATATTTTTTTCTGATATTGAGAGGAAATAAACGCGGGTTGCCCGCTCGAAAAAATGTAGACTCAGAAAACTTGTGTTGGGCGGAAGGATTGGGTTGACTTGCCTTGACCCAGGGAACCTTCATTTAAACGTGGATAGAAATAAAGATGTGAAGGTATGCCCCCCGGCTCTTCGCTAATCGTGTAATACCCGAGCCCATCGGCCCGCCAGCAAACAGCCTCTCCTTGCGGTTCCGGAACATAAGGAACACTGACAGGATCTTTCTCGAACATTTTCACCCATTTTTCATCAGGGGGTTTGCGCCAATAGTAAATCGCACTGTAGGTTTTAATAACAACCTCATTGCCTGACGGTGAAATATCGCCGCCGACGACATTGTTTAAGTTAAGCGACGCTACATATTCCAGGGTAATCGTCTCCGTTGTTGATTGCGGATATGGCGCACGATAAACCCGGACCTTACTTTCACGCTTGGACACAATGTAGATATCCTTCGTCAGTGGGTCAACCATGAGGGTCTCAGCATCCCTTTTGCCGTCGGGAAATTGAAAGGCAATTGTTTCCACCTCACTCAGTGTTGCTTCAACAGGCGGTTGATTTCGAAGCACCTCAGGTTCCGCAACCCGATAAATATATTTAATATCGAATTGTGAGAGGTTGTCTCCTATATCACCGATATACAAATATTGCTGGCCTTCTACCGGGCCCGGTCCCACAGCAATATCTTCCCAATCTCGAGCCTTGGTGCCTTCGATTAAAAAGGTGCCGAAGTGATGGCCCTTGGCATCGATGGCAAAGACCCGGTTTTCATCGCCGGAATCATTATGAGTCCATAGAATATTAGGGTTTCTGCGACTGGCTGCAAGCCCTGAGGCCTCGTTGAGTAAGTCATTGCTGATTAGCCCCAGGTCTAACCGCTCGCCAAACTCAGGTCTTCCGGTCACTAACAAAATAAAAGCAATGATGTATTGAATTATTCTTATCATTTCGAGATTATTTAAAAGCTGTCATGGATCGAGTCTTTCTTAAAATATCGGCATTTTATGGCGATCTCTTAATCTGGGTAAACTTTAGCTCACAACATAATAAACAGCCGTAGAAATAAAGTCTCTTAGCTCATGAATACGACTGATGAAGTCAATTTGTTTTCGAGGTTTTAATCCAAACTTTACTTCATACCCTGGGTTTACCAAAAAAAACTGCCTTTTGCGGACTTCCCATCTAGTTAGAGAAAGAATCTTTTCAAATTTCCTAACAGATAAACGGGTGTCATATATTTCCAATAGTTCTTGAATGCTTTCCCCTGACTCTCCAAAAAACTTTAGAATACTTTGGTAAAAACTGCGCGGCAGAATATGAAACCAGGGCACGTATCTCAAAACCGAGGTGGTTATTTGTTGATGCCCACCAAAGGGGTTATGCCAGGGTGGAAAAGATAAAAACACAGTCCCTCCCGGTTTGACAAACTTGTGAAGGGCAGTTAGAAATCTTTCTTGATCATAAATGTGCTCAATCGCGTCCTTTAAGATAACCAAATCTATTTTATTAAAAAGGTGCTCGAAGTGCTGATCGTGGTGAATATCGAAAGCGTAGAACGTAACCAACTTTTTCCGAACTTCTTCTTTGAAAATTTTCTTGGCATTTTCGATACGTGAAGGTGAGAGATCAATGCCATAGCAGGTAAAACCACCTTCAATGAAAGCTTTCAGGACCCCGCCTTCGCCGCAGCCAATTTCCAGAATCTGAGCATCCGGGGGTAAATTCACAATTTCCAAAATAAACGGTAGAATGTGATTCTTGCTGGTGAGATATTGCTGTCGCCATTTTTTCTCGGGATCAAGATGGAAGTCGTATGGCATGAGGTTGCTGAGGTTGGTATAACATTTTTTTGCGGACTTTGGCGATCTTCGATTTCAAACAGCTCTTTTCTATGTTTGAAATATATTCAAGCAATTCTTGCTCGAGTCGTACAGCTGAGCTTTTCTGCTCTTGATAAAGGTTTTGCGTCTCAAAGGGATCCGCAATCAAATTAAAAAGCATTTTCTGATCATTCCCAAGATCCATGATTAATTTCCAGTGATCCTCCCTGCAGGAGTAAATTTTGGGCAGAACGTCGATATTGAATAGATTCCTGTCCACCGGCGTTGCATTGTCCCGGCAATAACTCGCACCCGAAAAAACTTGAGAATGACGAAGGTTTGAGGTCGCAGAAATGCTATCGAAGATTCCACTTTTTTCAAACACATTCTCCATTCCAATTGAGGAAAGGATAGTCGGTGCTAACTGCATCAAACTAACTAATTCTTCATGTACCTCACTGTTTTGCTGATGAGGTTTTTTGACAAGAAAAGGCACATGAATCAACTCGTCATACAGTTTTGACTTATGCTGCAAATCACCATGATCTTTAAATTCCTCACCATGATCAGCAGTGAAAACAATCATTGCAGATTCAAAAAGATTTCGTTTCTTTAAAAAAGAGAACAGCTCCCCTATTTTAGAATCGAGCTGGCGGACAGCGGCATCGTATAGTTGGATGACACCGGAAAGCATCTCGGAAGATAAAGACATATTCTCTCTGACCCGCGTATTGAGTTTGAAATTTTCCTGTTTTGCAATCGGTTCAACGCCTAATTCAAGTTGTGCCGGCATTTGAGGCAAATATGGAAAATGGGTATCCATATAATGAACCCAGAGAAAGAAAGGCCCGCCAGAAACACTATCGATCGCATCGCAGCAGTCTGAATTAATTTTCTTCTCAAGGCACGCTTTTGAATGCACAACCTCATCTGAGACTAAGTAGCGATTTAAATCCAGCTCAGGCACATCGATCGCGTTTTCAAGTCGGCCATTCCCGTTGTCTTGTTTAGAGCTTTCGGTTGGAACTGCAAAATCAAGATAGTCATTGAATTCATCAAAGCCTCGGTCATAATGAAAGGACCGTGATACATAAGGGTTTGCGGCATTGAAACCCAGGGTTGTGTATCCGGCGGACTTTAAAACTTCGGCTAAAGTAACCGGCGCATCAAACAAGCCCAACTTGCTCGACATCAGCGAATTTTGCGACGCCATAATAGCCGGAAATGCGTGGGGTGTGTTGGGGCCGTCCGAAAAGGCATTGCGAAAAAATGCATTTTCCCGCGCAAATTGATCGAGGTTCGGAGAGGTCGGTTTGTTATAGCCGTGGCAACCCAGATGATCTACGCGCAAAGAATCGACGGTTATTAAAATAATATTGGATCGACTACGGTGCATTTATATATCCCAGCTCTTGCAGCCGTTTTTTAATGAGGTCTTCTTCTCTTTCTGTCCCTCTCGAACCAGTATCACCGAACAACATTTCGTTTAAAACAAAATTGATATACTCAGATACAGTCTGAAACTGGCTCGATTGCGCGATAATTTTTTCGATTTCCTGGTAGTATTCGCTTTTAATTTCTACTTTTGTCATGCTGAAAAATTTCGTTTTAAATTAAAGCACTATTTGAACTAGGATTGACCCAGAAAATGACTTGATTTATTAATCCGGATTATTCTAAGTTTTCACCGTTAAGGCGCCAAGAATATATAAGGTATACGAAGTTTTGTTTTCAAACAAAGTCTACTGAAATAGCTGAAAAAAATAAATTTAATTTCTTACTTTTCAATACTTCCGTCCCTGTGTCTCCGCGGTTTAAGAGTTATTCAGGTTGATTGATTTTTTGAAACAGGCGGCTGCTGCTTTAACGCAGCGACTTCAGCCCAGAGTTTTCTTGATTGAATAATCTGTATTGTCTTTTCGACTCTCCGTAATCATCTCTCCCAAAAGACCGATAGAGACAAACTGTACTCCAACAACAATTGCCAGGATT
>SMUX01085514.1_pt1 | contig 17362 bp, 20 predicted proteins | sample 2456431 | NCBI WGS metagenome assembly SMUX01 (sample SAMN11095930, study PRJNA526329) | marine sediment metagenome | biome: Marine sediment; feature: Surficial sediment; material: Deep marine sediment; isolation source: Hadal surficial sediment | place: Pacific Ocean | collected 2014-11 | depth... | reverse complement strand
GTCTTCATAGAAACATAAAGTAGGTTATAGTTCTATGAAAATCAATGGATTTACATGATCAAGACAAGCAGATACAGAAGAAGATTGATTGGATTTCAAGTCAGGTTAGAGAAACAAAAATCCAACTTAAACGACAATACATAGAGCTTGAAGATGCTCTAAAAGAACAAGAAAAACTAAGAAAAAATAAAAAGAAATTTTGATTGGTACTTTCTTTACAATCTTATGAGTGAGGATCTCATAAAATCCATCCTAGTACTAATACAGAATGACCGAGGGGATAAGGAGATTTTAATGCGAATCTTAAATGATCTCAGGAAAGATAAAAAGACTTTTGGTCCAGACAAGTCATATCTCAAAAACATAATTGAGAAATACCTTCCAGAAGACAAACATCTTCTGAAATCTTTGGATTAAAACAAGACAATTTATGTCACAAATACCAAAATCAAATATTGGATAAAGAGCAATTATGTAATGAAATCTTAAAGATTGATGACAAAATAAGATTTACAGCAATCTATGATGAAGGAGATTTTTTTCATAAGATGCGTGAGGGATTGGATTCTTATCAGACACCTGAGGAGACTGAAAATTCTTTAGCTCAGGCAGTTTATCGATGGAATTCTAGAAAAAAAGCTGCACCAAAGATTGGTGAGCCGATTTATGCTATGGCAAAATATGGAAAAGTTTATCGTATTATTATTCCAGCAGGAATTGCAGGAGTGCTAATAGTTACTACAGAGTTGACTGTCAACGTAGAGGAAATTGTAGAAAAAATCAGAGAGATGAGAGACAAGCATTATCAATAAAGGTTTTCTGACTAAAAGTAGAGGTATCAAATTTTTTGTTAATAATTAATTAGCGATGTGTAATTTTGCTAAATCACTTTAAGTTTTAAGAAAAATAGTATCTCTCATTTGATACGTACAACATGTTAAATTTGATTATGAGTAACTAGATTCATTGATTTTAGCTGTTCCAAAGATAGATGTGTGTAAAAGCTGCCGTTGCCTTATTGATTCCCATGAAATTTTTTCGCAGAACATTACGTTAGGTACATGTAAGAAACATAGACGCCTGTGTAAGATGTACTAAAGACAGCTCTATGAGTATTGATTCTAATGATTTAGTTCCAATTCGCTAAATCACTTTGAGATTTGAGAATTCACTTTCTATGGTATAAAAAACCTTTGAAATGTCAACAATCCATTTTATTTTTAATTCTAAAGCTAACAACCCTTCTAACATTTTCTAATTTATAATAAATGTAGAAAAACTAATTTATAATTATAGTTAGTAGATTTTTCTATTGTTTTAATGAATTGATCTCTGTTAGTACAGTTGCAACTGTTTTTCCATCGTATTTTTGAATAATAGTTGACAATTCTTTGAATAATTGATCCTTGGTTAGATTTTTGTCGTTTGTTCCTCTTTTTTCCTTTTCCTTTATTTGATCATTGATTTTTGTAATTTGTATATCTTGCTTTTTTAGTTCTTCTTCAGTCTTTGTTATTTCAGTTTTTAATTGGTTAATTTTTCCTCTCCTTGAATCTCTAACCTGAGTTAGTTTTTGCGCAAATTTTTTCAGACCATTTGCGTCAAGATTATCAATTTGTACATCATTTAATTTTGCAAGCTGTACATTGTCATTTTGTAAATTTTCAATTTCAAGATCAAATCTGTTTTTCGAATCCTGTATTTTTACAACTTCTTTTTTTTGTTCTTGAAGGTAAGCGTTGACCAGTTTTACATATTGACTGATATTTGACGTCATGTCAGCCAAATTTTGTGTTTTTTTTGTCACTACTTCCCAAGGGGTTCCTCCTTTTTCTCCAATGAAAATATTTCTCTTTCCAACATCAGCAGCATCTCTAGCCTCGATTTTTGTTTCATTTCCATCTGTATCTGTTAGGTGAGCCCATTCATCTTCTGCATCGGGTTTTTTTTGGTTAAATCTACCAGTTCCAATTCCTGATTTCAATACAAGTGCATTAAATCTGTATCATAAAACGAATTGTTTGTAATTGAATACTTACAGAGTTTTAGACCATGATTATTGCCATGGCACTACTCAATCTTTAAAGATACAGAATTTACACTATTTTTTATTGAAGCTTGAATTTAACACAAAAAATTATATCAAAGAAATTAAGAAAAATACAGATGAATATTTTCGTACTTTTATTAATCGGGAGTCTCTTGCAGCAGGAATTTTACTACTGCTGCCTAGTGAAAAAGATACTCAAACCCCACATGATAGTGATGAAATATACTACATTATTAGAGGCGACGGTTTTTTGAAAATTAACAAAAAAGATTACCCATTATCTGAAGGAAAAGTTTTCTTTGTAGCCAAGAATGTTGAACATTACTTTTTTGGAAATACAACTGAATTAGCAGTTTTGTATTTTTTTGGGGGTCCTGATTCTTAATTTTTTATAATTATACGCCTGCCTGAAACCTTGATTTTTCCTTCTGCGAATAGTTTTACAGCTTGCGGATAGATTTCATGTTCTTTTGTTAAAATTCTTTTTGATAATGACCCTTCAGTATCACTGTCTTTTACTTTTACTACGGCCTGAATAATTATTGGTCCTGAATCTACTCCTTCATTAGCAAAATGAACCGTGCATCCTGAATATTTTGCACCGTACTTTATTGCCTGCTCTTGAGCCTGCAGACCTGAAAACGATGGCAAGAGAGCAGGATGTATATTCAGTATGCGATTTTTGTACTTTCTAACAAATTGAGGACTGATTATTCTCATAAAACCTGCAAGACAAACAAGACCGTTTTTGGAAGTCACCCCATATTTGTTAAGAATCAGCATCAACTTTTTGTCATATTCCAATCTTTTACCTTTGTATTGTGAACTATCTACAACCTCAGTATTTACTCCAAGTTTTTTAGCAATCTTTAATCCTGCAGCATCTGACTTGTTTGAAATCACCACTGCAGGATTTATTGGAATTTTTTTCTTTTTTATGGATTTTAAAATAGCTTCCATATTACTTCCTCGCCCAGAAATTAAAATTGCTAGATTTAGCATTTATGTCAACACTTTATCAAACTAGCAATTTATATCAAATCTCATTGTTCAGTTCCTAGTTTGCAAAGAAAGGTAAGAATGACAAAAAATGGAATCTTGTGTGAACTAAATGATTCCAAAGTTTACTTGGATCCTAAAAAGACTGAATCTGACGGAGTTAATTTCATTTCTCATGCTCATTTTGATCATTTACCTTATCAAAACGGTGGTACTATTTTGGCTTCTCGTGAAACAAATGAGATTGCCAATCTTCGTGGTTTTAAGATGCAAAATTTTGTAGATAATATGGAAAATTTTTCTCTAGTAGATACTGGCCATATTTTAGGAGCAAAAGGATTACTATTTGATGATATTTTCTATACAGGAGATATTTGCACCAGAAATCGAGGTTTTCTTAAAGGCGCCAAAGTCCCAAAATGTAAAACATTAATCACCGAATGTACTTTCGGTCTTCCTGAATTCGTATTTCCAAAACTTGATGATATAAAAAAACGAGTTAACAAAATCATTTCTGAGCTTTATGAAAAACAAATACCGATTCTTTTACTTGGTTACCAACTAGGAAAAGCACAAACAATTTCTTATTTATTTAGAGATTGGGAGCCACTGTATTATCATGATTCTATTAAAAAAATGAATGATTTGCACAGAGAACTTGGGGTTGAACTTAAAGAAGCTATAGGCCACACAGAAGCTGAAACAAAAGGACTTCTTGATAAAAAACCATGGGTGATGATTGTACCTATGATGTCGACAAAAAATTCCTTCATAAAACATATGAAATCAAAGTATGGTGTAGTTACCATTGGGTTTAGTGGATGGTCAACATCGCCACGTTTTTCTTTTGGACGAAGAACTGACTATTCAATTCCTCTAAGTGATCATTGTGATTTTAATGAATTAATAGAACTTGTTAGAACTAGTGAAGCTGAAAAAGTGTATACCATACATGGTTTTGTTGAAGAATTTGCTTTACACCTTTCTAAATTAGGAATTGATGCACAACCACTTCGTGAAAAATCACTAGATGATTTTTTTTAATTTCAAAAAAATTAATTTATTTTGATGCAATCTTGATTAACTGTACTTGCTTTCCTTTTTCAAATTCACTATTAATAGTGTTTTTTGGAAGATAACCTTTAAACTGAATTTTACTACCAAATTTTATTGCAATGAAACTAAAAAGAAAAACTAATCCTATTAAACCGCCTACCGCCAAACTAAAATAATTTTCATCACCAATTCTTACAGTATAGTTTGGATCACCTAAAAGAAAAACCTCAGTAATTAACATTGAGAAGAACATGTGCATTTGAGTAAATGGAACAGTAATCATTTTAGATTACTCACCACTTTATGGAATAGCCCCTCCATTTTCAAGCCCAAATACATTTTGTTTAGTTAATCAATAAGGGATTGGGAAATTTTGATTCAAAACAGGTTCCAATTTGGAATATTGAAAATTATATGCCATCTTTTTATATCTTTGAACAACAATCGATATTGTGGGAAAAATGAGCAGTTCCTATTTATTTTCATTAGCGATAATCTTTGCTTTTTTTCTTACTTGGCAAACTAGCTTTGCCCAAAATGAAGATTCTGAAAATATTGAAGTAGAAATGGAAGATGCAGTATCGACCCAGGAAAAAGCCCCTAGTGATGATTCTGAAAAAAAACAAGTAAACTTGGAGGAACAAATATCACTCAAAACAACTGCCGGTGATGAAAAAATCCTTGCACCACTAAAACAAATGCATTCAGGAGTCTCTGCAAAAGATGTCCTTTGTAAAGAAGGCCTAGAATTGATATTCAAAGCTAGCGATGGATCTGCAGCTTGTGTAATGCCTTCTACAGTTTCAAAGCTCATAGAAAGAGGATGGGCGGCTTAATTTCCTAGAGTACCTTATTTCACACGAATAAAACAAATTAAAATTGACTCAGTCCAGAATTGAGTTCAGCTAAAATTAATAAATGATTTTCATTTATTTTATAAAATAATGATAATTGTTTGCCCTCTATGTAAAAGAGGCAAAGATATTCCACTGGACGAAAAAACAGGAAGACCAATGAAGGGAGTAAAGTGCCCTTATTGTACTACTCAAATTACATGATTTAGTAACTGGAATTAAATTATTGCAGAGCTCTAGGTATTTTTTTTATCAGATGCGAGATTGAAATTCTTCCTGGACCTACGGCAATTATTGTTAATGCTACTGCAAGCATCATTAAATCCCATTCAAATCCTCCCTGTGAGATGAAGAACTCGTCTATTCCCCTGATGTGAAATATTGCACCAAGTAAAATAATTGAGAAAATGACTCCAGTAATTCTAGTGAGAACGCCTGTAATTAAGAAAATTCAGCCTATGAATTCAGAGCAATTGGTAATCGCATTTCTGGTGGGAGCCCTGCGGTATCAATTAACCATCCTTCCCAGCTAGGATCAAACTTTTTGATACTATGTACAAGGAAGGTTGCTCCCAAAACTGCACGAAGACCCCAGTGAGTAACATCGTGCCATTTTGTGTCTTTTAGAGTAGCTTCAAACAACATTTATCGAAGATTTCAAGTAATAATAAAAACATTTACCCAATTTTATTCTAATTTACAACTTTTCTGAATCAAATTTGGAAGAATTCTTTAATATTTTATGAACATATTTTGAATAATATGAATTCAAAGTATGTGCTTTCTGGAGTAGGTGTTGCTGTTGTAATTATTGCACTAGTCTCAATTATGACTTTATCATCTACTGAAACTATTCAGGTTTCAACTGAGTCAGAAACTGTAGCTCCAACTGAAACTATTATGGTTACAAAGGGACTAAAACATATTGTACCTCTAGACAAGATCCGAAGCGGTGGTCCCCCAAAGGATGGAATCCCATCTATTGATGATCCAAAATTTGTTACAGTCTCAGAATCTCAATTTATGTCTGATTCCGATATTGTAGTTGGTTTGGAAATTAATGGAGAGATAAAGGCATATCCACTTTTTATTATGGTGTGGCATGAAATTGTCAATGATAAAGTAGGCGGAGTTCCTGTAGCAGTTACATATTGTCCCCTTTGCTTTACTAATCAGGTTTTTGAAAGAATAATTGATGGACAAGAGGTTGAGTTTGGAACTTCAGGAAAACTGTACAATAGTAATCTTGTAATGTATGATAGATTAACAGATTCATACTGGAGTCAAGCTTTAGGTATCTCAATTGCTGGAGAACTTGCAGGTAATGAGCTAAAACGTATTCCATTTGATGTAATTTCATGGATTGATTGGAAAAACATGTATCCTAATACATTAGTCATGACAACAGAGACAGGTCATCTTCGAGCATATAGTGTAGATCCATATGGCGATTACTATAAAGATCCCAGAATAATTTTTCCAGTAGATAATAAAGATGATAGGATGCATCCAAAAGAAATTGTTCTAGGATTTCATGAAAATGATGTATACAAAGCCTTTAAACAAATTGACGTAGAATCTTCGAATGTAATTAATGATAAAGTCGATAACAAATCATTCCTGATAGTATCTTTATTCACAGGAAATGCCAGAGCATTTGATAGATTGGTGGAAGGCCAGGTCTTAACATTTGATTTTATTGATGACACAATTATTGATATTGAGACAAAATCTATATGGAATTATGATGGCGTTGCAATTTCTGGTTCAATGGAAGGAACCCAACTTATGAGAGAGCCATTTGATCCTGGCTTTTGGTTTGAGTGGGTAGCACTCCATCCCAATACTGAGGTTTACGAAAAAAGTTGAAAATGAGACCAATAGTTAAAGCAAGTATTGTAGGAGTAATTACGATTATTGTTTACCTTACTGTGGTGGTAGTGACTACACCTGCGCTTCCTGCAGTTGCCGCATTAAGTGCAGCATTTGAGCTAAATTCTATTGTAATAGTTGGAATGGGTGTTGGAATTGGAATCCAAATTTATCTTTCTGAACATAGTAAAAGACTAGGATGTAGATTAAACATAAAGAGAAAAGCCTTTGGAGCAAATACTAGTGGCACAGCAGCAACAGGATTTTTTTCATTTTTTTCATTGGTACCGCTTGGATGTTGTGGGTGGTGGCTATACGTACTCTCATTATTGCCAAGTGTTTTAGGTACAGGGGCAACAGCTTTTTTGATTGAATATAGTCAACCCTTATCATATTTGGGATTAGTAATAATTTTTGGATTAAATGGTCTAACTTATATAAAATTACAAAAGGAAAAGAAAATTAGAAAAATCGCATAGTTGTTTTGGATCAAGTTTTTATTGGCCTCAATGAATAATTTTTGAATGCTAAAAATTGAGGCGGTAGTTCGAAGTACCAGATTTCACGATGTTCAACATGCATTAACTGATGCCGGAGTAGACACTTTTTCTGCATATGATATAAAATTAACAGGTCTACACAGAGGTCATGCTACTTCTAGGGGCAGACCAGGAAGTTTTAAGGCTAGTGAATTAATTGCCAAAACAAACATCGTAGTTCTCTGCCATGAAAGAAATAAAGAAAAAATTGTCAATGCAATTACTAAAGCATCAAAAACAGGGCAAAAAGGTGACGGTGTGATTTCAGTCTATAAAATTGAAAACCTGATAAAAATTCGGAATGGGGCAACCGAAGAAGCAGCGCTCAGGTAAAGTTACCATAAAGCCATGTATGATCAATATGATCACACATTTACTTTTAGGTTAAATCGACCTTATAGTTACGGGAACTAATCCACACATTTCAGATCAGACTTCCGAGTTCTTTGCGGATAAGTCATTAGGATAGGGCCTTTTTTCAGCCCTATTCTCAAACAATTTCTTATTTTAATATAATAATTGAATTTCAAGTAGATAAAACCAATATCAACTCTTTAGTTGTGTATCAATTGCACATACAATACTCTATTAATTAAATTCAAGAGCAATTCTTAGAATTCATTCTTCCAATGAACACGGACAGACTTGTTGTCTGCCGTCGTTCTTGGTTGTAAAAAACTATTTTTAATTTGAGGCTAACATCTTTGGGTGCTTTGAACTTTTCCACAAAAGAGTACAAAGCGTATAGATGTTATTTACCATTTCATATGAATTGGTTGAAAATGCAAAGTCTGATGAAACATAATTGTTTTCTTGATCTTTCATTGTTGCATCAGACATTATCATTTGCATGTTTTTTGAAACAACTATCCGTCCTTTTGAAGCAAGTTTTGATAACTTTGTTTCAGTTGCATCAATTCTTTCAAGATATGACATTAAACCATAATCATTCATCTCAGTTAACAATCTGACCTCACCACCATTTTTTTCACAAATTTTAATTTTTTCAGGAATATTTGTGTGATACATTTTTGAGATATCTTTCAAAGTAGTAACAATATACACAATACCAGTAGAATTTTCTATCAGTTTTCCAATATCGGAGTATATGTTTGAACTGCCCTGAATAATATGAAATGTTGGTAAATTTTTTGAATTTGTTGTAGGAACAATTTCCTTAATTTTTTTAATAACTTGACTTTTGGTCATTTTTAATTTTTTTAAGTCATCTTCTTTTCTTTGCATTATCATTTTGAGTACCTCCTCAGGCTCAGTAGCAATGCATAATTTTGGTTTGGAAAAAGTGCTAGAAACTATATTTTGATTAATCAATTTTTCAATGGTTCGGTACATTTTTGTTCGTTCTATATCAATCTCTTTAGCTAAGGCGCTTGCTGAAATCGGTCCGAGTCTGAGCAAATTAAGATAAATTTTTGCTTCAAGATCATCTAAACCTAAAATTGTTGATAGTTGAGTTCCTAGGGAATCGATATTTTGCAAGGAAGTTAATTCTTTTGATAGCTCTTTTTCGTCATAAACTAGTTTGTAATTAGTTTCTTGGTTCAAACCAGTTGCGATATTTGGATTCCTGTTAAATGCTGCTAGATTTGGTTGGGTTTGGGTTGAAGCTTGCGTGACTGTTGATTCTCGTTTAGTATTAAAACGCTTACGTAGAAGTTATCAGTGCGATCGAATTAGAATCTAGGAGACTTCTTCGGCACATTTGTATGAACAAAATTCACTTTTATTACCTTCAAATTCTCTTCCACAATGTATACACTCTCTTGCCAACCGCATACCATATAGTTACGCGTCCAAATCATATAATTTAGATCCATAAAAGTGATATACTGGCATTTTTTTTAAGGGGAATTATCTTATTATTTAAAGACTAAAACAAAAATAAAATGGCTGATGTTAAAATGGAAAAATCTGAAATTAAAAAAACTATAGTAGTAAATTCAAATCCTACAAATGTTTTCAGAAAAATTAGTGATGAAAATGAATTAAAAAAATGGTGGGTTGATGTTCCTGTATTAGAGCTAAAACAAGGAGGAAAAATGTTATTTCGTTTCTTAAAAGAAATAAGTGTGATGCTAGAAAAAGATTATGTAGTTGAAGGAAAAGTTCTTCAAATAGAACCTGATAAAAAGTTAGTATACACTTGGAAACCTGTTGATGATCCAGATTTTCCTGACTCTATTGTTGACTGGACAATTGAACCATTTAACTCAAACAAAACAAAGATCACATTAACTCATTCAAGATTACAAGGGTGCAAGATATTTAACTTACTTGAAGCAGGATGGGACTTTTTTCTAAAGAAACTTGAAAAAATGTTTGAGTAAAAATTTCCCAAGATACCTACTCATTTAACTAATTTTGAATTCAAATCTGCCACTCGGAGTGGCTCAGGATACCAATTTTTATCTAAGATTAAATCTTTGACAATTTTTACTGCTGTTTTGAGACTAATTTTATGGCCTACACTGACGTAGATTTTCTTTTTTTCTATTTTTAATTGATAACCTATAATCTTGTCATCAAGCTTTATTTTTGAATCTGGATGTACAATTCCACACAAAAGCTTTTTTGCTATGCCAATTACCGGTTTGTTCAAAATTAAACCAACATAGCAAGCCAACCCAAAATGTCTTGGATGTAGTTGGCCATTACCATCAATTAATAACACATCATATTTTTTTTTTAATTTTATTAGAGTGTGGAAAATTGGCTTAGCTTCCTTTAGCATAAAAAATCCTGGGATATATAGTGCAGTATCTTTCAGAGATGATTCTACTGATTCAACAATTTTTTTTTGATTGGGGTCAAAAATTACTGCTGCACAAAATGCCTTTCCTTTCTTATATGATGTATCTATACCACAAATTGCTTTGAGCTTTTTTGGTAGGTTGTCTTTAATAATAATTTTTTTTGCTAATTTTTCTTGGAGTATCATTGCTTCTCTAGTTGACATTTGAAATTTCAAAAAACCCACTTGCCTTTTTATTTAATTTGGAATTTTACGAAGTAATCTATTATATGCCACTCCGAATCTGTGAGCTTCATCTCTTGCATGCTGAAGAATCTTAAGAGCTTGACTTTTTCTTGGAATAATTATTGGATCTTTTCTTTTTGTCACAAACACTTCTTCATGCTGTTTTGCTAAGGATGCACAAGGGACATTTACTCTAACACTTTGAAGGGATTTTTGTGCAGCCCTGAGCTGTCCTTTACCCCCATCAATTAAAATCAAGTTTGGAAGTTTTGAATTTTCTTGTGCTAATCTATAATATCGTCGTTTTACAATTTCTGAAATCATTGAATAATCATCACGACCTGAAACTGTTTTAATTTTGAATTTTCTATATCCTGATTTGTCAGGTCTGCCATCAACGAAACGTGACATAGAACCTACAGCATATTGTGCACCATGATTTGAAATATCAAAACATTCAAGAATTTTTGGAATCTTCTCTAGGCTTAACCTCTCTTGGAGTTCAATTAAGCCAGGCTCTGCACCCTTTGCCTGAATCAAATTGATGTTTTTCATAATTAGGCTGATCATTTCTTTTCGTTTACCTCTCTCTGCCTCAATTATTTTCACATCAAAGCCTGCTTTTTCTGAAAGTAGTGATTCTAGAAGTTTTTTATTTTTTGGTTCGTCATTAACTACTATGTATTTTGGAATTTGATTTGTAGTATAGTATTGATATAGAAAATTTGAGAATGTATTATCCCCTACTAGATCAAACGAGAAACGATTTGAATCCCTGATTACTCCATGAGTTTGTCGTAATGTCATTACAAGTGCTGTTTGCTCTTCAATTTTTATTCCAATATAGTCCTCAGCTGGTGCACTTTCTACATATTCCATTTTTTGTTTTGTTTCAAGACTACCAAGCCTGTGAAGAGTATCTCTGATTTCTTTTGCACGCTCATACTGTAATGATTCAGAAGCCTCTTTCATTTCATTTTGTAATTTTTCTGCAAAGTCTTTCATTTTTTGCTTTCCTTTAAGAATTGATTCAAGTGAAGTTACATGTTGAGTGTATCTCACTTTAGCTTCTTTGAATTCACAAGGGGCCTCACAATTACCCAAATGATACTCTAGACATGCCTTTTTTGGTAATGTTTTGCAAATTCTTATTTTGAATGCTTTACGGAGTGTACCAATTGTTAGAAGCTTTGAGCTACCAGATGTAAATGGACCAAAAATTTTTCCAGTACCTAGAAATTTTCCAGTTCTAATTCTTCGTGCAACTAAAAGCCTAGGATATTTTTCATCAGTTAGTCTCAAGTATGTGTAACGTTGCTGGTCTTTGAGTTCTATATTGTAAATGGGTCTGTATCGCTTTATCATGTTAGATTCTAAAAGGTAGGCTTCACTTTCATTATCAGTTAAAACAAATTCAATGTCTGAAATTTTTTCAACGAGTTTTTGAGTTTTGTAGTTTTGATTTTTTAAAAAATATGACTTTACACGATTTTTGAGATTTTTTGCTTTACCGATATAGATGATGGATTCTTTTGCGTCTTTCATCAAATAGATTCCAGGATGAGACGGGATGTTTATTTTGGAAATATCAAATTTCATCTTTTCATGAACGTTTTGAGGAATTTTCCTGTGTGAGTGGAGGCTTTTGCTACCTGCTGAGGCGTTCCGCATACCATAACTTGACCTCCTTCATCTCCTCCTTCTGGCCCAAGATCTATTACCCAGTCTGAATTTTTTATCACATCCATGTTGTGCTCAATTACAATTACGGTATTACCAAGGTTTACTAGGCGATTTAAGACGTCAAGAAGTTTTTGTACATCAGCAAAGTGCAGTCCAGTTGTCGGCTCATCTAATATGTAGAGTGTGTTGCCAGTAGTTTGCCTTGATAACTCTGATGCAAGTTTTACTCGTTGTGCTTCACCACCAGATAGAGTTGGAGATGGCTGTCCTAGCTTGATGTACTCAAGACCCACATCATAAACTGTTTGGAGCTTTCGTTTAATTGCAGGAATGTTCTCAAAGAATTTTAATGCCTCATAAACTGTCATGTCTAGAACATTTGAAATATTTTTGCCCTTGTAATGAACAGATAGTGTTTCAGAATTGTATCTCTTTCCTTTACACTCATCACACTTTACAAAAACATCAGATAAAAATTGCATTTCAATTTGTTTTACTCCATCTCCCTCACACGCATAACACCTGCCATCAGCTACATTAAATGAGAACTGACCGGGTCTGTATCCTTTTTCTTTTGAAAACTCTGTATTTGCATAAAGCTCACGAATCGGTGTAAATGCTCCAATGTATGTTGCAGGATTTGAACGAGGGGTCCTTCCAATTGGTGACTGGTCAATTGCAATTACTTTGTCTATTTTATCTAGCCCTATGATTTCTTTGTGTTTTTTCTGTCGTTTGGTTGTTTTATAAAAATGTGATTCAAGTGCATTTAGTAGTGTTTCAATAATTAGAGTAGATTTTCCAGAACCTGATACTCCAGTAATTGTAATGAATTTACCTAACGGAAATTCAACTGTAATATTTTTGAGATTGTTAGCTGTTGCACCCTTGACAATTAGTTTTCCTTTGTCTTGGCGCTTTTTTTCTTTGAGCTTGATTAGTGATTTATCTTTTAGATAGTCTCCAGTAATTGACTTGTGACCATTTAGAATCTGGTCAACTGTTCCTTGAAAAACTACATTTCCTCCATGCACTCCTGCACCAGGTCCCAAGTCAATCATCCAGTCAGAATTTCGTATTATTTCTTCGTCATGCTCTACTATTATGACTGTATTTCCCAAATTTCGCAGCTTTGTGAGCGTTTTAATCAGTCTGGCATTGTCTCTCTGATGAAGTCCAATCGTTGGCTCATCTAATACGTATAGTACACCAGTTAGATTAGAACCAATTTGTGTGGCAAGACGTATTCTTTGTGATTCCCCGCCTGATAATGTTGCACTAGAACGATTCAGTGTAAGATAAGTCAATCCAACGTTTTTTAGAAATTCTAAACGTGCTTTGATCTCTTTTAGAACGTCTTTAGCAATGTAACTTTCAGTTTCATTTAGCTTTAGTTTTTGGAAAAAGTCATAACATGCTTCAATTGATAAATCACAGACATCCATGATGCCATTTCCATTAATCTTTACAGCAAGTGCTTCAGGTTTTAGCTTTTTTCCACGGCATGATTTACATGGGGTTTCTAGCATAAACTGTTTTAGCCACTCTCGTTTTGATTCTGAATCAGTCTCCATAAAGATTCTATGTAAGTTATTTAGAACTCCTTCAAAGTTATCTGTGTAATTCCATTGAGAATCACTTGACTTTGATTGATACTCAAAGTGTATCATCTTGTCAGTACCATATAGTATGGTATCAAGATGTTTTGGTTTTATCTTGTTAAATGGAGTCATTAAATTAAATCCAAATTTTTTACCAACTGCTCGAAGCTCTTGCCTGCGAAATGATTGGAACCTACCACTCCATGGAACAATTGCGCCATCTAGAATTGATTTTGTTTTATCAGGTATTACCAAGTCTGGGTCAAACTCCATTTTTACTCCAAGGCCATTGCAGGCCTTACATGAACCAAATGGAGAATTAAATGAAAACGTTCGAGGTTCTAGCTCTCCAATTGTTACCCCACAATACGGACATGCGTTGTTTTGTGAAAAAATTTTGTTTTCTTTATCTGTAGCAATCATAACCTCGCCATTTGCAGCCTTTAGTGCATTTTGAATTGCCTCAAAGAGTCTGCTTTTTTCTGCTTTTGTTGTTGTAATTCTGTCAACTACAATTTCAATCCAGTGCCACTTTTGTTTGTCAAGTGGTGGAATCTCGTCATCAAGTGATATAATTTCTCCATCTAATCGAATTCGGGAATACCCGTCTTTTTTTATCTGCTCAAATAATTTTTCATAGGTGCCTTTTTTTCGCTGAATAACTGGAGCTAAAACTAGAACCTTTTTTGAATCAAAATCCTTGAGAACCGAGTCACAAATAGTTTCAATTGACTGGTTTGATATTCTGCGAGCGCAATTTGGGCAGTGTGGAATACCTATTCTTGCATAGAGTAGTCTGAGATAGTCATAGATTTCAGTTGTGGTGCCAACAGTTGAGCGAGGATTTTTGTTTGTAGTTTTTTGCTGGATTGAAATTGCGGGGGATAGCCCTTCAATGGAATCAACATCTGGCTTGTCCATCATCTCCAAGAACTGTCTTGCATAAGCTGACAAGGACTCGACATATCTTCTCTGGCCTTCTGCATAAATTGTATCAAATGCTAGAGTTGATTTGCCAGACCCTGATAATCCTGAAATTACAACTAGCTTATTTTTTGGAATATCAATATCTAAATTTTTTAAATTATGGTGACGTGCACCACGAATTTTTATCTTATCGTTTTTCATTTTTCTTTTCAATCTCCTTTTGAATTCTTTGTAGTCGTTCTCGACACTCTATTGCTCGCTCAAAGTCCAATTCTTCGGCATACTTTTTCATAGTTGCCTCTATATCTATAGCATCGCGTCTCAGATCACTAGTTGATTTGTTTTTGATATCATCTAGTGTTGCTACTTGTTCAGGAATTGACTTTATGATTGTTTTTGGCGTTATATTGAATTTTTTATTATACTCTAGCTGTTTAGTTCGGCGTCTATTGGTTTCTGAAATTGCTGCCTTCATTGACTTTGTAACTGTATCTGCATACATGATTACTGCACCATCGGTATTTCTTGCTGTTCGCCCAAATGTCTGAATTAAACTAGTATTGTTTCGCAAAAATCCCTCCTTGTCTGCATCTAAGATTGCAACTAGAGCAACTTCAGGAATATCAAGGCCTTCTCGGAGCAAGTTTATGCCAACTAGAACATCAAACTCGCCTAGTCTTAGCTGGCGAATAAGCTCAGTTCTTTGCAGCCCTTCAATTTCAGAGTGCATGTATCGAACCTTGACATCTTTTTTTGAGAGGTATTCGGCGAGGTCTTCAGCCATCCTTTTTGTAAGTGTAGTAACTAGTACTCGCTGATCTTTTTTTGCACGTTTGTTGATTTCTTGGATTAAGTCATCCATTTGGTTTTTAGTTGGCCTGACCTCAACTGGTGGGTCAATGACTCCTGTGGGACGTACTAATTGCTCGACAATCTGAAATGATATTTTTCTTTCATACTCTGATGGTGTAGCTGAGGCAAAGATTGTATTTTTGATGTATTTTTCAAATTCTTCAAACTTTAGAGGTCTGTTGTCATATGCACTTGGGAGCCGAAATCCATAGGTTATCAGCTCGCGTTTTCTAGAGTGGTCTCCTTTGTACATTCCATGCATTTGGGGCATTGTAACATGTGACTCATCAATTACTAGTAGAAAATCATCGCCAAAAAAGTCTAGCAGACAAAATGCCTGCTCTCCAGGCTTTCTGCCATCAAAGTGTCTTGAATAATTTTCAATTCCAGAGCAGTAACCAAGCTCTTGAATCATTTCTAAATCATATTTTGTTCTCATCTCAAGGCGTTGGCGCTCTAGCTCATTAAGCTCAGGAAGTCTTTGTTTTAGTTCTTGTCTAATTGATAAAATAGCTTTGTCTCTAACATCTTTTGCAATAAGATAGTGTTTTGCTGGATAAATTTTGATTTGTGATACCTTTTTCTTTTCTTTTAGTGAGACATGATCAAGTAGAGTTATTTTTTCTACTTCATCGCCAAATAAAGAAATTCTAACTATATCTTCAGAGTATGCTGGAATAATATCTAGTGTGTCTCCTTTAACACGAAAATTTCCTGGCTCTATTGATATATCATTTCTTTCGTATCTTGCGTTGACTAATTTTTTGATAATACTAGAGCGAGTGATTTCTTGTTTTGATGATATTGTAATTGACATGTCTTCCCAATCTCGAGGAGAGCCAAGTGAGTAAATGCAAGATACAGTTGCAACAATGATTGTTGGCTCACCTGATAGCAGCATTGCAGTTGCCTCTAGTCTCATTTTTTCAATTTTTTCATTGATTTGGGTGTCTTTTTCGATGTAGGTGTCTGTTTGTGGGATGTAGCTTTCTGGCTGGTAATAGTCATAGTATGATACAAAGTATCCTACATTGTTTTTTGGGAAAAATTGTTTTAGCTCTGAATACAGCTGTGCTGCTAGAGTCTTATTATGTGAAATTACTAGAGTATTTTTTCCTGTTTTTTGAATTACATTAGCCACTGTGAAGGTTTTTCCGCTGCCAGTAACACCTAGTAAAGTCTGAATCTTGTTTTTTCTTACTCCTCTGACTAGCATGTCTACAGCTTCTGGTTGATCGCCAGTAGGGACAAACTCTGACTCTAGCTGAAATCCTTGAATTTGTTGCAATAAAGAATTTACTCAATTACTGAACTTATAGCTAACGTATCTTAGAAAATTACTAGTGGTAAATAGAAAATCACCAGACTGGTTCATCAGTCATCTCAAGGCCCTTATCAGTTAAAGAAAATCCCATAATTTTCAGAGTCTCTTTTGCAGTCTTTGAATTTCTATCAAGGATTTTTCTTGCAAGCTTTACTCTGTCATCTTTTCGCAGGTCTTGCCCAATCTTGTATTTGCCTCGAATGGTTTCAGGTGTTACCTTGATTATTGCAACCTCATCAAGGACTTGCATATCTGGTTTAATTGGCTCGTATCCACCTTCAGGCTGATATTTTTTAATTAAACCATTGAGGGCTCGAGTTTTTTCTGATTTATCATCTATGATTTTGCCAATACCTTTGATGACTACTGAGATGTACAAAGTATCAGCAAGGGACGCATCCTCTGGGTCCTCAAAGTATGATGGTAAAAACTCTAGTTCCCTGTCTACTTCAAAGCCTACCTTTTGATTATTTCTGATGTTTTCTAGCTTTTCGCCTTTGGTATGAGAATGCATGTAGATTGCGTCATCCAAATACACAAAGTTCATCGGAATAATCTGAGGATAACCATTTTTGTCAACTGATGCAATGTGTCCTGTATGCTCTTG
>SMUX01198082.1_pt1 | contig 17367 bp, 19 predicted proteins | sample 2456431 | NCBI WGS metagenome assembly SMUX01 (sample SAMN11095930, study PRJNA526329) | marine sediment metagenome | biome: Marine sediment; feature: Surficial sediment; material: Deep marine sediment; isolation source: Hadal surficial sediment | place: Pacific Ocean | collected 2014-11 | depth... | reverse complement strand
TTCTGCACCATGAAAGACATGCGACGGCTCGCAACACGATTCGAAAAACTCAGCCGCAACTTCCTCGCCATGATCCACATCTTCGCCATAAGATTATGGATCAATTGAGTCCACACCCTAACTTGATCGAAATGGTCCGTCATCTTATCATAGAATTTAGTGCTGCTGCCTTTAATATCCCACAGTATTTACTAATTTATGTTTAACAAAGAGAGAACGCGCTGCCCTGCGTGTTGTCGGGCATCAATAGGACTTACGACGCGCCCTATGATTTTCCTTGGGATTTCCCTTTGATTCAGGGCCGTCCGATGAATGATCCAAGTGGTGCGGATGGGCCGGATTTGCCCCCGCCGTTGGGACATGAAACAGAAACTATCCATTTTGCTCTTCTTTGCCTTTGGCCTCGTGGTTTGGTACTTCGTCTTTACCGATGAGGGCCAGGAACTGGGCGAGGACTTCGTCGCCTGGATCGACGACATCATAAAATTTTGAGCCCGCTTGCCGCCATGGGGCCTTGGGGTTTCACCCTCCGGCGGCGAGAATCTGGATGCGGTGGCCGTCGGGATCGTCGACATAGATGCAGCGGGGATCGCCGGCCCGCGTCTCGGCCTCGATGCCGTGCGCGGCGAGCCGGGCCAGGGTCTCCCCATAGGTGCTCTTGACCGTGAACGCGACGTGATCCATTTCCCGGCGCGCCGAGGGCAGGCCGTCTTCGGCCCGCAACAGGGCCACCACCTGCGCGCCGCAGGCGAGGAACACGTAATCCTCGGACTCGACGCGGACCCCCATGCCCAGAACCTCGGTATAGAAGGCACGCGATCGGGCGGTGTCCCGGCAGTAGAGGACAACGTGATCGAGCCCGGAAATGTCGAGCGCGGCGGCCATGGCGGCCTCCTTAGGCTTTTGCTCCCCTGAAAACCTAGCATGGCGACGGCATCGGGTCTGCCTTTCGCGCGCCGGTTTGCCTGGCCCGGGGGCGGCGGCCAGAGCACACTCCGGCCAAATGGGTCAATGAGGTCGGATAATGCTCTAGGATGGCCGCGCCTTATCACCGGGGGGGGGTGCTTGTATGCTGAGAGTTCGCCAACTGAGCCGACCGGGCTTGGCGCCGTTCGATCTCGATCTTGCGGACGGTGAATGCGTGGCGTTAAGCGGGCCGTCGGGCGCCGGCAAGACCATTTTGCTGCGCGCCATCGCCGATCTTGACCCCAACCAGGGGTCGGTCAGCCTCGACGGCGTCGGCCGCGAGGCCATCCCCGCCCCCCAATGGCGGGCCAGGGTCTGTTACCTGGCGGCCGAGGCCGGCTGGTGGGCGGATACGGTGGCCGCCCATTTCCCCGACGGGCAAGCGGCGGCGGCGCTGTTGGCCGAGCTCAGCCTGCCGCCCGAGGCGCTCGGCTGGTCCGTATCGCGGGCCTCGACCGGCGAGCGCCAGCGCCTGGCGCTGGCCCGGGTGCTGTTGCTGGCGCCCCGGGTGATGCTGCTCGACGAACCGACCTCGGGGCTCGATCCCGAGGCGGCGGCGCGGGTCGAGGCGATCCTGGGCGCGCGCCTGGAACGGGGCGCCGCACTCTTGGTGGTGACCCATTCGCCGGAGCAGGCGGGCCGCATGGCCCGAAGGCGCCTGACCATGGATCACGGCCGTCTCAATGAGGGTCCGCCATGACCTTCATTTCCTTGAGTTTCGCCGATGTCGCGCTTTCGGCGGTCCTGCTGGTGGTGAACGCGGGGCTGTCCCTGGCGCTCAGCCTGGGCCTGGCCCGGCAGATGGCCATCGCGGCGGCGCGCATGGTGGTCCAGCTGCTCCTCATGGGGCTGGTCCTGAAGGTGCTTTTCGAGCTGTCCTCGCCGTTACTCACTTCCTTGACGGCTTTGGTCATGGTGTTGTTCGCCGGCCGTGAGGTGATGGCGCGCCAAAAGCGACGGCTTGCCGGCTGGTGGGCCTACGGCATCGGCACCACGGCCATGCTGTTCGCCGGCACCCTGGTCACCGTGTTCGCCCTGACCACCCAGATCCGCCCCGAGCCGTGGTTTGAGCCCCGGGTGGCGCTGCCGCTGATGGGCATGATCCTCGGCAACACCATGACCGGGGTGTCGCTGGGCATCGACCGGCTGTTGACCGGCGCGGTCGATGCCCGGGTTTCCATCGAGGCCCGCCTGGCGCTGGGCCACGACCGCACCGAGGCCATGGGCGGCGTCGTCCGCGAGGCCCTTCGGACCGGTCTCGTTCCCACCATCAATTCCATGTCCGCCGTCGGGCTGGTGTTCATCCCGGGTATGATGACGGGCCAGATCCTCGCCGGCGTCGCGCCCATGGAGGCGGTCAAGTATCAGCTTTTGGTCATGTTCCTGATCGCCGGCGGCACCGCCTTCGGCGTGCTGGGCGCGGTGCTGGCCGGATCGCGCCGGCTGTCGGACGCCCGCCACCGTTTGCGCCTCGACCGGCTGTTGCCCGGCGCGGCCGAGGATTGAGCCGCCGGGGACGGAAACGGCGTCCGGCCGCCGGTTATTTTTTCCGCACCCAGATCTTGGAGGGGTCCAGCAGGCGCGAGCCGCCGATCTTGGCGCCCCTTTCATCGACGATGACGATGCGGGCTTGGTAGCGTCGACGGGGCGGATACATCTTCGCCCAGGCTGCCCACAGGGCGCGCGCCGATCGCAGCCGGGCCTGTTCGCCCTGGCCCTGCCAGCGGGGGCCGACCTTGAGGAGGAGCTCATGGTCGGAAAGGCCTTTCTCGACCTTCGAGACCAAGCGCCCGCCCGCAATGGAATGCAAGCTTTCCACGTATTTCGCGCGGTTGAACTGGCCGATCGGCTCTTCTTGGCTGTCCGTGACCTGGGGCGCCCGATAGCCGCCGTCGTCGGAGCCCGAGAACAGGGTGATCAGGGCGCCGATGGCGATCAGGCCGAGCAGCCCCATTTTCCATCCCATGGATAAATTCATCGCGTTCCTCGATCGCCCGGCCGCCGCCGGCACGCTCGCTTTGGGCGCCGATCCCGCGGCGGAGATCGGGACCATGATAACTCCGTGCGCGCTGAATGTATTTAGACAACGCCCCGGCCCTGCCGGGCCGCCCACATTTCGCTTAGGCGCCGCGACAGAATTTTGGCGCGGCGCCGTGTAAGGAGGCAAGAAAAACCCGCACCGTGGCTCAACCCCGCCCGGCGGCGCCCCTGCCAAGAGAGGACGCAATGACCAAACCCCTCATGTTCACCATCGGATGCCTCGCCGCCGCCGCGGCGCTGGCCCTGGTCCTTACCGTTTCCGCCCCGCGCGCCCAGGAGCGGCCTTCCGCCGCCCCATCGCGTGCCACCCCCATGGAGCGGGCCGGAGATGGCCAGCGCGACAGTAGCGGGCGGCGCGAGCGGCACCGTCAGCGCCGCATGGCCCGGCGGTTGGAGATCCTCGACACCAACGGCGACGGCAAGGTGACCCTCGCCGAGATCCAGGGCGAACAGCGCCGTCTGCTCGGCGCCGCCGATGTCAATGGCGACGGCAAGCTTTCGGTCGAGGAATTCCGCCGCCGCGGGCGCTGGTTTATTCGTCTGCGGACGATCTCGTTTTTCGATATGCTGGACACCAATGGCGACGGCCAGATCTCGGCCAAGGAGATCACCGATCCCACGGCCCGCTGGTTCGCGCGTCATGACGAAAACAAGGACAAGGCGCTCGATGGCGATGAGTTCTCGAAAACCGGCCGGCATTCCAGGCGCCGCGGGCGGCGGCACCGCCGCCGCTAGACCCGCCTTACCCCGCCCCCCCCCCCGGCCCGCCGACCCCGGCGATGATTTCCTCCTGGCGGCGGCGGCGGCGGGGGACGGGGCGGCATGGTCGGCGCTGGTGGACCGCTACCTGGGCCAGATCACCGGCCATGCCTGGTACATGCTGGGCGACCCTAGGGAAGCCGAGGACGTGGCCCAGGAGGCGTTCGTCCGGCTGGTCGCCAAGGCGGCCGATTGGCAACCCGGCGGGGCCAAGCTCAAGACCTGGCTGTACCGGGTGGTGGTCAACCTCTGCATCGACCACAAGCGCAAGGCGCTGCCGATCCCCGTCGAGCGACTGCCCGATCGCGGCGACGGCGGCGCCGAAGCCGCCGACCGGGACCTTGACCTGAAACGTTCGGTGCGCGCGGCGCTCGACGATCTGCCCCCGCGCCAGCGCGCCGCATTGGTGCTGACCTATTACCAGGGCTTTTCCAACCGCGAGGCCGGCGACCTGCTGGGGATCAGCGACGAGGCGGTGGAATCGCTCCTGGCGCGGGGGCGCAGGGCGCTGGCCGCCCGGCTTAAGGGCGTGAAGCAGGATTTGATGGGGTGATGGGTGATGACCGATAGATTTGACCCGGGCTTAAGCGATGAGGCCCTCGACCGTATCCTGGGCGAACTCAAGGCGCCGGCGCCGTCCGATTTGTTGCGCGCGCGGCTTGACAACGCCATGGGCACGGATGGAGATGCCCAACCGGTGGCATCCCCATCCCGAAGCCGCCGGCCCGCGCCGCGCGCCGCCGGGTTTGCGCGCATGGCGGCAGTCCTGTTGTTGGCCGCCGGCACCGGTCTTGCCGCCTGGCTGCCGGCGCCGGTACCGGCGCCCGTGCCGTCGCCCTGGCGGGCCGTCCTCGACCAAGGCGTGCCGGGCGATACCGCGGCGGAGGGGGCCGAGATCGGCCTCACCTTCGCCCTGGTGGATTCTGGCGGCGCCGCCATGGCCGCCGTGGGCTTGGTGCGCGCCGATTGGTCCGCCGCCCTGGCGGGCGCGGAGAACGATAGAGATTTTGCGCCGGAAGCCGGCGCGGAGAATTTGAGCGACCTTGAGGCGATCCCGCTCGACTGAGGGACGCCAAATCATCGGGACCCCGAACCCCCGGGGGCCCTCAATGCCGATTAGTGGGCGGAGGTGCTCTCGCCTGTCGCCCGGACCGCGCCCCTAGAGCACGTGATCCTGCTGGCGTTTCTTGGTGAAGTAATCCTTGCTGGATAATTGCCCCTTGCCGGCGATGACGATCTGGTCGCCCGGCTTCTTCACCTGATAGAGCAGGCAGACACCGTCGGTTTCGTTATGGAGCTGGTAGTACTGCCCGCCGGGGATGAGCGCGCATTGCCCAGCCTCGAGATGGTTTTCCTCCACCTCGCCGCCTTCCTCGTTCATGGTGCGCAGGGTCAGCGCGCCTTTCATCACCAGGAACGATTGCGACGTCCCCTTGTGATAGTGGAATTCGTTGCGCGCGCCCGGCTGATAGACGTTGCACGCGATGATCAGGTCTTCCTGGGCGCAGAGAAGCTTGCGCTCTCGCGGGCGTTTAACTTCGTCTTCAAGGGCATCGAATACGCGGCTGATCAGGGCCATGGTTTCCTCCTTCGGCGTTCGGCGTCGGCGCTGGCTCCGCTTGGCGCGGGTTTCCACCAAGCATAGCCCATGGCGGACGCCGCCGCTAGGCTAGGCGACCGATCAACGCCCGGCTGAACGTCCCTTGGCCTCGTGCCCGCCCTGGCCACGCCGTATGTGCCGGGCAGCGGCGATTGACACCCGTTCTTCGGCCCATCACATTTGCCCGGCTAGGAACGCGTTCCGCGGGGCAGTCGCAAAACCGATGCCCCAATGTCATGACCAAGGGGAGGCCCCAAGTGCAAAGAAGCCTGGAAGTCGAGAAGCGCACGCGGCGCTGGCGTGAGCAACGCTGGCTGTTGGATTCGGTGATCAAGACCATCGGCCCGGAATGGGACCAGGCGCGGGTGCAGTCCAAGGGCAGCCGCGGCGGGCCCCAGGGGCTCGCCGATTTCCGCAGGGCCGGCAGCCGCATGAACAAGTTCACCGATATCGGTCCCCAATTCGGCAAGGCGGGGCTTAGGCGCGAGGAGATCGCTTCGAGCTTCGAGGGCCAGGGCCGCCTGGTCTCGGCGCGGGACAGCTACCTGATCGCCTCGCTGCTCTATGCCTCGGCCCAATGGCCCTATTTCGAGATCAACCAAGAATGCCTCCAATGGGAACGCCGGATGATCGAGACCTATGACAAATACATCGAATATGCCGGCCATCCGGTGGAACGCGTCGACATTCCGTTCCAGGACACGGCGCTGTCGGCCTTCCTGCACCTGCCCCACGCGCCGGCCGACGGCGAGGAGCTTCCTTGCGTGCTGCATATCGGCGGCATGGACGGATCCAAGGAAAACATGGTGTCGGGATACGGCGACGCCGCGCTGAGCCGCGGCCTGGGCGTGCTGGCGCTCGACGGTCCGGGCCAGGGCGAAACGCGCAACCGCGGCGTCACCATTTCCGCCGACAACTTCGCCGCGGCGGCGGATACCTGCGTCGCCTGGCTGGCGGCCCGGCCGGAGATCGACGCCGGGCGCATCGTCATCCGGGGATCCAGCTTCGGCACCTATTACGGCACCGTCGCCGCCGCCGGGCTGGGCGACCGCATCGTCGGCTATTGCGGCACCGGCGTCTGCCAGGAACCCGGCTGCTCGACCATCTTCAATACCGCCTCGCCCACCTTCAAGGTGCGCTTCATGTTCATGGCGGGCTACGAGGACGAGGATGCCTTCGACGAATTCTGCAAGGAATTCGACCTCCGCAAGGTGGCCGCCGGCATCACCGCGCCCTACATGATCGTGGCCGGCGAATCCGACCAACTCTCGCCGATCCACCACACGCTGGACCTGTTCGACATGATCACCGCGCCCAAGCGTCTGGTGCTGTACGAGGATGCCAATCACAGCGTCGCCCAGGCGTCATCGTCCGAGCTCGGCGAAAACCGCGAATCCCTGGTCTACGACTGGCTCAGGGACAGGGTCGACGCAAAGCCGTGCGTCTCGGAAAAGGTCCTGGTCGATTCCGCGGGCAAGATGCACGCAACGCCTTATTGAAAACGGATACAAACCAAGGGGATCATCGCCTTGGCCAAATTTGGCGGTCGGCCCGGGTTGTGGTTCGAACGGCAATGTGTTTCACTTCGCAATCACAAAAAAACATGATGAAATCAATAAATATTTGTCTCTGGAAGACAAGATAAAGGGAGAGTGTATCGTGAGATATTCCATCAAGATTCTGACCGTGGGTGCGCTTTTCGGCGGGGCCCTTGCTCTCACCGGGCCCGCGGACGCGGCCACCGGCAAGGCTTTCTACGACGGCAAGACGGTGAAATGGATCGCCGCCACCGGGACCGGCGGCGGCCATGACTTTTACGCCCGGCTATTCTCCCGGCACATGCAAAAGGCGTTGCCGGGTTCGACCTTCGTGGTCATCAACCGGCCCGGCGCCGGGCACCGCATCGGCGCCAACCTCATTTATGCCGCCAAGCCCAACGGGCTGACCATCGGCAACTTCACCACCGGGCTGATCTATGCCCAGATCAATAACCTGAAGGGCATCCGCTTCGACCTCGCCAAGATGTCGTGGATCGGCAAGGGGGCGTCCGACGTCCGTGTGGTGTCGGTGGCGCATAATTCCAAGTATCAGACCTGGAACGACGTGATGAACACCAAACGGAAGGTCATTTGGTCCGCTTCCGGCGTCGGATCCGGGTCATGGAACGATTCCTTCCTGATCGGCGAGGCCTTCGGTTTCCCGTACCGCATCATCGTCGGCTATTCAGGGACGGAATCGGCGCTCGGCCTGCTGCGCGGCGAAACCGATCTTCTGGTCGGCGGCTTGAGCTCGGGCATGAATTACGTCCGCCTCGGGCACACCAAGATCATCCTGCGGTTCGGCGAAAGCGCGCAATTCACCGAAAAAATGAAGAGCGTGCCCAATGCGCTGGATCTCGCCAAGACCCCGCAACAGAAGAAGCTCGGTGAGATGTTGACCCTCTACGGCCAGCTGTCGCGCATCATCGCGGGGCCGCCCAAATTCGAACCCGACCGCCTGAAGACCCTGCGCGCCGTATTCATAGAGGCGTCGAAGAGCCCGCAGCTGATCGAGGAGGGCAAGAGGTCTCATCGCGTGGTCGAGGCGGCGAACGGCGAAGAGACCACCAAGCTGGTGCTTGCCATGCTCAACCAGCCGCCGGAAATCATCACCATGCTGACGGCGCTGAGCAAGCTCAAGGTGCCGATGATCAAGAGTTCCGGCAAGGTGACGGCGACCAAGCGCGGCGGCCGGCGCATCACCATTGGCCTCAAGGGAAATGAGGTCACGGCCAAGATCTCGGGTTCGCGCACCACGGTGTTTATCAACGGCAAGCAAAGCAAGCGTAAAAACGTCAAGGTCGGCATGATCTGCACCTTCACCTGGCCCAAGGTCAATACCGAGGCGAAGAAGATCGATTGCAGCGGCTGACCGCCTCACGGCCGAACCGTTTAAGCGGGCCCCTGCGGGGGCCCGCTTTATGCCTGAGCCCTGAGCGCCCCCCGCCGCGCCAAGGGTTGTTGCGGGGGGGGGCGATATGTTTCACTTCGCAATAAGTGAAAAACCATGATGAAACCAATAAATTTTTGCTCTGGGAGATCGGATAAAGGGAGACCGTACCGTGAGATATTCCATCAAGATTCTGACCGTGGGTGCGCTTATGGGCGGGGCCCTGGCCCTCGCCGGACCCGCGGACGCGGCCACCGGAAAGGCCTTCTACGACGGCAAGACGGTGAAATGGATCATCGCCACCGGCCCCGGCGGCGGCCATGACTTCTACGCCCGGCTGTTCGCCCGGCACATGCAAAAAGCCCTGCCGGGATCGACCTTCGTCAGCCTCAACCGGCCCGGCGCGGGGCACCGCATCGGCGCCAATCTCCTTTATGCCGCCAAGCCCAACGGGCTGACCATCGGCAACTTCACCACCGGGCTGATCTATGCCCAGATCAATAACCTGAGGGGCATCCGCTTCGACCTCACCAAGATGTCGTGGATCGGCAAGGGGGCGTCCGACGTCCGCGTCGTGCAAGTCGCCACCAATGGCCCATTTAAAAATTGGAACGACATCCTTAACGCCAGGCGCGTAATAAAGTTTTCCGCCTCGGGCGTGGGTTCGGGCTCGTGGAACAATGCCTTCCTGATCGCCGAGGCCTTCAAAATCCCCTACCGGATCATCGTCGGCTATCAAGGGCCGGAATTGGCGATGGGACTGATGCGCTTAGAGACCGATGTCGCGACGGGAGGGCTCAGCTCGACCATGAACTACGTCCGCGCCGGGCGCACCAAGATCATCCTCAGGTTCGGCTACTCCAAGCAATTCAGCGAGGCATTGAAGGACGTGCCCGACGCCATCGCCATAGCCAAGACGACCCACCAGAGGACGCTGGGCAAGATGCTGACCCTCTACGGCCAGCTGTCGCGTATCGTCGCCGGTCCGCCCGACATGGTTCCCGACCGCCTGAAGACGCTGCGCGCCGTGTTCATGGAGGCGGCGAAGAGCCCGGCCTTGATCGAGGAGGCCAAGGTGTCCCATCGTCTGATCGAGGAGGCGAACGGCAAAGAGACCACCAAGCTGGTGCTTGCCATGCTCAACCAGCCGCCGGAAATCGTCGCCATGCTGGCCGCCTTGAGCAAGCTCAAGGTGCCGATGATCAAGACTTCCGGCAAGGTCACCAAGACCAAACGCGGCGGCCGGCGTATCTCCATCGGTCTCAAGGGAAAAGAGGTCACGGCCAAGATCTCGGGCTCGCGCACCACCGTCGTCATCGACGGCAAGCCGAACAAGCGCAAGAACGTCAAGGTCGGCATGATCTGCACCTTCACCTGGCCCAAGGTCAATTCCGAGGCCAAGAAGATCGATTGCAAGAGTTGACCGCCTCGCGGCCGAACTGTTTAAGCGGGCCCCTGCGGGGGTCCGCTTTTTGGTGTGCGCCGCGGCCGACGCCTCCCGCAGGGCGCGCCATCCCATGGTGGACGCGGCGCCGATTTCGGGGGATAAAATCCTGCCTACCCGCGCTTGCCTCCCCGCGCTAACCGGGCGGCCGCGCATCGGGTTCGGTTTGAATATACTCGAATTGTCCGTTATGGGTTTGCGCCATGGCTGATCTATTCCTCAGCGCCAAGCAAAAGATAGCCTGTGCCCGGGATCTCATCGCGGCGCTGGATGCCGACATCCGGGCATTCAACGCAACCGAGCCGCACGAGCGAATGGTCGAGACCGACCCCGATGGCCTGATCCAGGAGCACACGGTCAAACTGACCCAGCCCCTACCGGATTCCTTGGCGGATCTCACCCAAGAGGCCGTGGTTGCACTCCGCGCCGCCCTCGATCAGGCCGTCTTCGCGGCCTCTAAGGCGGCGGGCAGCCGCCGGCTCATGGACACTTGTTTCCCCATTGCCGACAGCGCGGAACAACTCCAAAAGGTGATGGATCAAAAATGCCAGGGCGTGCCACCGGAAATCGCTGCCATGATACGCGGCCTCGCACCTTACAAGGGCGGAAACGACCTGATCTGGGCTCTCGCGGCGATCGCCGGCGCGGAAAAATATGCCCTGATCGTGCCCCTGGGCAGCGTCGATAGCGGCCTCACCTTCATCAACAACTTAACCGCCCCCAAGGTCCGTTGGGACGCCAAGAAGTGGGAAATCGAGCTCGGCTTCTTTCCCATTCACGGGAAATTTCAGCCCCATATCAAAATTTTCTTCTCCGCCGCCTTCGGCGAAATAGAGACCTTGGAAAACTGCCCCGTTTTGCCCGTCCTCAAGGCCATGACCGCCGAGGTCGAGCGTATCCTCGCGGTCGCCGAGGAGCAATCGAGCCGCCTTGGGCTGGCCACCGAATAGGGTTGCCCGGCGCCGCCGATCCCCGCGGACACGCCCAAGGCAGCCCCGGCCGCGCGCCCCGCGCCATTGCCCCCTGGTACGCATCCCCGTTGCGGTGTTTAATACCGCCATGTTGCGATGTTTGTGCCTAGCCGTGGCGCTGGCCTTGGTGTCCCCGATACCCGCGACGGCCCAGCAAAAGGTCGATCTCGAACTCATCCTCTTGGCGGATGGGTCGGGCAGCATCGACGAAGAGGAATTCCTCTTGCAGCGGCGCGGCTACGCGCGCGCCCTGCGCCACCCCCGCGTCACCAAGGCGATCCGCAACGGGCCTCTGGGGCGGATCGCTCTCACCTACGTGGAATGGAGCGGGCATTTTCTGCAGGTGCCCATCGCACCCTGGACCGTGATCCGCGGCGAGGCCGACCTCAAGGCCTTCGCCGACAAGCTTGAGAAACACCCCAGGGAATTGGATGGCGGCGGCACCGCCGTCGGCAGCGCCATCCTCTACGGCGCCAGGTCGCTGCGCGATAACCCGTTCCAGGGGCGCCGCCGGATCATCGATCTTTCGGGCGACGGCCCCGACAAAGACGGCGTCCTCGCCATGCTGGGCCGCGATCAGGCGGTGGCGGAGGGGATCACCGTCAATGGCCTGCCGATTCTTTCGTTCGGCCGCCCGACACTCGATATCTTTTTCATGGACAACGTGATCGGCGGACCCGGCGCCTTTTCGATCCCGGCGCGGGGCTTCAAGGATTTCTACGCCGCCATCCTGACCAAGCTGATCCGCGAGATCGCGGCACGGCCCGAGGCGGCGCCGACCCGGGCGGCGGATCGGCGTTCCCGGGCGGAAAGGGATAGAGGAGGGATTTTCCCATGATCATAGGCACGCTTCGCAACGCTTTGGCCGTACTGGCCCTGTCGCTCGCGGTGGCCGCCGCGGCACCGGCCGCCCAAGAAAAAGTGGCCCCGGCGGTGCCCAAGGGTGCCGATATCGCCATCTTCGCCGGGGGCTGCTTCTGGTGCGTCGAAGCGGATTTCGATGGGGTGCCGGGGGTGCTTGGGACGGTGTCCGGCTATACCGGCGGGGCATTGAAAAACCCAACCTATGAAACGGTCACCGCCGGCGGCAGCGGCCACCGGGAGGCGGTGCGGATCGTCTTCGACCCCAAATTGGTGAGCTACGCCAAACTGGTCGAGGTTTTCTGGCGCAGCGTCGATCCGACCGATGACGGGGGCCAGTTCTGCGACCGGGGGGAAAGCTACAAGACCGCGATCTTCGCCAAATCCCCGGAACACAAGCGCATCGCCGAGGCGTCCAAGGAAAGGCTTCAAAAATCGGGTGTCCTCAAGCGGCCCGTGGTCACGCCGATCGAGGCGGCCGGCGCCTTTTATCCGGCGGAGGGCTACCACCAGGACTATTACAAGAAGAATCCCATACGCTACAATTTATACCGCTACGGCTGCGGCCGGAACGCACGGCTCAAAGAGCTCTGGGGCAGGCAGGCGCTCAGCGGAATTAAAAAGGATTGAGGCGCCGGTGTTGGGCCGGGCGGCCCGCTGTAAGGACGTGTTCAGAAGATCTCGGCCGCCCTGGCCGCAACCCACAGGAGACGAAGGGCGAGCAGGGTCAGGATGGTTTTAAGGACGATGCGGAAGAGCCGTTCGGGCACCCGGTCAAGGGTCATGCGTCCCAGCCAGGTGGCGAGAAAAGTCGTGCCGATCATCGCCGCGATCAGCGGCAGATAGGCGCCGATGGCGACCCCGGCCAGTGCGAACGCCATCACCTTCGAAGTGTGAACGATGGCCATCGCCGCGCCGAAGGTGGCGACATAGTTGCGGCGGTCGGGGGTGGCGCTGGCGAGGAAGGGCGTGACCAGGGTTCCCGTGGCGCTGACGAAGACGCCTAGGAAGGTGGAGGCGAAGCCGAGCAGGGCGAAACGCCCGCGCTCGGGCCCGAATTTCCCGACCTTGGGTATCCACAGGGCGAACAGGATGAAGGTGGCGATAATACCTTGCAACAGGCCGGCGGGCAGGGTGACGAAGAGTTGCGCGCCGGCGATGCCGCCGATGATCGAGCCGATGGCAAACGGCAACAATATCGGCGTCAGGATATGACTGCGCATCAGGGCGATCCGCCCCATATTGGACCCGAGCTGCACCAAGGTATGCAGCGGGATCAAGACCACCGGCGGGAAGATCGTCGCCAGGATCGCCAGCAGCAGCAGCCCGCCCGCGGCACCGGTGACGACGCCGCAAAAGGTGGTGACGAAGGACGCGGCGGCAAGCCCGGCAAAGAGCCAGACGCCCACGTCGGGCACCCCTAGAAACTCAGATCCCATGGACGAGGCCCTATGGTCCGGATGATGAAAACTTGGGAAGAAGACACCCCTGTGGTCGATGGTCGGCAAACTGCGCCCATGGAGCGGCAATTGCAAGGCCGTCCACCGGGCCCCCATGGCGGCCATCAATTTGTGCCGATCGAGCCGGATTATGCTCTAGGGTACAGGGTGCAGGCGGCCGGTCCACGAAGCGTTCGAAGGACGTGACCCCAAGGGACGGGAGCGGTGCGGCGCCCATGCACCCTAGGAGGACGACGCGATGGTGACGGAAACCCATTTCAACGGCGATTTCCACTGGCCCGACGGCCAGCGGGTGGCGGTGACCTTGACCTTCGATTTTCAAGGGGGCGAGGACATTCGGCCCATGGCCGACGGCAAGATCGATCACGAGAAATACACCCAGGCCGAATACGGGCCCAATACGGCGATCTGGCGGATCCTCCGTATCCTGGAAGAAGAGGAGGTCACGGCGACCTTCATGACCTGCGGCGCCATCGCCGAGCGCTACCCCGACGCGGTCAAGGCGATCGTCGAGGCGGGCCATGAGGTGGCCGGCCACGGCTACCACCACGAGGTGGCCCGGGACCTTACCCGCGCGGAAGAAACCGACGTGATCGCCAAGGCCACCGCCATGATAAGCTCGCGCACCGGCACCCCGCCGGTGGGCTGGCGGTCCTGCACCCAGAGCCCCAACAGCCTGGCGCTGTTGATGGCCAAGGGCTATCTCTGGAACAGCAACACCTTCTCCCACGACCTGCCGTTCCTGTGGCAGGCCGACGGGCACGCGCTGGTGGAGCTGCCGCGCCAGCCCTTCGGCGACGGGCGCACCTACGGCGGCCGCGATTCCGGCAACGCCGATGACACCTTGGTGGTGTGGAAGGGGATGTTCGATGATTTCCACGCCGAATCGGCGGCCGCGCCGACCTACTGCCCGTTCCAGTTCCACCCCTATATTTCGGGCCGGCCGGGCCGGGCCGCGGCCTTGCGCGGGATTATCCAACACATGAAGGCGTCGGAAGGCGTCTGGTTCGCCACCGGCAGCGAGGTGGCCAACTGGTGCCTCATGGAGGTGTTCAAGCGCGACCGTGACCCAGCCGTGCCGCGCGAGGTCGCCGAGGCTTCGTGAGGTTGGGGAAACCCGGAGACAGGGGCAGGCGGGCCCCATGGGGTTTTTTGACATCGGCGGCCTAGGGCGGATAGCCCACTAGGCCGGTTTCCAGCCGATGCCGAGGCGCGCAGTGTTGGGTACCAACAGGGTGCCGTCTTCGGTGAACGGCGCCCAGGCGTCCATCACCGCTTGGCTGAGGGCATTGAAACGGGCATCGGAAAGGCCCTCGATTTTGGCCGTGAAGCTGCGCTTGAGCTTGCTCGCGACGTAGTTCCGGGGATCTTCCACGCACCGAAGGTAGCGGAGCTCCCGTTCCTCGGTTCGCTCGAAGCCGGCGCCGTCGAGGATTTCGTCCAGCGTCCCCGGCGCGCTCATGGCGTGGCGATCGGCCGCCGGGCCCTCGTCCTCGCCGAAGAACGCCGCCACGGCGCGCTGGGGCACGTAAAAGGACGGGTTCTCGCCGTAGGCGCCCCAGACCAGGTAAGCGGCGCGGCCGCCCGGCTTGAGGGCGCGCCTGGCCTCGCGCGCCGCCGCCACCTTGTCGTCGGGGTACATCAGCCCGAAGCGGCAGGTCACGCAATCGAAGGTATTGGAGGCGAACGGCAGCGCGGCCATGTCGGCGGAAACGAAGCGCATGACCGGAAGCCCGAGATTGCGCGCGCGTTCCCGCGCCGCCTCGACCATGCGCGGCGTCAGGTCGGTGCAGGTGACGCTGCCCCGACCCTCCATGGCTAGGGCGATGCTGACCGCGGGGTTGCCGGTTCCCGACGCGATGTCGAGGACCATTTCGCCCGGCGCGATGGCGGCCTCGGCGATGATCATTTGGTTGAAGGTATCGTCTAAGGACCTGCCGGCGTCCGAGGTCGCGGCCCAGGCCTTGGCGCGTTCGGCCCAATCGGTGCGGCTGCGCTCAGCCATTGCTTATTTCCCCATCGCCCCGCTGGCCTCCCCCTAAATCCCCCAAGGCGTCGTTGCCCATCTTCGCCGGCGCACTGCATCGCGCGTCACGACACGCGCCTAGCCTTGGGGTAAATTCATCCCAGTCATTTGGTTCATTTTGGCCGGATAGTGCTCTGAGCGGCCGGTCAATCGGTGGCGGGAAACACCAGCGATTTGATCACCACCGGCACCGCGCCCGAAGACGGAATCAGGGCGCCGATATCGATGTAATCGAACTCCTTCAGATCGATCCCGTCAATGGAAATGCAGGCGGCTTCCACCCCCATCTCGTCCTTGAGATGCAGTCCGAGAAGCCCGCCTACGTCGCCGTCGTTGACTAAGATGATGGGGTGGCCGCGGGCGGTAAATTCGCGGAGCCCGCCTTCGATGCCGGTGCAGAAGTCGTGAAGGCGCTGGAAGGTGGCCGATCCGCCCCAATGGAAGGCCATGGCCACCGCCTGATCGCCATGGGCGAGATCGAGCCGGTTGAGCGCCTTGCCCATGGCATCGATGATGGCGTCGGGCTCGATGTCGCCCGCGAGATCGAACTCGGGCGCGACCACCGGCACGTTGCGCACCGGCACGGCTTCGTCGGGAGCGATGAAGATGGTGCTGCCCGAGACCTGGACGGTGTATTGGGAGGCGCCGATGACGGTGGCGCGGATGGTGGCCCGGGGCTGTTCCACGGTGAGGCCCAAGGGATCGATGCGGGCCCGCAGGTGCTTGGCGATCAGCGGGCCGAGATCGCCGAAGCCGCCGTCGGCGCGGCCGTAGATGAATTCCGACACCCCGCCGGAAAAGATCAAGGCGGTAATTTCGACCTCGCCTGCCAACGGCGCCAAGCGCAACAGCTGCTCGGTCTCGGGCGAGAGGGGGGCGAGCCCGGCGGCCTCGACCATGCGCATGGCCATGCGGTCGGCGATGGCGTCCAACTGCTCTTCCGTGGGGGTGTCGCCGAGCGACAGCGAAATGCCGAGCTCAATCGCGTAGGCGGCGCCGGTGGGCTCCAGGCGGTTGATGCGCCCGTCGGCGCCGGTGACGATGAGCCGCGCGCCCCCTTCCACCGCCGTCACCTGATCCACGCGGCCTTGGCTGCAGCGCGCGAACTTAGTGGTGCCGCCGCCGACGTCCATGTTGAGCACCGTGCCCTCGATCTCACCGGAGCGCGCGGCGGCGCCGGACCCGTGGGCGGCCATGGTGGCCTCCAGCCCATCGCCTGCGCTGACGGCGACGAACTTGCCGGCGTCGGCGGCGAACAATTCGCCGATGGCCCGGGCGTTGCGGCGCAGCATGGCGACGCCGGTCAGGATCAGGGCGCCGGTGTCGATGTCGTCACGGGTAAATCCGGCCTCCTGGTAGGTCTTTTTGATGAAGGCGGCAAGGCCGTCGGAATCGATGATGTTCTCTCGATCGGCGTTTTCCACGTAGGGCGTGAAATGGATCGGCGATTGGTGCACCAACTCGCGCTTGGTCACGACGTAGCGCGCGTTGCGCTGCTCCAAGGTCAGCCTGGAGAAGGCCAGGTGCGAGGTGGACGAGCCGATATCGACGCCGACGCTGAGCAGCTCGATCTCGTCCTCGTCCTGAAGGTTCCTCTGGGCGCTGGAAAATTGAGCGCCTTGCCGGTCTGCCGTCATTACTCGATCCGCGGGCTCAGGCGTCGGCCGGCGGTTGGTAGAGCTCGTCTTCCATGCGGGTGGTGGCCCCCACGGCCCCCAAGGTTTCCTCGAATTCCTTGCGCAGGTACGGGTCTTCCATGTCGTAGGGGATCGCCGTGCCGCCGTCGCGGACATCGATGGCGCCGTAGTCGGTTTCCTTGGTACCGGGCGCGCCGGAGCGCGAGTTCTTGCCGGGATGAACCGGGCCGAACCAGGCGGTCAGGCGCAGCGGCCCCTTGGAGACGCCGAAATGCTGATGGAACCACTCGCCGCTCATGGGGGCGGCCGTGACCATGCCCACGGGCTCGTAATCCTGGCGCATGATCTTGTCGGTCTTGCCGTCCTTCCACGGGGTCGGCCCTTCCGACGACGGCCAGGTATAGGTGTATCCCTTGCCCTTGATGCAGATCAGCACCGCGGCCGAACCGTGGGCATGGGCCTTGGAATAGCGCCCGGTTTCGTGCTGGGCGATCCACAGGTAGAAGTTCTGGCCCGCCATGTGCGGCTCGATGCGGCGGTAGCCGGGCGAGCGCCGGTTATCCAGCGGCAATTCGCAATTGACAATATCGGCGATGATATTGGTCTTTTTCATGGCCAGACCGCGGATCGGGTCGGCCTCGATGTCGTCGTTGGGCTTGTAGTAATCCGCGGCGT
>SMUX01115917.1_pt1 | contig 17373 bp, 15 predicted proteins | sample 2456431 | NCBI WGS metagenome assembly SMUX01 (sample SAMN11095930, study PRJNA526329) | marine sediment metagenome | biome: Marine sediment; feature: Surficial sediment; material: Deep marine sediment; isolation source: Hadal surficial sediment | place: Pacific Ocean | collected 2014-11 | depth... | reverse complement strand
GAGGATATACTTGTCCAGGGTGTTGAGGCCAAAGAGGAAAACGCCTTCGAGGTACGCGTCGAATTCATGGAGTTTCTGGGTTCGTTTTACCGGGCTGATCTGAGTTCGGTGGCCCTGGGCGATAATCATATACGGGCCGAGCTCTCCATCAACTTGGTCCGCCGTATGGGTATCTCTGAGGGCGCGTCGCTCCCGGTCATGGTTCCCAGCGAAAGCATCCGCATCTATCCGGGAAGCCTAGACCATGGCTGAGGTTGCCGTTGCCGGCGCAACCCCGCTGCGCCCCAGGCTCAGTCGCGACGACCTGGTTCGGGGCGGGGGCCTCGTCGTCATGGGGGTGTTCCTCTTCGTTGTAATATTGTTTCCGCTCTACGTCCTGCTTTCGAAGAGCTTCGAGGATGCGGACGGAAAGTTCATCGGGTTCGCTAATTACATCGAATACTTCGGCACACCGGCGCTCGTCAGCTCGGCAGGCCACACGATGTTCATCGGCGTCGTCACCATGGTGATCGTGGTTACGCTTGCCTTTATCTACGCCTACGCGTTGACCCGCAGTTGTATGCCCTTGAAGGGACTGTTTCGGAGCATCGCGATTGTTCCCATCTTGGCCCCTTCGCTGCTGCCCGCGATCTCGCTCGTCTACCTGTTCGGCAACCAAGGCATGATCAAGGAGCTGCTGTTCGGCTACAAGATTTACGGACCCATTGGGATCATAATCGCGTTGGCTTTCTGGATATTCCCGCACACCGTCATGCTGCTGACGACGGCGCTGGCGACGGCCGATGCGCGGCTATACGAGGCGGCGATCGCGCTCAGGGCGAGCAAGCTGCGTACGTTCTTCACGGTGACGCTGCCGGCGACCAAGTACGGCGTGATGAGCGCCTGCTTCGTGGCCTTCACCTACGGCATCACCGACTTCGGCGTCCCCAAGGTCATCGGCGGCTGGTACAACGTGCTTTCCGTCGACATCTACAAGCAGGTCGTTGGCCAGTGGAACTTCCAGATGGGGGCGGTGGTCAGCGTTATCCTGCTGTTCCCCGTGGTGATTACCTTCGTCGTTGATCGCTTGGTGCAGCGCCGCCAAGTGGCGCAGCTCACGGCGCGTTCGGTACCGCTTGAGCCGAAGCCGAATCGGCGCTTCGATCTGATTATGCTGATCTACTGCTCTGTCATCGCCTTTATCCTTCTCGGCATATTGGCGGTTTCCGCGTACGCCTCGTTCATCAAGTTCTGGCCCTACAACCTCAGCTTCACGCTCGACAACTACGATTTCGATCTCATGGACGGTGGCGGTTGGCGTGCCTATGGAAACAGCATTCTGTTGGGCGTGCTTACGGCATTTTTCGGGAGCTTGATCATCTTCGGGGGCGCGTACCTGGTGGAGAAGTCGCGGCGCTACGGGAAGTATCGCGCGGCGCTGCAGTTCCTCGCAATTCTGCCGCTCGCGGTGCCGGGCATGGTACTGGGGCTCGCCTACATATTCTTTTTCAACGATCCCGCCAATCCCTTGAACTTCCTCTACCAGACGATGGGGATCCTCGTGATCTGCACCATCGCGCACTACTACACCGTACCGCACCTGACGGCGCTTACGGCCTTGAAGCAGCTCGACGCCGAGTTTGAAGACGTTTCGGCCTCGCTCAAGGTGCCGTTTTACAAGACCTTCTCGCGGGTCACCTTTCCCGTCTGCGTGCCGGCGATTCTCGACATCGGCATTTATCTCTTCATCAACGCGATGACGACCGTCTCCGCCGTCGTTTTCCTGTGGGGACCCGATACGAAGCTCGCTTCGGTCGCGGTGCTCAATATGGATGATCAGGGCGACATTGCGCCGGCGGCGGCGATGGCGATGATGATCGTCTATACGTCGGCCGCTGTGCGTATCCTTTACGTCCTGTTGACACGCGGGTTGCAACGCCGCACGCAAGCCTGGCGCCGGCGCGAGGGGATCGCCGAGACTGTCGTCGGGCAGCCTGTTCCTACGTGATCGGCCGGCAAGGTCGCAACCGCCGGCGAGCAAGAGATGGGTAGCTGTCTCCGCGAATTTATTGATTTTGCAAACCGGTTGGCTGACACCGCCGGCGATATTCAACGTCGACACTTTCGCCACCACGTGCCGGTCGAGATCAAACCCGACGGGTCGCCGGTCACGCAGGCCGACAAAGACAGTGAGCGTGCCCTCAGGGAGCGCATTGAAGAAGCCTACCCCGACCATGGCATCGCTGGCGAAGAATATCCAAACGTGCGTGAAGACGCGGAGTATACGTGGGTGCTCGATCCCATCGATGGCACCAAGTCGTTTCTGGCCGGCATTCCGATGTTCGGGATTCTTATCGCCTTAGCGCGTCACGGCGGTTTTGTTCTTGGTGTAGTTGACCAACCGATTTTGCGCGACCGCTGGGTCGGCGCCGACGGTTACGATACAACATTTAATGGTGCTGCGGTACGCACCCGCCAATGCGGGTCGCTGGCGGACGCCGTGCTGTGTATCTCTGGTCCCGAAGATCGCACCAAACCCTATGATGACCAGATCGCCAACCTTAGGCATGCCGTCAGGTGGGTGCGTTATGGTGCCGAGTGTTATGCGTATGGGCTATTAGCCTCGGGCTTCATAGATCTGATCGTCGATGTCGGCCTGGATGACCATGATTTTGGTCCGCTTGGCCCGGTTGTCGGTAATGCCGGCGGTAGTGCCACCGACTGGCAGGGCAATCCACTTACCATGAATTCAGACGGACGCATCATCGTCGCCGGTGATGCGCGCCTGCTTAAAGATACGATCGCCTGTCTTAATCGTTCATGTGGAGTAAGCACGGTATGAAGAATACCCAGCGCCCCCCCGGCCATTTGAATCAACATAATCTTGATCGCTTTCGTTCCGAGGGCGAACTCAACATCTCGCAGCGCCGAAAGACCTGGCAAGAAGAGCACCTCGATCATGCAACGCGTGAATGGCTGGCCAAGGACGCCAAGTATTTCCTGCACCAGTCGCTGTCGACGCCTTGCATCGATGTGCTTGCAAGTTGCAAGGGCTCATTTCTGGAAGATCTTCAGGGAAACCGTTTTCTCGATTTCCACGGCAACAATGTGCACCAGGTGGGCTTTGGTCACGAGCGTGTAATCGCCGCGATTCGCGAGCAAATGGACACTTTGTCCTTTTGTACGCGTCGCTACACAAACAAACCTGCGATTCGGCTTGCACAAAAATTGGTCGAGCTCGCGCCCGGTAATCTTAATAAGGTATTGTTGGCGCCGGGCGGTACCAATGCCATCGGCATGGCTTTGAAACTCGCGCGTATGGCGACAGGTAGATTCAAGACACTGTCGATGTGGGACGCGTTCCATGGCGCGTCGCTCGATGCAATTTCTATCGGCGGGGAGGCGATTTTCCGCAACGGCATCGGTCCGTTGCTTCCCGGCACCGAGCATGTGCCACCGCCGGATCCGCAACACTGCCCCTGGGGCTGCGGGACAGCGTGCAGTCTAAAGTGTGCCGAGTACGTCGAGTATGTGCTCGAGAAGGAAGGGGACATTGGCGCGGTGGTGGCGGAAACGGTGCGCAGCACGCCCTTCATACCACCGAAGGACTACTGGCAGATGATCCGTGAGGCCTGCGATCGACATGGCACGTTATTGATCCTCGATGAAATCCCGCATTGTCTTGGCCGCACCGGCAAGATGTTTACCTGCGAACACTATGATGTCGTTCCCGATATGCTGGTGATCGGCAAGGGGCTAGGTGGTGGTATTTTTCCCTTGGCCGCATTGATTGCGCGTGAGGATCTGGATATTGCACCGGAGCGGGCGCTCGGCCATTACACACATGAGAAGAACCCCGTTGCCTGTGCCGCCGCCTTGGCGGCCATCGAGGTGATCGAACAAGAAGGCCTGCTGGACAATGCTCGTCAGTTGGGTGACTACGCGCTGAAAAAGATGCAAGCCATGAAGGCGAAATGCGCCATGATCGGCGATGTACGCGGTCTCGGATTGCTTATGGGCATGGAACTCGTCAAGACTAAGAATACCAAGGAGCGTGCAGTTGATTTGGCCGAGGATGTGATGTACCGATGCTTGGCCAAGGGTCTCAGCTTTAAGCTCTCGATGGGTAATATTCTGACACTGACACCACCGCTCACGGTGAGCCAGGCCGAGATCGACCAGGCATTCGATATTATCGATGAGTGTTTAGCTGAAGTAGGGAGTAGCAAGAACCCAGATACGAGTTAAAAGATACAAAGACGCAAATAACGATGCGAGGGTGTAGGTCGGGGCAAGTGGCTTTTTGGCCTCCAGTCTCCAGCCCTCGATCTCCGGTGCGAACACGTTACTCGTATCTTGTATCTGCTTTTATGGCTCCTCGCTGCGGTCAACTGTCGTGGCCGGTGCGATCATCTTCGCGGCACCGTGCGCTCCACCACGCCCTCGGGTGTGAGACGCGTGTTCGCCAGCACGCGTTCGTCGTGATTCATGCGCCAGCTCAGCATCTTCTGGGCGTACTCGAGCAGTATGGGCTGGAAAGCGGGATCCCCGGCGAGATTCCTGAACTCGCCCGGATCCTCCACCAGATCGAACAACAGCGATGGCAGCGCCGTGAAGTGAACGTACTTGTAACGTTCGCCCCGGATAACGTTCATCGCGCACTGATCCGGTTTGAGTCCCCGGACGCTGTCGCCGTTGGTGTCGACGAAGCGACGAAAATCGAACTCCCAGTGCGCCTCTGCCCGCCAGTCGGCGGGTGTCTCACCGCGGCAGAATGGCGCCAGCGGCTCGCCATCACACTGGCTCGGTATGGGGACTTGCAGGCAATCGAGAATGGTCGGCATGACGTCCACGCTTTCGGTGAACGCGTTCACCTGCCGGCCGCGGGCGTGCTGCGCTGCCGCCCTCGGATCGCGAACGATGAGTGGAATGTGAAAGGACTGATCGAAGTAGGCGTACTTGGCGAACTGCCAGTGATCGCCCAGTTGCTCGCCATGGTCGGTGGTGAATAGCACCAGGGTATTGTCATAGGCGTCTGTCTCGTCGAGAAACGCCAGCAGGCGGCCGATATGGAAATCCACCTCGCTCATCATCCCGTAATAGGTGGCGCGCGCCTGCAGCACGTCCCTGTCGTCCAACTTGAGATTGTTCTTCGAGTCGTGATCGTAGCGGATGCCCCAGCCTCGTTGATTGTGGATGAAGTGATCGAGATAGGGGTGTTGCTGCGATTCCTCCTCCGCGGTGGCTGCGCGCACCGGCTTGGGTACGTCAGCGGGATCGTACATGGCGTGGTACGGTTCCGGTGCGACGAACGGCGGGTGCGGGGCCAGGTAAGACAGATGCACGAACCACGGTTTGTCCACGCGCACCGAGAGATACTTGATGAGTTCGTTGGTGAGAAAGGCGGCGTAGCTGTCCTCCACGGTATACTGCGCGGGCGCGAACGTGAGACCACGGCGGCCGGCTTCGGCGCCGACATCCTTGGGCTTGTACACCCCCAATAACCCCTCGGGCACCGTATACCCTTTGGCCTTCAGATCTGCCAGCCACGGCAGAGCCTGGTCGTCGGTGTGCATCACCGGTGTCATCCCCCGCAGCACGCCGTTGTAAGTTCGCAACGCGGGATCGTCGGGCGTGTGCTGCCGTGGGTCGGCGCTCACGTCGGTGTAGCCGAACAGAGCCGGGTCGTAGCCGGCCTTGCGGGCCTCCAGGGCGACGTTGGTGTGGCGGGCATCCAGGGGCGTACCGTTGTTTACCGAGCGGTGGTTCTGCAGATACATGCCGGTGTAGAGGCTCGCACGGCTGGGACCGCAAGGCGTCGCCTGGGCGAAGTGCCGCGTGAACAGCACCCCGTCGGCAGCGAGGCGATCCAGATTGGGGGTCTGCAGGCACGGATGACCCACCGACGAGAGGCAATCCCCCCGCCACTGGTCCGCCGTGATAAACAGGACGTTCATGGATGCGCTCATGATTTGTCCTCGTTCAAACGATTCGGTTACCAGAGCGGCGCCAGGATTCTACGCCAGTTGGTCGCCGATTTCGACCCGCGATCTACCTGCTCTAAAGGGTCAACGGGTCGGCGAGAGGTACGGTGAATTACAACATCGACGCAGCGGTTCAATCAAGGCCAGAAATACCCTAGGCGGGATCGGCGACCGACGCTTGCGGTCCATCCAAGAGCTCCTGCCAGCGGTGGCAGGCGACATCATGCTCAAATCCCAACCCGCCGAGTTTCGGCTCTTCCTTGCGGCAGATGTCGATGGCGAAGCGGCAGCGGGTCTGGAATTTGCAGCCCGGCGGCGGGTGGATCGGCGAGGGTATCTCACCTTCCAGCTTCACCACGTTTCCCTGGTCATCGGGATCGAGCGACGGGATCGCCGACAGCAATGCCTTGGTATAGGGGTGCCGGGGGCCGGCGAACAGTTCGCGTGTCGGCGCTGTCTCCACTAGCCGCCCCAGATACATCACCGCCACATGGTCGCAGACATGCGCCACGACGCTCAGATCGTGGCTGATAAAGAGGAACGTCAGACCCATATCCTGCTGGATTGACTTCAGAAGGTTCAGCACATCCGCCTGGATCGACACGTCAAGGGCTGCAACGCTTTCATCAGCCACAATGAAGTGCGGCTCTGAAACCAGCGCCCGCGCGATTGAGATACGCTGGCGCTGGCCACCGGAGAAGGCGTGCGGAAAGCGCCGCAGATGTTCGAGATTGATCCGGCATTTGGCGGCGATTGCACGCACGCGCTCGTCGGTCTCTGCACGCGTCTTTGTCAGCCCCATAACTTCCAGCGGCTCGGCGATGATGTCGCGCACCGTCATGCGCGGGCTGAGCGCGGCATAGGGATCCTGGAAAATGAGCTGCGCACGCTTGCGATACTCTTTCAGCTCAGCGCCCTCGAGCGATGGCAGATCATAGGTAACTTCACTATCCGAATACGTTGCCGAGCCTCGGGTGATGGGTGCCGCGCGCAACAGGGCGCGTCCGAACGTCGTTTTGCCGGACCCCGATTCACCCACCAGTCCAAAGAAGCTGCCCCTCTCGATGTCAACCGTGACGCCTTCAACCGCGCGCACCACCGGCCGCGGCCCGAAAAGGTTGCCCCGCAGTGGAAAGTGAACCGACAAATCGTCGGTGGTAATGAGTGCCTCGCTCATGCCGGTGCGCCTTCTTTCTCTACCAGAAGGCACGCAACCTGATGCCCGTCTTCCGTATTTGTGTAAACCGGAATACGCGACTGGCATTCCGCCCCGAGCGACACCGGGCAGCGCGTATGGAAGACGCAGCCCGTTGGCCGGTCAAGCGGTGAGGGAATGTCGCCCTTGATCGCGGTCAAAGGCGTGTCGAGGTCATCGAGCCTCGGCAGCGCGTGCAGAAGTCCCTGCGTATAGGGGTGGCCCGGTTTCCTGAGTATCTGTCGCACGGTACCTTTCTCGATCAGTTTGCCGAGATACATGACGGCCACCCGGTCCACGGTCTGGGCGATCACACCCAGATCGTGGGTGATGAAGAGGATCGCCATGTGAAACTCGCTCACCAGATTCTTCATCAGGTCGATGACCTGGGCCTGGATGGTCACATCGAGCGCGGTTGTCGGCTCATCGGCGATAAGCAGCTTTGGTTTGGTCGAAAGCGCCATGGCGATCATCGCGCGCTGGCGCATACCGCCAGAAAACTCAAATGCATACTGGCCGAAGCGCTGCGCCGGGTCCGGAATTCCCACGCGCGCCAGCATCTCGATGGAAAGTTCCTTGGCGCTTGCCTTGTTCATGTCCGAATGGATCAGCAACTGTTCCACCATCTGTTCGCCAATGGAGATGGCGGGGGCAAAACTTGCCATGGGTTCCTGAAAGATCATGGAAACCGCACCACCGCGGATAACCATACGTTCCTTTGGAGCCAGTGAAAGCACATCTATTTGCTCTTCGCCGATGTTCAGTGTGATGCTGCCTTCGGGGTCGTAGACGGCGTTATCCGGGTTCAGAAGCATCAGCGCCTTGGCTGTCACCGACTTGCCCGAGCCGCTCTCGCCGACCAGCCCGAGCACTTCGCCCGGCGCTATGTCGAAGGTCACTCCCTCGACGGCGGTCACCAGACCTTCATCGGTTTTGAACCGGACGGTCAGGTCTTTAACTGAAATCAACGGTTTCGTCATTTTTTTGTATCTGCGTAAGGATCAGCGGCGTCACGCAGTCCGTCGCCCACAAAAACAAAGGCAAGCACAAGGATGATGAAGAATATTACCGGTATGAAATACCATTGGTAATTGAGCAGAACATCCGCGCTGGTCACGGCTTGCAGCATCACGCCGAGTGAATTCACCGGGTCTTTCAAACCCAGGCCGATAAAGCTGAGCGCCGTCTCGGAGAGAACCATGTAAGGGAACGAAATAATTAGATCGACGATGATGTAGCTGGTAAAACTCGGTAAAAGGTGGCGCCGGATGATATGGCCCGCGGAGGCTCCACACAACTGCGCCGCCAGCACATATTCCTGATTTCGCTCAGTCAGAAGATGCGTTCGGACCCGCCTTGCCAGGGTCGGCCAACCGATGAAACCGAGGATGAGCGAGATGAAAAAAAACCTCTGCTCGGAGCTCCAGGTATCCGGAATGAACGCCGCAAGGGCCATGAAAAGTGGAATTACGGGGATCGTTCGCACCGAATCGGTTCCCATCTGCAACACGGAGTCGGTCCAGCCCCCGTAGTATCCAGAGATTCCGCCGATCATCAGCGCCAGAACAAAGGCAATGAAGACCCCGATCGTGCCCACCGCCAGAGAAGTGTTGATGGCATGGAGAGTTCTGGAAAAGACATCCTTACCCGTGCCATCGGTGCCGAAAATGTGGATCTTGCCCTCATCGACTCCAAACAAATGAGTTCTGAAGCTTATTATGCCGAGGAATTCGTATTTGTCCCCTTGCGGGAACAGCACCACATAGCGGCGTTTTTGCTTGTCGATCTTTGTCACCCAGCGAAAGTTGGTCTTGATCGAGCGGGTTCGTTCATAGGTGTAAATGAACGGTCGTAGGGAAAAGCCATTTTCATCCCAAAACTTCGGGATTTGCGGTGCGCCGTTTTGATAGTCCGCATCCCGGCCTGCAATCGTCGGATCATAGGGGGTCAGGAACGGTGCAAAGAACCCCGACAGGATCATTACGACCAGAACCCCAGCGCCCACCATGGCCGCTTTCTGCTTTTTGAACCGTGTCCAGATCAACGTGCCCTGAGAGGCGGTAAAATAGGCCTCCTTGCGCTTCTGGTCCACATTTACATCAATGTTTGCAGTACCTGTGTTTGCAGTATCTGCCATGTCACTTATTCCAGGATGCTACGGCGAACGCGCGGGTCGGTTAAGGCCAGTATGATATCGGTGGTAAAATTTATGCCCACAATACTGGCGGTCAGCATAAAAATGATCGCGCCCGCTAACTGCTGGTCATTTGATCTGGCCAGAGCCTCGATCAAGAGCGACCCAGCTTCCGTCAAGGTCAAAATCAAGGCGACAATCGGCAGCTCATTGAATATACGATTCAGATCAAAACCCAGCGAGTTGACGATCGGCCCAAGGGCGTGCCGCGCAGGATAGCGCCACAGCAAGGCTCGACCCGTAACACCGCGGGCAGCCGCGGCTGTGACATACAGCTTGCCTACCTCATCGGACATTAGCGCGCGGACGGTCTGAATTGCAAAGGCGGTTGCCGACCACCCGAGGATAAATACCGGCAACCAGGCGCGAGACAGAAAATCCATGACCCGATCATAAGACCAGGCCGCATCGCGAAACTCTTTGGAAAACAGCCCGGTCAGGGTGTCGCCGAAAACTATCGTTGAAAACAGCATGATCATCAGCGCCAGCAGGAAGTTCGGCATTGCCAGGCCGAGGTAGCTGATGAAACGCAGGCTGTTGTTCAGCACGGCATTTTTCGATGTGGCTGAGATGATTCCAACGGGGATCGCAATGATGTAGGCGACCATCAGGGATGACAGGCAAATCCCCAGGCTTATCCAGAATTTCTGACCCAGGAGCGCGGCGATATTCACCCGCAGGATGCAGCTATCGCCAAATTCCCCCCGGAAGGCGTTACCAATCCATCTTACCCAGCGCACAAGATAGGGCTTGTCCAGCCCGAGGCGGACGCGTTCGGCGTCGATATCAGCGACCGATATCCCGCCGCCCTGAGTGTCTTTGAAGGCAAGGTAGCGTTCTGCACAGTCACCGGGCACCATTTCCATCAGGGTGAAAACGATGAACGAAACCGTCACCAGTGTGATTACCGCCAACACCGCGCGCGTGGCCACGAAACGGGCAAATTCAAGCATTGGTCTCCCTGAGCCCCCTACTTGTGCCTCCTGTGGATTATCCGACCCAAAAGGAGTCTTTGGTTATTGTTGGCCGCGGGCAATCAGAACTGCCCGCGGCCGGTTTATGTTTATGTCAACAGAACAGGACTATTCGTCCAGGAACCACTGCATGCCCCGGTACGGGTACGTTCGGTAGTATTCGTAGGAGTGCGTCTTAAACGAATGGAAGTTTTTCAACGCATTACGATGGTAGATTGGTGCCGGTGCCTTAACCGTGCCGATAAACAGCAGGTTGCCCGTCAAGTTCGCGACCATCCGTGCACCGAGCTTGTTCGATTCCGGTGTGCCCACCGGCGCCGACTGGAACGCGTTGATGTCTGCAATCAGCTGTTTTGCGTAATCCGGCGGCTCGACGCCCTTTGCACCGTTTGAATCCACCCATTCGGCCCACAGCATACCTGTTCGACTACCGAAGTAGTCGCTATACGGCGGCACCCAAAGCTCGTTGTTGCCGAGCACGATCGCAATAGGCTGGCCCTTGCGCCACATGGTCACATCAAGCTTGTTCGACGATTGCGCGGAACGAAATTCGTCCGGCGTTACTTCCTTGGCCGTCGTCTTAATGCCCACATTGGACCAGTGCTGGCCGACAAGTTCGACCACCGGTCCGGGAATTCCCTGGATGGAAAACTGAAGATTCACAACAATCTTCTCGCCATTTGGGAGTTCGCGGAAGCCATCGCCGTCGGTGTCTTTCATGCCGATTTCATCCAACAGCGAATTCGCCAGTTTCGGGTCGAACTGGGTAAAGTGCTGCGCCCATTTCGGATCAACGAAGTCGGGATTGGGTGAGAAGCCGGTATACTGTCTTGGTTCACCCATTTCAAAGTAGGCTACTTTATTGATCTCGTCACGATTGATCGCGACCGACATCGCCTGACGGAAGCGCAGATCACCGAAGACCTTGCGTTTTTCCAGATTTTCCGAGGTCACATTGAACGCGAATGTCGATATCGTGATCTCTGGCCGCAGATCGATCGTGTAGTCGCCTTTCTTCTGGTTTTCCAGCAACAGCGGCGCTGAGGCCAACTGCAGCGATTGCTCTTTATAGTCCACTTCGGCGTTGACCAGCTTCAGGATACGGACTTCGTTCTCGTTGATGTAAACCTCGTCCTGCTCACTGATGTAAGGCAGCTGGTTGCCAGCCGTATCAACCATGTGGAAATACGGGTTTGCCACCAGGTGGCGGCCTTCGGTCGTATCCCTGATGGTGAGGTGAGACTCGAGTGTCGGCACAACATCCGCTGGCAGTTTGGCAACCTTGGCCGGGCTGTTCAGCAGTGGCGACGGGGTATCCGTCCAGTCCGAGTTACCGAAATAGGCCGACAGAACCGCCAGACCATTTTCGAACCCGGCCGCCTTCGCCATCTTATCTGCATCCGGGTTCAGCTTCGGGTCCCATATGCTCAGGAAATGCTTGGGCTGGAAGCCTTGCGCGAAAGAGGTTGCAAAGTGCGCAATCAGACCCGGCTTCGGTGCCGGCAAATTAAACACCACAGTTTGCGCATCGACAACATCAACCGTCATCCGCTTGCCACCCACTAGAACATAATCTTTCGCCTTTTTCATCACATCGGGATTAAGCGCAAGATTGTCGTACCAGTATTTCACGTCTTCAGCGGTAAACGACGCGCCGTCCGACCACTTGTGACCCTTGCGCAGGAAGAAAGTCAGCTGAGTGAAATCAGCATTCCACTTCCAGTCCTTGGCGATGTTCGGCACAACTGTCTGAAGGTCATCCGAATAGCGCACCAGATTCACGTGGCGCACTGACAGGAAGTCTGAGGTGCCCGCTTCCGTCGCGTTCGACAACACGTCAAATGTGCCACCGTATTTTCCGATCTCATTGTAGGGCGCTACGACCAACGGCTCAGCCGGCAGACGCTCGGCCAGCGGCGGCAGCTTCGGGTTGCCGCGAATGCGGGCGTTTAACTTGCCGATATCCGGGTTCTCCGAAAATGTCAGCTTGCACTTGGCCAGTTTCTCGAATTCCGCCAGCTCGAACTGCTGCGGGTACTTGCCTTTGATGCCCATGTCCTTGGCCACGGTAACGGCCGGACAGGCAGCGGCTAGTGCTTCGCTGACGATGCCGACCTGCAGCATCATGAGCGCAACTCCGGCGTACGCCAGGGGCCAAAATTTCATAGATTTCATGTGTTCACCCTCCGATTCTCCTAGGTTTGTTTGTTGCCACTTCAGATCAAAAACACTGCGTCGCCAAACACGGCATGCGGCTTGCGCGCCTTCTGCAAGGGCGGCTTCCTGTTTTTGCGACCGCGTTAGTGACGAGACGACCGCTGTACGCGAACCGTAGCGGTCGTCCCATTACGCGCCCAGGGTAATGCGTGCCCTATAAGCTGTCAAATGGTCTCTGGCAGGCAAAATTTCGCCTCGATTTTCTTTGAAGGTTTGCCTATGCCCGGGCTGCTTTTCATACTCTTCCAGCTCGGGCGGTTTGTGCCTTATCTCTGCTTTTATGGCCCCTCGCCACGGTGGTGACGCCCAGATTCATGGCTTTTCGCAGGCACCTATGAAGGGTAAGGCCACCCGGCGGGCACATCACCACACGGTAGAGTCGGGCGGTGGCCTTGGCGCTCGGCGTGCTTGCGGTTGATCTCCATCATCGCCGGCAGGTAGCCGCTGGTGGCGCCGATCTTCATACCGCGCCAGCGCAGCTGCTCGATGATGTCCAGCGTGCCGGGAGATCTGGGGCGCGGACTGTAGGGGTGCTCGCCTGTCACCGCTTGGAACATTCGATGAGTTGGGCGACGACGATGCGCAAGCGACCTTTGGCTACGTCGCGGAGAAGCGCAATGCCTACGATCTCGCTGATCTGCACCTTGTTATTCCGAACAACGATGCAGGTGCAAAGGTGATGCAAGCAATGCGGAAAAAATACCGGGCACTCTCATCGTGGCCGATGGTGTCGATTGCGGGAAGGCTTAAGCCTGGCTTCAACAAGGTAAGGCTGACCTAAATAACATTCGGTCGTTCGTGTCTGGCCAATCGCGATCTGCCAGAACGGTTTCGCCAGCGGCTGGAATTCAACGCGGACGATCTGTCTACCTACCTATGGTGGCGGCGCCAAAGGCTGCCCTGACTATCCCACCCTTACGCAGGAACGTGGCGAAAAACTGGTGCCCGGTGTTGATGCGCGATGGCGGTAAGTACTACAACCTGAAATCAGGTTGCTTCGAACTTAAAGCTGACGGCTAGCTTAGTGCGATATTGGGACACTTGACCCTTGTCATCGAGTGTCACGTCAAGCTTGGTGACTTCTGCGATTCGCAAGTCTCTAAGCGATTTTGACGCAAGACTCAACGCACTTTTGGTGGCATCTTCCCAACCCACGGTGCTTGTGCCGACGAGTTCGATGACTTTATAGACGCTCATAGATTACCTCCTTGTTGATGGTTTAACCCGACGATAGTGCGGGATCAAACTAGCGTCGGCGAGTGCTGTATTGGTTATTGGCCTCTTTAAGGCGTGGTATCGCCAGAGACCTTAGGCGAATTTTGTTTTTGACACAACCGATAAACGCCGTCAAAGCTCTTCGGCGTCGGATTCTTTAGCAGATCAGGAGGCAAAAGTCATAGCCCCCCCTGTTTGGTAGGCGGTGAATGCTCGGTATCAAGCCAGGCGTCGAGCGAATGAAGCGCACGACAAATTTGATCCAAGATATCTGGCTCTTGACCTGCCATATTTTCTTCTTCGGCAACTTCAAGATTGCGCGCGTCATAGGTCCAACGGCGCAGCACTTCGACCTTTTGCTCACGCGTCATATCTTCTCGCAAAAGCACTTCTTCGGGCGTTCGGAAGACTGCAGTCGGATCGAGCATGGCCTTGTCGATGTCGGTCATTTCTGCAACCCCCTCGTTGTTTGAAATAGATTGGAGTTGGTCACATCTGTCTGTGGTTCTGAAACCCAGCCAAAATGCTGTCTTATAGCGCGGTACAGAGCAAGTGCAATGTTCCGGCGAAGATGACCCCAAGAAAATGCAATCGGCAACTAGGCGGCCAGGGCCAGGCAGGGTTGCGCGCGAAGCTTGCTGCGGGCGTCGCGAAGTGCGGTGCGCAGCCCCTCTTCCACCACCGGATGGTAAAAGGGCATTTCAAGCATCTGATCGATAGTCATCTTGGCTTGATGGGCCCACGCCAACAGATGGCCTAGGTGTTCCGCTCTCGGTGCGATCATCTCGGCCCCCAGAAACAACCCTGTGCCTTGTTCGGCGTAGACGCGTAGCAGCCCTCTGTTTTGCCGCATTACACGGCTGCGGCCTTGGTCCTCAAAGGAAACGGTTCCAATCGCGACACACTCCAGCGACAACTCGCTGTAGGGTTGCCCAACCATTGCGATCTGCGGGTCTGAGAAGACGATGCTTAATGGTGATCGCCGCAAACCTGTCCTCACGCTTGGGTAACGCCCCGCATTGTCGCCGGCGATATGTCCTTCGTCCGAGGCTTCGTGCAGCAATGGCCGATCGCCATCGACATCTCCTGCGATAAAAACGTGTGAGTCACCAACCTGCATGGTCGTGGGGTCGAAGACCGGTAACCCTTTCGAATCGAGCGGCAGCGTGGTGTGTTCCAGCCCCAACCCGCCCACATTCGGCGTACGGCCGGTCGCGGCGAGCACGTACTCAACGATTTCTGTGCGCTCGCGACCGTCGAGGTCGGTGAACTCTAGTTGTACGCCGTTGTCCACGCGCTGCATGTTTGTTACGCGCGCGCCCGGATCCAGATAGAATTCCTTCGACAGCGTGGTTCTGGCCGAGTCGATCACGACTGGGTCGGAAAGTGGTCCAATCCGCCCGCCGAGACCAAAGGTGAAGGTAGTGACCCCTAGTCGGCTGAGTGCTTGGCCCAGCTCCAGACCGATAACGCCAGGGCCGAAGACGGCGGCTGAACGCGGCAGTGTTGTCCACTCGAAGACATCATCGTTCACGACCAGCCGGTCGCCTAATTCGGCAAAAGATTTCGGGTAGCTGGGTGTCGAGCCGGTGGCAATTACTATGCGGCGTGCGTCCACAATCCATTGATCGCCGACCTGCAAGCGATGATTGTCTAGAAACCGTGCGTGCCCACGAAGCCGCTGCTCAGCCGGAATGTTTTCCACTGAATCCACAACGAAACCAACGAAACGGTCCCGCTCCCGTTTCACGCGGTCCATCACGGCGGCCCCATCGATATTCAATCCATTGGGGTTGATACCAAAGTGCGGCGCTTCAGAGACCGCGTGGGCGGCCTCGGCGGCCGCGATCAGCAGTTTGCTCGGCATGCATCCAACGCGGGCGCAAGTCGTACCGTACTCGGTGCCCTCGATCAATACGACGTTGTCGGTGTGGGCTCGGGCTGCCCGGAACGCGTTCATGCCGGCTGAACCGGCCCCAATGATGGCGACGTCGACGTTGCGTGTTTTCATCGTCTCAGCTCCGCTAGGTTGTTAGGCGGCGATTTTCTTGTCCGACTGTAGAAGTCGATCAAGGTTGCCCTTCGCTGCTAACGCGAAGAGATCATCGTGTCCGCCGATGTGCGCACCGTCGATGAAGATCTGCGGTACGGTGTGGGCACCGGACCTCTGGATCATCTCGAGCTCTTTTTCTCGGTCCGCAGTGACGTCGATATCCACATAGGCCACCCCTTTTGCGTCGAGCAGCGCCTTTGCCCGGGCGCAATAACCGCACCAGGATTTTGAATAAATTTCTACGTGGGTCATGATGCTCTCCCGGACTTACGTCGTTACCTCGTTTGAAAGTGATTCGTTGAATTAAGGCTTGATCGACGGAGCCGGCAACTGAGTATCGAATGTTCCTGAGCTCATACTAGCCATGGGGTGGCCATTCCAGCAGTGGGATCGTGCCCATTTGCGCTTAGATGCCCGACATCGCATGCAGGTTACAAGCACCGCTTCCGTAACGCCCGGGTGGCCACATTCTGGCCATGGGGTGTGTTCTACGTCCGCCAAAGAGCGCGACGCACATGTCCAATGAAAAGGATCCGGTGGTGCGACCGTGCTTAGGAAGCGTTCCTGCAAGCGTTCCGCGATGGAGGCGAACTCTTTAAAGCGCGAAGGCTGTGCCCATCGGCCCAGGCCAGATCCTTGTAGTTGAAGCCACGTACGAGCGTAGGTTTCACCACCTCAAAGTACGGTGAGACGTCGAAGTCACGCGGCGTAAACAGACTGTGGTGCCGAATGTGTAGGAGTTCGCGTTCTGTGTGGCCAGCATGGTGCTGATCGGCACGCCGCTCCACGCATGGGAGCAGCGGGTAGTGTACCGATTGATAGGCCTGGGCAATCAGCGCCGTGCATATGGCACGGGTGGGATCGCCGCTCCCCAATTCGAGCATGCGCCGGCGAAAACGCACCGGCACGGGCGGCGTCGGAAACAAGTAGCGCAGGAGATCGATAATATTCTTGAGATCGTAAGACTTGCCCAGGCTATCGACCATGAACTGTACCACCGCATCGCGATCCTCCGGGGTCAGTCGTACCGGACGGACAATGCGGGTGTTGAAATGGGCGTACTTCGACAGCGGCACCGCGATCACGCCTGCTACCAGGTCTGCCTCGATCAATTCGCAGGTTTCATCCTCGCATGCGGAATCTTTAAGGGTATCGCCCACAAACAGGGCCGCGTGCGACCAGGTAGATTGGGTTAGGTACTTGATAGCGGTGCTGAACCGCAAGTTACCCTCCACCAACAACACGTCGCCAGGCTTGAGGATGGCCCTCAGGGTTTCGGCATTATGGACCGAGAACGGCTCATAACGCTTGATCGGCTTGCTGAGATAGACCGCAAGCGCGCGACCGATGGTACGTGTTAACCAATCAACCATAGCGGGCTCGGGAGCCATAGACGCGCAGTTTCCACCTTAGGCCACCTGATCTACGAACTGCCGAAGTGGCCGGCGGCTGGGGTTGTCGTGGAGACGGGGGTGAGCAACCCACTGTAGCCCAACGCAACAAGCAGGCCAGCAACGGCTGCCGTCCAGGAAAGAAATGATGCACGTACCCGCGCCAGCGCG
>SMUX01368163.1_pt1 | contig 17384 bp, 16 predicted proteins | sample 2456431 | NCBI WGS metagenome assembly SMUX01 (sample SAMN11095930, study PRJNA526329) | marine sediment metagenome | biome: Marine sediment; feature: Surficial sediment; material: Deep marine sediment; isolation source: Hadal surficial sediment | place: Pacific Ocean | collected 2014-11 | depth... | reverse complement strand
TTGACGAAAGTGGTTATATTCGTCGCGATGTCATTGATATTGTAGATGATTTAGCGTTTACCCAAAATTTATTTACTTCCGTAGAAAAAATAAAAAGTATATTAAAGCTTGTACAAGAATTGGATCCTGCAGGTGTAGCAGCTCAGAACCTTCAGGAGTGTTTGTCCATTCAATTACACCGAAAAGTTCTTAATACGTCTGTTGCGTTAGCCATTCGTATTATTGAAGAATCTTTCGATCAATTTTCAAAAAAACATTATAAAAAACTACTTAAAAAATTTGAGATTACTGAGGAAGAATTACGAGATGCTATTCATGAAATTGAAGGCTTAAATCCCAAACCTGGGGGAAGTTTTTCAGGAAACACCCAAATAGTAGAACATGTAATACCTGATTTTGCAATAAAAATTACAGAGGGAAAATTAGAACTCACTCTTAATGGAAGAAACGCCCCAGAACTTCACATATCACGAGATTATACCGAAATGCTTAAAGGCTATAAAGAGTCTAAACAAAAATCGAAATCACAAAAAGATGCCATATTGTTCATTAAGCAAAAACTAGATGCCGCTAAATGGTTTATAGATGCAATTAAACAAAGACAACAGACTTTATTTGTAACAATGAATGCTATAATGCATCACCAAAGGGAATATTTTTTAACAGGCGATGAACAAAAATTAAAGCCTATGATTTTAAAGAATATTGCCGAAAAGATTGATATGGATGTTTCTACAGTTTCAAGGGTAGCTAATAGCAAATATGTAAATACGCCTTATGGCACCAAATTAATAAAGGAATTCTTCAGTGAATCTATGAAAAATGATCGGGGGGAAGATGTTTCTACCCGAGAGATTAAAAATATTTTAAAAATAATCATATCTGAAGAAAATAAAAGAAAACCTCTCACAGATGATAAATTGGCAAGAATTTTAAAAGAAAAAGGATATCCCATTGCCCGTCGTACAATAGCCAAATACAGGGAGCAAATGGAATTACCCGTAGCCCGTCTTCGAAAATTAATTTAATGAAATACTTCCTACAAATTGCTGCATATTTATTTCATCCATTGATAATGCCCTTTTGGGGTGCTGCCATTTATTATAGTATAACACCTCGATTTATTGAACCGGACTTAATACGAACAAAACTTTTTGAAATCGCAATCATAACATTTTTAATTCCAATAATTACATTTTTTTTACTGAAAAATCTTACAGTAATTAATTCAATAAACCTTACAAATGTTAACGAACGTAAGTTTCCATTAATGGTACAAATCCTTTTATTATTTTTAATTTTAAAGATGGTTTATTCTCCTTATGACAGTCCTGAGATGTATTATTTTTTTGTAGGGATACTTTTTTCCTCCTTTGCGGCTTTGGTTTTAGTCTTTTTTAAATTTAAAATAAGCTTGCATCAAATGGGGATTGCGGGTGTAACCATGTTTATAATTGGTCTAAGCATACATTTTAAAATTAATCTTTTACTGGGCATCGGAATATTTTTCTTCTGTAATGGATGGATAGCTTCCTCCAGATTAGATACTAAGTCTCACATTTATCCTGAACTTATTGCTGGATTATTTCTTGGGATAATACCTCAAATAATTATGTTGAATTTTTGGTTATAAAATATAAAAAATCAATCCTAGATTTAATGTTTTGAAATTCACCTGCTGTCCATCCATTGAAACAGCATTATCATTAAAAAAAGGATTAATACTGTAATAAGCAAAAAAATTGAAGGTGCTATACCCAAAACTCAAAGTAGCTCCTAGTCTTAACTTTTCAAACTCAGGTATATCTGATATTGAAACCGAATTACCAGATTGTTTAAAAGTAGATTTATTCCAAATAGCATATCCAAATCTGAATCCAGCATAAACACGCCAAAACTTATAGGTAGAAGGGGTTGAACTTCGCCAACGAAATTCAATTGGGACTTCAATTGATGTTATGTTTAGTCGATTTGTATTAAAGGTAGTAGTATCATCAAGAATAGTAAAAGTTGTAATTCCATTTACATCTTTATTTATAAATATATTTTGACTGTATTGATCTAAAGAAAAACCGACCCCAACAGCTACAGCCAAATTACGTTGTTCATTTATAGGCATATCTCTTAAGTACCCAAATTGTATGCCTCCCGAAAGATCAATAGGTTCTACAAATCCACTAGATAGGGATGAGATAATATTGTAGGTAACGCCTATATAAAATTGATCTTCACGGTAAAGTGTATCCTCAACTATTTGTAGTTCAACAACCTGGGCAATACTACTAAAAGTCAGTAATGAAAAAAAACTTAAATAATATTTTGCTATAGATGACATTGGATAAAGGTAATTGTAATAGATAATATCTGAAACAAAAAACGCCTTGAAAATTTCAAGGCATTTAATATGATTTTATTACCGTCACAAAGAAAATAACTAAAGATCATCCAATTGGTTTCCGAGAGTGGTTATATATATTATTTTCACCATATTCAATTCCCTTAACTGTTCTTTAATATCTGAAACCAGCCCTGTATTAGTATCTTCATCAATTTTTAGGGCTACTACTATGCTACCTTGAAGCTCGGGTAGTAATTTAGCTCTTTCACCTTCAAGAGCAAATGCTAGATTTGAAATATTTGTGTATTTATCTCTTATTTGGATTTTTCCTTCTTTTCCATATCTTTCTTTGTATTGGCGACTTGGCTTTCCTGCATAAATAAAAATTGAACGATCTTTTCTAAGTTTTTCTACCTGATCTGCTTTTGGAAATTTTTGTTCTACTTTCAAATCAGTTTCTCTCATTACCGTTACTACCATAAAAAAGAATAACAACATAAATACAATATCCGGTAAGGATGCTGTAGAAATTGGTGGTAATTCATTACTTTTTTTCTTTGTGAATTTCGACATAGCCTACTAATTGATTTATTAATTACCTGCTTTTCTAGGTAATGCTTCCGAAAGTTTTAAAGGATACAGTAATTTAATTTCCTTCATTCCTTCTTCTGTTTTCTCTCTATCAGCCTTATTTCCTTTAAAATTCTTTTCTGCAAATGCTTTTTTAACTTCAGTGAATTTCCAGCCATATAACCTTAGTGACTCTCTATCTCTAAGAAAGTTATACGCTGCAACCAATTCATTTTGTACTGCTATATACATTTTATATGATGTAAGCCGATCATTCTGTACAGATATTACTGCTTTATCTGGATTGTCTGAAGATGAGGGATCTTTTTTTCCTCTGCAGTAATTACAATATTCGGGAGAACCTGACGGAGCTCCACCATTATCTAGAAATTCGATAGCTGCTTGACGTAAATCCTTCAAATCCATTAGATTATCTTCTACAAGTAATTGATCATCCTTATTCACCAATACTATAAATAAATTTCTTTGTTTGATTTTAGGAGGATCGATCAAATTTTCTTGTTTAGGAGGTAATAGTCTTGCAATCCCTTTATCCTTTACCATGGTAGTAGTAACCAAGAAAAAAATAAGAAGTAGGAAAGCTATGTCTGCCATAGATCCTGCATTGACTTCGGGTGCTGATCTTCTTGCCATTATTTCACTTTTTTAAATCCACTTAATATCATAGCTCCTATGGCTATAAAGGCTAAGATGTAAAAGGTATATAATCCGGCACCTACCCATTTAGAGCCATTTTCAGATAACATGCCACCTTCATTGAGTTCCATCGGAGTACCATCTGCTAAAATGTAAGAAATCAATACAATTGCTATAAATACCCCAATAACAATAAGAGTGTTTTTTATGTTTCCCGAGAAAAGTCCTTTAAGCCCGAATACGATAACGAAAAAAAGTACCAATGCAAAAATAAAATATGCTACGTATATAAAACCATCAACACCTGCACCAGTTGCTTTAACAACTTCATCACCTTTTGTAATTATCATTGCGAGAAATATCGCCCCTACAACACTAAGAAGCATTCCTACTATTTTTAATATTCTATGTAAACCCATTATGTTTGGTATATTTAAAAATTATTATTTGTTCTTATAATCCACCAACATATCTATTAATGTGATAGAAGCATCTTCCATACTGTTAACGATACTATCAATTTTGGAGATAATATAGTTATAGAATATTTGAAGTATTATAGCAACAATTAACCCAAAAACGGTAGTTAAAAGAGCAATCTTAATACCTCCGGCTACAAGTGAAGGGTTCATATCACCAGCTGCTTGTATTTTATCAAATGCAGAAATCATACCAATTACTGTTCCCATGAAACCAAGCATAGGTGCAATTGCAATAAATAATGAAATCCAAGATATATTTTTCTCTAATTGTCCCATTTGTACACCACCGTATGCTACTACAGCTTTTTCGGCTGCTTCTACGCTTTCATCTGCACGATCAAGCCCTTGATAGTAGATAGATGCTACAGGACCTTTTGTGTTCCTACAAACTTCCTTTGCAGCTTCAATACCTCCGCTTTTTAATGCATCTTCGACATTTTCTGCTAATTTTTTAGTATTCGTAGTTGAAAGATTTAAATATATAATCCTTTCAATGGCAAAAGCTAAACCAAGTATTAAACATAAAAGTACAATTCCCATAAAACCGGGACCTCCTTCTACAAAACGGTCTTTTAGTTCTTGATGAAATCCTCTGGATTCCACAGTTTCACCTCCATCTTCATCTTGAATAAATGTAACAGTGTCTGTTGTAACTATTGTTAGTGTGTTGTTAGGCATTGTTTTTGTCACTGTTGCATTTGCTTTGAGAGTACTAGCAAATACCAATGCTGTAATTGCCATAATAGAAAATAATTTTTTCATTGCTATCGACTTAAAATTTGTTTTAGTTAAAGGTTTTAAAGATATAAAATTTTAGTTAATCTCCAAGAATAAATATTTTTCAAAGAGGAAAGGAATAATTTTGTTAATCCTAGTTTCTCTTTTATAGTGAAATATAACAAAAAACGATTTCCCTTTTTGTTACAGTTACTTACAACTAAAGTAAGCTTTATCTGCCTGTTCCTCTAACAAAAAACCAACTATCATTGGAAGTTTTATCTTTTGCAGAGAGGAAGGGATTCGAACCCTCGATACGCTTTTGGCGTATACACGCTTTCCAAGCGTGCGCCTTCGACCACTCGGCCACCTCTCTATAATTCTCTATAAATAAAATTGTTAATCCTAACCCCGAGTGCTCGGGAGAACCAAATAACAAAAAAAAAGTTGTTTGATAAAATATTTATTGGGTTTTTTAAATCATTTCACCCCTTAGTGAAGTTTCGAAGATTTTTTGAAATTTTTTTGTAGGAATTTTTTTACCTAACATATACATTAATTTTGCTAATGCAGCTTCTGTAGTACAGTCTTTACCGGAAATTACTCCAGTTTTCTCAAGTTGAACACTAGTTTCATATAAACCCATAGTAACACTTCCTCCCGAACATTGAGTCACGTTAACCACCGGAATATCTTTATCTGTTAATTTCTTTATTGCCTCAATAAACCATGGTTGATTGGTAACATTTCCACTTCCATAAGTTTCCAGAATCAATCCTTTTATCTGAGGATATGAAAACAAATAATTTATTGTAGTTCTATTTATACCCGGAAACATTTTTACCAATATTATATTTGATTCCAATTTTTTATGGACTATTAATTTTTCTTTTCTTTTAGGTACAAGTAATGCATCAAAATTAATGACCAAATGAACACCGCTTTCAATTAATGGAGGATAATTTAGGGACGCAAAGGCTTCAAAATGTTCTGCATTAATTTTTGTGGTTCGGTTAGCACGATATAATTTATATTCAAAATATAAACAAACCTCTGATATTTTAGGAATTCCGTTTTCATGTAATGCAGCAATTTGAATTGAAGTGATCAAATTTTCTTTCGCATCGGTACGTAAATCTCCAATAGGTAATTGAGATCCTGTAAAAATTACAGGTTTGCTTAAATTTTCTAACATGAAACTCATTGCCGAAGCTGTATAAGACATTGTATCACTCCCGTGAAGAACTACAAATCCGTCAAAGGCATAGTAATTTTCTTCAATAATAGTTGCAATATCAACCCAATAATCAGGATTCATATTAGAACTATCAATGGGTTCTTTAAAACTTTGGGTATCTATTTGGCAATCTAGCAGATTTAATTCGGGTATATGTTTTAATAAATCGTCGAAATTGATATTACGTAGTATTCCGGTTTCAAAATCTTTAATCATTCCAATGGTACCACCTGTATATATAAGGAGTATTTTAGGTTTTACGCTCATTTTTTTTGAAAAAAATTAAATGCCAAAAACTTCTTTTGAGTTTTTAGTAGTAATATCTGTTACCTCTTCTATAGAAATACCATATACTTCTGCTACTTTTTCACATACTACCGACAGATAACTACTTTCATTTCGTTTACCCCGATAAGGAACAGGTGCAAGATACGGTGCATCTGTTTCCAAAACAATATGCTTTAAATTTATATTATTTAAATAGGTGTCTATTTTTCCGTTTTTAAACGTTACTACACCACCTATGCCAAGTTTCATATTATACGATAATGCTTTTTTTGCTTGTCGTTCTGTTCCGGTGAAACAATGAAAAATACCAAATAAATCCTCTCCTTTTTCACTCTCTAATACATCAAAAACTTCTTCAAAGGCATTCCGGCAATGGATTACAATTGGCAATTTATACTTTTTTGCTAATTGAATTTGTTTTCTAAAAACGGTTTGCTGAATGTCTAAGGTAGTAGTATCCCAATACAAATCAATTCCAATCTCACCTACAGCATAAAATTTTCTATTTCTAAATTGTTCTTCAACATGGGATAGCTCCTCTTTATAATTCTCCTTAACTGATGTGGGATGCAAACCCATCATTAAGAAAACCATAGATGTATATTCTTTTTCTAGATCATACATTGCCTTGGTATAGGTTGAATCTATTGCTGGAATAAAAAATCGATGTACTCCGGCATCATTAGCTCGTTTCATCATGGTTTTACGATCATCGTTAAACGCTTCGATATATAAATGGGCATGAGTATCTGTTAACATAGTTGCAAAGCTAATTATTTTGTTCCCTATATTTACAAAAAAAGTCAATGATACAATTACGCGGTCTTCTTGAGAAAAAAGGATTTCATAGAATCCCCTTAAAAAAATTAAAGACCGGTCATTATAAACTAACAGTAAAAATAAACTCGATCTCGGGGAATTTCATTCTGGATACCGGAGCATCTACAAGTTGCATTGGGTTTAAAAATATCTCTTATTTTTTTTTAAAAAGTGAAGAAAGCTCTATTAAAGCTGCTGGAGCCGGAGCAATTAATATGAAAACCAAACTAGCTCGTAAAAACAAAATTTCTATAGACAATTGGAAACTTTCTTCTATTGATTTTGTACTTTTCGATCTCTCTCACGTTAATGAAGCTCTACAACAAGCATCTGAAGAATCGGTACATGGAATTATTGGAGCTGATTTTTTAAAAAATACTCGAGCTGTTATTGACTATGGAAGAAATTGCTTATATGTAATGTAATAATTCAAATTATTCTATAAATCAAGCGCTTTTTTAAGATTATCGTCCATCAGGTGTTCTATAGGGTTTTCAATTGCTTCCTTAACAGCGACCAAAAACCCTACAGATTCTTTGCCATCTATTAATCTATGATCGTAAGAAAGTGCTACAAACATAATGGGTCGTATTTCAACTTTTCCATTTACAGCTACAGGTCGTTCAACAATATTATGCATCCCTAAAATACCACTTTGAGGAGGATTAATAATAGGAGTAGATAACATACTTCCAAATACCCCTCCATTAGAAATTGTAAATGTTCCCCCAGTCATTTCATCTACGGTAATTTTACCCTCTCTGGCACGAACAGCCAATCGTTTAACTTCTAATTCAATATCCATAAAAGATAATTTCTCAGCGTTTCTAATTACTGGAACCATTAATCCTTTTGGTCCCGATACAGCAATCGATATATCCTTAAAGTCATGTTTTATTTGATAATCACCGTCAATCATAGAGTTCACATCCGGATAAAGTTCTAAAGCACGAACAACTGCCAGAGTAAAGAAGGACATAAATCCTAATCCAACTCCATGCTTTGCTTTAAAATCTTCTTTATGTTTTTTCCTTATTTCAAATATTTGAGACATATCCACTTCATTAAAAGTGGTTAGCATAGCCGTTTCATTTTTTACATTAACCAATCTTTCTGCTACTTTACGGCGAAGCAAAGAAAGCTTTTTACGACTAGATGATCCTTCACCCTCTCCTTTTGTTGCAATAGAAGGCTTAGCTTTAGTGGCATCATCTTTTGTGATTCTTCCATCTTTCCCAGTTCCTTTTACTTCTTTCACACTGATATTTTTTTCTGCTAAAACTTTTCTGGCAGCGGGTGAGGGTGTACCTGTTGCATAAGTTTCAGCTTTTGGGGTTTCAGTTTTAGAAGGATCTTTTTTTTCTTCTTTCGGTATTATCTCCTTTGAAACTCCATGAACGCTTTCAGGTTTTATTCCTGAAGTGTCAATTAAACATACTATCTCACCTACAGTAACAGCATCACCTTCTTTAGCTTTGAAAGTAATTATACCACTCTCTTCTGCAGGAAGTTCGAGAGTTGCTTTATCGCTATCTAATTCTGCAATTGCTTGGTCTTTTTCTACCCAATCACCATCTTCTACTAACCATTCGGCTATTTCTACTTCGGTTATCGATTCTCCCGGAGAGGGAATTCTCATTTCTAAAACCATTATTTTGTTTTTAATGCTGTTTTTTAATCTTTTATATAATCGAAAACACTTTCAATTACTCTTCGATGTCTTAAATTAAATCTTGTCGAAGAACCTGTAGCTGGAACTGAATAATATTTTCTTGAACGTACTTTTAAATCTTTCTGTTCAAAACGTTGCAACATATAACTCCAGGCTCCCATATTTTTCGGTTCTTCTTGGGCCCAGATATAATCTTCAATATTATTATATCTATTAATAATTTTATCAATTTTGTCGTTGTGTAATGGGAATAATTGTTCAATACGTATTAAAGCAATATCCTTTCTTTTCAATTTTTCGCGTTCTGCTATCAGATCATAATAAAATTTCCCAGAACAAAATACCAATCGTTTTACATTATCAGGATTAATAGTATCATCAATAATTTCTTGGAATTCTCCATTAGTAAAATCTTCTATTGTTGAAACTGCTAAAGGATGTCTTAATAAACTTTTCGGTGTAAATACAACTAAGGGCTTTCTAAAATTACGTTTCATTTGTCGGCGTAACAAATGAAAAAAGTTAGCTGGAGTTGTACAATTAGCTATCGTCATATTATCAATAGCACATAACTGTAAAAAACGTTCAATTCTTGCAGATGAATGTTCAGAACCCTGTCCCTCGTATCCATGAGGTAATAATATTACTATTCCGTTTTGTTGTTTCCATTTATCTTCGGCAGCTGAAAGATATTGATCAAAAATAATTTGAGCTGCATTGCTAAAGTCTCCAAATTGTGCCTCCCAAATTGTAAGAGTATTTGGCGTAGCCATTGCGTAACCGTAATCAAATCCTAAAACACCATATTCTGATAAAGAAGAATTATATATATTCATTTCTCCTTTATTTTTAGGATTGGTATTTAACAAATTAAATGTTTGAGTAGAAACTTCATCTCTTAATATAGCATGACGATGAGAAAATGTTCCTCTTTCAACATCCTGACCAGAAATTCTTACATTATAACCCTCTTCCATCAAGCTGCCAAAAGCAAAAATTTCAGCCATGCTCCAATCTAATGTATTAGTTTCAAAAACCATTTTAGCCCTGTCTCGTAAAATTCGTTCTATTTTTTTTAAAAATTTAACCCCCGTTGGGACTGTAGAAACTATTTCGGTTATTTTTTCCAATTTCTTTTTTGGATATTTTGTACCAACACTTAATAATAACCCATCTAAATCTTGTTGCATAAACCCACTCCAAATATTATCCATAAATGGTTTAACTTTTGCTGCTGAATCTTCTTTAGACTTATCGAATTCTTTTTCTAGCAACTCTTTGTATTCAAGAATTAAATTAGCTGTATAATTTTCATTTATTACACCTTCAGCAATTAATTTATCGTTGTAAATATCACGGGGGTTAGGTTGTTTTGCAATAGCGCTATATAATTCAGGTTGTGTAAAACGAGGTTCATCACCTTCATTGTGTCCATATTTTCTATAGCCTAATAAATCAATAAACACATCTCGTTTAAATTTCATTCTAAAATCCAAAGCCATTAATACCGCATGAGTAACAGCCTCCACATCATCTGCATTAACATGTAGCACAGGAGAAAGTGTGACTTTTGCAACATCAGTACAATAGGTACTTGAACGAGCATCTAAATAGTTTGTAGTAAATCCTATTTGATTGTTTACTACTATATGTAAAGTCCCTCCAGTTGAATAGCCTTTTAGCTTACTCATTTGTATAAGCTCATAAACTATTCCCTGTCCGGCAACTGCAGCATCACCATGAAAAATTATTGGTACTATTTTTGAGGAATTCCCCTGGTATTTTTCATCTATTTTTGCACGAGTAATTCCTTCTACAACCGAACCTACCGCTTCTAAATGAGATGGATTTGGCACCAAATTCATAGTAATTTCCTTATTATTTTTTAGAGTCTTTTTTATGGTAGAGCCTAAATGGTATTTTACATCACCGTCAAAATCATCCTCATCATAATCTTTTCCTTCAAATTCATTAAAAAGTTCACGAATTGGTTTTCTAAAAATATTTACTAAGGTGTTCAGCCTACCTCTATGTGACATTCCAAGAACAAACTCATCAACATCATACCGTTCAGCTGCAATTCGTACTATTGCTCCTAATGCAGGTATAAGGGTTTCACCCCCTTCTAACGAAAATCGTTTTTGACCAACATATTTAGTTTGCAAAAACTGCTCAAAAGTAACCGCTTGTGTTAACTTAGAAAGCACATATTTTTTTGTTTCCGGAGTATAATTTGGATGATTATTATTTTTATTTAATTTATTTTGCCACCATTGAATCTCATCTGGGTTACGTATAAACATATACTCAATTCCAATAGAATGGCAATAAATTTCTTTTAAATGAAAAATAATCTTATCTAATCTCTGCGGTCCAATGCTAAGAATCTCCCCTGCATTAAAAACAGTGTTTAAATCTTCTTCGGTAAGCCCAAAGTTTTCTATATCTAATGTTGGTGTGTATTGCCTACGATCTCTAACAGGATTTGTTTTTGTAAATAAATGCCCTCTGCTTCTATAACCATCTATAAGTCTGATTACTTGAAATTCTTTTTGAACATGTTCTGGAATTTGAGTCGTTACCCCATCAACAATTTCTCCATTTAAGTTATAACCTTCATTTCCAAAATCAAAACCTTGAAAAAAAGCTTTCCAGCTTGGTTCTATACTGTTGGGGTTTTGAAGATACTTATCATAAAGATCGGCCAAATATGAAGGGTGAACTGCGTTTAAAAAAGAATACTTGTCCATAAATTAATAGTAAATGGCATTTTTTATATAACTCTTGCAAAAATACAACAAATCCATAAACACCCTTTTTAATTTTTATATATTTATAGCAGAAAATACTTAAATCAATACGAATGAAAAATTATTTTAATTACCACTTTCAAAGTACAGGTTTTATCATTTTTCTTTTTCTTTATTCCCAGTTTTTTAATGCACAAGAACAAAAATCTGAGTTTTGGTCTCACATGCAATATGGGGGTGGTATTGGTTTGAGTTTTGGAAGCGGGTATTTTAGCGGAACAATTGCTCCCAGTGCAATTTATAGAGTTAATAATCAATTTGCTACAGGAATGGGTCTTAGTTTCTCTTACAGTTCTGAAAAAAACTTTTATAATTCTACTATTATCGGTGGAAGTTTAATTGCATTATTTAATGTAATTCAAGAAATACAGTTTTCGTCAGAGTTTGAAGAACTTTATGTAACAAGAAATTTCGACGATACTACCATTTATGAAGATGAAAATTACTGGTATCCAGCATTATTTTTTGGTATGGGATTTCAAACTAATAATATAACTATAGGAATAAGATATGATGTTTTATACGATAGGTCAAAAAGTATATATGCTAATGCTTATGTTCCTTTTATGAGAGTTTATTTTTAAACGGTTCGATTCATTAACTCTTTTCCAAAGGTGCCAAGAGTTTTTTTATCATCTTCTGAAATATTAATATCCTGCAGAATAGTATTGGCTTTATTTGTGTATTTTTCTATTTCATTTATAGTAGATTCAACTGCACCTGCATTTTTGTAAATTGAAAGTACCCTTTTAATTTTGCTTTTTGGATCTTTAGGCGTTTCAGAAAACAATTTAATTAATTCATCTGTTTCACTTTTACTACTTTTTTGTAATGTTACTAAGTATAAAAATGTTTTTTTATTAGCAATAATGTCTCCCCCTATTTGTTTACCGAAGGATTCAGAATCCCCAAAAGCATCTAAATAATCGTCCTGTAGCTGAAAAGCAATGCCTAAGTTACGCCCAAATTCATAACTATTTTCTTTACACTCATCTGATGCTTCGGCAACAATAGCTCCCATTTTCACAGCTGCACCAAGTAATACAGCGGTTTTATAATCGATCATTTTTATATAATCGGGAATGGTTACATTATTACGGGTTTCAAAATCAACATCATATCGTTGTCCTTCACAAACCTGTAATGCAGTTTTACTAAACAATTTTGCCAAATCCTGAAACATAGAGGAGTTATATACTTCAAAAAGTTGATATGCCAATATCAACATAGCATCTCCAGAAAGGATTCCCGTGTTTAAATCCCACTTATGGTGAACAGTCTCCATTCCACGACGCATTGGTGCTTGATCCATAATATCATCATGAATTAACTAAAAATTATGGAATAGCTCTATAGCAAGAGCAGCTGGTAATGCTCTTTTATAGTCGGTTTTAAAAAAATCACAAGTCATTAATGTAAGAATGGGACGTAACCTTTTACCCCCAAGTGAAATGATATATTGTATAGGCCTATATAATTGTAAAGGTTCTTTTAGAATAAGAGTTTCATCAAGATATTTTTGAATTGCTTCATTATATTTTTCAATCCCTATCATATAATAATATTAACATTTCAGCAAAAATAGCAAATTCTAATACACATATTTCAATTACTAAAAACATATGAATAGGTTAAACTTTAGAAACTTTTTTTGTTTTTAAAGTTTCCTTCTTTATATTTGCACCAGAAATGAAAGAAAAAATATTACATAAAGCCGGAGAATTATTTTTAACTCTTGGATTTAAAAGTGTAACCATGGATGATATTGCCAATGAAATGGGCATTTCTAAAAAAACCATTTATACACATTATAAAAACAAAACACAATTAGTAAAAGCTACAACGCTTCATCTATTCGAAATTATTTCGACGGGGATTGATTGTATCTGTGCCTTACACAAAAATCCTATTGAGGAACTTTACGAGATTAAAAAACTTGTAATGCTTCAACTTAAGAACGATAAATCTTCTCCTCAATATCAATTACAAAAATATTATCCCGAGATATATCATTCTTTAAAAATTAAAAAATTTGAAATCATGCAGGATTGTGTAGTTGAAAACTTAAATAAAGGAATTTCTGAAGGGTTATATAGAAAAAACCTGAATGTAGATTTTGCTTTCAGAATTTACTTTTTAGGAATTAACGGTATAAAAGACGAAACTCTTTTCCCCTTTGAAAATTTTCCAAAAATTAAACTTATGGAAAATTATTTAGAATATCACTTACGGGGGATTGTTACAAAAGAAGGTTTAAAAACACTCCATAAAATCATAAAAAACAATAGTGGTAATGAATAAAACATGTATCGTTTTTAGCTTTACTTTACTGTCAATAGTAGGGTTTGCTCAACAAAAACAAACTTATAACCTAACACTGGAGGAATCCATCAACATCGCTCTGGATAGTAATTATACTGCGATCAATGCAAGACGAGATATTGCTAAAGCAATAAAACTTAAATGGGAAACTACGGCTATGGGGCTTCCTCAAATTAATGCAGAGGTTTCCTACCAAAATAATTTAAAACAACCTGTAACTCTTATTCCATCAGATTTAACCGGTGGTGAACCTGGTTCTTTTACGCCGGTTACTTTTGGTACAAAACAAAGTGCCACGGCATTAGCAACATTAACTCAATTGATATTTGATGGAAGTTATCTGGTTGGGTTACAGGCAGCTAAGACCTTCTTAGACTTTTCTGAAAATGCTGAAGAAAAAACTCAATTAGAAGTACGTAAGGGAGTTATCAATGCTTATGGAAGCGTCCTGCTTTCAAAAGAACTGGTTTCTATATTTGAATTAAACAAAAAAAATCTTGAAAAAAATCTCTTTGAAACACAAAAACAATACGAAAACGGTTTTACCGAAGAAGAAAGTGTTGAACAACTTGAAATTACATTACTCAATATAGAAACTAAATTAAAAAATTCACAACGTACATTGCTAATTGCCAAACAAATGTTCAATCTCTCTTTGGGGTTGGATATAGAAAGTAAAGTTTCTCTTAAAGATTCACTAGACGATTTAACACAGGAAAACATAAACCTTGGGTTTCTAGATATTACCATAAACATTGAAGAAAATATTGACTATAAAATAGCTTATAATCTTACCGAACAAAGAAGTCTTGAGCTAAAACTTGAAAAAAGCCGGGCTCTTCCCGTTCTATCAGCTTTTCTAAATTACGGGACACAAGCCTACAGTGACAGTTTTACTTTTCTTAATAGCGATAAAATCTGGTATCAATCTTCTGTTTTGGGATTGAGTATGAATATTCCTATCATAAGTTCTGGGATGCGTAGTGCACGTACACAACAGGCAAGAATAGCTTTTGACCAAGCCACTACAGAACTTAAAGAAACACATCAAAAAGTTCAACTGCAATTAAGCACTGCAAAAAGCAATTATAAATTTGCTATTGAAAGTTATGAAAATGCTAAAAAAAATTTAGTGTTGACAGAACGTATTGAGAAGAAAAACCAAATAAAATTTGTTGAGGGTCTCGCTACTAGTTTTGATTTACGTCTAGCACAAATACAATTATATAGTGCCCAACAAAATTATTTACAAGCTATGCTAAATGTAATAACTACTAAAGCAGAGTTAGAAACTGTATTAAATACACCAAATTTTAGAAACAAAGAATAATAAACATCATGAAAAAAATATTTTCACTATTAATCGTAGTTTTACTTCTTGCGTCCTGCGAGAACAAGAAAAACCAATCTGTAGAAGATCTTCTGAATACCAATGATTTAAAACAAATCAGAAAAAAGAAATCCGAATTAGATTCAGAACAGCAAGAAATTGCATTTCAAATAAAGCAACTCGAAACAAAAATTAAAGAACTCGATCCTCAAGAAAAAGTATCTTTGATTACTACTTTAATTGTAAAAGAAGAGGTATTTAAGCATTTTGTAGAGTTACAAGGAAATGTTAACACCAAACAAAATTTGATTATTTATCCTGAATATTCCGGAATTTTGACACGTGTTTTTGTAAAAGATGGCCAACAGGTAAGTAAAGGACAAAAATTGGCTAAAATTGATGATGGTGGACTAAGACAACAAATAACTCAATTGCAAATTCAAGCCGATTTAGCAAAAACAACATTTGAGCGTCAAGAACGGCTTTGGAATCAAAAAATAGGCAGTGAAATTCAGTATTTACAAGCCAAATCTACATATGAATCTCAACAAGAAGCGGTTAGTCAATTGCAACAACAAATTGGAAAAACTACTGTACGCGCTCCTTTTTCTGGAATTATTGACGATGTGATCACAGAACAAGGTAGTGTTGTTACTATAGGACAATCACAATTATTCAGAATTGTGAATCTTGAAGATATGTATATCGAAATTAACGTTCCGGAACGATATATCTCGAGTATAATTCAAGGAAAAGATGTTCTGGTAGATTTTCCCATTCTTGGAAAAACAATAAATGCTAAAGTCCGTCAGGCAGGAAACTTTATTAATCCGGCAAACAGAACTTTTAAAATTGAAGTTGCAGTACCAAATAAAGATAAAACCATTAAACCTAACCTAACTGCGAAACTCAAAATAAACGATTACACTAACGAAAAAGTTATATTAATTCCACAAAGTATTATTTCTGAAAATGCTGAAGGGCAACAATATGTATATACTATAAAAGACAAAAATGAAAATAAAGCCAGTGCAAAACGTGTGATTATTGAAACTGGAAAAACACAAGGTGATTATATTGAAGTGCTTTCTGGCTTGCAAAATGGAAATGAAATAATCGTTGAAGGCGCACGAAGTGTTAAAGATGGACAAGAAGTAAAAATTTTAATTAGTGAATAAGTTTAAAATATGTAATTCCTGTTTCCTGATAACTTTCGGGAGCGGCAATTACAAAAACTAAAAACCTTGAAAATGACCAAAAAAGTAAACAAAACAAATAAGGAATTTAGATTATCCTCATGGGCAATCAATAATAAAACTACCATGTATGTCTTAATTACCCTGGTACTTTTTCTAGGTGCATCCGCTTATTTCAGTATGCCAAGAGAAAACTTTCCGGAGATAAAGGAAACCAAAATTTACATCAGTTCTGTGTATCCAGGTAATATTGCAGAAGATATCGAAAAGCTCATTACAAACCCAATTGAAGACAAATTAAAAACAGTCAGTAATGTTGTTGAGATCACTTCAACCTCTCAGGAGGATTATTCTATGATTATTGTTGAATTTGATGAAAACATATCTGTTGAGGTCGCTAAACAAAAAGTGAAAGACGAAGTTGATTCTGAAACTTCAAGCGAAGACTGGCCTACCTTTAACGGTGCCAAAGTAGAACCCAATGTGTTCGATTTAAGTATGTCTGAAGAGATTCCTATTCTCAATATCAATATTTCAGGTGATTACCCCGTGGATAAACTAAAGGAGTTTGGAGAATACCTTCAAGATGAGATTGAAAGTCTATCAGAAATAAAACAAGTTGATATCCGTGGTGCTCAAGACAAAGAAGTTGAAGTTGCTGTTGATATTTACCAGATGATGGCTGCTCAGGTTAGTTTTGACGACATTATTAATACTATTCGTAATGAAAATATGACGATGTCTGCTGGTAATTTTATTACAAGTGGACAACGCAGGACCATTAGAATTTTTGGTGAAATTGAAGAACCAAAAGATCTTGAAAATTTTGTAGTAAAGTCTGAAGATGGCAACCCTGTTTACTTAAGGGACATTGCTAAAGTTACTTTTAAAGACGAAGATAAAACAACCTATGCAAGAGAGTTTGGTGCTCCTGTTGTAATGCTCG
>SMUX01169228.1_pt1 | contig 17475 bp, 14 predicted proteins | sample 2456431 | NCBI WGS metagenome assembly SMUX01 (sample SAMN11095930, study PRJNA526329) | marine sediment metagenome | biome: Marine sediment; feature: Surficial sediment; material: Deep marine sediment; isolation source: Hadal surficial sediment | place: Pacific Ocean | collected 2014-11 | depth... | reverse complement strand
TGACCGGACTGGCGTTCACATCCGGGGTCGCACTCGGCTACGTGGCGCCGCGAATTACCACTTCTTCAGGCAAAGCACCTCCAATCGAATTAGCAATCCCGCAAATTGTTACCCGGGACCACATCACCCCTGAAGTCGAGGCCAACCGCGACGATCTGATTGCACCGTTCTGGGAGGCCTGGGAGATCTTGCAAGACGATTACGTCGACCAGCCGCTGGATAGCGAGGCTCTGATGCGCGGCGCGATTCGCGGCCTGGTGGATTCACTTGAAGATCCTCACACTTCGTATATGGATCCCGATCAATTTCTCCAGGCGAATTTGCCCTTGAACGGCGAGTACGAGGGTATTGGCGCCTGGGTGGATTCGGAAGCTGAGTTCCTGACCATCATTTCCACCATGCCAGGATCGCCGGCCGAGGCCGCCGGGCTGCAGGCTGGAGATGAGGTCATTGGTGTCAACGGAAATGATGTGATTGGGCTGGATCCCAGCCTCGTTATTCGTCAAGTGTTAGGGCCTGCCGGAACCCCGGTCACTCTAACCATCCGGCGAGAAGGGGTTCCTGATCCATTCGACGTTGAGATCATTCGAGATAAGATCGACCTGCCGAGCGTTGAGAGCGAAATGCTTGCCGACGATATCGCCTATGTGCGTCTCTTTACTTTCGGTGCAGATACTGCGGGCGAATTAAGCCAAGCGCTTAAGGACCTGTTGCGCGAGGATCCTAAGGGCCTAATACTTGATTTGCGCGGGAACGGTGGAGGCTTCTTGAATTCCTCGGTTGATGTTGCCTCTGAATTCCTTCCAGATGGCGTCGTCCTCATCGAACGGTTTGGTGATGGCGAGGAGACCATCTACCAGGTTAGATCTGGTGGAAGAGCCACGGATATCGAGCTAGTTGTATTAGTCAATGGGGGCACGGCCTCAGCCTCTGAGATCGTGGCCGGCGCGATCCAAGACCACGGCCGCGGTCTGCTGGTGGGCGAAACCACATTCGGAAAGGGTTCCGTGCAGAATTGGGTTGAACTCGCGGATAGCAAAGGTGCAATCCGCGTCACAATTGCGCGTTGGTATACTCCGAATGACCGGCTCATCCACGGCATCGGCCTGAGTCCCGACGTTGAGGTTCTGATTCCTGAATCTGGCCTCGAAGAAGGCGAAGATCCGCAGCTGGACGAAGCCATCAAGCTTCTGTTGGGTGAGTCAGTTCAGAACCGCTAAGCTCCCCTAAAATCCCATAGAGAGGGGGTTCCCATGGATCCCTCGCAAATTGAGTTCGCGCTGGCGCGCATACGAACTGCGCTAGAAGCGGGCGAAGTTCAGGCTGCAATAGACACCCTCACCGAGCTGCACCCCGTTGATCGGGCGGATGCCTTTTCAGATCTCAATGATAAGGATCAGGCAGCTCTACTTCCGCGATTGGACGTTGAGGCCACTGCCGACTTGCTGGAAGAATTAGAAGACGATAAGGCGGCCGCGGTCGCTGAGAGACTCGGCACCGAACAGTTGGCGGACGTCCTGGACGAGATGGAGCCCGACGATGCAGCTGATGTGCTGGGCGACCTTCCCGCCGCTCGAGCACAAGAGGCACTGGCGGAGATGGAAGAGGCTGCTAATGTAATTCCACTCCTACCTTTCGCCGATGAGACGGCCGGCGGGCGGATGACGACCTCATTCATCGCGCTTCCTCTTGGAGCCAGCGCTGCGGATGCAATACACACCCTTCGTCAGGTTGAACCCAGTTCTGAGACACCTTACTATCTCTATATAGAAGATGACACGGGCCGATTGGTCGGCATTGTTGGCTTGCGCGATTTGGTAATCGCGGCTCCGGAGTCGAAACTTGAAACCATCATGGATCGTGATGTAATTTACGTTCGCACTCACGAGGATCAAGAAGAGGTTGCGCTTCGCATGGTGCGCTATGACCTGGCCGCCGTACCGGTGGTTGATGATCAGGGAACCGTTGTCGGCGTCATCACACATGATGATGTCATGGACGTGCTTGAGCAGGAAGCAACTGAGGATATCTATCGTCTGGCAAACGTCCCCGACCATGACCTGTCCATTCACAGTCCGATCGGGCTGGCCATCCGAAAGCGAATCCCCTGGCTCTACTTGAGCGCGGCCACCGCGTTATTCGCGGCCTGGGTGGTATCAAGATTCGAATCACTTATCGCGGAGGTGGCGGTCCTAGCGGTCTTTCTCTCGGTGGTGGCCGGCCTGGGAGGGAATATGGCAACGCAGAGCTTGGCCATTATTGTTCGCGCATTAGCGCTCGGCGAAATCGACCTGAGCCAGGCATGGCGAACGGTGGTGAAGGAGGGTCTTACCGGCCTGATAGCAGGCTTGCTGGTGGGAACCGCAGTTGGTCTGGCGGTTTGGCTGTGGCAGGGGAACCTTGTGCTCGGCGCGGTTCTCGGGCTAGCGCTGATTGGCAATATGCTGGTGGCCGGTTTTGTGGGCGCGCTGGTACCCATCTCGCTCAAGGCGCTGAAGATGGATCCTGCATTGGCCTCGTCGGTTCTGGTAACCACGGTGACCGACAGCGTCGGATTCGCGCTCTTCTTGTTCCTATCTGCCATGGCGTTGTCCAATCTCCAGTGAGAGTCATCCGAGGTTTTTTCCGAATATTCTTCCGCCACTTCTACACGACCTTGGCCTGGTCGTACGATCTTGTAGCGAACATCGTGTCGGTGGGCCAGTGGAAGGATTGGGTAATATCGATCCTCGACCCGGCTCCAGCTCAACCCATTCTTGAGATTGCACATGGTCCAGGCCATATTCTTCATGAACTAGCTCGGCAACAGGCAAAATCTTTCGGGGTCGATGCTTCACGTCAAATGTGTCGTATGGCAAGTCGCAGATTGAAGCGGAACGGGCATGCGTCGACGGTGGTGCAAGCAAAGGCACAAGCGCTTCCTTTCCAGCAGGAGTCATTTGCAACGCTGCTCAGTACATTTCCGACCGAGTTCATCCTGGATCCAGCCTCAATGGCGGAAGCTCATCGTACATTGCAAGCGGAGGGACAGTATCGGATCGTGCCCATGGCAGAAATCCGTGGTCCAGGCTATTTTGACCGCGCTGCTGGCTGGCTATTTCGTGCAACCGGTCAGTACGCGGAATTGCCGGCTTCATGGAGCCAACCAATCGCTGAAGCAGGATTTGAGGTGCGCATGGAGGACGTCAACCTGAGTCGCTCAAGAGTGATCCGACTGATCGCGACCCGATCCAGCCGAACGGAAGGTCAAGTTGCCTAAGTCCAGCCAACCCGGCGATCTGGCGATGCTGGTCGAAACCAACGGCAAGCAATTCATCATCAAGCTTGATTCGAATCACCGGCTCCAAACCCATCGCGGCGTGCTCAAGCACGAGGCCTTGATCGGCTTGCCCTGGGGCTCAACAGTGACAAGCCACCTCGGCAAAGACTTCTTGATGCTGGAGCCATCCCTGCGCGACATCCTGCTTCACATAAAGCGCCGATCTCAAATTATCTACCCTAAGGAGATCGGCTACATCTTGCTTCGGCTTTCGATTGGCCCTGGTGCGCGGGTGGTGGAATGTGGGACCGGCTCGGGGGCTCTGACTACTGCCTTCGCCTGGGCGGTGGGATCGACAGGCACAGTCTATTCCTATGATCGTCGAGAAGACATGTTGGAGCTGGCCAACCGTAATCTAGAGCGGGTTGGTTTGCGCGAAGCGGTCGAGCTGAAACACCTGGATATTGAGGCCGGCTTTGCGGAGCAAGACGTACGTTCCGTATTTCTGGATTTGCCGCATGCGCACCGCTATTTGCGCCAGGCGCGCGAGGCCCTGGCGGACGGCGGTACGTTGGGTTTGATTCTGCCAACCGCCAATCAGGTGAGTCGGGTGCTATCGGATCTTGATCGGGCGTCATTTGGGCTACCCGAAGTATGCGAAATCCTTCTGCGCTTTTATAAGCCGAATCCACAGCGCCTCCGCCCGGCCGATCGGATGGTCGGGCACACCGGGTATCTGCTGTTTGCACGAGCAGTGATAGGCACATCCGATGAGTGATCTAAGGGATCAGCTGGAGCGATCTCTGAGCAAGCTGGAACCGATAGTCGAGACGGAATGGGATGCGACACCTGCCGCGGTATTAATTCCTCTGTATCAAGAGCACGGGGATTGGAAGCTGTTGTTTACTCGCCGGACCGATTCGGTGGATGTGCATGCCGGACAGGTCTCATTTCCCGGCGGCCAGATCGAGGACTCCGATGTTTCGATCGTAGCGACAGCACTTCGGGAGGCCCAGGAGGAGATCGGGTTGAACCCGGAAGATGTGGAAACACTCGGCCAACTTAATCCGCTGTTTACTGTCACACAATTTTTAATTACGCCGGTTGTTGGAGTGATTCCTTGGCCCTATCCGCTGCAGACAAGCCCGGCGGAAGTGGCCCGAACCTTCGGGGTCCCGATCAGGTGGCTAGCAGATCCAAGCAATCTCGAGGTAAAGGAGCGAGAGTCCATGGTTCCCGGGCGCAGCATTCAAGTCTATTACTTCAAGGAATATGAAGGAGAGACGATTTGGGGTGTGACCGCAAGGATCACCGTAAATCTCCTGCAAATGCTGGAAGCGGCTAGCCTGCCCAGTAAGTCTGCCGGCTAAGATTCGAAACTAGAATGAAGGTTAGAGGTTCTGACCGAGCTGAATCCTAGCTCTCAGATACTTCCTCGGCCTCCTCTTCGCCTTCAGCCTCTTCCTCGCCCTCTTCCAATTCCTCGCCTTCAGCCAGCTCGTCGAGCTCTTCTTCCTCGACGATTTCCTCGATGATCTCTTCTTCCTGATAGATCGGCCGCGCAATCAATTCATCCGGCTCAGTCAAGATGGTGACGCCTTCGCCAGCGAATAAATCTGCGACGCTTATCGAATCATCGAGGTTCTCCAAAATCTCAAGGTTGGCAGTAATTCTGTCTGGCAAGTCGGCCGGGAGAGCTTCCACCTCGACCGTAGATACTCCTGTCAGCAGCACAACCCCTGCCGCCTCCGCAGCTGGAGTTTCACCCACTAATTCGATCGGCACCATTGCTCGGATGGTCACGTCCATGGCGACCTTGAGAAAGTCGACATGCACATAATCACCCCGAATCACGTCCCGCTGTATTCCACGGACCAACACCGAATGGGACTCGTCATCAAAATCAAGCTCGATCAATGTTGAGCTGCTCGCGCGTGCAAGCAATTTTGAAGCTTCACGCACATCAAGTGCAATCGGCATGGACTCAATGCCCGCGCCGTAAAGCACACCTGGCAGCTGACCATTTGCGCGCAACGTCTTCACTCGCTTACCAATCAGTGTTCGCTTTTGCGCCTTTAGTTTAGGAGTATCCATCAATCGCACCTCAGTCTTAGCTACGCCTGCTCAAAAACCGGCCCAAAAGCATAAATAGTCCACCCGCAACGCCGGCAGCAAAACCTGCCAGCAACGCACCTCGGGTGTCAAGGTAGGTCTGCACATCACCGTGAGCCTCCCGAGCCACAAAGATCAGGCTGGGGCTATTGCTCACCCGAATATTTCGCCCCACGACGATTCCGGTCCGGGAATCTTCAAGTTCTGCCGTGTCACTAAATGCCAGCCCGGTGGTGGATCCCAGGAGCGAAACCTGCTCACCGCGGATGCCCACTGCTCCAGACTGGCGCATTTCAATTCTACCGCCCTGGATGCTCCAGGCGCCACCCTGACGCACTTCGACGTGGTTGCCGGTAATGGACCTGGCTCCCCCCTGCGTAATGAGTATTTCGTCCGCCTCGACGTGGCCAATGGTTCCACCATCGAGATTAATGGTTTCAGCTTCCAAATGCTCTTCGTCCTTATCCATCCAGTTCCTCTTTCTCACAACACCGAATTTGCAATCCTTCACATCGTGCAACTAATTGAAAGGTGAAGGGACTTGGCAGAAAAATTGGGCCGTCCCAACTTCCAGGACGCCCAACGCCCGGCGATTCTAACGGGGAAGGCGAGCCTCGTCAACATGATAAACTCATCAGTTGCCTTGTGATTTTTTGGTTTGCCTCCGCATGCGGCTAAGGTTTTTCAAAGGGTGGGTGTATTGAGAATACTCGTGGTGGCCTGGTTCTCCGCCTCCGCCGTCGTTTCTGCTCAGTTACAGGTCCCAGGATTTGCGGAAATTACCGAGCCCGGGCAAGGGCAGGCTGTAACCGGGATTGTCACGATTCTCGGAACCGCCAGCCACCCGGCATTCGAAAGCTTTGATATTGCGTTCAGCTTTGACCCGGATCCAACCGACACCTGGTTCCCCATCGGCGAGGCGCTGGATACGCCCGTCGTTGACGGTCGGTTAGCGATCTGGGATACGACCCAAATTACGGACGGTGTGTACCGGCTTCGGCTACGGGTACATATCGACGGTTCTCCGCCATTTGAAACCGTAATTCGGGATATTCGGGTGAGAAACTATACGCCAATCGAAACCCCGCCGCCGGAAGCCGTGACCGTGGTTCCAACCGAGGTGCCAGCGACCCCTATTGCACCAGTTGAGCAGGAGCCGCAGGCCCTAGCGGAAACGCCAGATCGATTTTCATCCGCACTTCGAGCCGGCATCTTCCTGGGAATATTCCTCATGCTCGCGACCGCCGCGTACGTGCGTCTGGCTCCGAGAATCCGCTCCTATTCCGGCTATCTGCGGATGAGGCAGCTCCATAAGCGCCAGGACCTGGCTCGACGACGAGGGCGCAAACGTGACTAAGCACTTGATTGTCGGATTGGGAAATCCAGGCCGACACTATCGTGGAAATCGACACAACGCAGGCTATATGCTGATCGACCACTTGTTGGATTCGTACCGCGCGTCCCTAAGCCGGAGCGTATCGGAAGCGCTGGTTGCCGTTATAGAAAATGATGATTCAACCGTGGTGCTCGCTAAGCCCCAGACCTATGTCAACGAGTCCGGTCGCGCCGTGGCCTCGCTGGTAAGGACCTTCGGTGTTGAATTATCGAATGTGATGATCGCCTTCGATGAGCTAGATCTCGACCTGGGGGTGATTCGAATGCGACCGGCCGGCGGCTCATCGGGGCACCGCGGCATGCGCTCGATCATCAATCATTTGGAAACTCAAGATTACCCTCGATTGCGGATCGGCATTGGGCGGCCACCCGGTCGTCGCCCGGCGGCAGATCATGTTCTCTCCAACTTCAGCAAGTCCGAGCAAGAGATTTTGTCAGGCGTTCTGGAACGGGCTGTGGTTTGCGTTCAGGAATATGTTGGGGAAGGAATTCAGACTGCTATGACAGCTTGCAACCGTACAGAGGAACCGTAATGGACCTCTCCTCGCTTTTGCCGGCCCTTCGCCAGAGTCTTGAGCCCGAGAATGCGATCGCAAGTGGGCTGCTCCCGCTGCCCACTTCCGCGCGCGCACCGGTGGCAGCCTCGATGATCTCAGAGCGCTCGGCGCCGTTACTAATTGTCTCCCCGCGATTCGACAGAGTGCTCACCCTCGCGCAGGAACTGCCATATTGGACCCCATCGACACCGGTAGCAATATTCCCAGAGCCGGATCCGCTCTTCTACGAGAAGCTTCCCTGGGGTGCGCAGACCCGCCTCCAACGGGCAGAAATCTTGGCCCGCCTGGCTGGTACGACAACCGAAGATAAGTCCATCATTCTGGCCTCGATTCGAGCCCTGATGGCCGTAACCCTTGCGCCAGATCAGATGCGCGCCAGCATTCGGGAACTCCAGATTGAGCAGACGATTGAGATTCAGGAGCTGCTCGAATTCCTCCTGGGGATCGGATACGACTCGGCAAGTATCGTTACCGATCGCGGCCAGTTTAGCCGGCGCGGAGGAATTCTCGATGTTTGGTCCAATTCGCAGAGCTCACCCACCCGAATCGAGTTGTTTGGGAATGAGATCGATTCCATGCGGGAGTTCGATCCGGCCACTCAGCGATCCGCTCAAAAAATCCGACGCTTGGAACTGACGCCGGCACGCGAGGGCCTCCCCACCTACCTGACAAAAATGCCCGAGCATGAGGCCGAACTACACGAGTTCTATCTGCCGGGGATCAACCCGGAACCGCATGGTTTTCTAGATTACCTGCCCCCGAGTACCGTTGTGCTTCTGGATGGTCTCAATGCAGTTGAGGCCGTGGCGCACGAACTTGAAGCGCAAGCGGTGGAGCTTTTTGAGAGCGCTGACAACCCCGAACGGTATGCTCCCAGGCCCTATCTAACCATCGACGAGTTGCGGGAGAGCCTGGATCGACTCTCCACAGTCGATCTCGGCCTCAACCCAACCAGTGAAACCACTCCTGCGATCACATTGGGTCCGCGCTTTGGTGGCCAGATCAAGCCGCTCATGACCCACCTGCTTCAGCGCCGCTCAGCTCACGAGATCTCCATCGTGGTCAGCCGTCAGGCGAACCGACTGGTCGATCTATGGAACGAACAGGACGGAGCTCAACTCGTTGCGGAGGCAGTCCCTGATGAATTGGCTCCAGGCGAGATCACATTTATTCAGGGCGCCCTGAGTGAGGGCTGGTCGCTGCGTCGGCCAGGTGAAGCCCGCATCAACTTGCTGACGGATGCAGAAATTTTCGGTTGGTCGAGGCCAAAGCCCAGGCGCCGCAGTCGCCAGAGCGCCCCGGCGCCCGAATCTGCCTACGCGGATTTGGAGCTTGGCGATCATGTAGTTCATGTGGATTACGGCGTCGGCCGATTTGAGGGGTTGGTCTCGAGAACTCTGGATGAACTCGAGCGGGAGTATTTACTGGTTGCTTACGCCGATGGCGATCAGCTCTATGTTCCCATCCATCAGGCAGATCGCATCACCCGCTATCTCGGCGTGGATGGAGATGCTCCCCGACTTTCCCGATTGGGCTCTCAGCGGTGGGGGCGCCACCGTGCGGAGGCCAAGCGTGCAGTTGAAGAGATTGCCAAGGATTTGCTCGAGCTCTACGCCCGCCGCGTAACGGTGGTCGGGCACGCATTTGCAGACGATACCCCTTGGCAGCGCGAGCTCGAAGCGTCGTTTCCTTATGTCGAGACAGAGGATCAGGTGCAGGCCATAGAAGCAGTCAAAAGAGATATGGAGCGCAGCCGCCCCATGGACAGATTGATTTGCGGTGATGTTGGCTATGGCAAAACCGAGGTGGCATTGAGGGCGGCGTTCAAAGCCGTCATGGATGGTAAGCAGGTCGGAATTCTCGTACCGACCACGGTACTCGCTCAGCAGCACTTTCGAACCTTCAGACGCAGACTGAGCGCATTTCCAGTTGAGGTGGAAATGCTTTCACGCTTCCGCTCACGGGCCGAGACCGCAGCCATTCTCGAACGCATGCGCGAAGGCCAGGTCGATATAGTCATCGGAACGCATCGATTGCTGCAAAAGGACGTAAAGTTTGAAAACTTAGGCTTATTAATTATCGACGAGGAGCAGCGCTTTGGCGTGACACATAAGGAATTTCTGAAATCCTTGCGCACCGAGGTTGATGTGTTGACGCTTACCGCAACCCCGATACCCCGCACTCTGTACCTGGCACTTACTGGAGTAAGAGATATATCGACCATCGACACGGCCCCTGAAGATCGGCTTCCGGTCATTACCCATACTGGTGCCTATGATCCAGCGCTTATCCGCCAGGCTATATTGCGCGAGCTCGATCGAGGCGGACAGGTCTTCTTTGTCCACAATCGAGTACAGTCGATCGGCAGTATCAAGGCTCGTCTTCTAAAACTGGTTCCGGAAGCCAAAATTGAAATTGCGCACGGACAAATGCCCGAGGGCGAACTATCAGACATCATGTCGCGCTTCACGGATGGTGAAATCGAGGTATTGCTGAGTACCTCTATCATCGAATCTGGACTCGACATCCCAAATGCAAACACGCTAATTGTCGACCGCGCCGATCAGTTCGGATTGGCCCAGCTGTACCAGCTTCGAGGTCGGGTCGGCCGGGGTGCGCTCAGGGCTTATGCATATTTCTTCCACCACTCCCATGGTGGGACACCGGAAGCTTTACAGCGGCTGGATATCATCAGCGAAAACTCGCAATTGGGAGCAGGTTACAGTATCGCTCTGCGCGATCTTGAGATGCGAGGGGCAGGCGATTTGCTCGGTCGACGACAGCATGGGCATATCGCGGCCGTAGGATTTCACCTGTATACGCAGTTGCTAGGCGAGGCAGTGCGCCGCCTAAGAGATGAAACGGAAGCAGCAGAAATTCCTGAGCTACCAATGGGTGCGCTGCCGCTCCAGGTCTCTATCGAATTACCTCTGTCCGGCGCGCTGACGACCGAGTACGTACCGGATCGTACCCTCCGGCTCCAACTCTACAGGAGGATGGCGGGCCTGCGCACTCTGGATGAAGTGGATATGATGCGAAGCGAACTGAGCGATCGATTTGGCACGCCGCCGCCAGAAGTAGATAACCTGCTCTATCAGCTTCGGGTCAAGGTTCTGGCTGCGGAAGCTGGGATTGTGAGCATTGGCAGCGAGGGAGGTCAAATCCTTATTCAGTTCACGCCTGGTCGGACCCCGGTGGGCGACCTCGGATCTGAAGTTCGTATGAGCAAGCGCGGCCTGTGGCTTACTTCTGCGACCTGGCAAGACAGTTTGATGGGACTGCTTTTGAACTTAACGCTGCAGGCAGCCTAGCCAGGTCCAAAATATCATTTAGATTTCCCCTCGATACTGGATCAAGATCGAAAGATACGGTTCGCCGTCGAGATATTCGATCCCCAGCGCCCAGGTTCGCCAATTGAGCTGGCTGCCTGGATCAGGTGCGGCTCGATGGAATGATATGTAATTAATGTTCGAATATTCCGAGGGCCAGATCGTATCCTGACCCGTGGATCCGACCCCGAGTTCGTCGCAGTGAAACTCGGGCGCAACCGAGAACACATCTTCTAATTGAGGCAATATCACATCCCGAAATGTGCCGTCAATGGCCAACTCGCTGTCCCGATTGACTCCCCATTCAAACGAAGATGGATCCAGAAATAATCCGGGGACGCTCGAAAAGCCGACGTTAATTTCTGGATTCCACCAATCGTGTCGGATGATCACGCCACGTTTGGGGCTGACAAGCTGAGCAAGCTTGGCGCCATCGCGCTCCTTGATTGCCAAAATAAATTGGTTGGCAAGTTCGGGAATCCTTGCATCCGCGCAAAATGAGGAACCTTCAACATCTTCGGTGAGATTCCAGCTATTGACCCACCCCTTTCCACCCTGCGGAAGGTTAATTTCAACCCAGGTAGAGCTGCCCATTTGTGTGATTTGACCAGTTACCGTCAATCCGCGCTGGTCTGTCGCCAGGCTTGCCACTTCCATACTGGTGATCCCTGCTGGCTGCCGTACCGCCAGGGGTTCAAGTTCGGGGACCCACGCCACCGCATAAGGGACCTGTGCAAGGATGATACGAGTGGGTGCTTGTGATATCTCCGGCGCTTCAGTTGGCTGCGGTAAGGGGTCGGCTGCTGGCAGCGATGTTGATGTCGGAACAGGAACGAAGGATTGACGACAGGCACTGAGCAACAATATCAGAGCAAACCCGCTGCTCCATTTAAGAATCCACCGCATATAGGGGAGAGATGCAAGTTGTCTGCCGCTCACACTTCATCAACTACGAATGTCTGATGTTGGGAATCCCAGGCAGCGAGTGCAGATCCGATAACAAACAGGCTCCCTGTTGCCAGGATCACCTGCTCGACATTAGCATGCTCCGTAGCGTGCTGCATGGCCGCCGCAACCGGTTCGACCACTTCAGCGTCAAATCCAAATCCCCGCGCCAAGCGCGCTAATGTCTCTGGATCTTCTGAGCGAGGGTGGTTTGCGCGAGTGAGTATCACTCTGGATACCCGCGGTGCGAGCTCCAGAAACATGCCGCGGACATCCTTGTCGCTGGACGCCCCGAACACCATTGTGATCTGCCGCCCCGGGAAGTAATCATCTAGCGCAATTCGTAATTTCAAGGCTGATTCTCGATTGTGTGCGCTGTCTAATACGATCGCCGGCTCATGGGCAAGCACCTGGAATCTCCCTGGCCACTCAGTGGCGGCCAGTCCCTGCTGAATCTGCCGCAGCTCCATGGGCAGCCCTCGGCTAGAAACGGATTGCAGGGCTACATACGCTACTGCCCCATTCTGTACCTGATGGTGGCCAAGCAGCGGAATGCTGAGATCCGCTCGAGTGCTATCCTCCCCGGCGCGCCACACTTGAAAAGTCTGTCCCTCGAAACTACGATCCGTAGCAACGTAGTGCCAATCGCGGTTGATCTGCACAACCGGGGCATTTCGTTCCTCAGCAATCGCACGCACCACAAGATCGGCTTCCAATTGCTGGGGCGCCAGAATCACCGGAGTCTCCGATTTGATGATTCCTGCCTTCTCGGCGGCAATATCCGAAAGGCTGTCGCCGAGCAAGTGCGTGTGATCGTAAGAGAGCGACGTGATCACCGACACGAGTGGCTGGATTACATTGGTAGCGTCTAGACGACCGCCAAGCCCCACTTCGATCACCGCGCAATCCACTTGTCGGTCGGCAAAATACATAAAGGCCAGGGCGGTCGCCAATTCGTAGGTCGAGATCTCAGGAATTGCGTCCACGCTTGGCTTCAGGCGCTCCACAAGGCCGACGAACGCCGATTCTGGTATTTGCTCTCCATCAATTTGCATACGTTCGGTGAAGTCGATCAGGTGCGGAGAAGAGTAGAGGCCGGTAGTATATTCAGCGGCGCGCAGGCCGCTTGACACCATGGCCGCGGTCGAGCCTTTTCCCTTGGTTCCCGCAATGTGGATGGTCGGATAGCGCTCCTGAGGGTCTCCCAGGCTCGCAAGCAACTCCCTGACACGAGCAAGGTCAAATACTTCTGGTGAGTATCGGTAGCTTCGCTTGACGCCGTAATCGATAAAACTGTATAGCCAATCCAGCGCTTCCGGGTACGTCATCAGGTGGCGAATTGTAATGGCCGCATTTCAATCATACAAGCGGAGCCATAATTAATCCGCACTCTCTGGATGATAGAATTTCCCTGCCGAATAATTACCGTATCGCGCCTTGGAAACTACCTCCCCACCTCTCGAAATACCTGCCGATTCCGCAAGGCCGGAACCGAGCGTCTCAGCCCGCCTGACGACTAACCTATCAGAGTTCCCCTGGTGGGCGCTTGTGGTCGTCGGGATCGGAGGGCTGCTCGTTTTCAAGTTCCTGACGGATGAGACCTATCAAGAGGTTATCCGATTCATCATCAAAGGTGTCCGCCTCACGATACTCGTCACCCTTTCGGCTTACTCCATTGCAATCGTGTTGGGTTTGGTCACGGCCCTCGGCCAGCTTTCTAGTAACGTTATCGCTAGAAATGCGGCAATCCTTTATGTGCAGGTCATACGCGGTATCCCGATTCTCGTGCAGATCTTCATCTGGGCGCTGGTTCTGGTTCCGCTGGGTATTGACGTCCTAAACAATATCGGAGATGCGCTGGCCAGCGCGGGACTCTTGTCCACCGAAAACTTTCTCAATGGGCTCGATGTCCGTGACGTTCCATTCCTTATGCGCGGCATAATTGCGCTGGCCATCAGTTACGGCGCGTTCTCGTCAGAAATCTTTCGGGCAGGGATCCAATCCATTGAGCGGGGACAGGTTGAAGCTGCTGATTCCCTTGGACTGACCCGCTTTCAATCGCTGCATCTGATTATCCTACCGCAGGCGATCCGTCGCGTTCTGCCGCCGCTCGGAAATGACTTCATTGCTATGCTTAAGGAATCCTCGCTAGTGTCGGTGATCGGAATTGCGGAGATCACTCAACTGAGCAAAAAATACGCGGCCGCCTCATTTGTGTTTCCGGAGACATACTACTCCCTTGCCTTCTTGTATCTTGCTATGACGATGGTGCTGTCTGTCGGAGTTAAATTCATGGAGCGGCGGCTCAAGTCAGGGTAGAATTCCCACGCAGAAAGTTGGTTAAGCACACCGGCACGAGTAATCATGCAAGATGGTTCAATAAGGAGGTGGCATATAGGAGTAGCTTCGCGATTCAAAAGCTTGTTAAGCCTATGAAAAACCACACGAAACTTAGGAGGAGATAAACGTGAAGAGACCTGTGTTTCTTCTTAGCTTGTTGATTTTGGGCGCCATGGTCATATCGGCCTGTTCGACTGCTACAGACGAGCCAGCGACCGCCAGGCCCGCCCCGGATGAGCCTGCTTCAACGCTGCCGGATCTCGATGGCAGAGAAGTCACGATCGCGATCGAGAATGCCTATCTACCCTTCAACTTTGTGCTGCTTGAAACAGGCGAAGCGGGTGGATGGGACTACGATTTCATCAACGAGGCCTGCGACCGTCTGAACTGTGTTCCGGTATGGCAGGAGTTTGCTTGGGACACAATGATCGCTGCAGTGGCCGATGGTCAGTTTGACATGGCTGCGGATGGAATCACCATCACTGAAGAGCGAGCCCAGTCGGTCGACTTCTCAGATGGGTACGTAGCTATCGAACAGCGACTGCTCGTTCTTATCGATGACGACCGCTACGACAGTCTAGCGGATCTTACTGCCGATCCGGACGGACTACTTTCGCAGCAAATCGGAACCACCAACTACGCCGTTGCGGTTGAGGCCGTCGGTGATGACCGGATCGTATTGTTCGATGATTACGGTCAGGTGGTCCAGGCTGTGATCAACGGTGACACGGATGGAACCGTCATCGATGAAACCGCGGGACTAGGTTATCTCGGCGCCAACAAAGACCAGCTGAAGCTCGTCGGTGATTCGCTTTCCAGCGACAATCTGGGCTTCATCTTCCCTCTGGGGAGCAACCTGGTAGCAGCCTTCAATGCGGCAATCGCCGAGATGAAGGAAGACGGCTTCCTGGCGGAGATCAACGCCAAGTGGTTCGGTGAAGACTTCGTCACCACCTATGATGAGATCGGCGATGGCGCCTACGCCACATCCGATCTCGGTACGGCGGACAATCCCATCCAATTGCTCTTTGTGCCGTCCACCAACGTGGACTACATGGTCGAGAGTGGTGACGCTATCGAGGAGTTGTTCGCAGACGCGACCGGACTGGTCTACGAAGTGAGTGTCCCAACCTCGTACGCGGCGACCCTGGAAGAGATGTGCGCTTCCCCGACCAACACCATCGGGTTCATCCCCGCCATGGGCTACGCGCTGGCCAACGCCCTTTGTGGTGTCGAGCCGGGTGTGGCTTCCTCACGCTTCGGTTGGAACGTGTACTGGGCACAGTATCTCGTCGCCCGGGACAGCGATTTCCAGACGTTAGAGGACCTTGAGGGTGCTACTTGGGGTTACGGTGACACTTCTTCGACTTCCGGCTATCTGGTCCCATTGGCTCAACTGAACGAGCTGGGGGTCACCCCTGGTGAAGCGGTTGAAACCGGTGGCCACACGGCATCTGCACGGGCGGTCTACCTCGGCGAGGTCGACTTTGCTACCACGTTCTTCAGCCCGCCGCTGCTGCCCGAAGGCACCTGGGCGCTGGGCGATCCGCCGGACATTCCTGATGATCTGCTAGCGGAATGCGCAGTCACCGAAGAGGACCGACTGTTCTGCGGTGGCATGCGTGTGCTCGACGCTCGAGCGGGAATTCGGGAAGAGGCTCCGGACGTAATACAGAAGGTCCGGATACTGGCAATCTCGCCCGAGATCCCCAATGACACGATGTCCTGGTCTCCTGAATTCCCAGATGAGCTCAAGCAGTCGATCATCGATGGTCTGGCCGCCTTTCTGGCGTCAGATGCTTGCCAGGTCGAGGAGATTTTGATCTGCTCTGAAGACTTCTATGGTTGGAAGGGCATAGGTCCGATCGCCGACGAGAACTTCGATGGCATCCGCCTCCTGATGGAAGAGCAGGGCATAACTTTGGAAAACATCGGCCAGTAGTCGAAAATAGACGCCCGATGCTTGAAGAGGCTGTCTCGGCATTCGTTGAGGCAGCCTCTTTGTTTTCGCGGTTAGAATTTCTCTACCGGCGGCACCTTGGTCTGGCTCAGCCTCGAAGATCGAACACCCATGCTTGAAGTAATAAACCTCACCAAAATTTACCCGGGCGGCGTCCTAGCACTCGACAATGTTAGCTTTACTGTTGAGTCAGGCGAATTCCTGGCCGTCATCGGGCTCAGTGGTTCAGGAAAATCGACCCTGCTGCGCTGCATTAATCGTTTGGTAGAGCCGACGGACGGCCAGATCATATGGAACGGGATCGACGTCACTCAAGCCAGCCAGGACGAATTGCTCCACATCCGCCGCAGGATTGGGATGGTGTTCCAGCATTTTAATTTAGTAAACCGTTCGAAAGTCATCACGAATGTGCTCTCGGGACGACTCGGGTACGCGAATTCCCTCTTAAGTTTGCTCAACCGATTTTCAAGTAAGGATATGGAGATGGCAATCGCTCAGTTGGAGCGCGTCGGGATCACCGAGCAAGCAAATAAACGCGCAGATGAACTGAGTGGCGGTCAGCAGCAGCGGGTTGGAATTGCTAGAGCGATGATGCAGGAGCCGGAAATTATGCTGGCCGACGAGCCGGTCGCCAGTCTGGATCCCGTCCTGGCACATTCCATCATGCAGCACCTTGAGGACATTAACAAGGAAGACGGTGTCATGGTCATATGCAGCCTGCACTTTCTCGATTTGGTGCATCGCTATGCTCATCGGGCAATTGCGCTGAACGAGGGGAAGCTGATGTTCGACGGCCCCCCCAAGGCAATCGATGATGCGAAGTTCAAGGAGATCTACGGCCGGGATGCGGAGCGGGTTGGATGAAAAATTTCCGACAAAAACCCGTCGTGCGATGGCTGATTATTGTAGGTGTCATCATGATAGTGGTTGTAGTGTACGCATTGGGTTTCTCGGTCACCGATGTTAACTTCGAAACTACGCGGGACGAGGTCCGGCTCACGCAGCTGACACGGATCCTCCGGGCACTGGCTCATCCTGATATCTTTGAGTTTGAACAGATTGAGCAGGACGTCGAACTACCCTTCCACCTGCCCTGTCCTCCGGGCTCGGCACCCCCTATCAGCATTGACACAAGCGGCGCTTATATTATCGTCACCCCGGCCTGTGGCGGTCCCAAAGATCCAGTGACAGTCGAAGGATTTAAATTCACTCCCAACACCGCTGGACCCGTAAATTTCATTACGCAAAGTGGAGTCAAGTTACAGCTCGGTTCTTTCGAAACGGATTCAGATGGTCATTTTCTAATTACGGCTACCCTGCCCAATCGGCAGCCGGTTGATGAGGCACAGACCATCAGAGCCACCGGACGTCAAAATGTAGGCCCACCAAGGGTTTCCAGAACCGGCAAACTTGTCTTTGAGAAGATTGTCGAAACTGTGTTCCTTGCCCTACTGGCCACGACATTCGGAGCTATCCTTGCGATCCCACTTAGCTTCTTGGCCGCGCAAAATCTAATGTCGGAAATTCGGAGCCCGCTGACGAGTGTCTCACTGACGCTGCTCGGCTGGCCATTGGGGA
>SMUX01095917.1_pt1 | contig 17482 bp, 18 predicted proteins | sample 2456431 | NCBI WGS metagenome assembly SMUX01 (sample SAMN11095930, study PRJNA526329) | marine sediment metagenome | biome: Marine sediment; feature: Surficial sediment; material: Deep marine sediment; isolation source: Hadal surficial sediment | place: Pacific Ocean | collected 2014-11 | depth... | reverse complement strand
GGTGTTCCGGTTGTCACGCCAGTGGCATTGCCGGGTAGCTATATACGGACGGGATAACCGCTGAAAGCATCTAAGCGGGAAGCCCCCTTCAAGATTAGATTTCCCTGGAGCTTTAAGCTCCCTTAAGTGCCCTCGAAGACTACGAGGTTGATAGGCTGGGTGTGGAAGCGCAGTAATGCGTGAAGCTAACCAGTACTAATTGCACGTGAGGCTTGATCATATAACACCAAAGAATTTTGGCATTGGTGTTGTATGCGACATGTAATGCGACACAAGGACGTCAGAATCCAAATTGTTTTTTATTCTGGGTGTTTTATACGGAATGCATATTAACTAGCGCCGATGGCGGCTAGTTCAATATGTAATTAGAACACCTAACCGTATTTCTGGCGGCCATAGCGAGTGGGTACCACCCGATCCCTTTTCGAACTCGGAAGTGAAAACGCTCAGCGCCGATGGTAGTGTGGGGTCTCCCCATGTGAGAGTAGGACACCGCCAGGATTTATTAATGAAAAGCCGCTGCCGCAAGGACGCGGCTTTTTTTATGGAGGGAGACCCCACGATTGTTTTGTGTGTGTGGGCCCTCGCTTCGCTTAGGGTCCGGCCGCTCGGTTGCAGCCTCGCGGCGTTCGCGCGGTCGAAAGCGTTGCTTTCTCTAGTTCCGCGCTTACCCTCCTGTGAGAGTAGGACACCGCCAGGATTTATTAATGAAAAGCCGCTGCCGCAAGGACGCGGCTTTTTTGTGGCTGCTCTGTTTCGTTGGTTGCCGGAGTCTTGTAGACAACTCTGCGCTATATTATGGGCAAGCGCCACGACCTTTGGGCTTAATAATAAATCGAGTGCCGAATTGCAGGATGCTCCGTTGGCCGCAAAAATCAGGGTCCGTGCGCAGGGAAAAGACCGGCGCGTACGGCTGTGCGCCCATCTGAATGTCAATCTCGACGAAATCGCACGTACACTCGATAACGTTCACACGCTGGCAAAAGCGTGAGCAAGAGTTATTCAACGGCGGTGGCTAGCGCATAACCTGACTGAGCGAGCGATCAAGCGCGTCGATGAATTGATCGACGTGTTCCCGTTGCAAGACGAGTGCCGGACGCAACTTCAGCACGTTTCCGAACCGACCTTCGCTTCCGACCAGCACCTGGCGTTGGCGCATCAATTCTAGCAATTGCTCCGTTTCGGCGGTTGCCGGTGTTTTCGCCTCACGATCAGTGACCAGTTCCAGCCCTACCAGCATGCCATGTCCACGAATGTCGCCAATGAGGGCCTGGGTGTTTGCCAGTTCGCCTAGCTGGTCGCGAAGATAGCCGCCAATGATGCGGCCATTCTCGATTAGCTCTTCGCGTTCGATAACGTCGAGAACAGCGTTACCTGCCGCACACGCGACGGTGTTGCCACCAAAAGTACTAAAGAAACCGGTGCGATCAATAAAGCGGTTCAGCATGTCGCTCGACGTAACGACGACACCCAGCGGGTGACCATTACCGGCTGGCTTGCCCATCGTCACGATGTCGGCTTTAACGCCATGATGTTCGTGACCCCACCACTGGCCCATACGCCCGAACCCTGACTGAACCTCATCGCAAATCATCAGCCCCCCAGCCGCGCGCACGCGTTTCTCGACGCCGCGGAGGTAACCGTCAGGCACATCGGGAACACCGCTGGAACAAAATGCTGAGTCGATCATGAAGGCTGCCAATGGATGTCCTGAGGCTTCCAATTCACTGATCGCGCGATCGGCATCAAGCGCATATTTTTCCGCGATATCGGGCGCGGGATCGTGGTACGGGTCAGGAACAATGAGTCCCTTAAGGAAATCCGGCAGTTTCGTGTCTGGGTGCCCTGGTGAAAACAGGCGAATGGGGTCGGTGATGCCGTGATATCCGTCCTCCATCAACAAGCCACCGCAGTGGCCGGTTATAAATCGTGCCATTTGCCAGGCGACATCATTTGCTTCACTGCCCGAGTTCACGAAAATGCAGGCGTCAAGGTGTGGAGCGAGTCTTTCAGTCAGGCGCTCGGCGTATTCGAGCACGCTGCTGTAAAGGTAACGCGTGTTCGTGTTCAATGCGGCCGCCTGTCTGGAGATGGCACTGACTACGTGTGGGTGGCAGTGTCCAACCTGCGGAACATTATTGTAGAAATCCAGATAGCCGCGCCCATCCGTGCCATACAAATAGGTGCCTTTCGCACGCTCGAAGTGTTGCGGCCTGTCGTAGAAATGTGTGGTCCGAAGCCCGAGGACCTTATGGCGCGCCTCAATCAGGGCACTTTCTTTTGCCTCGCTGATGGCATCGACTGAGGAGGTTGGACACCAGACCGGAAATCGACAGGCTTTGCGCAGCGCCGCCGTCGTCCGTACGCGGCCGATCGACTGCAATTCGTCGAGCACTGCGAGATGGTGGGCAACGTACTCGATGCCGTCAGCTACATCGCATTTCAAATCCGCACGAATGGCGATGATAGCCGCACATATGGCGTGTCGAACGCAGATAAGATCAAAGACAAGGTCTATCTCGCCCTCGCTGAGTGGCAAGACTGCGTCGAAACCGTGAACAACATCGCATAGGGCGTCGAGCGAGGCGTCCGGCTCCTCGATCACGCTGTAACCGGCAACCGCAACCTCCGCGACGATTGATCCGTAAAGCATGTCACCAAAATCGATAAGACCGCAGACTTGTGTTGAATCGTCCGCGCTTACCAAGACGTTGCCATCATGGGCATCCTGGTGGATAACCTGATGCCGCAAGCGGCTTAACGCTGGAATGACCTCCGCTTCAGCATGCTGCAGTACGCCCTCTATCAGTTTTCGACCCGGGCCATCGTCAATGTGATGTATTAGCGATGCAAAGCGTGCGCATTTCGCCACGCCCCACGGATGGTCCTGGTCGGCTGCAGGGTGGAAAAATCCACGCAGCGCTATATCAGTGTTGGCAATCAACTGGCCGATCCGGCGTCGCGTTGCCGCCGAAGGTGGGTTATCCAGGTCGCCGACCGGGACGCCCGCTACATACCGCAACATATGTACTATGTGCTGCTGGCCACCTCGAAACGTAGCGTTCGAATAGTCTTGATCAAGCTTATTGGGAACGATCTGAGGTATGGGCAAGCCGGGATTTTGCGTCAGGATATGGCTCATAGCCGAAACCTGAAAATCGATCGCACCGGCCAGTTCGCTCACATTCGATATTTTGAATACGAACCTGTTCTCGCCACCGACCGCGATGCAAAAATTCTGATCTCGTTCGCTATTCAGGGCATCAAAATCTCCCTCGATTCCGTATTGCGCAAGCACCAACTCCTTCACATCGTCGACGTCGAGTTTCGGCCGGACACAGTTGAGAAATCGTATCTCGTCTATTGCTGACATCTAGCCTTGCCAGAGGCCTTCGCACCGAAGGTCATCCACGGTTAACTCAATGGCCTTACGCAATGTTGATACGACGAAGTCGACGTCAGCTCTGCTCATGGTCAGGGGAGGCGACATGATATTGAGATCGACGATCGGTCGAACGATCAGTCCCAGCGCTTCGGCGTGATTAGAAATTCGCTTGCTGATATTTACTTCTGGCGGGAAGAACTCCTTGCTTGTCTTGTCCTGAACATTGACCACACACATCATGAACTTCTTTCCGCGTACGTCGCCGACAATGGGTAAATCGAGCAATGTGTGAAGTTGTTCTTCGAAATAGGGCCCAACATCGTTGACGTTTTCGAACAACTTCTCGCGTTCCATGATTTCGATATTCTTGAGTGCCGCGGCACACGAAACCGGATGCCCCGAGTACGTCAATCCGGCGGCAAAAAAGCGATCTTCATCATTCGACATGGCGTCGTACATCTTTGCCGAAAAGATCGTCGCGCCAAGCGGCAGATAACCGGACGAGAGGCCTTTGGCACAGGTAATCATGTCCGGTTGAACGTCGTACATGTCTTTAGAAACAAACCAGTGCCCGAGACGACCAAATGCCGTTACCACTTCGTCGGCGACATAAAGAATGTCGTGTTTTTGACAAACTTCCCAAGTGCGCCTGTTGTAGTTGCCCGGTGGGACAATGACGCCACCACAACCCATTATTGGCTCGGCATAAAAGGCTGCTAAATTTTCGGCCCCAACCTTGAGTATCTTTTGCTCCATTTCGTCGATGAGGTAGTCGCAAAAATCCTCGTCCGTCGTAATGTGATCCGGCGCGCGATACATATTTGGGCTAGACAGGTGGTGGACCCAGTCGGTGATGTAATCAAATTCCGCAATACGGTCACCTGGTTTGCCGCCGATCGACGCAGCAAGATAGGTGCCACCATGGTAAGAATCAATCTGCGACAGAATATGGCGTTTTTTCGGTTTTCCGCGTGCGTTCTGATACATGCGAATGATGCGGTAACCGAGATCGTTCGCTGTTGAGCCTCCGCAAGTGAATAGCACGTGATTCAGGTCGCCCGGCGCCAGTTCAGCGATCTTTGCTGCAAGATTCGCTGCCGGCACATTGGTCATGTCGACAAACGGATTGGCGTACGCCATTTCGCGAACCTGCTGCGCAATCACGTCCGCCATTTCATCACGGCCCAGCCCGATGTTCGTACACCACATGCCGCCAACAGCGTCGAAGTATTCTTTGCCGTTTTCATCTGTGATGTAACAGCCCCGCCCCTTGGTCATGACGAGCGAACCTTCAGTGTCAAAGCTCGCGAAGTGCTGATAAGGGTGCAGTTGGTGCTTGCGATCCCGCTGCCAGGCCTCGCTTTTGCTCTCGTTGGTTTCTGGTTCTGCGCGCATTTATTGTTCTTCTTTCCGGTCCTTCGTGACGCCGAATATTAGCACTCTCTATCGAGCATTCGTCGTTGGCACGTTGACAATATGAAACAAAAGTTGCATAACTTGAGCGTCGAAAAGCGGATGATTATGATGCCAGGTGGCCATTCAACATTAGCTGGTTCGCGGTCAGATCAACGCATACCCAAACTGCGGACACGCGGACGTGCAAATCGACAGAAGCTGCTAGCCGAGGCGCAGCGACTGATTGAGGAACTGGGTGGCCGGCCGATTCGGTTCAACGAGGTCTTCGAAGCGGCGGGTGTGTCGCGCGGATCGGCCTACAGAATTTACAATAGCATCGACGATGTGATGCAGGACCTGGCCAGTTCCTGGCTCAATAATTTTGTCGCGTATGTAAACGACGCAGAACAAATTAGCCAGCCGGAGTCGTGGATGCAGGTTTCCGATCATCTGCTGGCGCGAGCGGCGGCGTTCTGGGTTGAGAAGGCCCAGACGCTGTGTAGTTTGCCGCGCGTTCGGTCGAACGCTCCCGAGAGCTACCGAGGGGCGGTAAAAGATCTGACAAAAGCTATTGCCGACACGTTCGATCGTTATTTTGTGATACCAGAAATTTCCGACTGGCCGTTGATTCTGGGCATGTATACATCGCTCGGCGACACGATATTTGCTGACGCAGTGCGTCGCGACGGTTACATTTCCGAACAACGCCTGGCCGAAGCTCAGAAGATCTGCAGTACCTACCTGGCTTTCCACTTACCAACCTCGCTTCAAGCCAGGGGCGGTCACTCTAAATAGATTCACCCGATGTTGTTGTTCGCTGGCAGCTGCTTTTCGATCCATTCCAGTACGTCGTCCGAAAATTCGTCACGATTGATCTCATTGAACATTTCGTGGCGGCCTTTGCGATATATTTTGACCGAGAGGCGGCTGTGTCCGGTTTGTGCATAGTGCATGGCCAGCTCGGCAATACCGTTCCCGCCGCCGACGGGATCATCAGCGCCGCCGGTTAGCAGAATAGGTAGGTCATGTCGTATCTGCTGCAGTGCCTGGTTAGTTGCAATCGTCCGTAGTCCGCCCATGAGATCGAGCCACAATCCGCAGCTGTATGGCCCGCCACAAAGCGGGTCGCGGACGTAAGCGTCGACCTCTGCGTCGTCGCGTGACAGCCAGTCGAAGTCAGTACGCGCAGGCGCGAACCGCTTATTGAAAGCGCCGAAGCCCAGCCGATCCAGCAACCCGCTCTTGCCACGAATCCCAATACGCCAGGCCTCGGCGCGGGCAAGGATCTGTCCGGGGATGAGCTTCGCTCGCGGCGGCCAGGTCGACGCGGACAGAACGAGTGCTGTGAGGCGTTCGCTATGCCGCATTGAAAAGTGCTGCGCAATGTACGAGCCCATACTGTGGCCGAGTAACACGATCGGAATGCCGGCGTGCCGCTCGCGAATCATATCGTTAACACGCAGTCCGTCATCGATCAGGAGTTGCCAACCGTTGTCATCTGAGAAATATCCGAGCATCTCGCTGTGTGCCCCGTGACCGCGGTGGTCATGTGCCACGACAGCCAAACTCCGCGCGACTGCCAAACGCGCAAACCGCTCGTACCGTCGATGATGTTCGCCGAGGCCATGGAATAGCTGGATCACACCGACAACAGGACCCCGGGGCCGCCAGTGCGATCCGTGAATCGTCTGCTGATCGGGTGTCGAAATCCCGATCGGCGCAACTTGCATCTCGGTCATGCCGGTACCACGTAGCTAATGGTTCGCCTTATACTGCAAGACATGATTGATCTTTACTACTGGCCGACTCCGAACGGTCGCAAGATATCGATCATGCTCGAAGAGTGTGGTCTTCCCTACAATGTGATTCCGGTGAGCATCGGCGAAGGCGATCAGTTTGCGCCCGAGTTTCTGAAAATCGCACCTAACAACCGCATGCCGGCGATCGTTGATCACGATACCGGCGTATCCGTTTTCGAAGGCGGTGCCATATTAATGTACCTCGCGGAAAAGGCGGGCGCTCTGCTACCCGACGATCAAGCCGAACGATACGACGTATTGCAGTGGTTATTCTGGCAGGCGGGCGGTCTTGGCCCGATGGCAGGACAGCTCAGTCATTTCGTCAATTACACGAGTGAAGACGTGCCCTACGCACATAAGCGATACGCGAACGAATACGACAGATTGTTCGCTGTAATGGACGTGCGCTTAAGAGATCGCAAGTTTCTTGCGCGCGAGTATTCCATTGCCGATATCGCCAGCTTCCCTTGGGTGATGCCCTATGAGCGCCTCGGTAACGACCTGGACAAATTCAGCAATCTGCGGCGTTGGTTTGATGTGTTGAAAGAGCGCCCGGCCGTTCGCAAAGGCGTTGATCTCGGCAGCGATTGGAAGACTGATGAGCGGCGCAGCGATGCGGCGAAATCTATTATGTTCGGCCAGAACTCGCAGACAGTATTCGATGCAGCGAACGCTCTGGACAAGTGAAATTCTACGATTGCAAGACCGCTCCCAGCCCCAGGCGGGTACGAATTTTCATGGCCGAGAAGGGACTCGACATTGAAACGGTGCAGGTCGATCTTGCCGCGGGAGAGCAATTTGGCGACGCCTACCGGATGATTAACCCCGATTGCGTCGTGCCGGCGCTGCAACTGGACGACGGCAGCTGTCTCAGCGAGGTGCTGGCAATTTGTCATTATCTCGAGGCGCTGCACCCCGAGCCCGCGTTGCTGGGCAACGAGGATGAAGAATGCGCCCGGATTCTCATGTGGAATACGAAGGTCGAACAACAGGGCTTATGGCCGATGGCCGATGCCTTTCGCAATACAGCGAAAGGATTCGTCGATCGCGCGACGACAGGTCCCGTCGCATACCCGCAGATTGCCGCGCTCGCTGAGCGTGGTCGCAAGCGCGTGGAGCAGTTCTTTTACAGACTCGACGGGCGACTGGCGGCAGTTGAATACATCGCCGGCGACAGTTATTCATTGGCCGATATATCTGCGATGGTTGTGGTGGACTTCGCGGACTGGATCAAAATGTCGCTGCCTGAGGATGCGCAGCATACCCGGCGCTGGTATGAGTCGGTATCAAGCCGTCCCAGTGCGGCCGCCTGAGCGGTTGCTGCCGAGCGAGGTAAAACCCAGGAACAGCAGCAACCCGAACTTCAGCAATTCAAGCGACGAGTATATTGCGTGTGCATAGGACTTCGGTGGTTCGACGCCATTGATAATCATCTGTGCCCGCTCAGCGAGCTCCGGTGTCAGCCATACGGATTGCGCGACAACGATGAGGGCCAGAACGCCGCAGTAAGACCACAACCTGACGGCGTGTCCTGAAGCCCGAACAACAATCAGCATGATCACCAGCGCAATGAGTTCTGCTTTATTCAGAGCAGCGAAAACGCCGCGTCCGACATCCAGCGCAATTGGGCGCGTAATGGTCGCTGCGGAGAAGCGCGCCGGTGTCTCGATGACTGCAATGCCCATGTTCATTCCGGCCCAGAGGAAACAAACCCATGCAGGATTCGACAGAGCATTGCGAAATCGGTTCATCACGGCCATATAATGCACGATGTCCACGCCGGAATCACAACTAGCATCCGCAGTCCTGATGATCCGTCCCACACGATTCGAGAGTAATCCGATGACGGCCCAGTCGAATCTTTTTCAGGGTCGATCGACCGCTACGCCGGAAGAACAACAGAAAGCAGCCCTGCACGAATTTGACGCGCTCGTCGACGTGTTACGCGCCGCAGAAATAAATGTTGTCGTTATCGATGATACGCCGGATCCGCATACGCCCGACTCGATATTCCCAAATAACTGGGTGAGTTTTCACGGCGACGGTCGCGTTGTGCTGTATCCGATGGAAGCACCCAACAGGCGCACGGAACGGCGCGCCGATATTATTGAAAAACTCAACGACGAATTGGGATTCCAGATCACAGAAGTTCTGGATTTGAGTGGGCACGAAGAATCCGGGCATTACCTGGAGGGCACGGGCAGCATGGTTCTCGATCGTGCCAATAAAGTTGCTTACGCGTGCCTGTCATCGCGCACGCAGCTCGATCCGCTTGGGGACTTCGCGCAACGAATGGATTACGACGTTATCGCATTCGACGCCGTGGATCGCAACGGCGTGCCGATCTACCACACCAATGTCTTAATGAATGTTGGCGAGACCGTGGCCGTCATTTGCGACGCAGCGATCGTGCGCGAAGAGCAACGTGCTGCCGTGCTGGCGCGGCTCAAAGAGACGGGTCACGAGGTTGTGAGTCTCAGCTATGATCAACTGGACGCGTTCGCGGGCAACATGCTGGAGCTTAGAAATGCGAGCGGGGAGCGAGTTGTGGCGATGTCCAGTCAGGCTTGGGACTCGTTGAACATGGCGCAACGCGAGACGCTGCACGCCAACGGCAAAGTCGTTAGTTGCCCGATAGACAACATAGAGCGATCGGCCGGTGGCAGCGTCCGCTGCATGCTGGCGGAGATACACCTGCCGCATTAATGGTAGCCCCACCGCTCAACGCAGTTTCGTCGTCTACAGTGTTGGCGCAGTATTTCTGCTATTCATTGGTCTGCAGTTCGTCAAGACCATCCCTCCCGGACGCGTTGGCGTCGCTACGCTATTTGGTAGCGTAGTGACCACAGGATACAATCAGGGAATTCATATTCCGGTCAATCCGTTGTATCGCTGGACTATGTATGATGCGCGGCAAAAGACACACTTAGAGACAGCCAACGTTCCGAGCCAGGATCAACTGCAAACCAAGCTCGATGTCAGCGTGCAATATTGTATTGATGGAACGATGGCATCCAGGATTCTGGAACAAACCGGCAATGCGCAAGCCTTTGAAATCACTCAAATCAATAATGCGATTTCGAGTAATCCGGCGTATATTCAACTGCAGTCACTCGAGGCGTTAAAAGCCATCTCCAAGGACCCGGCGAGCAAGGTGTATTTCCTTTGACGGTTCGAGCCCGAAGCCGTTACCGCTGATGCACCTGGGGGACCTGCAGGGTCCTTAACGCCAGGACTCATCGACATCATATTGCGGGACGGGAATCGGGTAACCGGTACCCGTCTTGCTATTAAGGGAAATGTAAGACCCATGGCAGCGAGCAAACACAGAATCCTGATGTGTCCGCCCGATTTCTTCACGGTGGAGTACGTGATCAACCCCTGGATGGCGGGACAAGAAGATTCGCTGAGTCTCGAGCGTGCGCAACACCAGTGGCAAGTATTGCGCGACAAGCTGTCCGAGTATGCCGACATCGTGACGATGGATGCGCAACCGGAATTGCCGGACATGGTGTTCACGGCGAATGCCGGCGTCGTCTACGGCGACAAGGCGATTGCGAGTCATTTCATGCCTCACGAACGGCGGCCCGAAGAGCAACACTTTAAGAAGTGGTTCAGTGACAACGGTTTCCAGTTGCTCGACCTGGATGAGAAAATTGGTTTTGAAGGAGCTGGAGACTGTCTCGTTGATCGCGGCGGTCCGTGGCTTTGGACTGGCCATGGTTTTCGTACTGAGATCGAAGCACATGCTGAGATTCGCACGTTTTTTGATACCGAAGTGGTTTCGATTCGGTTGACCGACGAGCGCTTTTATCACATCGATACTTGTTTCTGTCCGCTTGAGGACGGTTTCCTGATGTACCATCCGCCCGCGTTCGACTACGAATCGCGCATGGCGATTGAGAGTCGCGTGCCACCGCATAAGCGGATCGTCGTCGATACTGCTGATGCCGGTAATTTCGCGTGCAACGCTGTGAATATCGATGATCAGGTCATTCTGAATAAAGCGTCCGATCCGTTGCGGTCCCGGTTGATGCTCGCTGGATTCAACGTGCACGAAGTCGAATTGTCTGAATTCCTGAAAGCCGGTGGCTCGGCCAAGTGTCTGACGCTTAAATTAACTGAACCCGTCCGTTAATTGACGATAATGAGCGATGCGCACCAATACAGTATTCGGCCGATGGATCCCGCCGCCCATCTGTTTGAGGTGCGGCTAACCGTCACCAGTCCGGACGCAGCGGGTCAGGTTTTCGCGATGCCGGCCTGGATACCCGGCAGCTACATGATTCGCGATTACGCCCGCCATGTTGTCGCGATCCGCGCTGAGGCAGGCGGTGTGGGGGTTGCGGTATCCAAGCTCGACAATAATCGCTGGCGCACCGATCCTACCGATCGCGCGATCACGTTGGTACTCGAGATATACGCGCATGACGACAGTGTTCGCGGCGCGCATCTCGATAATACCCATGCCTACTTTAATGGCCCTTGCGTATTTCCGGCTGTCGCCGGGCAGGAAGACATTGCGTGCAATATCGAAATCGCGGCTGCCGATACACCCGAGGCAAAAAACTGGCGAGTAGCCACGTCGATGAACAGGGATGGCGCGGACCGGTATGGATTCGGTGCTTACATTGCAGACGACTATGCCGAATTGATCGATCATCCGGTGGAAATCGGCAACCTGTCGATCGGGGAATTCGAGGCGGGCGGCATTCCTCACATCATCGCAATTCGCGGCAATATTCGAGCCGATATGGCGCGCTTGTGCCATGACCTGCAGACACTGTGCACGTATCATCTGAGCAGGCTTGGCGCACCGCGTGATCTGGATCGTTACGTGTTCTTGTTGCATGCTCCAGGCACTGGCTATGGCGGCCTGGAACATCGTTGGTCGTCAAGCCTGGTGTCCGACCGGGACAGTCTTCCGATTCGTGGTGACCATGGGGTGTCGACTGAGTACCGCACCTTACTGGGCCTGGTGAGTCACGAGTATTTTCATCTCTGGAACGTTAAGCGGATGAAGCCAGAGGTGTTCACGCCCTATGACCTGTCGCAGGAATCGCATACGGAACTGTTGTGGGTATTCGAGGGCATAACATCCTATTACGACGATTTGGCACTGGTACGTTCCGGACTCATTTCCGGCTCGGAGTACCTCGAATTACTGGGCCAGAAAATTACGCGGGTCATTCGTGGCGAGGGTCGTCGCCGACAGAGCGTTGCAGAATCCAGTTTCGACGCTTGGACTAAGTTCTACAAACAAGACGCCAATGCCGGAAACGCAATTGTCAGTTACTACGCGAAAGGATCCTTGATCGCTCTGGCTTTGGACATGAAGCTCCGCGTCGAGACGGAAGGTCGCGTTTCACTGGATAACGTCATGCGCGCCAGTTGGGAGAAATGGGGCGAGACCGGTGAGGGTATGCCCGAGGGTGGGTTCGAAGCAGTCAGCTCGGAAGTGTCGGGCCTCGATCTTGGCGATTTCTTCGATGCCGCCGTTCGAGGAACTGGCGAGTTGGCATTGGAACAACTGTTGCATGACCACGGCGTGGATTACTGCCTGCGCAAATCGCAAGGCCGCAAGGACAAGGGCGGCGACAGCGTTGGCGATGACAAATTGCCGGCGGTCTGGCTGGGCGCTAATCTTGTGATGTGCGGCGGTAAGCCTGTTTTCGCTAATCTCACCAACGGTGGCCCGGCAGAGCGCGCCGGAATTTCGCCTGGGGATGAGCTCGTTGCTCTCGACGGTGTGCGCGCGAACGTTTCCGGCAGTGATTCACGCATTCGTCGCTATCGACCGGGCGACAAATCGGAGCTGACGGTGTTTCGCGGCGATGAGTTACTGACGATGAAACTGACATGGGCCGAAGCGCCTGCGGATACCTGTTACCTGCAGAATGATGACGACGCTGACACCGATGCGGCCGAGCGTCGCGATATCTGGCTGAGCACTCAGTGACATTGTTAGAAAGCCCCCGGCTACGCCTGTTCATCGGTGCGGCATTGATCAGCCTGTCGCCAGTCTGGGTGCGCCTGGTTGACGTGTCACCGTCGACGAGCGCCTTTTATAGAGTGCTGTTTGGCGGTGCCGCATTGGTCATCTACTTACTCGTCACTCGCAGGCGATTGCACCTGTCGACGCGTGCCTGGTGGCTACTGATTGTTGCGTCAGTGTTTTTCACACTCGATCTCTGGTTCTGGCATCGCAGCATTCTATACGTCGGTCCCGGTCTGGCCACGCTGCTGGCAAACTTCCAGGTCTTCATCATGATGATCGCGGGCTTCGTCCTGTTGCGACAAATTCCACGCGCGCCGCAGTTGCTTGCCGTCCCGATGGCACTGTTTGGCCTCGCTCTGATCGTCGGGTTCGACTGGAGCGGGCTGGCGGACGACTATCAGCTCGGTGTGATCTTTGGATTGCTAACAGCCGTTGTCTATGCCGGCTACCTGTTGAGTTTGCGCCAGGCGCGCGCGGGATCGCGGTACCGGGTGCCAACGCGTGAAATGGCCGTCGTATCGGTTATTACTGCGCTAATGCTGGCCGTGGCAGTCTTCGCGGACCGAGAGTCGCTGACGATTCCGACCTACGAAGACCTGGGATGGCTGGTGGCCTACGGCGTATTGTCACATTGCTTAGGTTGGCTGTTCATCGCGAGCAGCTTGTCCGAGGTCACGGCAGTAGAAACGGGGCTGGCACTGTTGTTGCAACCGACGTTGAGCTTTGCCTGGGATGTGCTGTTTTTTGACCGGCCGATGACAGCGATCGAATTGACGGGTGCCGGCATCGCGCTGGTCGCAATTTATCTTGGCTCCCGGCCCGCGTCACAGCAAATCTAGTGCGCCCGGTAAGACAGTAATCTCAAAATTCGTCTGTAAGGGCTGAACCTCCCCATCGAGTTGTGACGGAATGGGTTCGTTCGCCTCGATGCTTAACGATGTGACGGAATGGTGAAATATTTCCGGTTCCTGCATGTGACCGGCGCTCATGAGTTTGGGCAGCAAAGTCAGGACCCGGCGCCTGGTTACTGGTTGCACAATGAGTAGTTCGAGAATGTTGTCCGAATTATCAGCCATCGGTGCGATGTGAAACATGCCCCCGACCCACGGCCCGTTACTGATGACAGCCAGAGTGAGTGGCCCGTTCCAAGCGTAGTCATCAGCCGTAATTCGCATTCGCGGGCTCACAATGCCACCGATCATGGTTTTGAATATCGCGAGCAGATAGACAAGGTCGCCTATTGGCAACCGAATCGATTGCGCGACGCGAGTCACCTTGGCATCAAAGCCGATGCCTGCGCCGTTCGCGAAATACCGGTCGTTGCACCGCCCGACATCGATTTTTCTTGGCACCTCAGAGGCGTTGATGCGGTCGGCGAGTAGCCGCGTTGCGTGTTCCCAGTTGAGGGGAATGTCACACGCTTTCGCAAAGTCGTTTCCGGTGCCGGTTGGAATGACGCCCAGCGCCGCGGAATTATCGGCACGTAGAATCCCGTTGACTGCTTCATGAACGCTGCCATCGCCGCCCGCAACAACTATGCATGCCGCACCGGCATTGACGCTTTGCAGCACCTGTGCCTCGAGATCGCCCGCGAATCGGCTTGTATGAATTTCCATTTCGAGACCACAGCCTGCAAGTATTCTGAAAATATGTGCTTGCCGTCGACCTGCACGACCACGTCCGGCGGTCGGATTGACAAACACGTGCATCGTTTCTGCTGCCATATCCCAATGCTACAATGCACGCGACTGTTCTCGCAAAAATGGATTTGCGGCAATGCTGGAATTGGGTGTCAAATTTCTAATCAGCTATTTCATCGGCTCTTTGATGGGTGCGATGATAATGGGCAAATTGCGAGGTGGCGTTGATATCCGCACGATGGGAAGCGGCAATGCGGGCGGCACGAATGCGCTGCGCACTCAGGGGATACTTTTTGCACTTGGCGTTGTAATTATCGACATCGGAAAGGGAGTCATCGGAGCGGGTATCGTACCCGGAATAAATGTGCCGTTTGTTGCAGAAGACCCGATGCTTTCAAGAACCTGGCTGACCCTCTGTTGCTCATCAGCCGCCGTGCTCGGCCACGTCTGGCCGATCTACTACGGATTCAAGGGCGGCAAAGGCGCGAGTACGTTTGCCGGTACGCTGGTCATCCTCGGCCCAAACCTGATCATCGGCGGCTTATTTGTCTGGGCATGGGTGCTGGTCGTATCCGGTTTCGTCGGGCTCGCCACGATGAGCGCAGCAACGGCTTTACCCGTGTATCTCGGCGCTGTCGTTCTGCCCGCGGAGCAGCCGCTTTTTATTTACACCGTTGTCATGGCGATGTGCATCATCTTCTGGCATCGTTCCAACATTCAGCGCATGCGAGATGGCGCGGAACACCGCAATACCGGCTTGATGATCTTTCGTCGAAAGGGCTCCGGTTCGAGCAATGATCAGTCTTGACGCTGAGGCTATTCGCCGGTTCACAACCGGCGCAGCCGGCAGCAAGCTCGCACAACTCGACGTATTCGCTGAAATCGACTCAACCAACAGCTACCTGATGCGAATGCCCGGCCCGGTGCCGGGAGCGATAAATATTGCGGCAACCAACAACCAGACCGCAGGTCGCGGACGTCACGGCAAGACCTGGCAGTCACCGCCAGGAACCGGTTTGTGCTTGTCGGCCGCCTACACGTTTGCATCGCGGGTCGAGAATCTTCCGGCGTTGACCTTGGCACTGGGGCTCGGCGCCATTACTGCATTGGAAGAATTAGGCGCCGTCAATGTGAAACTTAAGTGGCCGAACGATCTTGTTGCTCTGGACGGTAAGCTCGGCGGAATCCTGACTGAGGTGCAGCCGCAATCGACCAGTGCCGTTACGGTTGTCACCGGTATCGGCGTCAACGTGGACCTGAATGACAGGCACGACTTCGTCACAGAATCGGATTGGGCGCGGCACGTGGTGGATATGAAAAGTATTTGCGACTCGTTGCCTCGGACTGAGGAAATCGCAGGCAGATTGGCCACCTGTCTGCTGCAGGCATTTGTGGAATACGAGACGTCGGGGTTCGCGGCGATCGCCGATCGCTGGTCGCGCTACGACTGGCTGCTGGGCAGGGAAATCGTTGTCGATACCGCGCGCGCTCAGATCAGCGGTGCCGGTGCCGGAATTGCCGATGATGGGGCGCTGTTGGTCGACACACTCGAATCGGGCGTTCAACGCGTGACATCCGGAACTGTCTCCATAGCCGTCTCCACGGGTGGGCCGGTATGAGCGTGTTGTTAATGGATGTCGGCAACTTCCGCGTGAAGTGGGGTGTTCTCGATGACGGTGACATTCGCCGCACCGGTCATATTTCGCAGGAAAAAATTCGCGAGGAAGGATTAACAGTACTAACGACGAAACTACCTCGTCACGTCGATGCGGTCCGCGCCTGTAACGTTGCTGGCACCAGTTTTGGCACCCGTTTGTCCGGTGTCATTGGCATGCATTGCAACGCCGACGTGCATTTCGCCCGCAGTGAAAGGCGTGGATGGGGCGTCACGAACAGGTACCGGCAACCGAGACGTCTTGGTGTGGATCGCTGGGTTGCAATGATAGGGGCATGGGCTGAAACGCAATGTTCCTGTCTGATCGTCGACGCCGGTACCGCAGTCACACTGGACGCGATCGACGACGACGGCAATCATCTCGGCGGCCAGATCATTCCCGGTGTTGAAACCATGCTGCATTCATTGTCCGTGGCGACGAGTGATGTTCCGCTCGTAAAAGGGCAACCGAAACAGTCTGCCGGGGATTTGAAGATGTTTGGGCGCAATACCGCTTCCGCTGTCCGGGAGGGCGCGCAAAATGCGATTGCTGGTGCCATTGATCGTGCATATCGAACTCTGCAATCAAACGGTTACGAACCCACTATCATCTTGACCGGTGGTGGCGCGTCACGCATTCTTAATGCGCTTGACGAGGCTTCGCTGCATCGGCCAAACCTGGTTCTGCATGGACTTGCACACATGCTGGAAAGTGCTCAATGAAAAATATTCTGCTCGTTCTCCTGCTCGCCAACATTCTCTATTTTGTGTGGGGTCTGCTGACCGAAGAAGAATCTCAACCAGGTGTAGCATTTGTTAAGGAATCAGACCTTGGACCGCCGCTGGATGTCACGACCGGACGCGACAGCGACGGGGTGGATAGTGTAGGTGCTGTCCTTGGCTCGGGCGAACCGTCGGCGTTGCAGGCCATTGTTGGCCAGTCGTGTGTGACGATCGGTCCGTTCAAGGATAAACCTGACGCCGATTCCGCCGTCCTTGAGTATTCAAACGAGAGCATGAAAGCCGTGCTTCGACCGACGAGGGGACAGATATTCGTAGGACACTGGGTGCAGATTCGCAATATCGCCGACGAAGTGACAGCCAAAGCGATGCTGGCCAAGTTAAAAACGGGTGGGTTGTCCGATGCCTACCTGGTGCGTACCGAAGATGAGGGTTTGAAGATATCGTTGGGGCTGTTTGGTGACATCAGCGGCGCCGAAAAAATCGAGCTTCAGGCGCGGTCGCTGGACCTGCCGGCTGAAATAACCGCGAGAACCCGTGAGGACAATGTGTTCTTTGTTGATATTGGACTGCCGCCGGGCAGAGGAGCTAGCGCGATCATTGAAAAATACGGTCAGGAACGCGTCCTGCTCCGCGGTGCGGCCACGTGCCCGCAATAGGTGGGCAAAGCCCTTGTCAGATCGGATCGAAAAGAGAATAATCCGCTGCCCGCGCCAGAAGTGCGGCCAAAGCCGGCGTAGCTCAGTTGGTAGAGCAACTGATTTGTAATCAGGTGTCAACCCTAGATGCCACAAGTCATTCAGCCCGCAAGTTTCCCGAAATACCCAACTAGCTAAAGCCCTAGCCGTCCTTTGCTGTCCTTTGCTGTCC
>SMUX01146263.1_pt1 | contig 17529 bp, 16 predicted proteins | sample 2456431 | NCBI WGS metagenome assembly SMUX01 (sample SAMN11095930, study PRJNA526329) | marine sediment metagenome | biome: Marine sediment; feature: Surficial sediment; material: Deep marine sediment; isolation source: Hadal surficial sediment | place: Pacific Ocean | collected 2014-11 | depth... | reverse complement strand
TACCCTTTCTGGAAGCCATACGCCAATTTGGTTGGGACTGTGGCCAGGAAAATGTCATTTACATCCATCTCACCTTGGTCCCCTACATCGCTACCGGAGGGGAATTGAAAACCAAACCCACCCAGCATAGCGTGAAGGAACTCACTGGGGTGGGTATCCAGCCCGATATTCTCCTGTGCCGAACCGACCGTTTCCTAGACAAGAAGTTAAAATCGAAAATTGCCCTTTTTTGCAATGTCGCTGAGAGCTCTGTCATTACCGCCAAGGATGTGGAGTGGATCTACGAGGTCCCTGTGGTGTTTCGCCAGGAGGGCTTGGATGAGCGCATCGTTGAAAAGCTCCATATGTGGACAGGTGCTCCCAATCTCAGGAAATGGCACAGGATTGTTCAGGTCCTGAAAAACCCCAAGGACTCTGTGCGCATCGCCATCGTGGGAAAATACATGGATCTCAAGGAGTCCTATAAGAGCCTCATGGAGGCCTTGGTCCATGGAGGTATCGCGAATGAGGCCAAGGTAGACCTCAACTGGATTGAGGCCGAGGAGATTGACCAACATGGGGTCAAAGGTATCCTGGATCAGGCAGACGGGATTCTGGTCCCAGGGGGGTTTGGGGAACGGGGAAGTGAGGGGAAGATCGAGGCGGTGCGCTATGCCCGCGAGAACCGGATTCCCTTTTTCGGTATCTGTCTGGGCATGCAGATGGCCGTGGCAGAGTTTGCCCGCAATGTCTGCGGGCTAGCGGGTGCTAACTCCAGCGAGTTTGATAAGGACAGTCCCCATCCGGTGATCCATCTCATGGATACCCAGAGGGAGGTGGAGAAGATAGGGGGGACCATGAGACTCGGGGCCTATCCCTGCCTCCTAAAGGAAGGTTCCCTCGCCTTAAAAGTTTACGGGAGGAAGAAGATCTCCGAGCGCCATCGCCATCGTTATGAGTTGAACAACAGCTACCGTGAAAACCTCACACAGGGGGGAATGGTCTTGAGCGGCCTTTCACCTAAAGGTGGTTTGGTGGAGGTGATCGAGATCAAGGGGCATCCGTGGTTTATTGGCTGTCAGTTCCACCCAGAGCTCAAGTCCCGTCCCACAGACTGCCATCCTCTATTCAAAGGCTTCATCAAGGCCGCCCTGGTAAACCACGCAGCCCTGAGAGACGTCCCCAGAATTAAAGTGGCGCGAACTTGACACTTCGCTAGTTTCGATACCATGTCGCTTAAGAGTGTTAAAATTGGCGGACTTGAAATAGGTGCTGGAAAGCCTCTAGCCCTCATGGCCGGGCCTTGCGTGATCGAGGGGAGGGAATCCGCCCTCCACCATGCCTACCTACTCAGGGAGGTCACGGAGCGGGTAGGGGTCCCCTTCATTTATAAGTCTTCCTACGATAAGGCCAATCGAACGTCCCTGGAGTCCTATCGCGGACCGGGTATCGAAAAGGGTCTGGAGATCCTGGCGGAGGTGAAGGAGAAGGTCGGTGTCCCGGTCCTCACCGATGTCCATGAAAAGGAGCAGGTGAGATTAGTGAGAGAGGTGGCCGATATCCTCCAGATCCCGGCTTTTCTGTGCCGTCAGACTGATTTCGTCATGGAGGTGGCGCGGTCCGGTAAGGCGGTCAATGTTAAGAAGGGTCAGTTTCTGGCCCCCTGGGACCTTAAAAACGTCGTCGAAAAGATCCTCTCCACCGGCAATGAAAATGTTCTCGTTACGGAGCGGGGAGTTTCTTTTGGTTACAATAATCTGGTGGTGGACATGCGTTCCCTGGCCGTGCTCCGGGACCTGGGTTATCCTGTGGTGTTCGATGCGACCCACAGCCTCCAACTGCCGGGTGGGATCGGGAAGGCCTCGGGAGGTCAACGCCAGTTCATTTCTGCCTTGGCTCAGGCTGGGGTGGCCGTGGGCATTGATGCGGTATTCATGGAGGTCCATGAGGACCCGGACCGGGCCCTGAGCGACGGTCCCAACTCTCTTCCCTTAAAAGAGTTGGAGGTTTTGCTCAGGCGTCTCAAAAAAATCGACGCTGTTGTGAAGGATGATTTGAGGACTTGATCGTGAAAGAAAGTACAAAAATTCTCAAACGGGCGCGCGAGGTCTTAGAGGTAGAGGCGAACGGAATCCTTTCCCTGAGGGATCAACTCGATGAGAGTTTTGTCCGGGCCGTGGAGCTTCTTTTTGGTTGCAAGGGAAAGGTGGTGGTGACGGGACTTGGTAAATCGGGACTCATCTGTCGCAAGATTGCGGCGACTCTGTCCAGCACGGGAACCCCTTCCTTTTTCCTCCATGCTGGAGATGGAATCCATGGGGATCTGGGCATGATCATGAAGGGGGATGTAGTCCTGGCTGTCTCCACCAGTGGTGAGACCGAAGAGCTACTGAAATTGCTTCCCATCATAAAAAGACTGGGGTTAAAAATCATCGCAATGACCGGCAACCCAAACTCGGCACTGGCCCAAGCAGCGGATGTTGCCCTCAATGTGATTGTCAAAGAAGAGGCGTGTTCGCTAGGTCTCTCGCCAACTGCGAGTACCACTGCGGTACTGGCCATGGGTGACGCCCTGGCGGTCGTCCTTTTGAGGGAAAGGAATTTTAACGAGGAGGACTTCGCACTCCGACACCCAGGGGGAATTTTGGGGCGTAGGCTTCTGCTCCATGTGGAAGACCTGATGCACCGGGGTGAAGAGTTGCCTCTGGTGGGTCAGGATACCCCGATGAAGGAGACCCTTCTGGAGGTCACCTCTAAGCGTTTGGGGGTCACCGGAGTGACCGACAACCGTGGCCAGCTGGTCGGTGTAATCACTGATGGGGATTTAAGAAGAGGTCTCAACAACAAGGGGGATATCTTCCGCCTCAAGGCGAAAGATTTAATGACCAAGAGACCTAAGACCGTACCTTCCGACGAGCTTGCGTCCCGGGCCCTAGTTCTGATGAAGCGGCACTCCATTACCTCGTTGTTTATCCAGCAAAATGGAGCGAAGAGACTTGCGGGTGTCATTCACATCCATGATCTTTTGAAAGCAGGCATCGTTTAATCCCTACCGTGAGGCCCATTCCTGCAAAGATCCGAAGGAGGGCCCAGAGGATCAAACTCCTCCTTCTCGATGTAGATGGGGTCATGACCGATGGGGGTATCGTCATGAACCATGAAGGGGAAGAGACTAAACGTTTCGACGTGCGCGATGGACACGGCATCCGACTGTTAATCAGCGCAGGGATTCAAGTGGGTCTGGTGACAGGGCGATCCTCTCGAGTAGTGACCCATCGGGCCAGGGACCTTGGCATCCGACTGGTCTACCAAAAGGCCTTTAATAAGTTGGAGGCCTACCAAAAGATCAAGACAAAGACTGGATTGTCCGATTCCGAGATCGCGTATGTTGGGGATGACATCGTGGATCTACCAGTCCTACGGCGGGTGGGGTTGGCCATGGCGGTAAAAGATGCAGAGGAGAGCGTGAGAGGCAAGGTGGACTATGTGACCAAGCAGAGGGGAGGGCGAGGGGCCGTCCGGGAGGTGGTTGAGTTACTGCTACGGGCGCAGGGAAGGTGGCAAAAATTAGTCAAAAAATACTATGAATAATCGGCTGTTACACATACAATATTAGTCATAAGCAAATTCCATGCCCGTCGGCTTTACAGGTCGGCCGAATAATGATATTTTCTAAAGATATTTGATGCTTTTTATTTGTGCGTAGAAAGCCGATGGTTAGACCCACAAGAATTATAATCCTCTCGCTAATTTCGCTCTCCTTAGGGGCTGTTATCTATAAAGTTGCCGAGACTCTCTGGCTGCAAAAAGTCATGGAGTTCCAGGAAGACCCAATGATGATCTTGGATCTTGTGCCCCAGCCAGCCTTACGTTTAAAAGAGTTTCGGCGTACCAAAGTGGAAGGGGGACGCAAGGTATGGGAGCTTACCGGCAATGAGGCTGTTTATCTTAAGGCAGACAGAGAGGCGGTCATTACGAGTCCCAGACTCATCTTTTACAATAAAAACAATAAAAACCTGGAGGTTCGTGGAGACCAGGGACATATCTATTTCAACGATGGGGAGATGGACCGCCTGCAGTTGCGCGGAGGTGTGGAGATTTATTACCAGGGGTTCGTCCTCAAGACCAGTGAGATTATCTATCATCAGCGAACCAATCAGGTTACCTCAGAGGGTAAGGTCGCTATGAAGGGGAAGGGTCTGGATTTAGAGGGTGTAGGGGTGGTAATTTCTCTGCAGGATGCAAGGCTTCGACTAAAGGCTAGGGTGAAGACCAAAATCAGGCCGGACGTGCTTGGAATACAGGGGATAACGGCGGGTTAAATGTGGGCATGAGGCTTTTAAGGTTCCATAATCTATATGCAATTGTGTTCATGAATTTTGCCCTGTTTCCCTATTTTCCCAATGGGGAGGCGGCAGGCCTTGAAACGACGAAACCACAGGCTGGTACGGCAGAGACCATCACCATTGACTCTGATCGCATGGAATTGGACCAGAAGAAAAACACCATCGTCTATATGGGCAATGTGGTAGCCGTCCGGGGAGACGTCACCATGAAAAGCGATACCCTCACCGCCACCTACAACCCAGAGATGCAACGTCTCACAGAGATAGTGGCCGAAGGGAATCTCGAGGTGACCCAGGGAAATCGAATTGCCACGGGGACTAAGGCGATTTTCAACAGTGATGATAATTCCATTGTCCTCACAGGTAATCCTGTGATCCGCCAAGGGAACAGCCAGGTTTCAGGGTGCCGCATTATCATGTTCATAAACGAGGAGCGGGGTGTCGTCGAAGGGGGTTGCCAAAGGGTAAAGGCGGTGATCTTCCCGGATGACCTCGGAAAGCAATAGGCAAATCGGAAAACAATGATTCAGGAAGAAAATGATGAGCGTTTTGAAAGCAGAGGGGGTCACCAAGGCCTATAACGGTCGGCGAGTGGTGGATCAGGTTAATCTGGAGATCAATGGTGGAGAAGTGGTCGGCCTGCTGGGACCCAATGGTGCAGGGAAGACTACGACATTTCAAATGATGGTTGGATTAGTGCGACCCGATCAAGGGAAAGTATTTCTAAACGGGGAGGACATGACCTCAGCCCCCATCTATCGGAGGGCTCGTGCGGGCATCAGTTATCTCCCTCAGGAATCTTCCGTTTTCCGTCGACTGACTGTGGAGGGTAACCTGTTGGCCATCCTTGAAACGCTGGATCTCAGTCGGCAAGAGCAGGCGACGCGTTCCAGGGAACTCATGCGGATGCTTGGAATTTCTCACCTGCACAGTCATAAGGCCTATACCCTTTCAGGGGGCGAGCGGCGCAGGGTGGAGATCGCTCGAGCATTGGTACTCTCCCCATTCTTCATCCTTCTAGATGAGCCCTTTACGGGGGTGGACCCCATTGCGGTGTCGGAAATTCAAAAAATAATCCGCAAACTGATCGCTAGCAGTATCGGAGTTCTCATTACCGATCACAACGTGCGCGAGACCATGGGGATCTGTGATCGCGCCTATATCTTGAGCGATGGATTGATCCTGGAAGAGGGAAGCCCGGAAAAAATAGCCTCTAGCGCTAAGGCCCGAAAAGTTTATCTCGGTGAAGGATTTAGGCTCTAATTATGGCGCTTGAAACCAGACTTCTCCAAAAACTTGCTCAACAGCTGGTTATGACGCCTCAGTTGCAACAGGCTATCAAGCTGTTGCAACTGTCACACATCGATCTCGAAGACCTAATAGCGCAAGAACTTGAAGAGAATCCCGCACTGGAAGAGAGGGCCCCCGAAGAAGAGGGTGCCACCGATGAGCAGAAGAAGCCAGAAAAGACCACTGAGTTGGCCGCGTCGGATAAGATTGGGAGTGTCGATTGGCAGGATTATCTGGAAAGCCATTCCAATGCCATTCACGGTTCATTGACGGCGGAGGCGGGGCGGGAAGATGGGGATGGGTACCCCTCCTGGGAGAACACCCTGACCAAAACGGAGTCGCTTTACGACCACTTGGTGTGGCAACTCCGTCTCTCAGATCTTGACGAACGCGAACAGACCATCGGTATGTACATCATTGGCAACCTGGATGAGAGGGGTTACATGGAACTGCCCCTCGAAGAGGTCTGTCGAGTGACAGGGGCGACGCCAGAGGAAGCGGAGCCGGTCTTGAAGCGTATCCAGTTTTTTGACCCTGTGGGCGTGGCCTCTCGTGACCTGAGAGAATGCCTCTTGGTTCAGTTGGAGAATCTAGGGTTGAGCGACGGAATGGCCGCACGCATCGTCTCCGGTTACCTATCTGAGCTGGAGTCGAGGCGGTATGAGAAGATGGCGCGGGACCTGGGCATCACGGTAGACGATGTGGTGACGGCAGCTCACCTGATTGCGACATTGGAGCCCAAGCCGGCGCGTGGTTTTGGAGAAGAACAGGTTCGCACCATCATCCCCGATGTCACGGTACAAAAGATCGGCGATGAGTACATGGTCCTTCTAAACGATGATGGGGTTCCTCATCTCAGGGTGAGTGCCCTTTACCATCGGCTGTCCGGTGCGGAGGGGGATGAGGCCGCCCAGGCGAGGGCCTACCTCGAGGACAAGGTGCGGGCGGCTACCTGGTTGATCAAGAGCATCCATTGGCGGCAACAGACCCTCTACCGGGTCACTCATAGCATCTTCAAATTTCAGCACGACTTCCTGGACGATGGAGTGAGCCAGCTGAAACCCATGGTCCTGAGGGACGTGGCTGAGGATATTGGAATGCACGAGTCTACGGTGAGCCGGGCGACGGCCAATAAATATGTCTATACCCCTCAGGGGCTTTATGAGTTGAAATATTTTTTCCAGAGCGGTCTTCGGGGAGCAAACGGGGAGGACGTGGCATCGGAAAGCGTCAGGGAAAAGATCCGAAATCTCATCTCCACCGAGGATGCTCGGAAGCCTTACAGCGATCAAGACCTTGCTCGGCTGCTAAGCCAGCAGGCCATTGATATCGCCCGGCGCACGGTTGCCAAGTACCGTGAGGCCATGGGGATTCTCCCTTCCTCAAGACGTCGGCAGCCTTATCTCCGTAGGTAGAACATAATTAAGGAAGGGCCAGCCATGGTTGAACTCATGGCCTCGGTACATTCCCACCGTTTGCATACCGCCTGATCGCATAGACACAATGCCAAGCAAATTTGAGTTCCACCGGCAATTTATTTCCGTTTTTATTGGAGGACCATGGGGTCCGGTCCGAGAATTGACGGAAGCCAACCGTCTAGTTAGAGACAAGATGGAACAGCAGGTCAAATATGCTGCGGATAGGATCTAGCAGGTCGTTGAAAAAAGCTGATTGCAGGCTGGTCAAAAAGATCTCAGAGGCGGGGCTTCGACGCTAGCTCAGCCGAGCGGCGCGGGAAAAATCGACGAGCGGAGGCATACTTAGGCGTTATGTTGGACCGAGGCGATTGAGCGCAACTATCCTAAACGCCTGCTTAAGGCAGGCTGGTGGCATATGAGTCTTTTTCAGCAGCCTGCTAGAATACATCACAAAAGAGAAAAGGCACGGGGTGAGGATCACAGATTTTTTAACTGCAGATAGGATCATTCCAGACCTCAAGGGGAGGGATAAGGACACGATCTTAGAAGAAATGGGGCAAATGCTCGCGTCCCATTCCCAGTCCGTGGATTCCAAGAGAGTACTCGAGATGGTTCTGGCAAGGGAGCAGGTGGGCAGTACGGCCGTCGGAGACGGGGTAGCGATTCCACATGGAAGAATGCCCGGGATGAAACAGGTGGTGGCGGTATTCGCCCGCAGCCTTCAGGGGGTCGACTTTCACGCCCCAGACGGCGGTCTGATACATCTCTTTTTTTTCCTCATAGCCCCCGAGGACTCTCCCACGGACTACCTGGCGTGTTTGGCCAGGATCTCTCGTTTGCTTAAGGGTGCTGGGTTGCGTTCAAGACTCTTGGCGGGAAAGACGCAAGAAGAGATCTTTAGTGCCATGCAAGAGGAAGACGGGAAACTTTGATCTGGTATGGCCGAGGCCCTCGACATTGTCGTAATCACGGGGCTTTCCGGCTCGGGGAAGAGTCATGCCATCCGGTCTCTAGAGGATAACGGTTTTTTCTGTATCGACAATCTCCCCGTAGTTCTAATCCCCAAATTCATTGATCTTTGCCAGGGTTATCGCGAAGAGATCCAAAAAATCGCCCTTGGCATTGATCTTCGTGCCGGTCAATTCTTTCAGGATTGGCCTGACGTACTTACCGAGATCCGTGCGGCGGGACACCACCTGAAGGTTCTCTATTTTGACGCCAGCGACGAAATGCTGCTCCGCCGTTTTAGCGAAACCCGACGTCCCCATCCTCTAGCTGGAGGGGGACCCATTCAGGAGGGGATCACCAAGGAGCGTAAGGCCCTAGAGGGCATGCGGGCCCTAGCCGACGTGGTCATCGATACCAGCGATTTTAATGTCCATGAGCTCAAAAGGGCGATGGAGAATTATTACTCGCAGATTTTAAGCGCTCGCAAGATGACTTTCTTCTTAACCTCCTTCGGGTACAAGTTTGGGATTCCACACGACACCGACATGATCGTCGACGTGCGATTTCTACCCAATCCTTTTTTCATCAGCGAGCTGAGGGGAAAGAGCGGTTTGGAACCTGAAGTTCGGGATTTTGTGCTCAGACGGGAGGAGACCGGCACGTTTCTGGATCGGCTATGCTCCCTCCTGGACTTTACCCTCCCCCAGTATGAACGTGAGGGGAAGAGCACACTCACGTTGGCGCTTGGGTGCACCGGGGGGAGACATCGATCTGTGGTTTTGGTGGAAGAGTTAAAACGGAGGCTGGGGGGAGTACAGTTGGGAATTCTCGTAAAACACCGGGACATTGACAAATAGATAATGAAGATCAGTAAACGGCTCGAGATTAAGAATCGGCTTGGTCTTCATGCTCGCGCAGCGGCCCTTTTGATCCAGACCGTCAGTCGCTTTTCTTCCGAGGTGAAAATTTCTAAGGATGGGCGAGTTGTGAACGGTAGAAGTATCATTGGCTTGCTAACCTTAGGTGCTGCAAAGGGGAGTAGAGTGCGTGTGGAGGTAAAGGGGAATGATGCCGAGGAGTCCCTCAAGTCTATCGAAGAGCTCTTCGAAAAACGGTTCGATGAGGGCGATAGCACTTGACTTTGTCGCGGCTTGTCCGCTATGCATTGTCAATTCAAGAGGAGGAAGCATTCGAGAAATGGTGGACAGATTAAAAAAGGGTAGTGTTCTGTTCACCTCCGAGTCGGTCTCGGAGGGACATCCGGACAAGGTATGCGATCAGGTTTCCGACGCCATTCTTGATGCTCATCTCGCGGGAGACCCTAACAGTCGAGTGGCCTGTGAGACTCTGGTCAAGAGTGGGATTATGGTGATCGCTGGGGAGATCACGAGCAAGTCCAAAGTCAGCTATGCCGATGTGGCTCGTGAAGTGGTCCTGGATATCGGATACGACGATGTGGCCAAAGGCTTTGATGGCAACAAGTGTGCGACCCTTGTGGCCGTGGAGCCCCAGTCACAGGATATCTCCATTGGTGTGACTGAGGGTGAGGGGCTGAATAAAGAGCAGGGGGCAGGGGATCAGGGTATGATGTTCGGTTATGCCTGTGACGAGACCGCGGAGCTCATGCCACTGCCGATCCAGATGGCTCATGGTCTGGTTCAATTTTTGGCCAAGATTCGAAAGGGTGGAGAGGCCCCATTCCTTCGACCCGACAGCAAGTCCCAGGTGACGATTGAATACCGTGATGGGAGACCTGAGCGGGTCAGTAGCGTCGTGATTTCCACACAGCATAGTCCGGAGGTCAAATACGACAAACTCAAGGAAACTGTCATTGATGGAGTGGTCAAGGCCGTTGTTCCTGCCCAGTATTTGGACAAGGACACCGTCTACCATGTGAATCCAACAGGCCGTTTCGAAATCGGTGGCCCTCAGGGGGACTGTGGTCTTACGGGTCGGAAGATCATTGTGGATACCTATGGTGGTATGGGACGTCACGGCGGCGGTGCCTTCTCTGGTAAGGATCCCTCCAAGGTGGATCGGAGCGCCGCCTATATGGCTCGGTATATTGCCAAGAACATTGTGGCCGCGAAATTGGCCCGAAGGTGTGAGGTCCAGATGGCCTACGTCATCGGAATCCCCGAGCCGGTTTCGGTGGCAGTGGACACCTTCGATACCGGAATTATTAGTGACGTAGCCCTGGCGGAAATCGTATGTGAACTCTTTATTCTTAGACCCAAAGGAATCATTGAAACGTTAGATCTAAGAAGACCCATCTACAGGCCGACAGCAGCCTATGGACACTTTGGCCGGTCCCCTGAAAACGGCACATTTACCTGGGAGAAAACGGATCGTGCCAACGATCTGATCAAGGCTGCAGAAAAGCGCTAAGCGAGGTCCCAGTAGGGGGAGAGAAGATGCAGGCATGGGAAAGAAAAATTTTCATATTCGGGACATTCGATTAGCGGAGCAAGGAAGAAAGCGGATCCTCTGGGCGGATCAAGAGATGCCCGTCCTGAGGCGGGTGCGTAGCCGCTTTCAGACCGAAAAGCCGTTAAGAGGGCTCCGTTTTTCCGCTTGCCTCCACGTCACCGCAGAGACCGCAAACCTGATGCGCGCGCTGAAGGCCGGAGGGGCCCAAGTTGTCCTCTGCGCCTCCAATCCGCTTTCCACCCAAGACGACGTAGCTGCCGCCCTGGTCAAGTATGACAAGATTCCTGTCTTTGCTGTTAGAGCCGAGGATCGTGGGACCTACTATCGCCACCTCCATATTGCCCTGGATCATGCCCCAGCCGTCACTATGGATGATGGTGCGGATCTCGTCTCCATGCTCCATAAAGAATACGTGAAACTCGCCTCTCAAATGGTGGCGAGCATGGAGGAGACCACGACGGGGGTCATTCGGCTTCGCGCGTTGGCTGCGAATGGAATTCTCAAGATTCCCGTCATCGCCGTCAACGATGCCGCGACGAAGCAACTATTTGACAACCGATACGGGACAGGGCAGTCAACCATCGATGGCATCATCCGGGCCACGGATATTTTGATAGCAGGGAAAAAAATCGTGGTGGCCGGCTACGGCTGGTGTGGGAGGGGATTTGCCTCTCGGGCTAGAGGGATGGGAGCTCAGGTCATCGTGACTGAGGTGGAGCCGATCCGAGCCCTAGAGGCTGCCATGGACGGATTTGAAGTGAAGACGATGAAAGAGGCCGCCAAAGTGGGTGACGTATTTGTCACGTTGACCGGTGACATGCATGTTATTGGCAAGGAGCACATGCGGCTCATGAAGAATGGGGCCATCATGTGCAACTCGGGCCACTTCGACATCGAGATTGACCTCAAGAGCCTCCGGCAGATGGCAACGAAGTGCCAAAAGGGCGTGAGGACCCACGTGGACGCTTACACCATGCCAGGGGGTAAAACGCTCTACCTATTGGGAGAAGGCAGGTTGGTGAATCTCGCGGCCGCGGAAGGACACCCAGCATCGGTCATGGATATGAGCTTTGCGACTCAAGCCCTGGCCTCTGAGTGGGCGGTGAAGAACCGAAAGAAGCTCAAGCCTCAGGTTTATGATGTTCCAAAGGCGGTGGAGGACTGGGTGGCGCGATTGAAGCTGACCAGTATGGGAATCCACGTCGACAGGCTCTCCGAGAAACAAAAGGAATACCTCTCTTCCTGGAACGTCGGGACTTAGATTTTTACCGAAGCTAAGTTTTTCGCGCCAAGACTCCGCCAGAGGACGGATCAGCCTTTGGCTGAGCCAAGCCCGCAAAGAGTTTTAACCGCAGATTTTCGCCGATTATCGCAGACGAAATATGGCAAAGAGCAGAGCGCAAAGCGTCCTTGCGAATTCGAGACCACTGACTACCGACTACTGACCTCTGATCCGGATCCAGGGATTGACGACCGGGAGTCTGTAGTCCGTTGTCCGTAGTCTGTTGTCTCTTTACGTTTCTCGCTCGTACTCGTTACTCGTCACTAATCAGTCGCTTTGCGCCATGCGCTTAGCGCAGTTCGCGCGGCAGAACAACTTTGGATTGACAGCATCCGTCCCTCTCGGGTACTTTTTAGGCCTTGAGTCTCTTCGGTTAGGGGAGGTCCATCTTATGGCGGGACATGACTACACGGATGAGGATGTCGGTAATATCATATCGCTGGAGCACGTCAACCTTCACATCCCCAGCCAGGAATTAGCTATCCTGTTTTATGTTGTGGGCCTCGGGTTTACGCGCGACCCTTACCTATCGGTGGGTACGGGAAACATGTGGATCAATGTCGGCGAACAACAGTTCCACCTGCCCACTCGGGGTGAACAGGTTATTGCGGGGACTATCGGGATCGTTGTGCCGGACCTCGAATTGTTACAGGGGCGCCTAAAAGCAGTCAGAGAACGACTCACAGGCACCCGATTCAACTGGTCCCTCGAGGATGACCACGTGATGGTTACCTGTCCGTGGGGCAATCGATTCCGCTGCCATGGCCCAGGCCCGAAATTTGGCGATACGGCCCTTGGTCTTCCATACGTAGAATTTCACACGAAACCTCGCACGGCTGCAGGAATCGGACGTTTTTACGACGAGGTGATGGGAGCACCGTCCGTCATTGAATCAGAAGGAGGTGTCCCTGTGGCTCGCATCGCCATTGGTCGCAACCAGTGGCTGCTCTTCCGAGAAACCGAGCAGGAAATTCCACCTTACGACGGCCACCACATTGCGGTGTACATCGTCAACTTCTCCAGCCCCTTTGGGTTGCTGAAAAAGCACAAGCTCATCATGGAAGACGTCAGCAATCATCAGTTCCGTTTCAAGGATGTGGTGGATCCGAAGAGCGGCAAAAAGGTGTTCGCCCTTGAGCACGAAGTCCGTAGCCTGCGCCACGCGCTGTACCATCGACTCCTCGTCAATCGTGACCCAACGCAGATCCAGAGCAGCTATGCCCGAGGGAGTGATGCCCTAATTCCCGTGGTCAAAAACCAACGGCCATAACCCTACTGTTGACTCAATCTTAGACAAAACTAACAAACAGGGAATTGGCAACCAGGAGGCCGCGGGGGGTGAGGCGGAGCCGTTGATCTCTGTCTTCCATCAGGCCCTGTTCGACCCAATTTGTGATTTGTGGATAGAACTCGTCGGGGTTCTTGCCAAAACGCCGGAAAAATTCCTCGATGGATATGCCTCGGGTCATCCTCAGGCCGAGAAACATGAACTCGCCGGTGGCCTTGTTGAGGTCGGTGGCCTCGGTTTCAACCATTCCCTGTCCCTTCCCTGCAACCTGTTTCATGTACCGGCCGGGATCCTTCTCGTTCTGCCACCTGTGCCCCCAGATGTCCCCTTCCCTGCTTCGCTGGTAGCTGTTTGCCCCGGCCCCGATCCCTAGGTAGTCCCCGCCCTGCCAGTAGTTGACGTTATGCCGGGAATGAAGTCCATTTAGCGCATAGTTGGAGATCTCGTAGCGTTGGAGGTGGTGAGCTGCGAGGGTCTCCTCTATGAGCTCTGCCATTGAGATCTCATCTTCTTCGGGCAGAGAGCGAATCTTTCCAGTGCGGTATTGGCGCTCAAAGGGGGTCCCCTCCTCGAAGGTGAGGTTGTATACCGACATATGAGGAGGTTGAAAGCTCAATGCCTCCTTCAGGTCAGCCTTCAAGTGGGCCAGGGATTGACCGGGTATCGCGAAGATCAAATCCATATTGAAATTCTCAAACCCCGCCTCTCGGACAATCCGCAAGGACTTGCGTGTCTCATCGGCGGTGTGGACACGACCAAGGAACTTGAGGAGATGGGGCTGAAAGGATTGTGCGCCGATGCTGATGCGATTCACGCCTGAGGTCCGATAGCCGGTAAAGTTTTTGCTGTCTACCGTACCGGGATTAGCCTCTAGGGTCATTTCGATATCTTTTTCAAAAGGGAAATGGGACTCCGTCTTTTGGAGGAGCTTCGAGATACTCGCTGGAGCGAATGTGGATGGAGTTCCCCCACCGAAAAAGATGCTTTTTAGGGTCCTCCCTCGCCAGTCCTCTTTCTCTGCGTAAACTTCCAGTTCCTTCGTTAAAGTATCCGTGTAAGGGCCCTCTGGGATATTGGGAACCACATGGGAATTGAAATCGCAGTAGGGACACTTGCTGATGCAATAGGGGATGTGGACGTAAAGAGAAAAGGGTTCTCGATCTTCTAACGGGGTATGCTTGTTGTCCACGACGGTTGGGTTTCTTCCCTGGGTTGGATCCCTGCGGTTCGATGTCCTACAGGAAATATTCTGTGGGGATCTCTATTCCTAGGTCCTTTTCCTTCGTGTTGCGGTAAAGACAGTAGAAAATTAGCTGGTACCCTGAGTATTTTTATTAGCTACGTTTTGGCCGGCGATCCGGCCGCCGACGAAGGCCTCCGTGATATTTCCCGCCTCAAGGTAGAGGTGACCAAAAATGGAGCTGATCTCTCCCGCAACGTAAAGGTGGGGTATGGGTTTCTTCAAGGGATCGAGGACCCGCTGATCGGCGTCATGGGCCAATCCGCCCTGGGTATTGGATACGATGGGCCAGGCCTCCATGACGTAGTAGGGCGGGGTAGCAATGGGCATCATGGTTTTCGGCGGTCGCTTGAAGTCAGGATCCGACCCATTCTGGCAATTTTGGTTCCACCGCTCCACCGTGGATTCTAAATCTTCCGTCGGCACCTTGATCTTGTCTGCGATTTCACGCAGGGTTGTGCCGCGCATGATCCACCCCTTTTCAATCTCTACGGAGTTATCCTCGCTCCACCGGTAGTGGTACCTTTCGTCGTTTACAATGACCATGGCCAATGGGCCGAGTTTTTTTGCCTCCTCGTCAAATATGAGATAGCACGGGACGCGGGGGTAGTCTTGGATATCCGGATCGTAGTACTCCAAAGGACGGGCGCCCGTGTCCTGGGGGGCTGGAGGGTACTCGTTCATGAAGCGGCGGCCGTAACGATCCACAGCGATCCATACCATCTTCCGGTCGTTTTTCCGTGGTCCAGCCCAGACATGCCTGATGGCAAAAGGAAACTCGGCATACTTGAAACCGTAGCCGCCGTGGAAATGCCACATATGCCAGAGGGCAGCACCAATTTTTTGTGCCATTAAAATCCCGTCGCCGGTGTTGCCCAGATAGACCGGATAGACCGGTTGAAGCTCAAAATACTGGAGCTTCATTTCGCTATTGTTTTCAAAGCCACCACAGGCAAGAACAACCCCTCGTCGAGCTTTAATATTGATCTCCTCACCGTCTTTTTGGGCTGACACACCCACAACTTCTCCGTCTGAATTCGTAATGAGGCTTTTGACAGGAGTAGAGAGCAAGACTTCGATCTTTCTAAGCTCCAAATTGTCTACGACGATTTTGAACAGGCGTGCCCCTCCCCTTAGCCCCTTGGCCCAAGGAAAGGCAGAGTAGGCAGGGAAGTCCTTGAGCTTGATTGAATCCATAGCATCGGTTCCAGGAAAGGGATAGGTGCCGGAACCGCGGATTTCGCTTTGATCAGGTTCCGTCCCGCTCACTTTGGCCATCTCTCTGACCCACCCTAGGATTTCTGTCATTCCCTTGGCGAGGGGCCAGAGGACTTCATCCGGTGTTGTGCCGTTGCAGGTGCGTTGGAGATAGCGAAAGGCACCTTCAGCGTCATAGGCTATGCCTATTCCCCCGCCGGAGAGAATAGAAATTCCACCCGGGTGTGGCATCTTTTCCAATAGGAGAACACTTGCACCGGCGTCATGTGCCGTGACGGCTGAGACTCCACCGGCGAGACCGTATCCCACCACCACGACGTCAACCTCTCGCTGCCATATTTCAACTTGCTGCATGTTGCCTCGCTTACCTATGGCCTTGACCATGGATATACCCGAAGTGCCATGGGTGTCAACAACGGCCGGGCGCTCTGTTAGACAAATAGCCAAGGCTTCATTGCAACTTGTTGTCGTCATCCCTCAGACCCGGTATCTTCAAGGGGAGGGAGCCTTGCGCCCTCCCCCTGCACCACACTCTACGACGATACTGAATCGTGCCGGATGGCCTGGATGCGTTCTGTGGTGGTGGGATGGGAGTAGTGATAGGCGGAGTACCACGGGTGAGGAGATAGATTTGACAGGTTTTGGACGGTAAGCTGAATCAGTGCCTCCTCCATGGCCTTTCCGTTATTTGACGTTTGTGCGGCAAAGCGGTCCGCTTCGTATTCATGCTTGCGGGAAATATAGTTGAGCAGGGGGCTCAGGTAAAAGGTAAAGGGACCCACCATGAAAGCAAAAAGGACCAGGGCCCCGTGGGTAGAGGGTCTTGCCAAACCGAAGGCTCGGAACATTGGCTCGAAGTCAACGAGCCAGCTAAGGATGTACAGCCCTAGCAAAAGAAACACTCCCCTTAGGACGAGCATCCTGCGAATGTGTTTCATTTTGTAGTGGCCCATCTCGTGGGCCAGAACGGCCAGCAGCTGCTCACCGGTCAATTGTTTAAGCAGGGTATCGAACAGGACAATCCTCTTTGCCTTCCCTATACCAGTAAAATAAGCATTGGAGTGGGCAGAGCGTTTGGAGCCGTCCATGGTATAAATCCCACTAGTCTTTAAGCCCACCTGTTGGGCCAGGGCTGAAATCCGCTCCCGTAGATCACCCTTCTCCAGGGGTTGAAATTTATTAAAAAGCGGCGCGATGAGGGCAGGATAGATAAGGATCATTAAGACTTGGAAACCGAAGATAAAGAAAAAGGCCCAGGCCCACCAATAACGACCCGATGCCTGCATCAGCCAGAGCACGCCGAAGAGAAACGGTATTCCAAAGACAATGCCCAAGATCATGCCCTTCAGCTTATCGCTCAAATAGAGTTTAAAATTGGTCTTGTTGAAACCAAAGCGCTCTTCCAACACAAAAGTCGAATACAATTCCGTGGGCAGTCCTAGGATGGATACGATGAGGATGGTGCCAAAGCAGAACAAAATTCCCACCGCTACGGTGCTGAACGGCAATAGACTCCCTAGGCCCTGGGAGAGACGGTCAAGAAAGGCTAGCACACCGCCAAAAAGCACCAAGAGCGTGATGATAGCGCTGTAGATTCCAGCCCATCGCTGGAAACGGTCCTTTGCCAATGTGTAGGCAATTGATTTTTCATAGTCCCCTGTTGCTATCTGGTTATGGAAAATATCGGGGATCACTTTTGCGGACCAATTGCGGCGGACATATGCTAAATTCACCTCATTCAGCGAAAGTTCCACAAGAAGCTCGAGGAAGAAAAAAGTCAGGAATAAGCCAACCATCCAATGTTCCATCAAAGCCACCCCCGCACCCTATCAAACAGGGTTTTGGATCATACTGCGGTGTGGCTTTCACTGTAGTATGAGTCTCCATACGACGCAATCACGCTGCTACGAGGGTTCTCTTGTGCCTGTGGGGCCAAAGGAGGAAAATGGATACAATAATGGTGTTTCAACCATCTTACTCAGAGTGGCAGGACCATCGGGGGCTAATTCATGCTGTCCAATAAGGTAAGGGAGATCATGACCAGGGATATCGTCACGGCTGGGATCACGGACCGGATTTCGGATGTTATG
>SMUX01036244.1_pt1 | contig 17575 bp, 15 predicted proteins | sample 2456431 | NCBI WGS metagenome assembly SMUX01 (sample SAMN11095930, study PRJNA526329) | marine sediment metagenome | biome: Marine sediment; feature: Surficial sediment; material: Deep marine sediment; isolation source: Hadal surficial sediment | place: Pacific Ocean | collected 2014-11 | depth... | reverse complement strand
GCGCCGGTTGCGCGAGGGGCGGCAGGCGTATGTAGTCTACCCGCTGGTCGAGGAGTCGGCCAAGACCGACCTCAAGGCGGCGACGACGATGGCGGAGACACTGACCGGGTTGTTTCGCGACTCCACGGTCGGATTGCTGCATGGCCGGATGAAGCCGGAGGAGCGTGGTGCCGTCATGCGCCGATTTGCGGAGGGCGAGCTGCATCTGCTCGTCGCGACGACGGTCGTCGAGGTGGGTGTCGACGTGCCGAACGCCACCGTGATGGTGGTCGAGCACGCGGAACGGTTCGGGCTGGCGCAGCTGCATCAACTGCGTGGACGCGTCGGCCGAGGGCCACACCAGGCCTACTGCCGACTGCTCTATCAGCGCCCCCTCAGCCAGATGGCGCGCGCGCGGCTGAAGGCGGTGGCCGGGAGCACAGACGGGTTCGACATCGCCGAACAAGACCTGCAGCTCCGCGGCCCCGGTGAGATGCTGGGCACCCGGCAATCCGGGGTGCCGACGCTGCGGGTCGCGGACCTGATTCGCGACCACGATCTGATGGAGACGGCGCGGCGGGAGGCGTTCGCGGCGCTCCGGGACGACAGCGTCGCGACGTCGGTGCTCGCGCGTCTCGACGACACCTGGACGGAACGATTCGGTCTGGCGGGCGTGGGCTAACAACGTGCGGGTGATCGCTGGCACGCGGAGGGGGCGCCGGCTGTTCTCGCCTCGCTGGACGGGACTGCGGCCCACCTCTGACCGGCTACGCGAGACCCTGTTCGACATCGTGGGCGCCCGCATCGAGGGCGCGCGGGTGCTCGACGGCTGCGCCGGCACCGGCGCCATCGGCATCGAAGCGCTGAGTCGGGGCGCCGAACATGTGCTCTTCATCGACCGAGACCCGCGGGCGGTCGCGCTCATCAGACGCAACGTGGCGCACTGCGAGCTGAAGGACCGGTGTACCATCCGTCGCGCCAGTCTGCCGGCGGCGCTCCGACGGCTCCCGATCGACCCGTTCGACCTCCTGCTGCTCGACCCGCCCTATGGCGCGCCCGACATCGGTGCGATACTGACGGCAGCGGCCGGGCATCTGGGACCACAGGGCTTGCTGGTACTCGAGCGTGCGCGTCGTGAGACCCCCCGCGAGGACCCGGCGCTCACGTCGCTCCGGATCGTGCGGGTGGGGGATAGCGTGCTCGAGTTGTATGGCCCGGCTAGCGACGCTGCGCCTCAAACCGACGAGTGAAAGCCGTGCGCAGCCTCGCTAGCCGAAACTTGTCTCACAGCCCCGCTCTGCGGGGGCTAGACATCTCCGCGCGTCAGGAGAACGTGCCGCACGCGTTACGATGACACCCTTAGGAAATGTCTAGGAACGGAGTGAACCGTCATGGCGACCAGCCCGTCCGGACGCGTAGCCGTCTACCCAGGCACGTTCGACCCGTTGACCAATGGGCACGTGGACATCATTCAGCGCGGTGCGGCGCTGTTCGACCGCATCGTGGTGGCGATTCTGATCAACCCGACCAAGTCCCCGCTGTTCACCATCGAGGAACGACTCGAGATGGCCCGCGCGGTCTTCGAGTCCCGGCCCGGTGTCGAGGTCGACACGTTTGACGGACTCCTCGTCGACTATGCCAGTCGGCGTCAGGCCAGCGTGATCGTCCGAGGGCTGCGGGCCATCTCCGACTTCGAGAACGAGATGCAGATGGCGCTGATGAATCGTCATCTGAGCTCCACCATCGAGACCATCCTGATGATGCCGGCCGAGTCCTATACCTATCTGAGCTCCCGGCTCGTCAAGGAGGTGTTCGCGCTCGGTGGCTCGGTCCGGGGACTGGTGCCGGATCTGGTGGAAGCCCGGCTGAAGGAGAAGACCGGTGTCGGAAGTGGGCTCCGTGTCTGACCCGATCCGCCTCGCCCACCGACTCGATCAGGTCTGCGCCTCGCAGACCCAGCAGGTGCTGGTCGCGGTCGAGCAGCTCCGGCGGCAGGGGGTGGACGTCATCGACCTCGGCGTCGGCGAGCCGGATTTCCCGACGCCGGACCACGTCAAGACGGCCGCGGCGGCCGCCATTTGGGACAACTTCACGAAATACACGGCCGGCGCCGGGATCATGGCCCTGCGAGAGGCGATCGCTCGGCACTACGCGGAGCGGTACGGCGTGACCTACGACACCTCCGGCGTCGTCGTGACCGCCGGCGGCAAGCAGGCCCTCTACAACATCGCGATGGCGCTGTTCGGGCCAGGTGACGAGGTGATCACCCATGTCCCGGGCTGGCCATCGATCGTCGAGCAGATCCATCTGGCCGGAGCCGATCCGGTCCGGGTGCGCACGGCGGCCGAAGAGGGGTTCGAGCTTCGGGCCGAGCCGTTCCTGGAGGCCGTGACCCCTCGCACACGGGGTATCGTCATCAACAGCCCAGGCAATCCGACCGGCGCGGTCATGAGCGAACCGGAGCTAGCGCGCTTGGCCGATGGGCTCGCCGAGCGTGACATCTGGCTCGTTCTCGATCTCTGCTATGAACAGCTGATCTACGACGACACGCCGCACAACCTGCCGCACGTGCTATGGGACCGACTGGCCGACCGGACGGTGCTGGTGGGGACCGCTTCGAAGAGCTATGCGATGACCGGCTGGCGCTGTGGGTGGCTGCTTGCGCCGGCGGCGGTCGCGGCGGGGTGCAATGTGGTCCAAAGTCACTCGACGTCGCACGTGACATCAATCACACAGCGGGCGGCGCTGGCGGCGCTCACCGGTCCGCAAGCGTGCGTGGAGACGATGCGCGACGAATTTCGGGCCCGTCGCGACGCCGTGCTGTCCTGGCTGGACGGCGACGCCCGATTCCGGGTGACTCGACCGGCAGGGGCGTTCTACCTGTTTCCCGACGTGTCCGAGCTGCTCTCGCCGGACGGGATGCGGACGTCCGCCGACTTCGTGCAGGCGTTGCTGAGGGACGCACACGTCGCTGTCACGCCCGGCGAAGCGTTCGACGCGCCCGGGTTCATCCGGCTCTCCTACGCGGCCCCGATGGACCAGCTTCGCGAGGCCTGGAGACGCATTCAGCGTTTCCTCGGATGAGCTGGGCGCCCCACACGGCGTGCCTGAGGCTGGTGCCTCCGGGCCCCACAGGGGCGCGCCCCACAAGTCGGTTCCGGTGTTCGGATGGTTCAGCGAGGCGAGCACCTTGGCCTCACGCTCGAAGCGCGCCAGGCGGTCGGGGTCGGAGGTCCTCGAGTGTCGCGCCGATTTTCCGTGGACTCATGCTGAGTATTCTGGCAAAACGCATGACGCTTTAGCCCCGCCCCAACACCGCTGGACCTGTCGAAGGGATCCGGATCGTCCCCACTGTCAAGTTCTCACAAACCGGCAGTGAAGATGCAACGGGCGAAGCCTTCCGGCGTCCTGCTGACTTGTGCCTGGTGCCTTCTGAGGTCTGACTTCTGACTGCTTGGAGACTACGAAATGACCCGTAGCCGCCGGCTGTGGGGGAGGAACGGGTGTGCGGCAATCTGTCGATCGACGACCGCATCCCAGCGCCCGGGAATCCGCGCGTCGCAACGGGTACATCGGCCCGTCTCGGTGAGGGCATACGCGAGCACGCGATACCCCTCCCGCTCGATCAGCCGGACGCCGCAGTGCGGACAGTCGGTGTGCTCGAGGTCGCCCACCCGTCCGGGCTGGTTGCCCGCATACACGAACTGCAGCCCCGCCTGCCGGCCGATCCCGGCGGCGCGCCGCAGCATGTCCGGCGTCGTATCGGCCGGGCCGGTCATCTTGTAATCCCGGTGAAACGCCGTGACGTGCCACGGGATCTCAGGCGAGACCCCGGCGATGAATTGCGTCAGGTCGCGCAGCTCGGTAGCATCGTCGTTGAACCCGGGAATGAGCAAGGTGACGATCTCGAGCCAGATGCCAGCCGCATGGACCCGTTGAATCGTGTCGAGGATCGGCTGCAACCGCCCCCCGAGCTCACGATAGTGCCGGTCGTCGAAGCCCTTGAGGTCGACCTTGTACAAATCGAGCCACGGACGCAGATACTCGATCACCTCAGGTGTGGCGTTGCCATTGGAGACGAACCCGGTCGCCAAGCCGGCGGCGCGTGCCTCGCGAAAGACCGCGACACCCCACTCTGCGGTGATGAGCGGTTCGTTGTACGTGCTGACCAGCAGCCGTGCCCCCAGACTGACCGCCTCCTCGACAAGCTCCTGAGGGCTGCGCACATCCGGCGGCGCCACCGCGGCCGGGTCGCGGAGCGCCTGCGAGGTCACCCAATTCTGGCAGTAGCCGCAGTGCAGATCGCACCCGAGCATCCCGAAGCTGTACGCCAGGCCGCCCGGGTAGGCATGGAAGAACGGCTTCTTCTCGACTGGGTCGCACTGCACGCCCGCGACATAGCCCCACGGCACCCGCAGGCGGCCCCCATCGTTGTAGCGGACCTTGCAGACGCCGACTGCCCCATCCGGAATGGGACACCGGTGTCCGCACGCAACGCACCGGAGCCGGTGCGCATCGAGGCGTTCGTAGAGGTCCCCCTCCCGGGTGTGCCGACCGAGGGTCTCGGCGAGGGTGGGCATCGTCAGGTGCTCTGGTGGCGGGAAGCTCCCCCTTAACTCGACGAAGGCGACGAAGCCTTTCCGTATCTCCGGACTGCTGACTCCTGGAGCATCCTCATCTAGACTACCGCGGCGGTCGGTTCGTGACCAGCACGACCGTCTCCAGATCGGTGCCCGGGTCGGGCCACAGCAGCGTCCGTATGGTGAGGTTCCCGGTGTTCAGATACGCGACCCGGCCGAGCTCGTGCGCCGTGGCGCCGTCGGCGCGAACCTGTTGCAGATCTGCCTCACCGATGACACAGAACACCGGGTCCGTCGACCCCAGGAATGCCCGGACTTGCTCCCCGGACACCAAGTCGACATGTGGCCGTCCGGTATAGAACAGGAGATTGCGAACGAACACGCGGTAGCGACCATAGGAGACACTCTCCGGACCGGCCGCCTTGAGGAGTGCGGCCATCTCTTCCACCGGCTCCGGCCCGGGCCGAGACAGCACGACGTACTGCACGGTCAGGGTGGAGACGACCGAGGCGACCACGAGCGCGACCGGGATCAGCCGCTGGCGAGACGAGACGGCGACAACCGACACTCCCAGTCCGGACACCACCAGCAGGACTGCCCCGGTCAGGATCGTGGCCGGCGGTATGCCGACCAGCAGGCTCTGGGCCCGATAGACGAAGACGCCGAAGAGCGCCAGCACCGTACCCGAGATCACACCCGCTACCGCCAGAAGGCGGTCACGTCGCGGTGTCTCTGCGTGTGGGCCGAACCGGGCAAGCCGGCGTGAGACACCCCGCGCGAGCAGCACCGCGAGCGGCGGCAGGATCGGCAGGATGTAGCGTGGCTGCTTGCCGATGGAGAGCGAGTAGAACAGCAGCGGCGCCAGCGCCCAGACCGTGAGCCAGACCTCGACCGGCTGGACACGCTGGGCGCGCTGGATCACACGGCGGATCGGAGTCCACCACACGAGCATCAACGGTGACCACGGCGACAGTCCACCCACCACAATCGGCACGTAGTACCAGAACGGACGCGGCGCATTGTATCGGTCGGTGACGAACCGCTGCAGGTTCTCGTCGATGAAGAACCGGTCGAGATACGCGAGACCGTGGGTGTTGGTCATGGCGACGAACCAGGGGGCCGCCAGGAGCAGACCCACCAGTGCCAGCAGGCCGACGTCGAGCGCGAGGCGGGTCACGATCGCGCGGACGTCGTCGGGTCGTGAGGCTCGCTCCGACCAGCACCGCCAGAGCGCAAGCGGCCCCACGACGATTGCCGGCAACACGACACCGATCGGCCCTTTCGTCAGAAACCCGCCCGCAAGCGCCGCGCCTGCGACGATCAGCCACCGGCGGCGGCTCGGATCGGCCCCGGGGGGCCGCGGGGTCACGAGCGCGACGAGGGCTGCCCAGATGCTCAGCGTGACAAAACAGGCGAGCATCAGATCCGGCAACGCCTGTCGGGCGACCGTCACATAGCCGAAGCTCGTCGCCGTGATCGCGCCGGCCAGCAATCCGGTGGCCTCGTCGTACCACCGTCGGGCGCACGCGTAAGTCGTCAGCACCAGCAGCAGACCGGCCACGGCCGAGGGGACGCGCGCTGCGCCCTCGCTGACACCGGCGACCAGATATCCGAGCGCCGCCAGCCAGTAGTAGAGCACCGGTTTCTCGAACCGGTACTGTCCGTTGTAGGTGGGCGTGATCCAGTCGCCGCCCTCGACCATCTCGCGTGCGGCCTCGGCGTAGAACGCCTCGTCGGAATCGGTGATCGCCGGTCGGCCGAGTCCGACGAAGAATGTCAGGACACACAGCAGCACCAGCAGGGAGACGCGCGTGGGCGACACGCTGGGATTGTATACACAACGCCCGGAGCCAAGGAGATCCGGCCGACTGGCACCAGAGTCCGCCGGTTCCGATGCCAGCATGCCCGTGCCCATCCCAGCCCCTGGCTCCGCTGATCCTCAGCGGAGTCAGGACGGTGCTGTCGTCGAAGGGCGGTATACTGCGCCAATGGCACGGGTCGTGGCGGTGGTCGGCGCATCGCGAGACCGGCGCAAATTCGGTAACAAGGCGGTCCGGGCGTTCCTGCACCGTGGTTATGACGTCGTGCCGATCAACCCGGACGGCGGCGTCATCGAGGGGATCCCCGTCTATGCGTCGGTGCTCGACGTGCCCCGGTCAATCGACATGGCCACCGTCTATCTCCAGCCGGAGATCGGTGAACAGGTCATGGACGAGATCGCGCGGAAGGGAATCGAGGAGATCTGGCTGAATCCTGGTGCCGACAGCGCCCGGGTTGTCGCCCGGGCCCGGGCCCTCGGTCTGGACCCGATCCTCGATTGCAGCATCGTCGGGATCGGTGAAAGTCCTGCCTCGTATCGCTGATGGTCGTGGCCCGATTCGGGCCACGATGCGGGTTGACAGGCCCGGCGCGGCGTGCGTATACTCGTCGTGATAGTTCATCCTCCTTCATCAAGAGGCTGACGCTCGGCGTGCCCGCCGAGCGCACACAGCCTTCCAAGACCTTCAACCCCCTCCGGCCAATCTGCTTATGCCAACAAACCAGAAGCGCACGTCAGCACGCCCGCCCGCCGAGACGGCCGTCGCTGCGCAACCCGACGCTGCCCCCACGGAAGCCGCAAAGCCAACCAAACGCGCGGCCGACGCTGCCCCCACGGAAGCCGCAAAGCCAACCAAACGCGCGGCCGACGGTCTGAACATTGGCGAGCTCAAAGAGATGAGCATCGCCAAACTGACACAGATCGCCAAGGACCTGAGCGTGGCGGGCGCGACCGGTATGCGCAAGCAAGACCTGATCTTTCAGATCCTGAAGGCGCAGACCGAGCAGAGCGGGTTCATCTTCTCGGAGGGGGTCCTCGAAGTACTCCCGGACGGCTTCGGGTTCCTCAGGGCACCCGACTATAACTACCTGCCGGGGCCAGACGACATCTACGTCTCGCCCTCGCAGATTCGCAAGTTCGACCTGCAGACCGGTGACACGGTCTCGGGTCAGATCCGTCCCCCGAAGGAAGGGGAGCGGTATTTTGCGCTCATCAAGGTCGAAGCGGTCAACTTCGAGTCACCCGAGCAGGCGCCCGACAAGCTGTTCTTCGAGAACTTGACCCCCCTCTACCCGGAGGAGCGCGTCACCCTGGAAACGACCGCCGACAACCTGTCGGCGCGGGTCATGGACCTGATGACCCCGATCGGGAAGGGGCAACGTGGTCTGATCGTGGCAGCACCCCGCACCGGCAAAACCATGCTGCTGCAGTCGATCGCGAAGTCGATCTCGACGAACCACGCGGAGGTCTACCTCATTGTGCTGCTGATCGACGAGCGGCCCGAAGAAGTGACCGACATGCAGCGGTCGGTCGACGGCGAAGTCATTTCATCGACGTTCGACGAGCCGGCACAACGACACGTGCAGGTCGCCGAGATGGTCATCGAGAAGGCCAAACGCCTGGTCGAGCACAAGAAGGACGTGTTCATCCTGCTCGACTCGATCACACGGCTGGCGCGGGCCTACAATACCGTGATCCCCCCGTCCGGCAAGGTCCTGTCCGGAGGCCTCGACTCGAACGCCCTGCAGAAGCCGAAGCGGTTCTTGGGCGCCGCCCGGAACATCGAGGAAGGCGGCTCGCTCACGATCCTGGCCACCGCACTCGTGGACACCGGGTCACGCATGGACGACGTGATCTTCGAGGAGTTCAAGGGCACCGGCAACATGGAGATTCACCTCGACCGCAAGCTGGTCGACAAGCGTGTATTTCCGGCGATCGACATCCAGAAGAGCGGCACCCGCAAGGAGGAGTTGCTGCTCAGCCCCGAGGACCTCAACCGCGTCTGGGTGCTGCGCAAGGTGCTGACCCCCTTGTCTGCGGTCGAGGCGATGGAGCTCCTGCTGGACAAGATGTCGAAGACCAAGTCGAACCAGGAGTTCCTGGCATCGATGCAGAAAATGGGATAGGACATGGCCGAGATCAAGGTGCGCGAGAACGGACCCTACCTGATTACGGGAGACGACGTGACGGTCGTCGACTGGAACGGCAACGCCTACCCGATCACCAAGCGACCCGTCGCCCTGTGCCGATGCGGCGCCTCGGCGAACCGGCCGTTCTGCGACGGCACCCACCGAACCATCGACTTCAAGGGGTCCGAAACCGCTCGGTAGCTTTCGGTCGGACGAACCCCTGCACAGACGTTGGCGACGCCCACCCGCCGTCGCCGAGGCTGCGGCGCAACAGGCCGGCGTCCTCTTGGCTGCGGTCTTCCGGCGCCTGCCTCCGTCGTCTCATACCATCGCCGGCTGCGACATCTCGAACGACAGGCCGCCGTCGACCACATCCACACGAATGCTCCCGCCGTCGGGCAGCTGTCCTTCCAGCATCCGTGTTGCGAGCGGGTCGAGCACCAGCCGCTGTAGCAGCCGCTTGAGCGGACGCGCCCCGTAGGCCGGGTCGAACCCGCGCTCGGCGAGGAGATCCAGCGCGGTGTCCGCGAGCTCGATCGCGATCCGCCGATTTGCCAGCCGCTCGGTCAGGCGTCGCATCTGGATTGCGATGATCTCGCGGATGTGGGCCCGTCCCAGCGAGTGGAAGAAGATGACATCATCGATCCGGTTCAGGAACTCCGGTCTGAAGTGCGCCTGCTGCAACTCGGTGACCTGACGCCGCACCCCCTCGTCGAGGTCGCCGCCGCCGCGCTTCGCATGCTCGGCGATGACCTGACTGCCCAGATTCGAGGTCATGATGAGGATGGTGTTCTTGAAGTCGACCGTCCGTCCCTTGCCGTCGGTGAGCTGCCCGTCGTCGAGCAACTGCAGCATGACGTTGAGCACCTCGGGATGCGCCTTCTCGATCTCGTCGAACAACACGACCGAGTAAGGGCGCCGTCTGACCGTCTCGGTCAGCTGCCCGGCTTCCTCGTAGCCCACATACCCCGGTGGCGCGCCGATCATCCGTGAGATGGTGTGCCGCTCTTGATACTCGGTCATGTCGATCCGCACCATCGCCCGCTCATCGTCGAAGAGGAACGCAGCGAGGGCACGGGCCAGCTCGGTCTTTCCGACGCCGGTCGGACCGAGGAAGATGAAGCTGCCGAGTGGCCGGTCCGGGTCCTGCAGACCCGCCCGCGCACGCCGAATGGCGTTGGAGACCGCGGCGATCGCTTCATCCTGACCCACCACGCGTTGATGCAGGCGCTCCTCCATCTTGAGGAGCTTCTCGGTCTCCCCCTCGACGAGGCGGCTGATCGGGATGAGGGTCCAGCGGCTCACCACCTCGGCGATGTCGTCTTCATCCACCTGTTCCTTCAGCATGCGCCCGTCGCCGGCGGTCTCGTCCCTGTGCGTCTGCGCCACGACCTGCCGCTCGAGCTCGGGCAGCCGGCCGTATTGCAGCTCCGAGGCCTTGGCGTAGTCCCCGTCCCGCTGGGCTCGCTCGATCGCCAGCCGCACCTGCTCGAGCTCCTCGGTCAGCCCACGGGTGGCTTGGATCGACGCCTTCTCGTTCTGCCACTGGGCGTGCAGACGTGTTCGGGTTTCCTTGAGGTCGGCCAGCTCGCGGTCCAGACGCCCCAGCCGCTCCACCGACGCCGCATCCTTCTCCTTGCGCAACGCCTCCCGTTCGATTTCGAGCTGTATGATCCGGCGCTCGACCTCGTCGACCTCGACGGGCAGGGAATCGATCTCGGTGCGGAGCTTCGACGCCGCCTCGTCGATCAGGTCGATCGCCTTGTCGGGGAGGAACCGGTCGGCGATGTAGCGGTCGGACAGCACGGCGGCCGCCACGAGCGCGGCGTCCTTGAAGGTGACGCCGTGATGAATCTCGTAGCGTTCGCGCAACCCCCGGAGCACGCTGATCGTGTCCTCGACCGTCGGTTCAGCCACGACGACCGGCTGGAACCGCCGCTCGAGCGCGGCGTCCTTTTCAATGTGCTTCCGATACTCGTCGAGTGTCGTCGCCCCGATGGTGTGCAGCTCGCCGCGGGCGAGCATCGGCTTCAGCAGGTTCGAGGCGTCGATCGCCCCCTCGGCCGCACCGGCGCCGACCACGGTGTGCAGCTCGTCGATGAACAACACGATCCGTCCAGCGGAATCGGCGATCTCCTTCAAGACCGCCTTGAGCCGCTCCTCGAACTCGCCCCGATACTTGGCACCGGCCACCAGGGCGCCGAGGTCGAGGCTGATGATCCGTTTGTTCTTGAGTCCCTCGGGCACGTCCCCCCGCGCGATCCGTCTGGCGAGGCCTTCAACGATCGCGGTCTTCCCGACGCCGGGCTCGCCGATCAGCACCGGGTTGTTCTTGGTCCGTCTCGACAGCACCTGGATCACACGCCGAATCTCTTCGTCACGGCCGATCACGGGGTCGAGCTTGTCCTGACCTGCCAGCTCGGTCAGGTCGCACCCGTAGCGCTCCAGCGCCTGATACTTGCCCTCCGGGTGCTGGTCGGTGACCCGCTGGCCACCGCGGATCTGGGCGAGCGCCTCGAACACCCGTTCTGTGGTCACGCCATAGCGTGACAGCAACTGCGCACTGGCCGCTCGGTTGCCCTCGAGCGTCAGCGCCAGCAACAGATGCTCGGTGCTGACATACTCGTCCTTCATCCGCTCCGCTTCACTCTCGGCGACACTCGCCACGGCGCGCAACCGGGGCGAGGGGTCAGCCTCGGCGCCGCCGTGGGCCTGCGGCTGCCGGCCCAGCAGACGGCGACCCTCCTCCAGCATCCGGACCGGCTCGACCCCCAGCCGCTGAAGCACGCTCGGGACGACACCGTCCGGCTGCTCGACGAGGGTGAGCAGCAGGTGCTCCGGCTCGATCTGCGGATGATGCGACCGTTCCGCGAGCCGCTGCGCGGCCTGCATCCCCTCGTGCGCCTTCTCCGTATAGCGGTTGAGATTCATGATGGTGCCAGTCCTGGCCGCTACTCGCCGTTGGTCGCCGGCGCTGTCTCGAGGGCGGCGAGCGCCTCATAGTGCCGTCGCTGCGACACCGTCAACTGCGCCGGCACGCGCACCGACACGGTGGCATACAGATCGCCACCCCCACGCGCCTTCCCTGACGCCGGCATGCCATGCCCCTTCAGCCTGAAGACCTGTCCGCTCTGTGTCGCGGCCGGAATCTTCAGCGTGAGCGGCGTCCCACGCAGTCGCGGCACCGGCACGCGTCCGCCAAGCGCCGCCGTCGCTACCGGCACCGCCAGGCCAACGTGGAGATCCTGCCCCCGCCGCGTGAAGGTCGCATGTGGGGTCTGGCGCACACGCAGAAAGAGGTCACCGGCTGCGGCGCCTCCCGTACCCGGTTCGCCCTCCCCGGCGACCCGCACCCGCGCACCGTCGCGGACGCCGGCCGGAATCTTCACGTCTACCCGTCGGAGGCGACCACCGGTCCTGAGGCTCAGCCGCCGCGTGGTCCCGTCATAGACCTCCTCCAGTGTCAGCGTGATCGGGTGCTCGACGTCCTGTCCGCGTCGCGCGACCGATGCACGCGCCCTCCCCCCCGGGGCACCGCCCGAGAAGAACTCCTGGAAGAAGTCCGAGAACGGGCTCACACCGCCGAAGAGATCCTCCGCCTCCTCGGCCGAAATGGTGTGGGCCCCGCCACGCCCACCGGTGGACCACTGCGCGCTGAAGGGAGCACCGCCCGCAAATGGGGAGGCGCCGCCGGGGCCGGCCCGTTCGTACATCTGCCACGTCGCCCCGAGGTCGTCATACTTCCGGCGCTTGTCCTTGTCCCCCAGCACTTCGTGGGCCTCGTTGATCTCCTTGAACCGGCGCTCAGCCGCCAGATCGCCCGGGTTCACGTCCGGATGATGCTTGCGCGCCAGCTTCCGGTAGGCCCGTTTGATCTCAGCTGCCTTCGCGGTCTTCTGGACTCCGAGCGCCGCGTAGTAGTCCTTGAACTTCACTACATCCCCAGCAAACAGCTGATCCGGTCCAGTTCACGCCCGAGCCGGCGCCACCGGTCGTCCCGGTCGAATCCGTCCTCGGTCATCAGCGGACGCATCCGGTCGACGACCTCCCCGATCGACAACAGCTGCTGCACGCCCGCGAGGTTGACGCCGAGGTCGTCGACCAACCGCTTGATCAAACGCAGCCGGGCGATCTCCTCCGGGGAGTAGACCCGCATGCTGCCGGCCGTTCGTGCGGGCCGCACCAGCCCCAGCCGCTCATATTTCCGAAGCGTCTGCGGGTGCAACCCGAGCACCCGGGCCGCCATGCTGATGAGGATGATCTCGTGTGTCACGCTCGAGGACCACCGCTGAAGGTTGCGTCGATCTAAATATAGACATTGATACGGAGAGTGTCAATGTTGGATCACGCGCTGCAGTACACTGCATCGTCCAGATCATGCGTAGACAGGAAACCTTTTCTTCACGCTGGGGGCTCATCGTCGCCGGTCTCGGTATGGCGATCGGCACCGGCAATATGTGGCGGTTCCCGCGCATCGTCGCGCAGAACGGCGGCGCCGCCTTCCTGATCCCCTGGCTCATCTTCCTCTTCAGTTGGTCGCTCCCGTTGCTGATCGCCGAGTTCGCCATCGGACGAGGCGCCCGGCGCGGCGTCGTGGGAGCGTTCGCCGATCTGATCGGCCGGCGCTACGCCTGGATGGGTGGATTCATCGCGGTGACCAGCGTGATGATCCTGTTCTATTACTCGGTGGTGACCGGTTGGACCCTGAAGTACGTGCTGGCGTCAGTAGCCGGGCAGCTCGACGGACCGAGCGCGGAGCAGTACTGGGTGGAGTACAGTGCCTCGGTTTGGCAGCCGCTCGGCTTTCATGTCGTCTCGGTGCTGATCGGCGCCGCGATCATCAGCCGCGGTGTCGTCGCGGGGATCGAGCGCGCCAACAAGGTGCTCATCCCGTTGCTGCTCGGGTTGCTGATCGTGGCGGTCGTGCGCTCGGTGACCCTCCCGGGCGCCGAGCGCGGGCTCAGGTTTCTCTTCAACCCCGACCTGTCGCTGCTCTGGAACTACCGCACCTGGCTCGAGGCGTTGACCCAGTCCGCCTGGTCCACCGGCGCCGGGTGGGGGCTGATTCTCACCTACGCGATCTACATGCGCCGCGACGAGGATATCGTCGTCAATGCGACGGTAATCGGGCTCGGGAACAACACCGCATCGATACTGGCCGGAATGGCGGTCGTGCCGACCGCCTTCGCCATCCTGTCGGAGAACGATGCGCTCAGCGCGATGGCCGCGGGGAACACCGGGCTGACGTTCATCTGGATTCCCCAGCTGTTTGCCCGTATTCCCGGGGGCGGCGTCTTTCTGCCGCTGTTCTTTCTGGCGCTCTTCTGCGCGGCGCTGTCCTCGTTGATCGCGATGATCGAGCTGGCCACGCGGATCCTGATGGACGGCGGAATGACACGCCGACGGGCGGTGCGCTGGGTCGTCGCCGCGACGATCGTGGGCGGCGCACCGTCGGCGGTGAGCGTGACGATCTTCGAGAATCAAGACTGGGTCTGGGGACTGGCGCTGATGATCAGCGGGTTGTTCGTCGCCTTGGGCGCCACCCGGTTCGGGGCACGCCGGTTCAGAGAGGAACTGGTCAACGTCGCCGGAAACGACCTGAACCTCGGTCGAGGGTACGAGTGGGTACTGACCTACCTGATCCCGGTCGAGTTCGCCGGTATGTTCGGGTGGTGGATGTATCAAACGGTCGCCGTCATCGACCCGGCCGGATGGTGGAGCCCGTTCCGCACATACTCCCTGGGCACCTGCCTGCTCCAGTGGGGGCTGGCCCTGACGCTGCTGGTGGTGTTCAACCGACGGATCGGCGCCGCCAGTCTCCGCGTCCAGGCCGAGCCATAACCGTCGTGACGCGAGCACGTGTTGCATCCGGTGTGCTACGCTAAGCGCTGGATCGAATAACAAGGAGTGTTGCTATGTACCCAGAATTCATGATTGCGCCGATGCGTGAGGAGCTGACTCGATTCGGCGTCCGTGAGCTGCGGACGGCGGAGGAGGTCGACGACGCGCTGACGAAGACCAGCGGCACGGTGATGGTCGTGGTCAACTCGGTGTGTGGCTGCGCGGCAGGCAAGGCCCGACCCGGCGTCGCGCTGGCGTTGCGGCACGCGGCAAAGCCGGACCTCGTCGCGACGGTGTTCGCCGGGGCCGACATCGAGGCCACCGAGCGAGCCCGGGGCTACTTTACCGGATACCCGCCGTCGTCACCGGCGATCGCGCTGTTCAAGGAAGGCAAGCTGGTCTACATGATGGAGCGCCATCAGATCGAGAACCAGGAAGCGGATGCCATCGCGGCACAGCTGACCGCGGCGTTCGACACGCACTGCGCCGTCGTACCGGTCGCGGGCTAGCAGCCCGTGGGGACTTCAGCAACCTGACGAGGCGGGGGAGACCATCGCCGCGTGGTCTGTACGCCAGGATTCAGACGGTAGAGCGTTCGGTCTCCGGACAGATCGAGAGCGGGCGTCCGCCCGCGTAACGGTCCACGGTGGCGCGTACCATGTGTGCTATCAGGTCGAGGAATTGCGGGTCGTCGTTGACCGCTGCCGCCCGCCGCATGGTGATTCCGAGCTCCTCGCAGACCGCGGCCGCTTCGTGATCGAGGTCGTAGAGCACCTCCATGTGGTCGGCCACGAAGCCCAACGGGCAGACCACGACCGCCTCGAGCCCTCCGCGTTCCTCCGCCCGCAGGTAGTCGCAGATGTCCGGCTCCAGCCACGGGTCCTCGGGCCGACCGCTTCGGCTTTGGAAGACCAGCGCCCAGTCGGCGACACCCAGACGCGACGCGATCAACCGGGCGGACTCGAGGAGTTGGTCGTGGTAGCGGCTGTCGGTGGCCATGCTGAGCGGAACACTGTGGGCCGTGAACACCACACGGGCGCCGTCGCGCAGCGCCTCCGGGAGGGCCTGGCGGGCCGTTGAGACCCGTGTGGCGCACGCGCCGATGAAGCCGTCGTGCGTGTGCCAGTCCCCTACGTAGGTCACCTCGACGTCCTCCACCCCCTCGGTGCGGATCTCGCGGCGGGCGGCGGCGACGTTGCGCCGGTACTGCTCGCAGCTCGAGTAGGATCGGTGCGCCGCCAGGATGAACCCGACGGCGCGGCGCAGACCAGCGTGCGCCATCTCCCGCAACGTGTCGACGAGAAAGGGATGCCAGTTGCGCATCCCCACATACACCGGCAGTGCCGGTCCGTCGCGCTCGAGACGCTCCCGCAGACCGGCCGCCTGCCGCTGGGTCAGCTCGGTGATCGGCGAGACGCCCCCGAAGAGCGCGTAATGCCGGGCGACCTCCTCGACACGGGCCGGCGGGACCGCTCGCCCCCGGAGCACGTTCGCCAGAAAGGGCCGGACGTCATCGGGCCCTTGTGGCCCGCCGAAGCTGATCAGCAGGACCGCGTCAAACGGCGCTGGAGGGGGAGCGGCACGCGGCACAACTGCTGATGATACAGCTCGGTCGTCCGTATCACGCGTCTGCACGGCGGAGGTCGGCCCGGAGGAGACGCCGGGGCTGGCCATATAATGGCGCCGCGACAGCGACTAGCCACTGAGTGCATGCGACAGATTCTGGTCACCAACGACGACGGGATCGAGGCGGACGGTCTCCGGGCGCTGGCCGAGACGCTGAGGACGCTCGGAGACGTCACGGTGGTCGCGCCGGCGGAGGAAAACAGCGCAGTCAGCCACGCGCTGACCGTGCGGCGTGCGTTGCAGCTGCGGAAGGTGAGTGAGGCATGGTACTCGGTTGACGGCACGCCGACCGACTGTGTCAACGTGGCGGTGAGCGAGGTGATGGGCCGGGTACCGGATCTCGTCGTGTCGGGTATCAACAACGGCCTGAACGTCGGCGACGACGTCACCTACTCGGGCACCGTGGCCGGTGCGCTCGAGGGCGTGTTGCTGGGCGCACCCGCCCTGGCGGTGTCGCTCCAGCGGAGCAGCGGATCGATGGATTACACGGCGGCAGCACAGGTCGCTCGACAGTTGGCCGAATCGGTGCTGGACCAGGGCCTGCCGCATCGGACGCTGTTGAACGTGAACGTCCCCAGTGACGCGCACCACGGGATTCGAGTCACGGTGCAGGCCAGGCGGACCCAGGCGGTCGGGCTGTACCGAACCTCCGACGCGGAGCAGCAGTCCTCGGTCTGGATCAGGTCGGCGGAGCTCGACTGGGAGCCGGATGCGCGGTCCGATTACGATACGATCCTGGCCGGCTGGGTCTCGGTGACCCCGTTGCAGACAGACTGGACGAACCACGCGGCGCTGGGTGTGGTCGAGGCACTCACCGTCACGACCCCGGCTGAGGTAAAATAGCAGGCCGTGTCGGGGCGTGGCTCAGTCTGGTAGAGCACTCGGTTCGGGACCGAGGGGTCGGAGGTTCAAATCCTCTCGCCCCGACCACTTCCTTCCCGCAGGAACGCGCACACGTCGGTCTCTCATCGCGTTCCGTTCATACCCACACATCCAGGTGCTGCCGGTTGCTGTCGTACCGACTCGAGACCGCGCGATGGCGCGAGCGGCATCTTCGCGGCTGGAGGCACGCGCACTCTCAGCCTCACGGATGAAATCGGATCTGTCACGATGGCGGGCTCCGCCCGGCGGTATTCGGCACTGCCGCGACGTACGACAACGACCTGTGTGATCGGCACGGACGATACGCTGTCGATGGTCCCACTTCGGGCCCGCGCACGAATAACTCAAAGTGGTAAGCCAGCGCCTCTGGCGGTGAGACTCGCAGAGGTTCGACCGTTGTAGGGGTTCACCGACAAAGATGCGACGGTCTCCAATCATGAACTCCCCAGTTCAGAAAGGAGACCGTCATGCGAGCGTGGCAGAGCCAAGCCCACGTCTGATGGTATTGCAGATATCACGTGGTGTGGGTGCCGAAGTATCGAAAACGGGCAATGTTCGGGCAGATCCGACGTGGGATTGGGAAAATTCTTCGGGAGCTGTGTCAGCGGCACCACGTGGAGTTGGTGGAAGGGCACGCGCGGCCGGATCACGTGCATCTGCTGTTGGGCATCCCGCCGAAGTTCAGTGTTGCGAATACGGTGGGGTTTCTGAAGGGGAAG
>SMUX01096134.1_pt1 | contig 17580 bp, 10 predicted proteins | sample 2456431 | NCBI WGS metagenome assembly SMUX01 (sample SAMN11095930, study PRJNA526329) | marine sediment metagenome | biome: Marine sediment; feature: Surficial sediment; material: Deep marine sediment; isolation source: Hadal surficial sediment | place: Pacific Ocean | collected 2014-11 | depth... | reverse complement strand
GTGGATGATGCGGGTGAAGGGGTCGCCAGGGTTCTCGATTCCTCCGTGGTCCCCTCTGCTGTGGAGCTGCTGTGCCCCGTGGCCTCAGGTCAGGTTGTTGCCCAGGTGGGTCTCCCTTGGCCGAAAGATCATTATGGATTGGCGGTGGCCATCGGTAGCGTCAGCCCAGAGGCAGTTGACGCCCAGCTTGAAGATGTGGCGCGGATTTCCCAACATGGGAGTGCCCACGAGGGGTACAGGTTAGAGGGCCAGGTCCACGATTCCTTCTGGCGGGCGACGCGCGACATTTCCATGGGAGGTCACTGCCAAGCCGTTCTCAAGGCGAGTGTCCTCCTTACTAAGGTGGCCGAAGCAGTGAGGTTAGGGGAAAAGGTAGCTGGCCGCCTGGGCCTGGGCCTTGCAGTAGTATCTGAGGCGGGATCGGGAATCGTCCGGTACTATTTCGCCGATCAGGTGGGCTCAGCCCGTGGAGTAACAGCTCGACCGAGTTGGATTGTCTCGACCAGGGCTAATACTCCACAGGGCTCGCTTGATCGATTTCAGCAATGGGTCGTCGAGGCAGTAAAGCAGCTGCGGAACTTTGCTCAGGGTTGTGGGGGGAGCCTCGTCATTTTGGAGGCGTCGCCTGAGGTAAAGGGCAACGTTGACGTCTGGGGTCCCATAGGGAATGCCCTTCCCTTAATGCAGGGGCTCAAGGAGCAGTTTGATCCCCAGAGAATTTTGAATCCAGGGAGGTTCGTCGGAGGAATCTAAGATCATGGAGTAACACTCACAGCCGGGAAGTGCCTTCGATCAGCTCGATCAGCCTGACCCTGAACTCTACCTAGACTGCGTCCACTGCGGCTTTTGTCTTCCGACCTGTCCGACCTACCTTGTGCTCGGCAACGAGATGGATAACCCGAGGGGGCGGATATATCTTATTAGGGGGGTTTCAGAGGGAAAGATTGGAATCACCGACAACTTCGTCAAGCATATGGACCTCTGCCTCCTCTGCCGTAACTGCGAGACGGCCTGCCCCTCTGGCGTTAAATTTGGTTTCCTCATGGAGGCGGCCAGGGGGCAGATTGAAAGGCATTATAAGTATTCTCTTGCCGACCGGTGGTTCCGTGAACTCATCCTGCGCACTTTTACCCACATCGGGTACTTGGAAATCATGAGTCGGCTGCTGCGTTTTTACCAAAGGGTTGGACTCCAGAAGATAGTGCGGACCTCGAGGGTGATGAGCCTGTTGGGCCGGTTGGGGAAGATGGAAGCCCTCCTTCCTCCCGTTCCTAGAGTGAACGAGAATCTGCCTGAGGTCATACCAGCCAAGGGTGAGAGCCGTGGCAGGGTGGGTCTCCTTCTGGGATGTGTCCAACGTTATTTTTTTCCCCAGGTGAATGTTGCAACGGCCCGGGCCTTGAGCGAGAGCGGCTATGATGTCGTAGTGCCAAAGAAACAGGGCTGCTGCGGCTCTCTTCTTGTCCATGAAGGTGCAAGGGAAAGAGGCAAGGGGTTAGCAAGGAAAACCATCGACGTCTTTGAACGGGCCGGCGTGGACATGATCGCGGTCAACACTGCGGGGTGCGGCTCGGTTATGAAGGAGTACTGGGAACTGTTCCATAGTGACCGGGCCTACTCTCACAGGGCCGAAGCCTTCAGCAAGAAGGTGCGTGACGTCTCCCAGATCCTGGCGCAGCAACCGATGGAAGGACGTCTTCGAGAGCTTAACCTTACCGCCACTTACCATGATGCCTGCCATCTCGCCCATGGTCAGAGAGTTAGGCAGGAACCCAGGACCCTCTTACAGGCAATCCCTGGGCTGCGACTCATCGAGCTCAAAGAGTCTGACTTCTGTTGTGGTAGCGCAGGAATCTACAATCTACTCCATCCGGAATTGGCTCAGCAGTTGCTAGATCGGAAGATCGAGCGAATCAAAGAAACGGGCGCTCAGGTGGTGGTGAGCGGTAACGCTGGCTGTTCACTCCAAATTGAGAAGGGTCTAAAGGAACAAGGACTCGACGTTCGCGTCGTTCACCCGGTGGAGCTTTTGGACTGGTCGATTCGTGGCCAGGAGCGCTAAGATGTTTAAAGCAATCGATCTTTCGAAAGCTGTTCGCTCCAACACGGTCGCCATCACTTTTCGCTATCAGATCACGAGCTGTACCGAAGAGGCCCCACTGCTCGCCTGGCTGGCGGACAATGCCCAAGGAGAGAACCCCATCCTCCTAGCGGGTGATTCAGGCCATGTTACAGTCCGTTTGCGAACTGCGCAGAAACTCTACTACAAGTTTGACAGTTTACAGTTTCACCTAAACTTGTGGATTGTCGAATGTAAGGAGCTGGGAAAGCACGCGGGTTGACACTGTGCTGCCAAAGCGGCTGGCAGCACAGCGCTAAGCGCAGAGCGCAAAGCGTACAAAGAAAGCAAGCAGAACGCAGCAGGCAGTTGGCAGCAAGAGTAAGGACTACTGACCACTGACTACGGGACTACGGACAAATAAGAAGCCAGGAGCAGAGGGCTTAGAGCAAAGCGTAATAAGATAACGGACTACTGATGACGAGACGACTGGAAGATTTCGAAATTCGAAATTGCAAATTCGAAATGGCTCCTCCCCGTCTTCGGTCTTCAGTCACCGGTCAACTGGTAAGAGCAGTCGGCAGTGGGCAGCAATGAGTCAGGAGCTGAAGGCTGATGGCTGAGAGCTGATAGCATAAAAGTGAACGCTCTGCTCATTGCTGTTAGGAATCTGCGTGTGTCCGTGGTTAATCTCTCTTAGCGCTATGCGCCATGCGCTTTGTTGTGCCCTAGTCGGCGAAAATCTGCGGTTAAAGATTCTTTGCACCTTGCGGGTTGGCGCGCAATCCTCCTACGCTAAAGCTTGGTAGGATCCTCCCGAAGCCTTGGCGAAGGGGGAAACTTTGTTGCAGCCGTTCTGTTGAGCATTCTATCGGTAAGAATCTAGCCTGTCCTTATCCCGATGCCCATCATCACCAAACAGGACCTCGAATTGTTTTCGCGAACCTGCCTGCAAGCCGCGGGCTGCGGTCCTGAAGATGCTGCCGTAGTAGCCGAGATTCTGGTGGCCGCTGATCTCCGAGCGATCTACTCCCATGGAGTGAATCGGCTCGAGATGTATGTTCGTGAACTGAGGGCCGGTGAGGTGGATCCGGAGGCTACCCCTGCGATCGTCACTGAGACCCCGGCGGTGGCGTGTGTGGATGGCAACAACGGCCATGGTATGGTGGTGGGGCGATTCTGCATGGAGCTTGCCATCCGAAAGGCCGCCGAGGTTGGCGTGGGATGGGTGGTTGCCCGAGGGTCGAACCATTTTGGTATCACCGGTTACTACGCCATGATGGCGGCGGATCAGGGTATGATCGGTCTCAGCTTCACCAACACCTCACCACTCGTCGTGCCCACAAGGGCGACAAAGCCGGCCCTCGGCACCAACGCGATTGCCGCTGCCGCGCGTGCCCACAAGGACCGATTTGTCCTCGACATGGCCACCTCCACGGTGCCAATAGGAAAGGTGGAAATAAAGCATCGGCAGGGAGAGAAGGTACCGCCGGCCTGGGGGGTGGATGCCAGCGGCCAACCCACTACGATCCCGGCAGCGATTCTTGACGGTGGGGCGCTGCTCCCCCTAGGTGGAGGTGAGGAGACGGCCGGTTACAAGGGTTACGGTCTAGCCGCCCTTGTGGAGATCTTATGTGGCGTGCTCGCTGGGGCGGCGTTCGGTCTCGACATCGCCCCTTGGCGCCAAGGTCGGGGCGGGGCAGCGAATTTGGGACAGTGCTTCGTTGCCATTGATCCGTCGCGGTTCGGGAAAGGGTTTGAGGATCGGCTCGGCACCTTTCTCGATCAGCTACGGACCCTCCCTACTATCGAGGGAGAGACAGAGGTGCTCATTCCCGGCGACCCGGAACAACGGGCTTACGACCGCCAGATCCGCAGCGGCATCGAGCTCCACCCCAATGTGGCTACGGCTCTAGAGTCACTCGCCACCGACCTCGGTGTGCACCTGCCCACGTTTCAAGGTGAGTGACTGGTCGTCCACGGCACCCGAGGCGCCCTCCATATTGTTTGGAGGGAACCGTGTGCTGAAAAATTGTGGACCTGCCTACTTAAATTTAGTAGTCATTATATACAAGAATCTGGGGCATGCGTGTTAGTGCAATCATCCGGGGGCCGGAGGTTACGGCAATAGGCCCCTCCGATTTCTGAACCACTGGGCTAGCAATAGGACATCTGATGCGAGCGGACGGGAGAAAAGAAAGAGAACTCAGACCGGTCACTATAACACCGGGCTTTATCAAACACGCGGATGGTTCGGCCCTGATTGAAGTAGGCGCTACACGGGTCATCTGCACGGCCAAGGTAGAAAGCAAGGTGCCACCCTTCCTGCGTAACACCGGCAAGGGTTGGATCACCGCAGAGTATGGGATGCTGCCCTCCTCGTCTCCGATCCGTATACCTCGTGAGGCTGCCAGGGGTAGGGTTGGGGGAAGGACCCACGAAATTCAGAGGCTCATCGGTCGCAGCCTTCGGGCCATCACCCATTTAGAGTCCCTTGGAGAGAAGACGGTCTGGATCGACTGCGATGTGATTCAGGCAGACGGTGGGACTCGCACGGCTTCCATCACTGGGGCCTATGTTGCCTTGGTGGAGGCAGTGCGCAGCTCATCGGCAAAGGGATTCAACGAGCAGAGTCTCATTAAAGATGCGGTCGCAGCCGTCAGCGTGGGTATTGTAGACGGTAAGGTCTTCCTGGATCTAAACTCCGAAGAGGATAGTCACGCGGAGGTGGACATGAACTTTGTCATGACTGGATCGGGAAAATTTGTCGAGGTCCAGGGGACGGCGGAGCTCACACCCTTTAGTAAGGCGAGATTGGACCGCATGCTCGAGGTTGCCCAGAAGGGAATTCGGGAACTTCTCCAAATGCAAAAAAGAGTCCTCACGCACATTGTCTAGGCCTTGGTTCCGTGGATATCCTAATCGGCACAACGAATGCAGGGAAGCTTCGCGAGGTAACCACAGTCCTAGCCAATCTTCCTTTGCAGTTCATTTCCCTAGCGAGTTTTACTACTTGGCCCAAAGTTGTGGAAGACGGCAAGAGCTTTGAAGAGAACGCCCTGAAGAAGGCCCGCACTTTGGCTGATTTTTCTGGCTATGTCACCTTGGCGGATGATTCCGGGCTCGAGGTGAATGTCTTGGGTGGGGCTCCCGGAGTTTATTCCGCACGTTACGGCGGAGAAGAAGGGAATGATGACAAAAATAACGAGTTGCTTTTGCGGGAATTGGCCGGAGTCCCTCAGGACAAGAGAGATGCTCGTTTTGTGTGTGTGATTGCGCTTTGTGTGCCCCAAGCCTTGGGTGGTCGGGAATGGCTTTTTCGTGGGGAGTGTGAGGGAAGGATCGCCTTTGCTCTCAAGGGAGAGAGAGGGTTTGGTTATGATCCACTCTTTATCTATTCTCCCATGGGCCTGACCTTCGCCGAATTGGACCCGGAAACCAAAAACCAGGTCAGCCATCGTGGCAAGGCACTGAGGAAACTAACGGAGGAGTTGCCTTCGCACATTCCGCTTGGAGACAAACCTTGACCCCGATCCTGACCTCATGACGAAAACCCCTTCAGTTCTTCAACGATCCGATAATGTCTCCGAATCATGGTCAGGATCGGGGTTGAAATCGTCTCCTCCGAGTGTACAATGAGCCTGCTTGATCCTGACGGGGCGTAGCGCAGCCAGGTAGCGCACCTGCCTTGGGAGCAGGGGGTCGGCCGTTCAAATCGGCTCGCCCCGACCAGTAAAGCAAACGTAAAAAATGCGTTTGCTTTAGACCAATGGAGCAGTGGAACAATAGAGCAATGAATTTTACCAAATGGGCTCCATTGCGGTCCACTGCTCTAATGCTCAATTGTCAAGAGGTTAGAGGAGTTTGTATTACAGTCAGCAATGGGCAGCAGGCAGTTTAGACCCTGTTTTTTTCGTCTTCTACCGTCTGCATCCAGCGTACTTATTTGGCGCCAGTAGCTCAGGTGGATAGAGCAACGGCCTTCTAAGCCGTAGGTCAGGGGTTCGAATCCCTTCTGGCGCGCCAACAAGGTCTGAGATGTGGTGAGTGTAGCTCAATTGGTTAGAGCACTGGACTGTGGCTCCAGGGGTTGAGGGTTCAAGTCCCTTCACTCACCCCAAGAATTCCTGTTCACCCCGATCCGACATTAATCAGCTCGAGAAATCGACCCTGATGAGCATTGGAGCGCGGCGAAGAGCTGTTTGTATCATTAATCGGCAAGCCACCATCAGTGTAGTTACAAACCTAGGGACGATACGTGTGCAATTCGTGTAACATCAGCCCAGGATCGCATATGCCTTGATTATTTTTGTCGGATCGGGGTTCACTATTGTCTCTTTGCACCAGACCGTTGAAAAAGGCCCATCTGCCACCAGCCTGCCCTAAGCAGGCGGTTAGCATAGTTGCGTTGGGTCTGTGCGGGAATCATTCCCGCTCCAAACGGGGTCGCTGCAACCTACTTTCTAAGTACGCCTCTGCTCGTCAATTTCTCGTGCGCCGCTCGGCTGAGCTCGCGCCGAAGCCTCGCACCTGGAACCTTCGGCTAAGCTCAGGTCAAGCCTTTTTGACCGGTCTGGGAACAGTTGATTAAAAACCTTCCCACTTGGTCACGACTTCCTGGCCTTTTGTGGACAACGCCTACAAATTGTTAGTAGAAATCAAACTACCCTTTATTTTTCAAGGGTTTCTTTGAGAAGGGGGTCCCAGGCATCAAATTTGCTATCAATCTATCTGAACGGGCGGGCCGAATGGTGAACCAAAACAGTGACCTCCAAATTAACCTGGCCACTTATGCGTGGACTGCACGAATCTTTTCGATTCTGAAGAGATTTCTTCGGGTCAATCTTGAACTGCACCACAAAGATGTGGTGGAAGCTGGTGAAATCTTTCTCTTCAACCATTTCGCACGCTTTGAAACTTTTATTCCCCAGTACCTGATTTACCAAGAGACTGGAGCCTTCTGCCGCTCTGTGGCATCGAGCGATTTCTTTCTTGCGCCGTCCGCCTTCTCAAACTACCTATTGAACGTCGGTGCGGTACCCAATGACCACCCTAGACTTCTTCCCTTGCTGGCCGAAGAAGTTCTGAGGGGACGGAAAGTGATTGTGTTTCCCGAGGGCGGGATGGTGAAGGACCGTAAGGTACTGGACAGCCGGGGCCGATACAGCATCTACTCGCGGGAGGCTGCAAGGTCACGCAAACATCACACAGGGGCTGCCGTGTTGGCACTGGCGCTGGACGCGTTCAAGACAGCAATCCTCAAGGCCTATGAGAAGGGAGACATGAAGCGTGTGGAGGTGTGGGGGGAATCATTGCAGCTGGACAAATGGGCCCTTTTGGCTGCGGCCCATCGGCCAACGCTCATCGTGCCCTCCAATATCACCTTCTATCCCATTCGAGTGGGAGACAACGTCCTACGAAAGGTGGGCGATGCACTCAGCAAAGGACTCAGCCGGCGAATGTCGGAAGAACTTGAGATTGAAGGGAACATCCTCCTCAGGGACACAGACATGGACGTTCGCTTGGGCGACCCAGTGGCACCCACTGAGTTCTGGCGTTGGTGGGACCGCAAACTCATCACCCATCTCGCTGGCAAGATCGATTCCCTGGATGGATTCTTTGGACTATCGTCCCATGGGAGAGGATGGAATGAACGCCTGGTGACCCAACTCATACGGCGAAACGCGCCGCATATCCGCGATAAGTACATGCATAGGATGTACACCGGCGTGACATGCAATCTCAGTCACCTGACATCCCAACTCATTCTGACTTATATGGACCGAGGGAAAACGGAAATCGATCATGACACTTTCCACAAGGCCCTTTATTTAGCGGTTAAAAAGGTCCAAAAGGAACCCTCTGTCGACCTCCATCGGAGCCTCAGGAACCCTGCGGCCTACCGTGGGGTCATGGACGGTGAGTGCCCTGGGCTGGATCAGTTCTTGAAGACCGCCACCGCGATGAATCTCATAGAATATGACAACGAACACTATCGTTTTCTGCCCAAGCTAAGCCAGGAGCACGAGTTTGATGAGATCCGCCTCGAAAATTTGGTGGTGGTTTACGCCAACGAGGTGGCGCCCATTTCTGGGGTCACTCGTTCGGTTAAGCTGGCTATGGATGAAGCTCGGAAGTTGGACCGGCAGACCTTGGCAAGGATGCGGTTTGACGATGAGGTGGTAGGCTACACCTGGGACAGACAGTCCTTTGCCAAGCCTCACCACAAGGAGATCAACGAGCAGGAGACGGCCACAGAAAGCGGAGAACCGTTCCTGTTGCTGCCTAAAAAGGCAAAAGATCTAGGTGTGGTTCTCGTGCATGGACTGTTGGCCTCCCCTGTGGAGGTTCGCTCCTTCGGCGCAAGGCTCGAGGCCCTCGGCTATCCGGTGATGGGAGTACGACTTAAGGGGCATGGGACATCCCCTTGGGATTTAAGGGAGTGGAGTTGGGAGGATTGGCTGGGTTCGGTAACAGAGGGCTATGAAATCATGTCAGCGTTTGTGCGTCGCATATGCCTGGTTGGATTCTCAACCGGCGGTTCGCTGGTACTGCGCCTGGCCTCCGATCACCCAGAGCATTTGGCTGGAGTGGTGGCCATAGCTGCACCCTTGAAGATGCGGGACCGAAACATGATATTTGTGCCCCTGGTGCATGGCGCCAACCGGGTGCTACGCTGGGTGCCTGCCTTCGAAGGCATCATGCCGTTTCGCTCCATGGAGTCGGAGCACCCCCACATCAACTACCGCAACGTCCCGATACGCTGTCTGTACGAGTTCAAACGCTTGATCGACGATATGGAAGCGCGCTTGCCGGACGTTAAGTGTCCAGTAATTCTCATTCAGGGTACGGACGATCCACTGGTGGAGCCCAACAGCGCAGCACTCATCTACAAGCGTTTAGGTGCGGACAAAAAAAACCTCGTGATGGTGCCTGCAACAAGGCATGGAATTCTCTACGAGGATATTGGTGCCACCCAGGAAACCATCATCCAATGTCTCGGGGCCTTATCCTCTGCTCCCGCGACCAAGTACCCGCGGCCAGCAAATTCGGTAGTTTCCAGACAGGATTCGTAAGGTTCGCTTCCCCATTAAGTCATTAATAGTAAAGGAGAAAACCATCGTCGATCACCCGATGTTTCGGCTCAGGTCGGCCAGGGCCAGGTAGACCTCCAGGCGCAGCAGCGATACAATAAAATACTGGAATAATGAAAGTGCAAACCATTGACGGGAGGACCGCTTTACAATGAAGAACGTTGTTATTGCAGGCTATGTTCGGTCCCCGTTTACTCCAGCAAATAAGGGCGAACTTGCCAAGGTGCGCCCTGACGAGCTTGCCGCACAGGTCATCAAAGGCCTAGTGAAGAAAACTGGAGTCAAAACGGAGGATATTGAAGACCTGATCCTGGGGTGCGCATTTCCGGAAGCGGAGCAGGGGATGAACCTTGCACGGATCGTTGGCTTTCTGGCCGGGTTACCGCTCTCAGTGACAGGTACCACCGTCAACCGGTTTTGTGGGTCATCCATGGAAGCCATTCACATGGCCGTAGGCGCCATTCACAGGGAGGCTGGTGAGGTATTTCTTTGTGGAGGCGTCGAGTCGATGACCCGTGTCCCTATGCCAGGTTTTAACATGCTGCCCCATCCCGGACTCTACAAGTCATATCCCCAGGTCTATCTTTCCATGGGTCTAGCTGCAGAAAACATGGCGCGCCACTACCAGATTCCACGTGGCACCCAGGAGGAGTTCGCCCTTGCCAGCCATCAAAAGGCGGCGGCCTCAGAGGCTGCGGGAAATTTTGCGGATGAGATCATAGCGATCACGCAAAATGGCCACAAGGTAGATAGGGACGGCGGCATCAGACCTGGCACGAGCCTGGAGGCCCTGGCAAAACTGGTTCCGTCCTTCGATAAAAATGGGACCGTGACGGCGGGGACCTCGGCTCCCCTGACCGACGGGGCGGTAGCTGTCCTGGTATGTTGTGAAGACTATGCCAAACGTAATGGGCTCGAGATCCTCGCTCGCATCAAGGGCACTGGAGTGGCCGGTTGCGCTCCCGAGTTGATGGGCATCGGTCCTGTGGGCGCGACTCGTAAGGCGTTGGACCGGGCGGGGCTGAAACTAAGCGATATGGATTGTATCGAATTGAATGAAGCCTTCGGAGTCCAAGTCCTGGCCTGCATGGGGGAGATGGGAATCTCGCCCGAGAAGCTCAATCCCCATGGGGGTGCACTGGCGTTGGGCCATCCGCTGGGGGCATCAGGCGCGCGTATCACAGGTAAAGCAGCGTCGTTGTTAAAGCGGCAAGGTGGAAAGTATGCCCTCGCCACCATGTGTATTGGCGGTGGCCAGGGAATAGCAACGGTGCTCGAGGCCGTCTAAATGGCTGAGATTAGCAAAGCGGCAGTTATCGGGGCTGGGGTGATGGGGGGTGCCATTGCAGCGCACCTTGCCAACGCCGGTGTCCCTGTTGTGCTCATGGATATTGTCCCCAAGGGCGCAAAGAACCGTAACGCCATGGCCGAGGGGGCCCTCGAGCGGCTTGTGAAATCAGAGCCGCAGGCCTTTATGCAAAAAAAGGCTGCCAAGTGGGTTACCCCGGCCAATATTGAGGACCACCTCGAACTCCTCAGCAACGCCGATTGGATCATCGAGGCGGTGGTGGAGGATTTGCCGACAAAGCGCTCGCTATACGGCCGCATCGATGAGGTCCGTAAAAAAGGTTCTGTGGTCTCTTCAAACACCTCTACCTTGACGCTGGCCAACCTTGTGGAGGGTCAATCGGAGCGCTTCGCGAGTGATTTCATGATCACTCATTTTTTCAATCCACCGCGCTATATGCGTTTGCTGGAAGTCGTGGTTGGCCCACAGACCCGACCCGATGCCGTCCGGACCATTGGTAATTTCACCGATCGCCACCTCGGTAAAGGTGTCGTGCTTTGCCACGATACGCCGGGTTTCGTTGCCAACCGCATCGGAGCCTTTTGGCTCCAGTGCGCCGTTGTGGAAGCCCTGAATCAGGGACTCAGTATTGAAGAGGCGGACGGCGCAGTGAGCCAATCCTTTGGTGTGCCCAGGACAGGTGTCTTTGGCCTATTGGACCTGGTGGGTCTCGACCTGATGGAAAAGATCGATGCCAATCTCATGGGGAGCCTCCCGACGGACGACTCCTACCGGCGTATACGGCGTGATTTTCCACTGCTCAGCAAGATGATTGAGCAGGGCTACACCGGCCGCAAGGGTAAAGGCGGTTTTTACCGCCTAAAGGACAACGGCAAAGAACATGTCAGGGAGGCGATCGATCTCAAGAGCGGCGAGTACCGCCCTGTGACACCAGCCGCCCTCGACAGCCTCCAGGTCGGAAAATCGGCTGGACCTCGCGCATTGATCGAGCATTCCGACAAAGGAGGGCGCTACGCGTGGACTGTGCTCTCGGAGACGTTAACCTATGCCGCCGGATTAGTGCCGGAAGTGGTGGAGGACATTCAGTCCGTCGATCGGGCGATGAAACTCGGTTACAACTGGACTCAGGGACCTTTTGAACTGATGGACCGGTTGGGTACCGGATATCTTTTGGAGCGGTTGCGGCAGGAAGGCAGGGAGGTCCCACAGCTGCTTGATAAGGCATCTGGAGCGGGCAGTTTCTACCGTGTTCACGACGGTCGTCTTCAGTCTCTTGCGGTCACCGGTGAACATGTAGATGTCACGCGCGATGACGGTGTCCTCTTACTCTCAGACGTTAAATTAGCGAAAACTCCACTGGCGAAAAACAGCACCGCCAGCCTGTGGGACATTGGCGATGGGGTGGTGTGCCTTGAGGTGCACAGCAAAATGAACACCCTGGACCCCTCTGCCTTCGCCATGATCCAAACAGCCATTGAGACCGTGCAGGGTGGCGGTGGCTACAAGGCACTGGTGATCTACAACGAGGGGCAGCATTTCTCGGCCGGAGTCAATCTGGGCATTGCCTTGTTCGCCGCCAATGTCGCGGCCTGGCCCATGATGGAGGAGCTAGTGAAGCAGGGGCAGGCCATGTACAAGGCGCTCAAATATGCCCCCTTTCCCGTGGTGGGAGGGTCTTCGGGCCTCGCTATCGGTGGTGGATGCGAGATGCTCCTCCATTGCGATGCAGTTCAGGCACATGTGGAGAGCTATATCGGCCTGGTGGAAACCGGCGTCGGCATTGTGCCGGCCTGGGGAGGCTGCAAGGAGATGCTCGCCCGCATGAGCACTGACCCGCGCCGACCCCGGGGGCCCATACCGCCGGTGGCGGCCGCATTCGAGACCATCGGCCTCGCTAAGGTGGCAAAGTCTGCGTTTGAGGCCAAGGAGCTGGGTTTCTTGAGGGCCACCGACGGTGTCACTTTCAACCGCGACCGTCTTCTCGCTGACACAAAGGCAAAGGCACTTGAATTGACCAAGGGCTACCGGCCCCCGAAGCCGGTGGAGTTGACTCTGCCCGGCCCTTCCGGCAGGGCGGCACTTGGCCTGGCACTGGAGAACCTGAAGGCCAAGGGCCAGGTGACAGCCCACGATGAAGTCGTGGCGGACGCACTGGCCGAGGTGCTGACTGGGGGTCCCGAAGCGGATCCCACCGTCCCGGTCAGTGAAGACGACCTGTTGGCATTGGAGCGTGCGGTCTTCCTGCGACTGGTCAAGACCGACGCAACACTTGCCCGCCTGGAGCACACACTGGAGACCGGCAAGCCGCTCAGGAATTAACCCCGATCCGAAATTTATAATGCAATGTATTATACCTACGTCATACAGAACGCTTCGCAGGTGAGTGCGGGGACCAATGATGTGAAATTCCTGAAGGGAAGTGCCCCAAAGGGACGGACGGAAGTCCGTGGTACGGGGGTTATTTCGGATCGGGGTTAACGGACACGCAATGGTTACGTATAAGGCCCCATTGGAAGATATCCGGTTCGTACTCTACGAGCTCTTAGGTTACGAAGAAACAATAGCCGCGCTCCCGGATTATGGGGAGGCGACACGTGACATGGTGGATGCGGTACTTGATGAAGCTGCTCGTTTCTGCGAGAACGAACTGCTCCCGCTGAACGGCCCGGGGGACCTTGAGGGATGCACCTTAGAGAACGGTAACGTTCGCACGCCGAAAGGGTTCAAGGAAGCCTACCGAGCGTTTACGGAAGCCGGTTGGACCGGCCTTGCTTGCGATCCTGCTTTGGGCGGTCAAGGCCTACCCAATGTGCTTCAGTTCGTTCTTGAGGAGCTGATTTGCTCCACGAACCTTAGCTTTGGTGTATACCCGGGACTGAGCCACGCAGGTTACAGTACGCTTGTCCTCCATAGCAGCGACGAGCAGAGGCGACTCTTTCTACAGCAGATAGTGGAAGGTAAGTGGACTTCCAGCATGTGCCTCACCGAACCTCAATGTGGCACAGACCTCGGGCTCGTACGCACCAAGGCCGTACCCAATGGCAACAACACTTACAAGATCACCGGCGCAAAAATCTTCATCTCGGCCGGGGAACACGACCTAACCGAAAATATCATTCACTTGGTACTGGCGCGGCTACCGGACGCACCCTCTGGGACTAGGGGGATCAGCCTCTTCATCGTGCCCAAGTTTCTGGTGGCGCCAGACGGCTCTCTAGGGGCGCGCAACGGGGTTACCTGCGGGTCCATCGAACACAAGATGGGTATCAAGGCATCCTCCACCTGTGCACTTAACTTCGACGCGGCGGAGGGCTACTTGGTCGGCGAGCCGAACAAAGGGATGCGCTACATGTTTAGCATGATGAACACAGCGCGCCTCGCCATCGGTCTCCAGGGCTTGGGCTTGGCCGAGACGGCCTATCAGTCGGCTGTCGCATACGCAAGAGAGCGGCTTCAAGGTCGCTCCCTATCGGGCGCCAAGTTCCCCGAAAAACCAGCGGACCCGATTATCGTCCACCCGGACGTACGCAAGAACCTTCTCACCATTCGTGCCTACAACGAAGGGGCGCGGGCCCTTGCACTCTGGGTGGGTATGGCAATGGATCTCGCTGCTAAGCATCCAGACCCGGGGCGTCGCAAAGAGGCGGACGACTTTGTTGCCCTCATGACACCGGTGATCAAGGCCTTCGTCACTGATTACGGGTTCGAGGCCACCAATCTGGGCCTGCAGGTCTTCGGTGGTTACGGATATATCCGGGACTTTGGCATGGAGCAGTTGGTACGGGACGCACGCATTGCTCAGATCTATGAGGGAACCAACGGTATTCAAGCCCTCGACTTGGTGGGTCGAAAGATGCCACAGCATGCGGGGCGGTTGCTACGGCGATTCTTTCATCCGGTCTCTCAGTTCATAGAGGAGAACGCGAATAACACCGAGTTGCAGGAATTTGTGGGTCCGTTGGCTAAGGCCTTCGGAAGGTTACAGCAGGTCACACTCTGGGTGGCCCAAGAGGGCCTCAAAGACCGAGAGCAGGCAGGTGCAGCCGCAGGGGAGTACTTACGCATGTTCGCGCTGGTGGCCCTGGCCTACCTGTGGGCGAGAATGGCTAAAGTCGCGTTGGGGAAGCTAGGGGGTGAAAAGGACGCCTTCTACCAGGCCAAACTTGCCACGGCTCGCTTTTATATGAGGCGTCTATTACCTCAGACATCGTCTTTGATGGCGGCGATCATGTCAGGTGCAGGTTCTATTATGGATGTCCGCGAGGAATGGTTCTGACTCACAAAGAGCAAAGCGCATAGAGCATAACGCAAAGCGTTGGGCAGTACTGAGTAACAAGTTCTGAGTACTGAGTGGGGAGCGTGTAGGGTGTTGGGTGTAGGGAAGAAAGTGTTAAGCAGAGAGAGTTGTCAGCGATCAGCCTTCAAATCTAAAATCTCTTGCTGCCAACTGCTCACTGTCTTACTAAATTCTGTAGTCTGCAGTCCTGTTGTCGCTTTGCGTTTCGCTTCTACCCTTAACACTATCTTTGCTGCCTACTGCCTACTACTTTCTGCCCGCTCTTTATTGCGCTATGCGCTTAGCAGTTGGCTTAGTCCTCATCGTTCAGGACTCAGTCCTATATAAAGAGTAGTGCGCTGTAATCAGTACAAAGCTGAGAGCTGATAGCTAAGTTTTAAGTGCCCGCGTTTTGACATTCCTGTCTCTGCAGCTCTTCAGCAACCAGCTGCCGTCGAGATGGCTTTCCCACGAGGGTCTTTGGGATTTCATCCCGGAACTCAATATCCCTCGGAATCTCAAATGGCGCCAGCTTGTTTTTAAGGAACGCGCGTAGTTCCGTCGTCGTGAGGTGGAGGTCGCTGCGGAGTTTGATATAGGCCTTGACGGTTTCGCCGCGATGGGGATGAGGAATGCCGGCCACGGCCGCCTCCTCCACGGAGGGATGGCTACAGATGGTTTCCTCAATTACGTGCGGGTAGACATTGAACCCGCTGGTGATGATTAGGTCTTTGATGCGGTCGATGAGAAAGACATAGCCATCCTCGTCCATATAACCGATGTCGCCTGTGCGCAGGCGGCCGCCCTGTAGCACCGCCTTTGTCTCCTCATCGTGATTCCAGTAGCCAGCCATGACCTGGGGCCCGCGCACGCAAATCTCGCCAGTCTCGCCCAGGGGAACAGCCTTGCGAGGGTTTTTGAGGGAAACAATTTCAATGGTCGTTCCGGGAAGCGGAAGGCCAGCGGACCCTGGTTTGTTGAGGCCGCTGAGCGGGTTGATGGTACACACCGGCCCAGCCTCCGTGAGGCCATAACCCTCCACCAGAGTGCAGCCGGTGAGTGCCTCGAATTTTTCTTTGACCTTGAGTGGTAGAGACGCCCCACCGGACATGCAGAATTTAAGGCTCGAGAGGTCGTAATTTTTAGCTTCTTTGTTTTCGTTGATGGCCGAGTAAAGTGTGGGAACGCCCATTAAAATTGACGGTCGCTCCTTGGCGATGACCTTGAGCACCTCCCCGACCTTGAAACGCGGCAGCAGAATGATCTCAGCGCCGATATGTAGGCCGAGGTTCATCAACCCCGTCATGCCGAAGACATGGAACAACGGTAGCACAGCCAGCACCTTCTCCTCGCCAAGTTTGACCCCCATCGACCAGGCCCGAGTCTGGATCGTATTGGCATAGAGGTTGCCATGGGTCAACATGGCTCCTTTGGGGACCCCAGTGGTTCCTCCGGTATATTGCAGCACCGCGACGTCTTGATTTGGATCGATTTCTGCCGGTTTGAAGTCGCCATCATTCGCCACCAGCCTTTCAAACGTGACATGTCTTCCGTCCGGCGGAATGGCAGCAGTTTCTTTCCGTTTTAGCAGGGCAAACAGCGCCTTTTCGGGGAATGGCAGCGCGCGGCTCATGCGGCACACCACGATTTTTAGGAGACCGGTGTCCTCAAGCCGCCGCACAATCTTTGGGTGAAGGCTTTGCAAATTCATGGTCACCATGACACGGAGGTCGGAATCCTGGATCTGATGTGCTATCTCGGGCTCGGCATAGAGGGGGTTGAAGTTAACTACTGTCCCTCCGGCCTTGAGTATCGCGTGATAGCAGATGACGAAATAAGGAGAGTTGGGCAGGAACAGCCCGACCTTTACGCCTTTAGCGACATCGAGATCCTGCAAACCCTTCGCAGCCCTCGCGACGAGGTCACCCACCTGCTGGTAGGTGTATCTTTTGCCGAGGAACTTGAGGCAAGGTCGGTGCGGGTAGGCATGAACTGCTTCGTCGAGAATCACAGAGAGTGGTTTGGGCGTGATCTCCAAATGCCAGTCGAGCCCTTCCGGATAGGCCGCTTCCCATGGATAGGGTCTTTCCTTGGCTCCACGAACAAAGATTTTTTTATAGAGCGCCAGCAGGAACTCACTGGCGTTCGTCAAACTGGCCGAAAGTCGTGTACGAATGGTTTTTCCGTCCATCTTGGGCCCCGGGCGGTCGATCTGGCTATCCTCTGCGTGTCGCGTCGCGGGAATATCCAGTGAGTTATAATAATTAGGATAACACCCTAGGGTAGGTGCCACCAGGCGGTAAGAGGTCGTCCGAGCCCGTTGGTTCCTTTGACCTGGTATGAGCTGTTGACTATTGAACCGTTTTTTTCCTCTATATACGAAATCGTGTTGGATTTTCGTTCGGTTCGGACTTTGAAAATCTTGGCCGGCATGCTAGAAAATTGAATTCCACACACTATTTAACTATCTGGATGGATCGCATGGGCCGCTAGCTCAGTTGGTAGAGCAGCTGACTCTTAATCAGCGGGTCTGGAGTTCGAGTCTCCAGCGGCCCACCAAAATTTCGCACAGCAAAATTTTAGCGCATGGGAGCATTTGACATTGGAACAATGGAAAATGCATAAATGCGGTCCATTGATCTATTGCTCGATCCCCCACCATCTTTCCCCAGAGAAATAACTCTTTAAGAATTTAACCGCAGAAAAATTTCTTTCACCGCAGAGGCGCAGGTCGTGAGAAAAAATCGAAGTTTGCAGGATTTGTCCTTCCGATAGGTCGGGTGATTTTTTCAGTCGCAGATGACCAGCCGTTATCTGCGGTTGTGCCGACCTGGGCTCACCG